>Ga0210380_10000131_pt1 | contig 42782 bp, 58 predicted proteins | sample PLM4_5_coexredo_FD_155476 | JGI IMG/M metagenome (GOLD analysis project Ga0210380, IMG submission 155476) | Groundwater sediment microbial communities from an aquifer in East River, Colorado, USA - PLM4_5_coex redo | ecosystem: Environmental > Terrestrial > Soil > Riparian zone | place: USA... | reverse complement strand
TGGCGTGCTCCGCGCACATCAGGATCGGCTCCCGGCCAGGCCAGAACACCCTCGCCACCACCGGCTTCCCGCACTTCATTTCCTCAGCCATCTGCCCCTCCCTTGAGCTGGTACAACGGGGCCGCTCATGTGACCCCCGGAACCCCCGCGGTCCCGCAGCCACCCTGTCGCGGCCCCGAAGTCGTTTCATGCCATCATCTTACCACGGTTGCGATCACGGTTCCTCAACGATACGCGCCTTCATGCCAGGCACGTACACCTTGCACGAGTCCCACGTGTTGTCCGGCGACTCGTGACACCCACGCTCCCAGTACACCACCATCAGCTTGCCGCCGCGCCAGATGCCTATGCTGTCCGACGGCCACAGCCAGAACTCCGTCGTGTCCCCGGCCTCCTCGTCGAACGGAGCCGTCCAGCCCCACGTCGGCTCAGTCGCGACCGGCACCATCACCTTCCTCGGCTGGCACCCCAGCGATGCGAGCCAGGCCACCCAGGCGACGCACAGCACGGCCCCGAACCACAGCGCCGCGACTCGCATCAGTCGTTCCACAGGAACAGCGCATCCTGCGCGGGAATGCTCACCATCGTCTCAGGCGTCGAAGAACCAATCCGCATCCAGCGGGGCGCCGTGATCTGCAACGGAATCAAGCTCATCGTCGGGTTCACCAGCACCAGGCCGTGCTCGAAGTACCTCACGTACAGCCCGCTCGCGAGCTTCACCCACGCGCCAAGCGGCTCGCCTAGCCAGCCGACGTAGGTTCCCGTCGGGTCGGCCTTTCCGCCTGGCCCTACGCTCCACTCCTCGAACCACCACGTTCCGGGCCATGGCTGCCCCCCTGGCGCGACCTCTTGCGCGCCGTACGTGAGCGTCGCACCAGTCAGGCACGCGGTCCCCAGCGCGAACCTCATCGCGCGCTTGTCGGCCAGCGTCCCCTCCGACTTCAACCAGTCGCCGTCCTTCTGCCGCAGCGCGTTCGCGAACGAGCCCGTCGCCAGCGCGTTCGGGAACCCCTCGACCAGCGTGCCGTCCATCCCGCACCTGTCCGCGCCGGTCCCGTTTCCGTATGCCCGGAACCCTGGAATCGTCCCCTTGCGGATCGCGCGCACCGTCTGCGTCATGTTCCGCACGCGCACCTCGTCGTTCCACTCGTTGCCGACGCCTGCCCAGGCGACCATCGGACTGAAGTAGTCGCCGAAATACGCCTTCACTCGGAGCCGCTGCAACCCCCACACCAGCAGCTCCGTCAGCTCCTGGCTCACGTCAGCCTGCGCCCAATCCACCTCGTAGCCCATTGGCGCCCCCGCGATGAATCCGTTCGTCGCCTGCAGCGTCTTGTGCCAGTACGCGTCGAATGACTTGTCCCCCGACTGCACCGGGAACGTGGCCGGCAGGTGCCAATGCGTCGTCAGGTGGTAGCCCGCGACCTCGATCTCCGGCCGGTAGCTCACCAGCGTCGGCACGATGTTCGGCGAGATCAGCAGCGCGTTCATGTCCAGCGCCACCTGCGGGAACCTGGCGAACTGCCTGCACACCGCCGAGTCGATGGTCCCGTCCGCCTTCACGAGCGGGGCGCCGCCGGACCTCACGCCTACATACGCGCCGACTCGCGGGTAGCCGCCGTCCCTGGCGTTCGCGGCCGTCACCTCCGTGCAGCTCGACATGAGCACCGCGACCAGCAACATCACGGCCACGCCCATCAGCCACTCCCAGCCACGATTGCGACCGCGCATCGTCACCTCCGAATCCACCACAACAGGTCGATGCAGCCACACCAGTACTTCAGCTCGTCGTTCGACGGGTACACCCACCCCCACGGAACCCACTCACCCATGACTCGCCTCTCTCGCTTTGTGGAGGCTACCGGCCTGCACCACCAGCGCCTCCTTCAGGGTAGCAACTGCCGCATCCAGCTTCGACTCCATCGTTGCCCGCGCCTCCGTGGCGCCCTTCACGTACCCGCGCAGCTCTGCTTGCTCCAGCTCTGACTCCAGGCTCGAGATGAACCCCGACCGGGGAACGCTCACGAAGTCCGACACCCGGCCAGTCATCGTGCGGCCGTTCTCCAGCAGTGCCGCCGCCCGCTCCCTGTTGCCCATGCTCCCTCCCTATCGCTTCGTCACTCCGGCCTCTTTCGCGATCTTCCCCTGCGCGACCGCGATGCCCAGCTCGTCCACCGACCCGTCCAGGCGGCAGATGCCGTGCCCCATCAGGATCGGCTCCACTCGCTTGAGCTCCGCCTTCGGCAGCCCGCTCACCTCGGCCCACCGCCGCATCCTCGTCAGGCCGTTCAGGTGGAACACCAGCGGCCAGCTCACCATCGCCTTCAGCGCCGATATGTCGTCCGCCACCACCACCAGCGCGGCTGACCCCAGCATCTTCGCCACGTCGTCGCCGCTCAGCGCTTCCTTCATTCGACCTCGGTCCCGGTCGCTGCCGCTTCTTCAGCCTCGACCGCCTGGCTGGCTCGCTCCAGCCACTCGATGAGCACCATGAACGCGACCGCCGTGTTCTTGATTCCGCTCAGGCGCTTCACGCGCACGATCGCGCCCCACAGCTTCTCGTAGCTCTCCAGCGGCGCCAGCATCATGTGCTTCGACTGCGCGACCGTCAGTGCCTGGCCGAGCAGCTGCTCGATGCGCGTCACCTCCTCCGGCAGGAACCACAGCGTCATCGACTCCATCGGCAGCGGGTCTGGCCCGAACCCGTTGAACCGGATCTTCTCCAGCTCCTCAATCAGCTTCGAGTCGAGCCCCGCGTACAGCTTCGCGTTCAGCGACTTCAGGCTCGCCCACAGCTCCGCCAGCATCTGCTTGTCGTCCTGGCCCACCAGTGCGTTGTGCGACAGCTGCACCGCTACCTTCCGCTCCTCCTCGCCGTTCCATTTCTAGACGAACACGAGGATGCGCCCCAGGCCGGCCTTCACCGCCGCCTTCACGCGGTGGTTGCCGCTCACCACCAGCAGCGCGCCGTCCGACTGCTCCAGGCAGTACGGCACCGAGCTCAGCCGCCGGTCCGCCTCGACGTTCGCCACGAGCTGGTCGAACGTCGCCTTCGTGAAGTACCTGGCGTTCCGTTTCAGGTACACCAGCCGCTTCGGGTCCACGGCGCGCAGCTCCACCGCCCCGCCGTACATCTCGGCGGACACCTGCTTCAGAGCGTCTTCGAGCAGTGTCTCTCGTGCCACGCCCGCATCGCCTGCTGGAGCGTCCACTCGCCTGTCCTCCCGATGTAGTTCAGCTTCCACACACCGTTCTCCCGCTCGCGCTTCAGCAGGTCGTAAACGCCCCGGTACTTCATGCTCACCGGGTGCTTGCTGAACGCCGTCGTGAGCACGAGATCTACGCGCTGAATCGCCTTCTTCCGCAGCCACTCCTTCGTCTCGTGCGCCAGGCTCGCGAGCAGCACCAACTTCGACAGCCGCGGGTAGCGATCGGAAGGCACGCACAGGTCCGCCATCATGTACATCGTGTCCGCCGTCCGGTCCTGCTTGTCCACCATCACCGGGAACAGCCGCCACGCCTGCCACATCAGCACGCCGCAAATCTTGCCGTCCACCGTCACCGCGTGCGCCCACTGAGCTGCGGCCTGGCCCACCTCGACGGACACGAACAGCTGCCGGATGTAGTTCGCAGCGTTCGAGCCGATCTCGTGCACCTCCAGCTTCGAGTCGGCGCTCAGCTCGTCGTCGTCCTTCAGGAACGGCCACGCCACCGGCTCCACCGGCACCTGCCGCCTCACCACCAGAGGCTCGAGCTCCAGGCTCGAATACAGGTACACGTTCTTCTGCCCGCCGCGCGTAGCCTGGCCGATCGGCTTGCCCACGATGGCCTCCTGCTCGTCCTTCCGCTCCTCAGCTCCGATAATCCACGGCCCGGCGTGAGCCGACACGATCCGCTGCGCGAACTCCGCTCCGCTCGTCAGCTCCTTGTAGCCGGGCCGCTCCCACGCCACGAGACTGTCGAGCCGCTTGTACAGCTTCTCGTAGCCAAGCTCGTACGTCGGCGGGAACGTCAGCACCAGATCACCGTCCGGCAGCTCGGCCGCGCGCTCCCACGCATCGCGCGCGTGGAACTCCTCCAGGCGAACCTCGTCCTTCTTCTTCCGCACGCGCGTCAGCGTCGTCGCCAGCATCTTGCCCAGGCGGCTGATGTAGCCCTGCAGCATCCGGCGCTCGTACTGGTTCTTCTCGCTCACCATCGGCATCAGGTCCAGCAGCAGCGCCACCGCCGCCGCGCGCGAATCCTGGTCTGCGGCCATCCAGTCGTCGAACGGCTCCATCCACTCGCGCCACCAGTCCGACTCGCGATTCATCTTCATCGGCAGATCACCGCCGGCTATCGCGGTCCCCAGCGCGCACGTGTACGTGCTCACGTCGCTGCCGGTCAGCCTGCCCGTGTGGCCGTTCATGCGGAGCGTCGTCTCGATGCTCAGGTTGCCCGAGCACAGCACGTGCGCCCCCGCGAACGGCCCGTGGTCCTTCACGTACCGCGCGATCATTTCCCTGGCGCTGCCACACACGACGCCTTGGAACATCTCCCCTCCCTGAAAGACTCCGGGACCGGCCGCTGGCAGCTCGGCCGGTCCCATCTGGAGCGGACCGCCGGATTCGAACCGGCTCTCTCGGTGGGATAACCGAGCGCACCGACCTTCTTGCCCGGTCCGCCTATGCGTTCGCTGTCACCGGCCTCGTCAGCGTGACCTGGAGCTGCGCGCCGGCAACGCCGCTTGCCGCCGTCGTCTTTTTCACGCATCGGAAGCTCGTGTCGTCCACAGCGTCGATGTACCAGCCCGCCGTCACTGCGTTCACCTGCAGCGGCGTCAGGATGAAGATGCTCGGCTGCGTCTTCAACCCGTGCTCGATGAACCCGGTGTTCAGATCCGCGTCCGCCGTGCTGACGACGTTGAACACCGCCGTCTCCAGCCCGTTCGGCGTCAGCTTCGTGACCGTGATAGCCATGCTGTCCCCCTCAGAACATCGACAGCTGCTCGTGAATCGGATTGCCACCGCCCCACTCTCCGCCCGCCACGCCGAACACTGCGTGGAACGCCTCGAACAGCAGCTTCCGGTGGCACTGCTCCCACTCCTTCTCCCAGCATAGCATCGCGCACTCTGCCGGCAAGGCGTCATACCACCACTTCAGGTTCGTCTCGCTCAGCTGCCGCCGGTACGCCGTCTTCCAGTCGTACTCCGGGTCCGCCTTCGACTTCGCCAGCACCTCCTTCGTCGGCGCCAGCTCCATCATGTGCCGATACGGCACCCCAGTCGTCGAGAACCACTCCGGCACCGACCGACTCGTCGCGATGAGCACGATCGTCCTCGGCATCTTCAGCGCCTTTGCGTAGCTCGCGGTCCATACGGTCTTCGCCATGTGCATATGTTAGCACACCCACCTTCCGTGGTCAACTGGTGATGCTCACCCGCGAGCCGTTCTCCGTGTCCACCTCCACCGTCATCACCGTCTCAGCAACCTCCCGGATCGCGGCCACGTGGCTGATGAAGAATACGCGGTCGAATGCCGCCCCCAGGCGCTCCAGCATCTGCTGGCCCAGGCTCAGGTTCGCCTCGTCGAAGCTGCCCCAGCCCTCGTCCGCCACCCAGTGACCCACCCGGATGCCCCGGTTCTCCGCGTGCAGCCGAGCCATCGCCGCCCGGAGCGCGTACCCCAGCGCCACCCGCTCGAACCCGGACGCCGCCGACAGCTCGTGCCCGCCGAATCGGTTCGTGTACCGCGCCACCACCTCGTCTCGCTTCTCGCCCTTCTGCGTCTCCCGGCTGCCCTCGATCGTCAGCCGCATGTCGCCCAGGCCCAGGAACTCGTTCGCCCAGCTCTCCAGTGCGCCGATCGACTCCACCACCTTGAGGAACGGGATCCCGTCCCGGCCCATCGCCCGCCGGTACTCCTGCACGCTCTCCAGCTCCAGCGACACCACCTCGACCGCCCGGTGCTCATCCACCGGCGGCTTCGCCTCAGCCTCCAGCCGGGTCACCGCCGCTCGCACCGTGGCCGCATCCTCAATCGCGTCCCTCTCCCGCTGCGCCATCCGCTTCAGCTCGGACTCGAGCTCAGCCACCAGGCCCCGCTCGTACGCCAGCGTGTTCGTCGGCCCCCGCAGGTCCACCTCGCCCTCGTCGATGCCTCCGAAATCTCGGAGCCTGGCCCGCGCCCGCTCGCACCGCTCGTTCGCCGCGTCCAGAACCGCTTGCGTCTTCGCGATTTCCGCCCTGGCGCGCTCCAGCCGGCCAGCGTGCGACAGCCGCTTCGACTCGGCCTCTCGCACCCACTTCACCCGCTCATCCAGCACCCGGACCCTCGTCTGCAACTCGTCACGTTCCACGAGTCCCAGCTCGTCCAGCGCGTGCAGCTCCAGCGACTTCTGCTCTTTCAGCCGCTCATGTTCCACGTGGAACATCTCCACCACCACGGCCGCATCCTTCTTCGCCGTCAGTGCCCGATCGCGCGGTCCGGCGTCAGGCTCAGACAGCTCGCCCAGCGCCCTGCTCGCGTCCAAGGCGGAGCGCGCGAGCGGGCATGGCTCGCAACCCTCCCCGAACAGGACCGCCTTCGCCATCGCCGCCGTCTTCGTCAGCTCGTCCCTGCGGCGCTCCAGCGCCCGCACCGCGGCTTCGTAGGCCCCCAGCTCCCTCGCCAGCGCCCTCTCCGCGTCCAGCTGGTCCTGCCGCGCCATCGACAGCTTCTCGTCGGACGCCTTCAGCCGCTCGTCCCACTTGGCGTGCAGCGCGATCCGGGCCGCCGACTTCGCCTCGTGGAACGCCTGCAGGTCCGCCTGAACCGCGTCCCGCGCCGCCTCGGCTGCCGCCACGTCCTGCTGCTCCGGCGCCTCGCTCATCGTCATCAGCTGCAGGTCGCGCCGGAACTCGGTCAGCTCGACCAACAGCTTCCCGGCCTCCAGCGCCGCGGCCTGGTCCTCGCTCTGTGCCGCCCTCAGCTGCCGGCGCAGGTCGTCCAGCCGCTTCGCCTCTGCCTTCGTCTGTTCCAGGCGTGCCTCGGCGTTCGCCGCCCTCGTGCGCGCGTTCCCCAGCTCACCCTCTGCCCGCTTGGCAGCTTCGTGGCTCTCGTCCTGCTGCCGCTGGGCGGTCACCAACATCTCGCGCGCCGTCTCTAGCTTCTCCCGCGCCAGCCCGCACCGCTCCCTGGCAGCGTCCAGCCTGCCCTGCGCCTTCGCCAGCAGCTCCTTGACGCCCGGCTCCAGCTTCGCCGCCCACGCCTCGCGATCGGCGTACTGGTCGAGCGCCGCCGCCTCCTGCAGCACGTCCTTCAGCTCCGCCGGCTTCATGCTCAGCAGCCGGTCCACGTCGCCCTGGCTCGCGAACCTGGTCGCCAGATACATCTCCCACGACCCGACCATCGCCTCGATTGCCGCCTGCGTGTCTGCCGACTGGCCCCCGCGGTCCGCCCACCCGCCATCGGCCCACCTGAACAGGCTCACCGCCCCTGTCCCGGTCCCGGTCGCCGTCACCTTCACCGTGCGGATCACCGACCACTTCTCGCCGCCGTGCTCGATGGCCACCTCGACCGAGCACCCGCTCGTCCCGCGCCTAGGCACGTCCGCCAGCGAAACGCGGCCGCGAGGGCTCCGGCCCCACAGCGCGAACGCCTCGACCTCGGCCAGGTTCGACTTCCCGCTCGCGTTCTCGCCCTGGATGCACACCAGCCGCCCGAGCTGGGCGTCCTCCCACAGTCCGCTTCCCAGGCTGCGGAAGTCGTGCCACTTCGCCCCGGTCAGCCGGTAGCTCCCTCGCCCCATCTGCTCGACGAACCGGCCGGCCAGCTCCGCTGACGCTCCTACTTCGAGCGCCGCCATCCCGCGCTGCACCTCGGGCTTCAACCCCTGCTCCTTCGCCCACGCAGCGAGCGACCCGCGCACGTCGTCGAACTTCCTCACCGCCGTCGTGCGCTCGTCCGCCACCAGCTCGGGCACCAGACGGCACTCCTTCACGCCGGCCGACCGGCAGTGGCCTCGGATGGCCTGCCCCGTCGCTCCCGCGCTCACTCCACGCCGGGCTCGATACAGCACTCGCACGATCGTCCGCTCGTTCCGCGACTGGTTCTGCTCCAGCACCCGGTCGAGCTTCGCCATCTGGTCCTCGTCTGCCCGCAGGTCGATGGTCAGGTACCGCACCGCGGGCTCGAGCTCGGCGAACGTCGGCACCCAGCCAGCCGGTCCGCTCACCCACACCGTCGCACCGTGCGCGTGCTGCTCCTCACCGAAGCTCAGCGCCGTCGTCGAGCCCGGATACACCGCGCGCCCAATCGTCTGCGGCTTGTGGATGTGCCCGGCCATCACGCACGGCACTGTCTCCGGGATCTGTGACTCGTCGAGCTGGAGTCCCACGTCGAACCCCATCCCCGCCTCGGAGCCTGGCATCGAGCCGCGAATCGTTCCGTGAAACACCAGCGGCGCTCCTGGCGCCCTGGCGCAGAGGTCGCGCACCACGTCCAGCAGCAGGGCTGACGCCACCTCACTCGACAGCGGCTTCCCTGCCTTGTCCACGCTGCGCGGCGGGTAAGGCACGCACACGAACTCCTGGCCCGCCGCGACGACGACCTCCGGGTACTCGACCAGCGTCATGTTCTCCTCGCCGCTGGACACCCCGAGCAGGCCCTCGACGGCGCCCGTGTCTCCGTTCAGCGCCGGCAAGTCGTGATTGCCCGCCACCACGATGACGTGCGCGTGCCTCGCGAGAATCGCGTGGAACTGCCGCAGCTCCCGCCCCAGCTCGGGGCTCACGTGGCCCCGCCGCATCACCAGGTCGCCCGTGTTCACAATCACGTCGGGCTTCACCTGCTCCGCCAGCAGCAGAATCTCGTTCATCGCACGACTCGTGTTCTCGTGCGTCGCACCGTCGTGGTGCAGATCTCCGAACTGGAGAACCTTCATCCCTGACCTCCGTTCTCGTTCGCACGGCGCTCGATCTCGCCCGCGATCTTCTTCATGTCGTACCCGCACGCCTCGACCAGCTTGATGTACTCGCCCGGCTCGATGCCCAGCAGCTCCACGCCGCGCCTGATGTACTCCTGCCGGTCCGTCTCGCTCGCGTTCTCTGCCAGCACCATCATGCGGGCCGGCGTCGCCTCCTCCACCGGCTCCTCGCCCACCGGCAAGTCGTCAGCCTCGACCGTCACCCGCCCGGCCTCGTGCACGACCTCCGCGCCGACGATTTCCCTGGCGCGTCCCATCTGGCCGAACAGCGCCTCGCTTGCGCGAGCGCCCTGCTCCATCAGGAACCGCCGCGCCACCGGGTCGCTCGCGTCAGGCGCGTAGTCCACGCGCATCACCACGAACGGCTTCGCCAGCTCGCCCTTCGTCCACTGCGAGCGGATCCCCAGCTGCCCGCGCACCGCTCGCAGAATCGCGCCCGTCTCAGTGCGTGCCGCGAGGTGCTTGCGGTACTGCGCCATCTCGTTCCGCAGCTCGTCCTCCAGCTGCTCGGGCGTCTTCTTGTCCTTCCCGGCTCGCTCGTTCGCCTTCGCGCGCTCCTGGCGCCGAGCGTCCTCCACGTCCCGCATGTCCAGCTCCTTGCGGTACGTCTTCACCACCCACGCGCCCGACTCGTTCTTCATCGCCGCGCGGCACTCCACCTCGCAGCGGTCACGGCTCGAACGGTCGTCCACGCGCATCGTGACGAAGTTGATGCCCGCTGCGCTGGCCACTCGGTCCAGTGCGGGCTTCGCCAGCGCGAACAGGTCTTCCCACTCGCTGCCGTTCTTCCGCGAGCCGACCTTGTAGCAATCGCCGTCTCGCGGGTCTGCGGACACCCGTACCAGCGACACCATCGGCTTGTGCGCGAAGCCCAGCTCAGCGTTCACCGGCACTGCCGGCAGCAGCAGGTTCACGTCCTTGCCGAGGTACGCCTGCATCGCGTGACGTGCCCACTCGGGCATGTCTTCGACCTTCACCAGTTCACCCACGCTTCCTCCTGAAGAAATGGGCACATCCTTGTGCCCCGCGCCCGTCCGTTGGGCTCAGTTGGTGACGAACTCCTCGCGGAACATCTTGCTCAGTCGCAGCGTCGCGTCGATCTGCGCTCCAGGCGACCGGCGCTTCGCCACCTCCGTGAACGCGTTGAACAGGCTCCACGCCGTGCGCGGCTTGAACTCGTCGTGCTTCGGCTCGTCCCACTCGTGCATCAGTCGCGGCAGGTCCGACGCCGGGATCACGTCCTTGCGCACCGCCTCGACCATCAGGTGGTCGGAGTCCTGCACGCTCACCTCGACCAGCTTGAAGGCGGCGATCTCACGCTCCAGCTCGCCCTTGTACGACGCCGTGCGCTCCAGCATGTCGTACACCATCCCAGGCAGGTCGCGCAGCACGTTCGACGTGTGCTTGCGGCTGCTGTGCACCTCGCCCGAGAACGCGAGGTTGTCGCACACGAACACCTTGCTCCCCGCGACCATAGAGAGCGCCAGCGACTTGTCGTAGCTCGACCGCAGGCCCAGCGACATGCCCCAGTCGTCCGCCGCCGTTCCGTTCTTCACCTGCAGCACGCCGAACATCTGCTGCCCCTCGCGGCCGAGCGCGAACTGCTCCGCAACCGCCGTCAGCCCGAACCGCTGCAGGCTGAACTTCACTTCCTCGACGAAGCGCGGGTACGGCACGGGCACATGCGTCTTCGTAGGCTCCGGGACCACTGCGGAACGAAGGTCGTCCAGCGTTGCGTCCCAGCCTCCTGCGTGGACCATCAGACCATTCACCCAGCACCAGCCTTTCTGCGGCTCAGGCCGCATCTGAAACGTGTGCCCGGATCTACCGGGCGTCAAGAGGGGGCGCCGCTCAGGCCGCCCCCGCTCGCTTCACCTTCCTGTCCGACTTCAGCTCTCTCAGCCTGGCCTTCGACTTCTCAACCTCGTCGGCCAGCGTCTCCACGCGCCCGCGCAGATAGTCGAACTCGACCTCCAGCTCGGAGCACTTGTACCGCGTCGCCAGCCGCAGCTTCAGCGTGGCGCCCAGCGGCGCCTTCCCCTGCTCGATCTGACTCAGGTTCCCGGCGCTGATCTTCATCTCAGCCGCCAGGTCGTTCAGCGTCTTCTTTGTGGCTCGCACCCTCCGTCGCGCGAGCGGCGTCAGAAACTTCACTCGTCTCACCTCCCAGTGGCAGCACCAGCTGCCGGACACCGGCCAGTCGGCCGTGGTTGTCACCGCCGCAGGCCCGGCACCTACACCTGCTCGCCGGAGCCTGCGACTTCCTGCATCGAACGTTACAGACCAGCAACCTCATGTGAATATCCTAGCCCACCGCCCGCTCCCTGGCAAGCGAATAAGCTAACACTGTCAGTAGATCTCGAACCCGTCGCAGTGCTCCAGAAACTCGACCCACTCCGTCACGTTCTCGACGCTGAACGGGTACCACGTCTCGATCGCGTCCTTCTTTCCCTTGCCGTCGCAGCCGTTGCACTCGCCCGGCTTCGGCTTCCAGCCTGGGTCCCCCGGCACCGGCTTCGAGCGCGTCCCCGTCCCGCCGCACAGCTCACACTCCTGCTGCGGGATCTGCGCCAGCTCGGCCGCGTACTTCTCCGCGTACGCCTTCGTGCGCCCGGACTCGAGCTCGGCCCGCAGCAGCTTCGCCACCTTCCGCGAGGTCGGACCGTCCAGCCCGTCGCCGCTGTTGCTGTGGCCGCCGTCCGCCACCGCCGGCCCGATGTACACGCCGGCCACCTCGCACGTGTAGTCCCACAGCGGGCGCCACCACCACACGTTGTTCCTGAAGTAGTGCCCCTTCTCGCCCTCAGCCTTCTTGCCGAACACGTCCATGCCCATGACTCCCGACCCTCCTCTTTGAGATTTGACATTTGCGGGGGGTTGTCGCCCCGCGGGAATGGAAATAGACTGCGCTTTTAGTTGGGGCTAGGGGTTCTACTACTACTACCTACTACCACTGGCGAGCCGAGTAGCCCCGGACGCCCCAACTATCTCTGCTGATTTCGTCACGGTCGCAGAGCAACAGGGTTCGACCACAGCACCTCTCGAACCGACTGTTCGTACGCCCTGCCCCCGAGCCAGATGAAGCGCCAGACGTCCCCCTCGCACTCCATCTCCCACGTCGACCCGTCCATCAGCAACGGCGCCAGCGCGATAGCCACCTCGCTGCCCTGCGTCCAGTGGTCGCCGTCGAACTCCGCCCAGCTCAGCCAGCGCGTCCCGTTCGGCTTCACCTGAACAGCTAGCTCGCACGGCGCGTCCAGCTCGTACGCGGCCATCACCTTACGCACGGCCTCCACGTCCGCGTCGTCCCTGCAGATCAGCTCCATGCCCTTGTCGTACGTCACCGATCCCACTATCCCCTCCCTTCGTAGCTGACTCGGATTTCCGTCTTCACCTGCGTCAACTCGCACGCCATCAGCCACTCGCAGCCGCCGTCATCGAAGCGCACGCGGCACATCCTGTCCTCCTCGTTCGACTGCTCAACCTCGTTCGCCCACTCGACCACCGTGCCCTCCGTGAACTCCCTGGCGCGCAGCGCGTCCGGCAGCGTCTCCGGCTGATACAGCTCCGTCACGCGCACCCGGCACCCGACCACGAACGGCGGCCTCACTTCTCGCCCCGCGCTGCCTGGCGCAGGCACTTCGCGTGCGCGTAGGCCGTCTGGACCTTCAGCGCGAACCCGGCCTCGACCAGCCACCGCAGCGGCAGCGTGTACGCGTACGTGCCCTCGGACGTCTTCTGCTTCCCGCACACGGCGCACAGCCGGGCGGAGGCGGGGGTCAACTGCACCCCCGGCCTCACAGGACACCGCCATCGCCCGCGCGCAGCCGGGCCTTGAACTCGTCCACCTTGGCCTGGAGCTCGGCCATCACGAACCCGGCCTCCTCCTGACCGTGCTGCTCGCGCACGATGCGGAGCGCGATCTCCATCTCGAACTGCAACATCACCGCGTCCACCTGCCGGCCCGTCGCCACCGCCTTCAACCACTCCTTCGAGTGCTCGAACAGCGCCGACACGAGCAGGGCTCTTTCTGCGGGAGTCATGGCCATCTGCTTCTCCTTTGTTCGGGTGGAATGTGGGCTTCTTGCTACACATCCATCCTAGCAGAATGCGCCCGCGTAGCAAGTGAATATGCTAACACGGGCGCAGGTTTGACATTTTCCTACAGCAGCTGCCGCGCCCTGAAGCTCACCGTCCCACGCTTCGCGACAATCACGTGGTCCAGAATCCCGATGCCGCACAGCTCGCCGACCTCGACCAGTCGCTTCGTGATGCTCAGGTCCTCCTCGGACGGCTCCGGGTCGCCGCTCGGATGGTTGTGCACGATGACCAGCGACGCCGCGCTGTGGAGGATCGCCGGCACGAACACCTCGCGCGGGTGCACGATGCTCGCGTTCAGGCTGCCGATGCTCACCGTCTCCCGCCGCTCGAACTCGTGCCTGGCATTCAGCAACAGCACCACGAAGTGCTCGCGCTTCGAGTGCACGAGGTCCCGCACCAGCGGCAGCACGTCCTCCGGCCCGCGCACCGCCACCCGTCCCGCCTTCGCCGTCGCCCTGGCAGCGGCCCTGGCGCCCAGCTGCACCGCCGCGAACAGCCGATCCGACGCCCTGCGCGTCAGCCGCAGCTTCCGCTCCATCTCCTTCGCGCCCATCGCGGCCAGCTCCGGCATCCTCTGCTCGATCCGCTTCTGCGCGGCTGCCGTCAGCCCGACCCCGTGGCACGCCACGTCCAGCAGCTGCTTCGTGCTCACCGTCTCCCAGTCCTGCGGCGTCGCTGCTTCCCTGACTTCCATCCCGTGTGAGTCCTCTCTGGCGCGCCCGGTGAGCTTCGCACTCGCCCGGACGCGCCGGTTCGTACCTCGGTGGTGTATCCGTAACTCCGTTACTCGGGCATCCGGTAAATCAGCGCTGTGGCTCTCGGCTCCGCCACGACGCGCCGCCCAACCATCCGGCTCAGCTGCTCGGTCGCCATGCTCATCGTCTCGTGGTCGCTGATGGCCTCGACCCCGCGGCCCGGCATGTGCCCGTACACCGTGAACACCGTCCGCAGCGCCTTGTGGTCCTCGCGGTCCTCCTGGCCCTCGCACCCCGGCTCGTCGCACCGCTCGAAGTACGACTCGATGCCGTCAGGCGCGCCCGTCGCCTCGAACTCGTGGCACTTGCCGATCTCGTACGCGTCGTACGCCTCGAGCCCGCACTCGGCCAGCTCGTCCGCCGCCTCCAGCGCCTCGCGCGCCAGCTTCAGCGCCCGCACGTGGTGGTACTTGTTCCCGGCCTCGTCCCACGCCTGCTTGCGCGCCATCTCCTCCGCGTCGCCCTCCGAGTCCACCAGCTTGCCGTAATCGCTCGCGTCCTCCAGCGCGTCGTTCAGCTCACCGCACAGCTCGATGAGCGCCTTCAGCGTCGCCAGCTCGACCACGATCACCGGCCACCTCCCGCGAACTGCTCGATGCGCTCCGCCTTCCGCTCCGCCAGCTCGGCCACCATCTCGCCGCTGATGCCGTACAGCGTCGTCCCCGGATTCGCCCGCCACCTGGCCGCACACTGGCGCAGGTAGCGAGCGTGCTCGGCCGGCGTCCGCTTCAGCCCGTCCGCGCCCAGATACTCGTCGAGGAGCCACGTCGGCCGCTTCACCCGTCCACCTCCGGCGTCTCGTCCATCTGGAGCCACACCCGCGTGCCGTCCGACCCGTCCCACTCCGCCCTCAGCCCGAACTTGCCGGCCCGCTTCACCATCTCCTTCGCGGCCCGCGCGTCCTTCTCCTCGGACGGCATCTCGTCGGGCGCGTATGCCCACCCGTGCGTCACCATCGTCCCGCCGTCGCTCAGGCGGTCAGCGTCCTGCGCGTGGAAGAATGCCACCATCCCGCGGTGCTCCGTCGGCACCGCCGCGTTGCCGCACGTCTGGCAGCACTTCCAGTTCATCCTGGCGAACGCTCCTTCCTTGCGAAGGTCAGCGAACAGCAGCCGCAGCCGCTCCCGCAGCACCGCCACCTGCGTCGCACTCAGTCTTTGCGTCTTCCTCATGACCAGTTCCCCCTCGGGCTCTCAAGCGCCCGCTCGTTGACCACTTCTGCCTTCGCGATCGCTGCGTGCATCCCTTCCTCCTCCTCGGCCACGTACTTGTCGAGCGCCTTCAGGTCCGCCGTCAGGTCGGCCTCCGTCCCCTCGATCACGTCGCCCTGCCACACGATGTAGAGAACGGTCTGGCCTTCCCGCACCAGCTCGCCGATTCGCGCGTCTCTTTGCATCTCACTCTCCTCGTTTGGTGGTGGTCTGTGGCCTTCTTGCTACATAAACATTATCGGTCACAGGCACTCACGAGTCCAGTGAATATGTTAGCACGACGCAGAGTTAACTTTTGGCGTCCTCGTCGAACGCAGGCCACCCGCACTCACCGCAGTACTCGGTGGCCGCCCTCAGCTGCGCGACCGTGAACACGTCTATCGCGCGCTGCCCCTCGTGCGGCGCGGAGCATCGCCAGCACCGGCCCTCCGGCTCGTTCGGCGGCTCCTTGTGCGCCGCCGCCAGCAGCTCCTCCTCGAACTTCGCGATGCCGCGCTTCAGCTGCTCGCGCCGCAGCAGCATCAGCAGGTGCTTCGGGCAGTCCTTCTTCCGCACGTTCACCTTCGTCGTCTTCCCGAGCCCGCGCACAACCGCCTCGCCCGCGCTCATCTCGACCGTCGCGCCCAGCCTCTCCGCCTCCTTCAGTGCCCAGGCCAAGCTGGGCACTCCTCTTTGCTGGCTCATCGAACCCTCCGGTACGGCGAAGGCGCCGGCTGGCTGCTCCGGCGCCCCCACTCGTTCAGTTGCCGATCCGCTTCGAACCCGTCTTCGAGTAGTCGATCGACCGCGCTGCCGCCGCGCCCGCCGCCCTCGCGCTTCCGTTGTGCTGCACCGACCTCGTTCCGCCACTCACCAGCCGCACCGACCCGCGTGCGACCAGCTCCGACGCGCGACCGCCGTCCATCTTCACCAGAGCCGCGTTCACCCGCACGAGCGCCATCGAGTTGCCCGCGAACTCCTCCAGCACCGCGACCGCCGTCTTCTTGCGGAGCTCCTTGAGAATCACGCCGACCTCGCGGGCAGCGCCCTCCCGGAACTCGCGCTTCCAGACGGCGCCCATCCCGCGGCCGTGCGCGTTGCACAGGCGCTCGATCTCGACCTTCAGGTAGTCGTACATCACGCGCACCAGCTCGACCTGGCTCGGGCGGCAGACGATTTCGATGCTCCGTCCCACGCCCCTGCGCCCGTTGTAGATGAAGCAGTCGTTCGCTCGCGCGATGCTGCCGGCCAGCGACGACTTCCAGACCTCCACCCACTTCATCGTGTCCATCCAGCCCTCGGGCTTCGCAGCGAAGTTGTCGATCTCCTCCTCGCCCTCGGCTGCCTGCTCCGCTCCACCGATCGCGGCCTTCGTGAGCTCGAACTTCTCCATCAGGGCCTGCGCCCTGGCAGCTGCTGCACCGGCTTCACCGACCGTGCCGCCTCGCTCCGCGAGTCTTAGGAGCGCTGCCGCTTTGCGAATGGCTTCGTCTCTGGTCATCCCGTCGTCTCCTGCGTTGGTGAGGTCACCATTGACCTCACATTCATCCTAACCCGTTACCGCCGCGTGTCAAGTGAATATGTTAGCACGCGCTCAGACCTCCAGCCACCTCTTGATGTACGCGACCGCCTCCTCCACCGTGTCGAACGCGGCCGGCTTGCCCTCCTGGTCGCCAGCGTCCGGGTCCCAGCGGCGCACCATCTTCCCCTTCACCACCGTCATTCCGCTCACCGCCGTGTACTCGCTGCCGTCCTCGTACACCCGGTACTTGTTGCCGACCTTCGCCACGCACCAGTCGCCGACGAACTCCATGATGCTGTTGTCGTCTGGACGCACGTTCTCGTGGGTCGCCATCACTCACCGCGCTCGGCCCACCGGCCAGTCCTGCTCTCGTGGTACAGCGCCGGCACCTCCGCCACCGTCGGCTCGCCCAGCGTCCCGAACACCAGACCCTTCTCGAACTCGCGCGTCTTCCGTCCATGCGCGCCCGGCGGCACTCGCTTCAGCGCCCGCGGCGTCTCCATCGGCTTGAAGCTGAAGATTCGCATCCCTCTGCCTCCTTGCGGGGCGGGCCGGAGCCCGCCCCCGTGGGTCATTGTTGCCGTGTCGCGATGAGTGCTCTTTGCCGAAGCTCGAGCCGGACGAAGTGCCGGATCAGGAGCCATCGGAACTTCGCGTCCTGGCCGGCCTCCGAGAAGTAGGCCCGTGAGAGCCGGGGGCATTCCGGGAGGACCATGGCTTCGATCCATCCCCGGTTCTTCATCGCTCCGTCCTCGGCCATCGAGAGCAGAACCTGAAGCGCTTCGCCCTTCGTCACGTCGACTGGTTCGGTTCGTGGCTTGGGAGCGCGCATTCCTTTCATTTGCTCACCTCCTTTCGGTGTTGGGGTTCGCTTCGTTGCTACAATCCAAACCTACCAGAATGCGCTCTCCGTGCAAGTGAATATGTTAGCACGGCGACGGATTGACATTTGCGCTCGCCGTCAAAGTGCGCGCCTCTGGCATGGTTCTCCCCGGAGGAAGAATCGTGCCGCGTGGTCGCATCAGCAGGGTCGAAATGTTTTTATTTCGCCTCGCTCTGGCATGGTTCTCTCCGGCCGTTTTCGTCGCAGCTCCTCCGCGCGCGGAGCAAAATCGACGTACGCCGATCTACGCTCGTCTGGCAGGTGGCGCTAGGACCGTGGATGGGAGGTTAGGCATCCACTTCGGATCTCACGTACCGGAGGATGGTGCATCCATCACCAGGATCGACGCTGGTGGCCTTTCGCCGCCGCATGGGTGTTCACATGGGCCGGAGCCAGGACGGGCTCTACGTGGCTCTGCGGCGCGCTGCGGCCGTTCTGGAACATGCGTGGGGAAGCGTCGCAGGCTACCCCTCGTTCGTACAAGAGTCGTGCCGCATTTCCAGTCCGAAACGGCCGCCGCGAGTTGACATTTGGCTCTCAGCAGCAGAAACGGGCGCTCCGCTGCTCTGGAGCGCCCGCGAACCGTCCCGTCGCTAGAAGGTCAGCCAGGCACCGACCTCTCGCTGCGTCGGACGGCTCCAGTCGTCGTAGCGCCATGCGAGGCGAGCGCGCAGCGTCAGCCGCCGCAACGGCAGCCTCCAGCCCGGCTGCACCGCGATGCACACCTTCTCCTGCTCCCAGCAGTACAGGCCGCCGACAGCCAGCGAGAAGTTCTTCGGGCTCAGCAGCTGCGACGCGTAGCTCTGGCCGCCCTGCTGCACGGCCGCATACGCGACGCTCGGGGGACTCACCGCCGCGCCCGACGGCGACGCCATCAGCAGGCCCAGGCAGCACAGCAGGATCGCCGCCGCCCCACGCACCTGCAGCTCGTCCAGCACCGTCTGCACCGACTTGCCCGTGAACCGCTTCACCGCCGCGTTCCCCGAGGACCACACGCCGCCGGCCACCAGCCCCAGCGTCGAGTTCCCCAGCAGGTACCCGAGCAGCGCCGCAATCAGCGGGTTCAGGATGAAGCTCCACGCGCCGACCCTGGCCGTCACCGCAGCGATGGCCGGACTGAGCCGCGAGATGAGCGAGCTCGTGAACTCGAGTCCCAGGATCGCAACCACTATCGGGATGCCCAGCAGCACGTGCGCCAGGTACCCCTTCACGTCGGCGTTCAGCCACGGAACCAGCTGGCCCAGCTGCTCCACGATTCGCAAGCTATCTGCTTCCATCGCTACCCCCCGTTCGACGCGCCACGCATGAGCTGCGTCTTCCGTATCTCGTGCACCTCTCGCTCAACCTGCTGAATCCTGTCGCTGAACTCCTTCAGGTCAGCAGCCACAGCCGCTGTCACCAGCGGACACTCTCCGACGCGAATGAACGCCGCCTTCCCGTCCTCGATGCCCAGGTGCCGCTCGACTCGCTCCAGCCGGTCGAACATTCCCTTCGCGAACGCCTGCGCCTTCCCCCAGCCCACCGCCGCGCCGACGATCTGCAACAGCAGCAGAACGCACGCCCCGACGATGGCGGGCAGAATCAGCCTCATCACCATGTCTGTCACGCAAGGTCCTCCGGGTCGAACGGCCGATACACCTTCGGTGCCGGCGACAACAACACCATGTTCAGGTCACCACCGAAGCCCGGATGCTTCTTGCTCGGGCGAGCCACATGAACCCACAGCTTGCCGGGGTTCGACAACGCCTTCCTGTGGTCCTCCAGTATCAGCTGGCCGTACTCGCCTTCGAGCCCCACGCGGATCGCGTGAAACAGCTGTATCGTTTTCAACTCCCAGCTCACTCCGCCCGAGCCTATGCCCTGCACGTCGGCCGCCCTGCCTGCCGGATGGTCGCCCAGCTTCTCGCCGCCGACCTTCTCGTTGTAGTCCGCCGGCCGCCACCCGCTCGTCACCCGCATCGGCGAGCCGAGTAGCGCCCTGGCGGGCTCCAGGATCTGCTCCGTCAGGTCCAGCAGTGCGGCCAGTATCTCCGCCGGCACTTCGCCCTTGTGGCCGCGCGGCAGCAGCTCGCGCAGCGTGAAGTGCGGCGTCAGCAAGTCCTCGGGCGCCACCTCAGAGCTCGTCCGCGAAGACGATCTTCAGCATCTCTCGACCAGCGAACCTGTTCACCATCGCGACCTCGTTGATAGCGTGCTTCGAGATCCACCACCCGCCCTGCTGCAGCCCGGTCGAGTTCTGGAAGTGGCCTGCCGGGATCTGCAGCACCGAGAGCTTCGTCCCGAACACGTGGTAGTACGTCGGCAGGTTCTGCATGTACCACTGCGCCATGTACTGCCCCTGCGCGAACTCCTGCTCGTGGATGTGAACGAACGCCCTCGCTGCAAGCACCTCGTACTGCGGTCCGCGGAGCGCTGCCAGTCTCACCTGGCCCACGAAGTCACCGTTCGGCTTGACCGTCGTATACGTCCGACCGTCGTCCGGCCCGAACCCCAGCTTGTTCAGGTCCTCGACCTGGAGCACGTTGCCCGCCGACACCACGAACGTCGCCGCCGGCTGCGAGCTGCGCGGCTCCGGGTTCACGATGACGACCCTGATGCCAACCGCCGCCAGCGTCTTCACCAGCGTGTCCGGGTGCACCATGTTCGACCGCGTATAGCCCTGCGGCAGGTGGTCCGACTCCACCGGGTCCAGCGCGCCCATCACCTTCCCGCGCCACCTGCTCTCGAACGCCCCGTAGTCTCGAGCCAGCTGGCAGTAGATGCTCGTGTCGTTCGGCGCGCACGTGTACGGCGGCTCGCCCGGCCCGGTCCACCACGTTCGGTTCGACCGCGTGTGCCCGAAGATATCCTGCGGCATCGTCGTCGCGTTCCCTGCCTGCGAGCCAGCCGACGTGTACACGCCGCCGAACGCCTGCGGAGCGATCTTCCACGTCCCGCTCGGCATGGCGTCAATCCAATTCGCCACGTTCGGGTAGAACGTCGGCACCGAATCGCTCGCGAACAGGCTCAGCTTCGCCCCGCGCTTCGACGCAAGCCCGCCCAGGCTGTCGATGAACGCCGCCTTGAACGTCGTCGTCTCGCAGTCAGCCGGGTAGCACGTGATGCCCTGGCCCTCCCAGGCGTTGCCGCTCCCCAGGTTCCCGCTCGCGAACCCGATTCGGTCGATGACCAGCGCCATCTTCGCGGGCTCCCAGCCCACCGGCAGCCCCTTGTCGCCCCAACGCACGCGGATCACCGAGTCGATGTGCGCCGCAATCGCGTGGTTCATTCGCACGTCCGACTGGCTGTTGTTCATCGCGTTCATCAGGAACGCAATCGGAGCCGGCTCGATGCTCGACCGCCCGCGCTCCCACGCGATCGTGCTGTCCGGCGTCTCGATGTTCGTCGTCGCCACCGGGCCGTCGCAGTCGCCGCAGTTGTTGTACACGTTCCCCGACAGCCCGTTCCAGTGCTGGGCAATCAGGTTCCGCAGGTACCCCGTACGCCCTGCGCCAGCTCCGTGCACCGCCGTGTTGTTCGCGTAGTCCAGCTTCTGGCTGATGGCCGTCCCGCTCGTGTAGAACTCAATATCCGTCCCCGGAATGAACGCCGTCATCAGCTCCGGCTGCTGGTTCGCCGGCCAGCCACCCGCGTAGTTCGTCGTGATGCCGGTCGAGCACGCCGCGATCGACGTGAACATGCTCACCGAGGTCAGGCCGTTCGTGCTGTGGAACACCACCGGCCGCAGCGGCCACCGGCCGATCAGCGTCAGCGAGTCCACGTTCGCGCCGCCCGAGCCCCATATCGGAGTAATCGGATTGCCGACGCGCCACCCGTACACCCACGTCACGTCGTATTGCTCGACCCCCGACCTCTCAGTGTTCGTCGAGTTCGGACCCACCGGATACAGCGACTCCCGGATCCACTCCGTCTTCACCGTGTGGACGCCCACCTCGCTCACGGTCCACCCGAGCTGCTTCATCGCGCCAATCAGGTAACCCTTGTTCCGCTCGAACGTCTCCTTCGAGAGGTTCGTAGCCGGCGGGATCACCACCAGCTTGCACTTCACCTGCGCGCTCGCATCCGAGAACGCCAGGCACGCCAACAGCACTGCCACCAACCAGCGCATCGGTCCTCCTAGCGGGAGCCGTACAGGTCCACAGTGATGAACACCGGCTTGCCAATGGGCATCGCCGCTGGCGCGTCCTGGTCCTGAAGGCACTGCAGCGCCCGCATCCTCAGCTGCGTGAAGTCCGCCGTCCACTGCACGCCGTCGCGACCGACCAGCTCCACGTCGCGCATCCAGTTCTGCCGGCGCGTGCCCTCACCAGTCGCAACGACCGCGCCGGCCAGGTTCGGCCACACCCACACGAACTCGCCAGACCCCGCGAAGTTGTCCAGCGCCAGGCGCATCTCGTAGTTCAGGTTCAGCGTCCCAGCCGTGTCGGTCAGCGAAGCGCCTGGCGCACTGCGCGTCCATTCCGACCGCACCGCCGTGTTCGTCGTGTCGAAGATGGCCCCGTTCGTCGCCGAGCGCATCTGCACCGCGAACGTGTGCGCGTAGATGCTGTCCGTCGTCGTGTAGCTGGCCTGGTACGCGCCGCACATCGTCATCGTCGCCAGCTGCGCCTTGATTCGCAGCTTCAGCCGCGTGTAGCCGCGCGTGTCCTCGAACGCCGTCGAGTCCATGTCTCGAGTCTGCGGGCAGCCGCACTTGTCGCACAGGATCGTCGTCAGCCACCCGGCCCGCAGCAGCACCCATTTGCGGTCCGGCTGCTGCTCGAACACGTGCGCCCCGCCGGTCGGCGTCATCGTCTGCGTCCGCTGTGTCGGCGGGTTCGTGCTCTTGTCGGCACCGCCCGTCCTCGTGCTGTTGTTCGTCTCGATCGGCTTCCCGTCTCCGCCGGTCTGACCCCACGCCAGGCCCGCCACGAGCAGGGCCGCCACCGCCATCGCCAGCCGCTTCATGCTTCCCCCTACGATTCGACGACCGTGAACGTCGTCTCTCTGGCCCCAACCACCGCCCGTGAACGCTCCACCACCCTGAACCGCAGCTCGGCCCACGATACCCGGTTCAGCTGCGGAACCGGGAACACCGCATCCATCGCGTCCGAGAACTTGAACACCATCCCCTTCTTCAGGTCAGGCACCTGCATCGAGCTGAAGCGCACGATCAGCCGCGGGCGCGTCCGGGTCTGCATGGTACGCCGCCGCGCCTCCACCGCCAGCTGCTCGGACCGCACGGCCCACAAGTCCACGTCAACAATGCGCTTCCGCCGCCACTTCGTCTGCAGCGCCGCGCACGTGATTTCCAGGTCGCCCACCTGCCAGATGCCGATATCGAACGCCGTGTTCGAGCGGTCCTTCGCCTCCCACCCGAGCAGCGGGCCGGCGGTCGTCGCGGCGTTCGCGCCGGACCCGAACTTCGGCGTCATCGTCCAGTTGTCCGTCATCCACCAGATCTTCCGCTGGTACACCTTCCGGCCAGTCACCGCGATGTTGCCCGCCGGGATCGCCGCCTGGTTGTCCCCGAAGCCCAGCGTCGGCCAGGCGCTCGTCTGCAGGTTCTGCACCGTGATATCCCACGTTCCGCCGGTCGCCTTGACCTCGTACTCGTTCGTCGAGTCGTTGTAGATGCACGTGAACACCCGGCTCGGGATTGCCGCAGCGTCAATCGCCGCCTTCACCTGCTCCGCCAGCTGGTGCGGCGACCAGTCGCCCTCCTGCAGCGTGCAGTCGTAGTCGATTCCGCCGGACCTGATTCGGAACACGTCGTTCTGCCCGGCCACGATCTGCGTCCCGTACCCGAACCACGTGGACCACGTGCCGTTCGCCCTGGCAGCCCAAATGTCCGTCGCCAGCTGGTCCGCCACCTGCATCGGCGTCTTCTGCCCCGTCGCCAGCGTCACGGTCTTGTTCACCGCGTTCTCGACGTAATCGAAGTGCCGGTTCGTCGTGTCCACCAGGAACCGCTCGTCCCTGAACTCCGCGTGGTTGTACCCACGACCCGACCCGTCCGACCGCACGTGCGTCTCCATCGCGTTGCGGCCCTGGAGCTCGTCCTTGTACCAGCGCACCACGCACCCCTGCGCCAGCTCCACGTCCGACGACTTCTCGCACTCGAACATATGCAGCCACTCCGGCCGCACCGCCGTCGCGTACGAGATCTCGTCGCCGTCTGCCCACCTGAAGATGCGCCACTTCGAGTCTTCCACGTCGAAGTACATGCACGCGCCAAGCTGCCGGCACAACTCGCTGATAAGGTCCAACATCGTCGTCCGCGTCGTCAGCTGGAATGCCACGTTCGGCGCGTCCGGCTGGAAGAACCGCAGCAGGAATCGCGCGTCCACGAACGACCCGAACATGAAGCTGCCAGTCTCGAAGTCCGCCCCGCTCACGCCGGCCACCTCGATCATCAGCGCGCGGATCACGTCGGGCATTCGCTCCACCATCGCCCCATTCACGCCCGTGTACGCACCGCCGGCCGTGTCTGTCAGCCCCCTGAACGCCCCGTAGACGCTCGCCAGCAGCTGATACGTCGCCGGCAGCTCCGGGACCCGCACGTTGATGGCCTTCGGCTTGTTGTCCCAGCCCCTCGGGTTCCGGTACCCGCGAGGCGGCGTCCACCCACGCAACTCGCTTCGCGCCGGGCTCGCGGCCGTCACAAGGCTCAGCGCGACCCGGTGCTTCACCACCAGGCACGCCCAGTAGATTTCGATGACCCCGGCCGCCCCGCCGCCAGTCATGTCGATGCTCAGGTCGATGGCCGCGTGCGCCCCGTTGCCGCCGAAGTCCCACTGCTGCGTCCACCAGGCCGCGTCCCAGGCGCCACTCAGCACCGTCGCCACGCCCAGCGTGCTCGCCGTCATGTTGATGGTCGTGCCGAACGCCCCGCTCGCCGGGTCCAGCGGCCTCACGCGCATGTTCCCCGTGTTCGTGCCCGGCCCCTTGTACGCCACGAACGCCTTGACCTCGAGAATCGTGCCCAGGCCGGCCATGCTCGGCAACACCAGCGTCAGCTGCTTCGGCGCTCCAGCCGTGTCCAGCTTCGCGAAGTCCACCTCGTTCTTCGGGTCCAGCGCGTTCCGCGGGTTCGTCGCCGTCGTCGGGTTCGTCCCCGTGATGCGCACGTCGATCGGCAGCACCGCCGTGTACGCAATCAGCTTCTCGTCGTCCAGCGTGAACCCTGCCTCCGTGGACGTGTTGATGCTCGTGATGCCCGACCCGCCAACCGGCGCGTCTTCGAGGATGCTCAGGATCCCCGGCAGCAGCTCCATGCCGATGAACGCCCCCTGGCTCGCGTCACTCACCGGCAGCGCCGTGCGATGGCCCGCCACCACCACCTTCGCCTTCGCGCCAGCCACGCCCGAGTCCACCAGCACGCCCATCGCCGTCGGCCGCCCGCCGCCTGCCTTCCACTGGTCCAGCACGCTATTCCACGGCCCCGGCCACGGGTCGCGCATGTTGATGGCCACGCCCTCGCCAATCAGGATCGGCAGCACCACCCCGCGCGACTTCTCCGGGTGGCCGGGGTAGTTCACGCTCGTCACCTCGCTCAGCGGCAGCATCGTGTTCCAGAACCTGTCCGCCAGCAGGTGGAACGTCACCTCCTCCCGGTCCATCTCCAGCCGGTTGATGTAGCCAACGAACACCTGCTGCGCCAGGCTGAAGTCCGAGAGCCGGTCGCCGATGTACGCCGTGACCTTCGCCTCCTGGAACTCGTACAGCTGCAGCATCGTCCGCAGGTCCTGCCCCGACCCTGCCACCGGGAACCACTCCATCGGGACCGAGAACGACCACGAAGCGATCTGCGGGCCTGGGTCCAGAAACTCGCCCGGCTCCGAGATTCGCCCGGCGTTCGAGATTGCCGCTTCCCAGTACCCGTTGTTGTCGCCGTACCCCGTGTCCGCCAGCATCAGCGTCAGGGTGCTCGGGTCCGTCAGCTCGACCTTCACCAGCAGCACGAGCTGCGGGTTGTTCAGCTGGTACCGGGCCAGCAGGGTCGCGTTCCACGTCACGGCAGGACCTCGTAATCGAGGTCAATGTCCCAGTGGCCCGTCACGTCGTCGCCCATGAACAGCGTCTTCACGCTCAGCTTCCCGAGCCACACCTCGTAGGAGCGCGTCGTCACGTCCAGCACGCTCACCGTCCGCGTCTGGTCGAGCATCGAGTAGAACGCCGCCAGCTCTGCGTCGGTCGCCGACTCCACCGACCACGTGCCGCCACCCACGTATCCGCCGCGCAGGTGCTTCACCGGCTGCCCGTCCAGCGTCTTCACCGTCAGGTCGTTCTGCTCCAAGTGAATCGCCTCGCCGACCGACCTGGCGAGAATCGGATCCTCGACGCCCACACGCCACCGCCCCAGCGACACGACCGGGTTCTGCCCCGCCGTCCACTCGAACAGCAGCCGCCAGTAGCGGTCCGTGATGCTCGTGAACGACTCGCCGAAGTCGCGGCGCGGGCTGCTCGTGTTCCTCGGGATCGTCACCGTCGAGCCCCGCTGCGTCCATGGCCCGGCCGGGTATGTCGTCGCCGACTGGAGCTTCACCGTCACCGCGCCCGTCACTGCGTTGTGGAGCTGCAGGTTGTGCATGAACCACAGGCGCGTGTTGTTGCTGTTCACCTTGTCGCCGTCGAACTGGAATGCCCCGCTTGTACCCAGCGCCGCAAGCCACACTGCCCGCCGGTCCGAGGTGAACGCATTGACCATCAGATACGGCGCTACCTGCAGCATCGCCGGAGCACCACCGCCGCCGCCATTTAGCAGCGCCAGCCCCTGCTCGTTCGCCGCCATCACCCTGCGCCCGGTCGCCATTAGCTATGCGCGGCCGCAACCTCCGTCGTGCGGAAGTCGGCCCTCCGCATCGCTCCGCCCACGCCATTCATCGAGTCGTACACGGTCGCGAACTCCAGCGCGTTCACGTTCATCGTCCCGATGGCTGGTCCGGTCGGGATCTGCGCGCTTTTCGACTCCGACCTCACCGGCTCGAACGTCTCCCGGCTCGCCTTCATCACGTTCGACAGCTCTCGCACGGTCGGCCCCATCGTGTCCGGCTGCTGCGGCATCTCGAACGTCGGCACCGGCATCGCGGCAGCCAGCTGGCCAGGCACCGACGAAATCGCAGCCCCGATCTCCGCCACCGCCACGTTGAACTGCTCCATCGGCATCGGAGTCACCGGAGCGGCCGGCGCGGGCTCGGGCTGTGCTGCCGCCAGCTGCCCCGGAATCGAGCCCACCGCCGCGCCCATTTCTGCCACTGCCGTGTTGAACTGGTCCATCGGCACCGGCGGCGCCTGCGCTGCGAACTCCGGCATAACCGGCGCCAGGGCCGCAACGCCGCCAGGCCCGACCGGCACGCCAGGCCCCATGTTGAATCCGGTCGGCACCTGCAGGAAGAACCCAATCAGCTTCAGGATCCCCGACTGCACCATCGCCGAGATGATTTCCGCGATCACCTGCAACGCCTGGTCGCGGATCGACTGCATGATGGTGGACCACGCGCCCTTCAGCGTCTGCGCGCTCGTCGTGAACCCCATCACCATCGCCTTGATACCGCGGTCCACGCCCGTCAGCAGCGTCTCGACCACCGAGCGGAACGACACGAGTGCCGCCAGGCTCTCGTTCAGCGCGCCGCGAATCGACCCCAGCCACCCCTGCGTGCTGTTCGTCACCACAGCGTCCGTCGCCTTCATCGCCTCGTCTACGAGCCGGGCCGTCTCCTGCCACCCATTACCAATCTCAAGTAGGTCGGCCTTGACCTGGAGCGCGCGGTCCGGGTCCAGCAGAAACCCAGCCTCCTCCAGCTCGCCCTCCAGCTCGCGCTTCGCCTTCGCCTTGTCCATGGCCTCCAGCGCAGCCAGCGCAGCCATCGCTTCGGTCTTCGCCCGCCCGGTCAGCTGGATGATTTTCTCCAGCCGCTTCTCGCGCTCCGTCGGGCCGGTCTTCTTGTCCTTGTCCTGCTTCGTCAGGTCCACGCCGCCCAGGCTGTCCGGCGCAATGTCGCCGTGGATCTCGCGCAGCCGCTCCGCGTCACTCGTCGCCGCCGACCGCAGCTTCGTGAGCTCCGCCAGCTTTGTCGTCCACGCTCGCACCTCTGCTTCAGCGACCTCCAGCTGCCGGTCGCCAGCCGGCACCGAGCCGCGCGTCCTCAGCTGGTTCGCTCGCTCGTTCGCCTGGTCCATCATCCGGTGCAGCCGGCGAATCTCCTCGTCCATCGCCTTGCCGCCGCCGCCGACTCCTCGACCACTCACCGCCGCCCAAAAGTCGTTCATCCCCTGAATCGCCGACGCGATCGGCCCAGCAGCCGACCCGCCAAGCGAGGTCATGAACCCCTTCCAGTTTCGACCTGCCTCGTCGGTCGCCTGGTCGAGACGACGCAGCGCCGGCAGCGCCTGCGTGTTCATGCCGCCAGACACCTTCGCCAGCGACGCTTCCATCAGCGCGGCGTTCTCGGCAATGTCCTTCAGGTGCGGCACGAGCTCGACCCCACCACGCCCGAGCAGCTGGAACACGACCTCCGTCACCTTCGCCGTGTCCGACGACTTCGAGAGCACGCCCGCCAGCTGCTCGAACGCCTCCTTCGTGTCCTTCGTCGTGATGCCCAGCTTCGCCAGCAACGGGTCCTGCGTCGCAATGGAGCGGTTCAGGAACGTCAGCGCCACGTCGAGTCCCGCCGCCGAGCCGCCGCCCTCCTCCAGGATCTGCTTGTACGCGGCCAGGCGTGGCACCGCGATCTGCGTCCTTGAGCTCAGCCGGTCCAACTCCTCGGTCTGGTTCGCGAGGTCGAACGCCGACTTCGTTGCCGCTGCTCCGATTGCCAGCAGCCCGCCAGCGACACCCAGCAGCGCCGCCGTTCCGAGCGTCATGCCGCTGAACGCACCGGCCAGCGCCTGCACGCGGCCGATCGCCACGTTGCTCGACCCGCCCATGGCCTGCACGGCCTTCTCCAGCTGGCCAATCTGGAGCGTCGCGTTCCGCAGGGCGCCGGCAGACCGGTTCTCGCCCTCGACGACGACTTTGATTCTCTCCTCAGCCATTCATCACCTCGAACTCCATGAGCGTCGCCGTCGCCTGCTCCGCCGACTTGCACTTGTTCAGCGCCCGCTGGACCTCGAGCCCGATGTACTTCTGCGCCGCCTGCATCACGGTCGCGTCCAGCATCAGGTCTGCCAGGCTGCCCTTCAGCACTTCAGACGGCCGCACCCCGTACCGGCGGCACACACCGTCAAGCACCTTCGCCGTCTGCCCGCCCTTCTTCTTCGTCAGGAAGGAACCTCCCGAGCGCGGCAGGCACTTCGGCAAGCATCCCGTTCAGGTGCAGCAGGCGGTTCACGATCGCCACCTGGTCCCCGAACGACAGCCCGCTCCAGCTCACCTTGCCAGGCTCACCGCCCTGCTCGAACGTGAACTCCGGCTCGACCACTCCGGCCTTCACGAGCCCAGGGACGCGCTCCTTCCAGAACACCGACGCGTTGCTCTCCTTCTCCTCGGACGCTGCGAGCGCCGGGATTCCCTCCAGCAGCAGCAGCGCCTCCGCCGGCTCCAGGCGCTTCAGCCGCACCCAGTTCGACGTTCCATCCTTCTTCTTGCTGAACGGCAGCTCCAGCAGTCCACCACTCGCCACCGGAACGAAGTCGCTCGCCGCCGACACCACTGCTTTCTTTTCCCTGGCCACTGAACCCTCCCTAGTAGGCTCCCGACTCCAAGTTCATCAGCGTGATCACCAGCACCGACGCATCGACGCTCGATCGGGCGCAATAGTACTCGACCTCCTGCTCGATCACTCCGTAGCCGGCCACCGGGTTCTTGTGCTTCTGGATGATTTGATTGCCGGCCTTGAACAGGATGCTCCTGAAGCTCGCCACCACCGGCGTCGTGTCGATGAACTTGGCGAAGATGCTGCCAGGCACACCGCCCATCATGCGGTCGATGCCCGCCGTAGCGGACCACTCGAACGTGTACCGCCACTTCTGGTCCATGAACTCGCTACGCAGCGGAGTGTCCGTCGTGAGCGTCCCCATTCGCACGCGCGGCTTGTGCGGCTGGCTGATCTCCAGCTCGAACCCGAGGAAGTTGTACGTCGGCGGCGTGTCCCCAGTACCCGTCGTCGAGCCCGCGTTGTCGAAGTGGTGGAACAGCACCGGGAACACAGACGGAACCACGCCAACCGTCATCGGCGTCGTGCCCACAGCGCCGGGGTCGGCCATGATGCCGATCCACTCCGTCTCGACCGTCATGAAGCCGTCGCCGCCGCTCTCGCTCGCCTTGATTGCGAACTTGATGCCCGTGTTCCTGCAGGCACTCATCTGCAGCACCTTGCCTGACGGCACGTCACCGATGCTGAAGTCAATCGTGTACGTGTCGAGCGTCGACTTCTCCTTGAACACGTGCGTGTACAGGCCGTTCGCGTCCGGCCCAGTCACCTGAGAGTCGCTGAGCGCAGCGCGCAGGATGGCGCCGAACCCGTCGTAGTTGAACCTCTGCGTCAGGCGCGCGATGGCCCACTGCGGGCCGTTGTAGATACCGCGACGGCTCGGCGACCCGTACAGACTCGGGTCTTCCAGCACCATCACGACCTGCTCGGGGTCCGACTGCATGACTTCCATCTTGTACTGCGCAGCTGCAGGAGGCGTCCCGACGACCGACTCCTTCGCGATCTGCACGTATGCCAAGTGACCTTGGCCGGGCTGCAACGCCATGACCGCCTCCTAGACCCTTGCGTGACTCCACCACAGCGGGACCATCACCTCGATCGTCGCCGTGGCCTTCTGGAAGAACTCCGTCAGCTCGGGATTCAGCGCCTCGCTGATGAACTCGATTACACCGTTCGTTACTCGCTGCCCGTCCTCGTCTGCAATCGTAACCAACTGCTCGTCGGCGGCGAGCGCCTTCTCCACGTCTGCTACGGAGTTGAGCAGAGCCCGCAACACCCCCTGGCTGGCTGTTGCTTCGGCAATCACATGCAGCAGCACCCGCATCTTGCGAGCGTGCCGCGTGGCTGGTCCGCCCGTAAGGTCACTCGCCACCGAAACGATGATGACCGCCGGCAGGTCACCCAGCACTACGTTCTGCACCGGACCATACGACACCGAGAACGTCCGCCCCGAGTACGTGCCAGGCGCCAGGCGGGCCGTCAGCCCCGCGCGAATGCCCTCAAGCGCCAGCCAGCTCTTGCAATCAGGCATTCAGTGCCTGCCTCACCATCAGGCTCAGTCCGCTGAAGATCTGCGGCGTTGCCTCCTCGCGCGCGTGCTTCGCCGTCGCGTACTGCGGAATCTTCACGCGCCGCACCAGCATGTACAGCAGCTCCAGGCGAGTCCCTGCGCGCCGTGCGACCCATAGCGCCCCCCGCTTCGACTTGAACACGAACGACCCCGGAATCGCCCCGCGGATCGACCGCCCCGCGTTCCTGTCCACGCCTGCCGGCGTCTGCATCAGCGCCGTCGGGATTCGTCCCATCACGCCGCTGAACACCCGCTCGCCGCCCTTCTCCATGTCCGCCACGTGCTGGTCCGGGTGCCCCACTGTGCCGATGACCAGGTTCCCCACACCGAACACCCTGCCATTGCCCAGGCGGTCGCGCGTCCCGCTCGACCTCACGCCCAGCTTCGGCGGCTTCGAGCCCGTGCGGCCCCAGAACGGGTGCGACCCAGGCACTCCGCTCAGGAGCTCGTACCACTCCCGGCGCACGATGGCCACGGCCAGGCGCACGTGATGAGTCATTCCGGCCGTGATCTTCCCGCCCTTCCGCTGAAGGTTCGCCCTCGCCGTCGCTCCGTTCACGCTGATTCGAATCATGGCCACAGCTCCGCGAACTCCAGCATCCCGCTCTTGATGTGCTCCGGGATCACCAGCTCTTTGCCGCTGATGCGGAACCCGCCGGGGCTCTCCCAGTCCTGCTGCCCCACGCCCGTCTTGTACTTCTCGAAGTACAGCCGCGTCAGCTCCAGGCAGTACGACTCGAGCCTCTGCCACTGGTGCTGATACTGCAGCGTCGGCCCGCCGTCGAACGGCCAGCCAGCCACGCACTCGATCTCCACGTTCTGCCGCCCCGCCGGCCACCACTCGTTCCGCAGCACAATCGAGCCGTCGTCGCCGAGGATGGCCCCCGTCACGTCGATGGCCAGATAGTTCCCCAGCGCGTCCTTGTACCGCGCGCTGTAGAGAGCCGTCACTGGCCTGATCGGCACCACAATCGTCGAGGTGCCAGTCCCCGACGCCTTCAGCATCCCGATGCCGAACGTCAGCGTCACCGGGTTCGCGTTCCCCAGCGCCTTCTCGCTCATCTCCAGGTGCGTGTTGTCCGTGATCGACGCCACCACCGCCTGCGGACTCGTCTGAATCGAAGCACCAGTCAACACGTCGCCCACTCGCGGCAGAATCGTGCCCGTCGTGAACCCCAGCAGTGCCCCTGGTCCCGTCACCGTCTCGTCTGCGCTCGTGATTGCACACCCGGCCACCACGTACGGCGCCCTGAACGAGCGCTCGCGCAACCGCATCGCCGCCAGCTCCTCCAGCTTGGAAGTCGCCTGATTCACGCACTGCTTGATGAAGTCGTCCTGCGCAGTGCCAGGCACCTGCAGGTACGACTTCGCCCTGTTCCAGTCCGTCAGGCTGAACGGCGACAGCGGCTGCGTGCTCATCTACTTCTTCTTTCCGGGCTTCTCGGGCTCGGCCTCGGCATCAGGCTCCGCCGCAACCGCGGACTCCTGGCCCACCACGTCCGGCGTCACAGTCGCCTTCGGCTTCGGACCGGCCGGCTCCTTCGACTTCGACACCAGCCCAGGGAAGTCGTTGTCCAGCTGCGCGATCTTCGCCTCGCTCAGCTCCACCGTCTCGCCTTCCTCGACGCGAATCGGCTCGCCCGTGTCCGGCTCAGTCCCCTGATACGGCTGCGAGAACTTCACCCAGTGCTTCCGCTGCAACTCAGCCATGCCGTGCTCCCTCTCATCCGACAGGGGCCGCCCGTGCAGGCGCGGCCCCCACAGATGCGTCAGCGCCTAGTACGAGGCGACGTTGTAGCCGTACGACACGGCCTTCGCCGAGTTGCCGAACACCGGCTTCCAGTCCAGACGCTCCGTGCCGATGACCGTGATCTGGTCCGTCTCGGCCTTCAGCTCGTCGTACCGGCGGACCGTCATGACACGACGCGAGCCGCCCTTGAACGCCGGGCGGTTCGCATACAGCAGCCCGGTCTTCGTGGTCGTCACGTTGTCCCAGATGCCCGTCGCGTTCAGGTCCTCACGCATGAACGGCGTGATGACGACCGGCGAACCGAGGATGAACCCCAGCACGCCCGTCTCCATGATGCTCTTGTCGCCGAACTTCTCGCGGCTCATGAACAGCGGCGTGTTCGTCGTCGGCTCCTTCAGCGCCATCAGCCGGATGTAGCAGCTGTAGCTCGGGAACCACACACCGTCGTCCTGCTGGTAGCCGAAGTGGTCTTCCTTGCCGGTGCCCTTCATCGAGCCCTTCATGGCCAGGAGCTCAGCAGCCGACAGCGTGCTGATATCCACCTTCGTGCCGGCCACCGTCGCGATCTTGCGCATCCCGTCCCACAGCTGGCGAACGTCCGTCGCGGGCACCGCAGCACCCGTGTCGATTGCGCCCGACGCCTGTCCGTCGATCAGCGCCTTCTCGCGGCCACGAGCCAGCGCCTTCGCCACCTTGCGGAAGATTTCCGGCACGGCTGGCACGATGCTGTCCTCGTCGAACTCGCGCGACAGCACGACTCGGGCGGCGATCTTCTTCGCCGTCAGCGTCAGCTGCGCGGTCCCAGGCACGCTGTCCGGGATCTTGTTCGTCACTTCGGGGTCCGTCAGCGCCTCGCCGATGAAGTACGCGATGGCGTCCGCACCCTCGACCGGATCCTTCCAGGTCGCGCTCGGCATCGTCGGCCACTGGAACATCGACGACACCTTCAGCTCCGTCTGCACCAGCATGTGCAGCTGCGCGGAGAACACGGTCGGGATCCACTCCAGACCCTCACCGGCCGTCGCCGAGTCGGCGGCAGCACGCATGATTTCCCGCGTCAGCCGAGCGTACGTCTTCCACTCGCGCATGTGCTGGAACCGCGCCCGACGTCCGCCGTCCACGCCGTCGAAGAAGCCGCCCTTCTCCAGCAGCGTGTACTTCAGCAGCATCTGGTCGTTCAGGTACTGCCACTCGTACAGCTTCGCCATCCACACCGGGTTCACGACCTGGTGCTCGGCGAACGCACGCGCCTGCGGCGTGATGCCGGACAGGCCGTTGCTCTCCATCAGCGCGCGGTACCCGATCTCGTCGGGCCGCATCACCGTCAGGTTGAAGTGCATCCGGTCCAGGCCCTTCGGCGCCTCGTCGATGGGCAGGAACTGCTCGGCCGCACTGCGCAGGCTCAGGCTGCCGCTCGAGTCCGCGATGCTCTGCTCCAGCACGCGGATCTGCTTCGCCTGCGACTTCAGCAGGTCCTCGGCGCGCTTCACGCCAGCGACCAGCTTCTCCATGCGCTCGCCGTTCAGGTCCCCGGCCTTCTGGAACTGAATCGCCCAGCTGCGCACGTTCTCCAGCTGTTCGACCGCGTGCTCGGGCTCGACGATCTGCACAACAGTCAGAGGCTCGGCCTTCGCCGGCTCCGGCATGTCGTCCAGCAGCGCCACATCCTCGCCCCCGCCGACGACCTTCTTCTGCTTGCCGTCGGGACCCTCTCGCACGAGCCCAGCGCCCATCAGCCGGTGGACCTCGGCGAAGTACAACCGCTTGTTTCGCTTCATGTTCGGCTCCTCGGGCTTACGCCCCTACGCGCTGGCTCGGCGAGTGGACCCCACCGCGAACAACGCACCGACTGACCGCTTCTCGCCGTCCTGGCGCAGCCCCTTCCGCCACCACTCACGCGCACTCGCGTCGGTCTTCACCTCCATGAGCGCCGTCTCGAACGCCAGCGATGCCGAGCGGCTGCCCGGATCACCAGTCACAGCCGTCTCCAGCTGAGCCCCGCGCACCACGAAGCTCGTCTCCAGCATCTTGCGGACCGCCTGCATCTCGAAGAACGCCTTCCGTCCATCGTACATCCGGCCCGGCTCGTGGTCGCACTCCCGCACGTCCTTGTCGCAGATCCCGCACGGCAGCTCGTCCGCACGGAAATGCACGCTCACTTCCTTCCACAGCCCACCGTCGATGCGCGCCCGGATGTTCTCCGCGTCCGGCAAGTCCTTCGGCCAGTAGAACCGCTCCCACATCCAGCTCGCCCCGGCCAGGTCGCGCAGCTCACGCACCTTACTCGGTCCGGCCGCAGGCAGCTGCACGTTCGAGTCGAACACCCTGGCGTACACGTCCCCGTCCATCCGGTGCCCGCGAGCCATCGGTGCGCCGATAGCCACCTTGCCCAGCTCGCGCAACCCCCTGATGGTGAACCGTGACTCATAGCTGTCGATCACGTCGTTAGCCGCACGCACGCGCCGCACGTGCACGTCCCCGTCGTTGAACTTAGTCAGGGAGTGCCTGTTCACCTCAGTCATCATCGAGGCCCTGGCGGCACGTACGCTATCCTGCACGGCTTCTGGCGCGTCGGTGAGTACCGGCTCATCCAACAGCTCGACCGATGCGGAGCGCCGGATCGACGGCTCGCGCAACGCCCGCTCCAGCAAATCCCTCATGCGCTCTGTCATCGCGTCAGCTCCACAGACTCGGACCGCTTCGCGACCGACACCGGCTCGCCGCAGTCACACGTCTTCTTCAGTTCGCCGGCCTCGAAGTAGACCGGTCGCCCACACTTCGGGCACTCAACCTCTTTCCGAGCATCCACTCTCCAACCCCCCGCTTCCTGGCGCGCTCCGCAACCAGCCGAAGCACCTGCTCCTCGTTCACAGCCTTCGCGCCCCTGTCCGTAATCAGCGCGTACCGGATGCCGCACCGGCAGTTGATGACGTTCTCCGCACTGCCAGACGGGTCGCCCGGATACATCAGCGCCTCCCCGCCCACGACGAACATCTCCTGCAGCGGGATCGTCCCCTGCGCCTCGGCCGCCAGATGCTCGGTCCGCGCCACGCCGTCGTGGACCGCGACCCACATCTTGCCCTCGACCACGCCTGACTGGTCGGCCGCCTCCAGCGTCGCCGCGTTGTAGGCCGGATGCGTCTCCGTCCTGGCGATGGTCACCGCGTTCGCCCGCCGGTCCTCGAACACCTCGCGCACCTTGCTCGTCACCGCATCGAGCGCTCCGCCCTCTGCCAACACGCCAGCGATGCCCTCTCGAAGCAACCTGGCGGTCGTCTCACTGGCGCGGAGCGCCCTGTCTACCTGCCGGCGCACGAAGCTCGACCAGGCGGCCTCGTTCAGCCTGAAGTCAGCCTCAGCGCCCAGCAGCGCCATCGCTTCCTCACCGCGGTCCTCGATGATTGACCAGAGCAGCGCTTCCCACTCCTCGCGCTCCTGGTCCGTCAGCTCGGCCAGAACATCGGCCAGAGAGAGGGGGTCAACCGCCCTCAGCCCCCTGCCGCCCACTGAAGACAGGACCACCCTCTCCTGGCGCTCGATCTGCGCACGGACCACCTTCTCGGTCCGGCGCTCGTACCGTCGCAGCGACTTGTCGTGCCGGCGTCGCTCGACGCGAATCTCCGCTTCCAGGCGTGCGGCCTTCTTCTCCTTGTCGGCTTCCTTGTCCTTCGGCTTCTGCTTGTCCTTCGCCTTCGGGTCCGCCCCGTCGTTCGGGTCCTGGCCGTCGGATGCTCCGGGATCTGCGCCGAACGGCACCGGGGCCGTGATGGTGTCGAACTCCTCGCCCTCCAGCTTCTCGAGCCCAAGGAACTCGCGCCCCTCGTTCGTCGTCACCACCTTGTTCACGATCTCCACCACGCCCTTCGCCCTGGCGAGGAACGCGGCCTGGATCGCCGGGTGCCGACTGAAGTCGAACTCGCACGTCACCGGAACGCCCTTGTCGCTGAACAGAGGCTCCAGCAGGAACTCGTTCAGCGCCAGCTCGATGCGCTTCGCGCGCGGCATCAGGCAGTCCGTCACCCACATGCGCTCGTCCACCTCAGCGCCAGCGCCGCCGCCGATGAGCCCGCCGCCCACCTTGATGCCCAGCTTCCACGGCGGCACGCCGAACACTTCCAAGATCTCCAGCTTCGAGTCCAGCTTCGTCTCGACAGCCTTGAGCTCCGTGGCGCTCATCGTCGCGTTCACTCGCTTCATGCCCTTCGGCAGCACGACCGGACGGTTCTTGTACATCGGGTTCGACTGCCGCAGCGCCAGCTTCTTCTCGATGCGGTCGAGCTGGCTATCCGACACGCCGCCATCCGTCTCGAAGTAGCTCGTGCCCTCGCCCGACCTTGCGAACAGGTTCTTCGTGTACGCCGTCGCGTGCGCAACCGTCTGCCATGCCTCAGCGCCAGCCACCAGCGGACTCATGCCTCGGATGCCCCATCGCGGGTTGAAATACTTGATGTGCACCACCGACTCTGGCTCGATGAAGTGCGGCTGGCTGTCACCCGTGTCCACCAGGTAGCCAATCACGTGCCCCATCTTGTTCACCTTCACCGTCGTCTGCTGCGGCGGCATCGTCGCGAACCCCGTCACGAACCCGCCGGCCTGCTCGATGAGCACGAACGCATTGCCGTTCAGGTCGAGGCTGCTCTGGATCTGCTCCGTGAGCTCGAACACGCTGAACCGGCTGTTCGCCTTGTTCCACAGGTCAACGATGTTCCCCGGCTTGCGCTCGATCTCTCGCCGCTGCTTGCCCAGGCCCGCGTAGAACCGAAGCTCTACCTGCGCGATCGACCAGGCAATCTTGCTCACGCATGCGTACACCGTCGCCACGTTCTCGTACGCTGCGGTCTGCAGCTCCGACCCGAACACGGGTCCGTTCGGCGTCCAGAACACCGTCCCGCCGAATCCGCCAGTCCCACCACCGTCGCCGCCGCCGTCGCCGCCGCCATCGCCCTCCTGCGGCATTCGCACGATCTTCGTCTGCACGAGCCCCAGGCGGCGCATCAGCCGGAGCATCATCGACTCAGAGGAACCTGACATCCATCGCTCCCGCCTTCTCGTCCGACGCGATGCAGTACCGCATGGCGTCGCACCCGTGGTTCAGAGCGTCGATCGGCTCCTCCTTGGCCGGCCTTTCCTCTTTCGTCGGCGGCCACCGCTGCAAGGGAACCTCGTCAGCGGTACAGAGCGGGTGGCCGTTCTCGCGCAGGCGCTCGTCAGGCTCGACCAGCGCATCTTCGAGCAACAGAATACCCGGAACCTGACCCTCGTCAACCGACAACTTGTTATGCAGGCACTGCACTCCCGGCGCAATGTCCTTGTACGCCGCCTCTGTGAACCACCCAGCCTCTGCCATCAGCTCTCTTTCCTGGCGATTGTGGTCCGCCCAGCGCATAGCGACGGGCAGCTCGGGCCAGTCCTCCTCGTGCCGCTTCAGTGCCTTGCCCTCCAGCCCAGCTCGCGCGTAGCGACCGACCACGGCCCACTCGTCGGCCTCCAGCTGCTTCAGCATCGGCATCAGCGTCGGGATCGTCGTCTGGCTCGTGTACACCTCGCGGTACTGCACCCACGTGCCAGCCTTCGCCAGCAGGCGTTTGCCCACCGTGCTCGTGAACTCCATATCCCGCGGCGTCTTCACCCACCACTGGCAGACGAACGGATCCACGTACCCGAAGTCGATGCCCACCCGCCTCGGCCAGTCGTGCGGCGGGAAGCCCCCAGGCCACATATCCGGCCCTGGCCTGCGGATCACCCCGCTGTCAGGGTTCCACTGCCCGTAGACCGCGCCCTCCATGGACTCCCAGCGCCCTTCCCAGTACCGACGCCGGTACACGCCCTTCTTGTCCATCAGGCGCGCCACGTAGTCCTCGGGCAGGTTGTGCAGGTTGTCCGTCAGCCCGCTCACCAGCACCTCGGCTGTGATGCGCCCCGCCGGGAGAATGCGCCCGTTCGGCAGCACCAGCTCCGTCTTCGCCCGGATCACCTTGTTCCGCGTCGGCCGGTACTTCCTGAACACCCAGTGCGTCTGCGCGTCCGGGTTCATCACCAGCACCAGGCGGCGCCTCCAGGCCCGGCCCAGGCGGATTCGGCCACCGACGGCTTCGACCTCCTCCTCCGTCAGCTCCTCAGCCTGGTCCCCGTACGCCGACCCGATCGCTGCGGACCTCAGCCGGCCGGGGTTGTCCACGCCCACGCACAGCAGCTCCGAGCCGTTCGGGTACTTCATCACGGCCCCGCCGTCGGAGTGCGGCTTCCAGCCCCAGGCCACCAGCTCCGGGTCCAGCACCTCCTCCAGCAGCACCTTCAGCGTGGTGCTCCACATGCTGGCGAGCGTCTTCCTGAACAGCACCACGAGGTTGCGCTCACTCGCCCGGCAGTCGAGGTCCGCTGCTTCGCAGATCCCGCGCGTCTTGCCCTTGCCGTAGGCGCTACTCCACACGACTACGGGCGCCGGAGACACCAGCGCCCGCCACTGCGAATAGCTCTGCGGCTCGTACGCCTCACCCGTCTGCTGGCTCATCCTCTGTCGGCACCTCGGGCGTCACCAGTACGCCGTTCTCCATGAACCCACGCATCTCGACCGTCTTCACCTTCAGCCGAATGGGCAGCCCCACGTCCGTGCGGATCGGGAGCCCGAACCGATTCGCCAGATTCTCCGTCGCCCGGATGCGGTCACTGTGCGTCGCGTCGCGGTACTTCCCGGCCAGCAGCGACTCCCAGTAGTCGATCGCCAGGTCCAGCAGCGCGTCGGCCTTCTTCTGCCGCTCCTCACGCTTGCGGATCTCCGGGTGCTTGTCCTCGCCCTGATGCTTCAGCTTCCCCATTCGACACCCATCGCCTTCAGCTCGAGCCTCAGTCCCAGGCGCACCAGCTCCCAGTCCTGCTTCTGGCCCTTCACCTGCGAGCGGAACTTCAACCTCTGCCACTCGCGGTCACCAATCACGCCGACCACCCACTCCTTCAGTGCGTCGAGATCTGCGACCGAGTGCCACCAGCCGTCGTGACACCGCCAGCACAGCGCCACCGCGTTGCCCGTGTCCCAGCGCATGTGCGGGCACGTCCCCTGCGGGAAGATGTGCGCCCACTGCAGCGGTCGCTCCAGGCGGCAATGCAGGCAGCGGCCGTACCATCCAGCCCCCTTGCCTGTCGCGTGCGGCATGAGCACGGCACCGAACTTCACCATCACCACGGTGCGCGCCATGTCGTTCAGCTCCAGGCGCTCGTCCTTGCTCAGCCCGCCCCGTCGTAGCGCCACGCGCCTGACCGGCGTCTTGTTCCTCAGCGCCGTCTTACGGACCAGCGGCGTGCGTCTCAGCATCAGCTGTCGCAGGCGTCCGTGCTGTCGATCTCCAGCCGCAGCAGCTTGTAGCTGCGGTCGAACTCGAAGCCCAGTTTCACCTGTCCATGGCGAGTCTCCAGCACCTTCATCGTCCCAGCCACAACGCCGGACTCGTCCCTGACCACGACGACTTCTCCCAACTTCCTTGTCAGCACCAGCATCGCTCTACCCCTTAGGGTGATTGGATAGGGGAGGTCGTCGGATGCGACGTACGCTCACCTACGCCATCGAGTTTTTCGTGCCGCAGCTCCACTCCAACATATTCGCTTCGGTACAGCAAGGCCCGCCCAGTCCCGGCAGCCGGCGCGCGACGACACGTGTCCGGGCTCATGGTCGCACTCACTGGGCGGGCGCTTGTCACTCCAGCTCCAACACTCGTCGAAGATACACCTCACCGGCCGGGTCCATCGGGCGCTCCGCCGGCTGCTGCCTCAGACGCGCTTCGACCGCACACAGCTCCTTCCAGCCCAGGTCGTCCTTCACCCACATGCACTGACCGCTGCCGTACCACTTCACCGTGGCCTGCGCCGGGCTCGACACCTGCAACCCCTGCCAGTCGTCGAACCTCACCTTGTCTGCCCACCAGCGCTCCATGAACGGCAGGTTCATCGCCACCTGCAGGTGCTCCGGCTGCACCCTCACGACCTCCAGCACCTCACTCGGCGCCAGCTTCTTTGCCCAGGCGTCGATCGACAGGCGCTTCACGAACCTCGTCACCACGTTCGTCACCGGCAGCCCGGCCCGAAACGTCCCGCCCCACGCATTGAAGCCCACGTGGTCGCGGTCCTTGCGACGGCTCTCAGTTGGACGCTCCAGCTTCGGCATTCTCGTCCTCCCACCTGCGGTTGTGCAGCCACTTACGACCATGCGGCACGAACTCCGACTCGCCCATCTCCACCTTCCGCCTCATCAGCGGTGCGTCGCGGTCGAGTCCGGCCATGATTTTACTGAACAGCTCCTGCGTCCAGGGACGTATTTTCATCCACTCGCGACGGGCCTCGGTCTTCGCCACCTTGCGCGGATACGCCGGCCAGAACCAGTTCTCGAAGCCCTCCTCCCACTCCAGTCGCGTGCACCCGCCTACTCCTGCCTCACGGCGGTCAGCAGCCAGCTCCGAGAATAGCGTTTCAACAGTCCCGTTCGATTCACTCGTTTGTTGCGCCTTGATTCGTCTCTGCGAGTCGGGCTTCAGCGTGCCGTCCTTCAGCGTCTTGCGCCTCAAGTAGTGCGCCCGCAGACGCTCCCGCTGGTCCTGGAGCCTGTCGTACTCATCAGCGGATCTGCGATGCACCCACAGGTCCGGCGACTCGATGAGGAAGCAGAACTCGAGCTCAGCCTTCGTCTCGGCCCACCTCTGGTCGCTGACCTCCACGCCCCCGAATGCCCAGGCGCGGGCCAGCTTCTCGCTCAGCACTCCGGGGCTCTCGGTCTGCCATGTCGCAGCTACCACCCGCGCGAAGCACCGGAACACCCCATCACTCAGCGTCTGGACCCGCGGATCACCGTGCAAGGTCAGCCAGAACGCCCTCATCCAGCTCAGCTTCGAACTCATCAACCCTCCGTGGTTATCCTCACGCTCGGATCCCACAGGTCCGGGACCCCTGCCAGCCGGCCTCCCAGCCAGCTCTCCTCACGCGTTGCCCGAACCCAGGCCGAGAACTCCTCCACGCCCTGGCTCGTCTGCTCCATCTCCAGAATGCGGCGTCCGCACTCACCGTCGTAGAAGTACACCCGCCGCAGCTCGATGGGCCACTGGAACATGAACCGCCCGTACTCCAGCTTGTCCACCTGCTTCACCTCGTACCCGCGGGGCGCGAGCGCCAGCCCCATCCACCGATACGCCAGCGGCGGCCCTGCCTTCGCCCGGAGAATCACGTCCAGCTCCGTCAGCGCCAACATGCACTGATGCCCGTCTGCTGGCCCTCCTACCAGCACCGACGGAACTGGCCCACTCGCCGGCAGGTTCACCGGCAGCACCTTCAGCTCGATGCGCCTGCTCACCCTGCTACCTCCTTTCGTCGCTGCGCTCTACGTCCAGCCAGCGCCTTCGTCTCAGCCCGGTGGCACGGGACGCAGAGCGTCCGGTAGTTCTCGAGCCCATGCCCGCCCCCCTCGACCAGCGGCACCACGTGGTCAGCCTCCCACAGATTCGGCACTACCCAACCCCACGGGTACGGCTTCAGCCCCCAGGCTGTCAGCAGCAGCAGGAACCCGTCCTTGTCCTCCAGCGGATGCCGCAGGCGGCGAGCGATCCGCTCCATCAGCCCGGTGTCGCACCCACACCCGGCACACACGCCCTTGTCGCGCTCCCACACCTTGCGCCGGGCAAACTGGCTCAGGGCCATGTAGCCCTGGTCCCGGCACTCGTTCGTGCACCACGCCTGCCGGCGGCCCGTGAGCTCTGATCCGCACCCGCGGCACGTCAGGCGGCCGTTTGGGCCGCGGACGCTTGACTGCCTCGGTAGCGCCCTGGGCCTCACGGCCACCCGTGTCGCCAGACGGTCGCTCAAGGTCGCCACCCCCTCTCCCACATCCTGGCCGCATCGTAGTCCGTGGCCTCCTCGCCGCACCGCAGGCAGATCTTCCGGCACACGAACCACGTCGGCATCAGCCGCGTGTTCTTCAGCAGCTCCAAGTTCAGCCATGGCCACCACTTGTGCAGCCCGAACCAGCACAGCACGTGGCTCATCGTGCCCCCGCGTGGCATGGGGAGCACGGCTGCTGCGGGCACTTCACCTCGCCCAGGCGGCCCATCTCCACCAGCAGCATCGCCTGCAGTGCGGAGTCGAACCGCCTCTGGCGCTCCAGCTCGGAGTGCATCTGCACCCACACGAGCCCGATCGCGGCGGCCAGCATCGCGAGGTACGTCAGCCTCGCCCTCACCCCTTCACCTGCACGTAGCTCTCGCACTTGCCCGTAACCGCCGGCTCCGAATGGATGTAGCAGCCCATCGCCGTTCCCACCGATGACGCTGCCCTGGCGTGCTCCGCGCACATCAGGATCGGCTCCCGGCCAGGCCAGAACACCCTCGCCACCACCGGCTTCCCGCACTTCATTTCCTCAGCCATCTGCCCCTCCCTTGAGCTGGTACAACGGGGCCGCTC
>Ga0210380_10000130_pt1 | contig 43319 bp, 32 predicted proteins | sample PLM4_5_coexredo_FD_155476 | JGI IMG/M metagenome (GOLD analysis project Ga0210380, IMG submission 155476) | Groundwater sediment microbial communities from an aquifer in East River, Colorado, USA - PLM4_5_coex redo | ecosystem: Environmental > Terrestrial > Soil > Riparian zone | place: USA... | reverse complement strand
GCCTCGGCGGCGACGACCCAGGCTGCCTGCCTGACGAAGAGGCCAGCCATCAGCAGCGGGCCCGCCACGATCTCGAGAACGCCCGTGACTGCCGGCAGCGAGTCGAGCGCGAGGGGCGGCGCGCCCACCCGGCCGGCGACCGATGGCAGCACGTCGAAGATCTTCCGGACGCCGTGCAGCGTGAGCAGCAGCCCGACGACCAGGCGCAGGACGGCGCGCGCGTGCGGCTCCAGATCTGCGGCGCGCTGCCGCAAGGCTCGCGGGGCCCTGTCCTTCTGCAGCCAGGCATCGAGACTCCACGCGCCCGGCCCCGCCGCCGCGATCCACAGAAAGATGAAGGCGTTCAGCGTCGCCTCTTCGCCGCCGTTGGCGATGGGGAAGGAGCCGCGTGGCGCCCATGCGCGGAAGTAGGCGACCGCCATCTCGCCACTGAGGATGAACGCCGTCGGCCGGGTGCACAGGCCGATCACGAGCAGCGGCCCTCCCACCGCCTCGAGGATCCCGGCGATGCCGCGGATCCCCAGGAGCGATGTCTCCGGGCGTGCGCCGGCGAACCCGAACAGCTTCTCGAGACCGTGCTGCCAGAACAGGAGACCGGCAACGACGCGGACCACGAACAGCGCGTGCGGCACGATCGATACCCGTCGAACTTACCGCGCGGACGAGCCGTCCACGACCGGGGTGGCCGTCTTCACCGGACACCCAGGCGTAAAGACGCCAGCCGCCTGTGTGCGGGTACAAACAGCCTCAGCCGCCTTGGTCATCCGCTCGATGTCTTGCAGCGCCTGGGTGATTGGCACGACGCGCCCGTGCACCGGCACGTCGCTCTCCACCTGGAGCTGGCGGTACGCGATGTTGTCGGCATAGGTCTTCTGCCACCAGTACAGCTCCCAGCCGACGTCGAAGAAGTCGCCCTCGACGAGCAGGCGGTCTTTCGGGACGTACGCGAACAGAGCTTCCGCCATGTGGCTGTTCGACACCACGTGATAGAGGTCGACCTGCATGGCCGCGTCGCCGAGACGCAGGTGGTCGTCCACCGCTTTGAACCTCAACGGCTTCGGGTTCGCTCCGAGCGCATCGGGCGCTATCGTGCCCTTTCGGAGCGCAATCTCCCGGAACAGCCCTTCAGTTCCCTTGTGGGCGATGATCGTCAGCCCTTCGGCGATCGCCTGACGGATGCCGCCGGTGTGGTCGAAGTGATGGTGCGAGACCACCAGTTCGGTCAGCGGCTTGCCAGGGACGGTTGCGCGCGCCCGCTCGATCAGCGCCTTGGTCCAGCCCTGGCTCGACGGCGCTTCGAACATCGTGAGGTGATCGGCAAACTCGAAGAGGATCGAGTTCGCCCCGCCGTTGCCCTGGAGCAGCCAGACGCCTTGCCCGACACCCCGGGCCTCTACGGCAGGCGCTTGCGGTACTGGCGCCGCGGCAGCCCGGACGTCTGGCGGAGCCGTCAGGTCGTCGCTCGATTCGTCGACGGCGTTGCGGTCCACGTACAGCTTGTTCTGTACCACGCCGCGAAAGTCGATCACGGTGCTGTAGCCCATCGGCAGCATGACGCCCTTCACCGGCAGATAGCCGGTGAAGCGAGTGCGGAACGTCACGTCGCCCAGATTCTCGTCGTGCGCCATCCACCGGACCCAGGCGGGCAGCCCCGACGCGGCCTCGAGTGCCAGCGTGACCGTCTCGCCGCTCGGCACGGTGACGTCCGCCACCTGCACGCCGGCCTCCGATCGCACCGCTCCCACGCGCGCCGCCGGGTCGAGCGCGGCCCGAACGAGCACCGCCGGATTGTTCAGCATATCGAGGCGGCGAGCCCGTACGGCCTGCAGACCTGCCCGGACCGTGCGGCCATTTGGCCCCATGTTATAGGCGACGTCGCCGTCGAGAGACGCGACGGCCGCGTTCGTGCCGCCGAGATAGCCCGCGAGGCCGGCGAAGACGAAGTTCTGATGATTGCGCTGCCGCACCCGCATCCGGCCGTGCTCGAGATCGATGGTCTTTTCGTACTCCGGAATGCTGATCCACTTCTGCGGCGCGTCCGGCGACGCCGAGATGTTGCCGCCGCCGTTCATGTAGGCGGCCTCGCCGTATCCCGACACCGTGATGGTCTTGATCGCGCGCAGGCGCGCGGCGCCGCCGAGCGCCTCGGCCGCCCTCGTCACGAAGGCGGTCGACGCATTCCGCGGTTGCGCGCCGGGCAACGCCACCGACGCGACGACGAGGACACTGATACCGAGCGCTGACCGCGCGGCGGTTGACGTCATGGCGACTCCTCGAAGGGAAGGGCTTCAGCGCGCCGGCGCGGCGCCCGGAGGTGGTAGCACAGGTCCGAGACTCAGCAGGTCCTCACCGGCCTCGCTTTCGATCCGCAGGACGAGGGCGGTGTCGCCGCCGGCGCGTGCCGGCGCGGCGGTCACCAGTACCTTCGTTCCGTATTGAAGCGCCTCGCCGGATCGCTTGCGGGTCCACCCGCTTCGGATGAGCATCGCGGGGTTGGGCAGCAGCTCGCCGCTCCAGTGCCGCACCTTGCCCTTGTCGTCGGTGACATCGAAGAACAGCTGCACGTGCGGGTTGACGTATTTGAACTCGGTGACGACCGCCTTGGCGGTGAACGTCTTGGAGCGGTCGTAGCTGATGTTCGTGCCGTGATGGCCCGCAAGCGTTGCGGTGCCCAGCCACACGCATCCCAGAGCGGCCGCCGCCGCAAGGATCCTGGCTCGCATCATGTCCTCATACTCGAAGGGTTGGTCCCTACCGCCGGCGGGGCGCCGGCGTGGGTGCCGCGGGGCGTACTGGTACCGCCGGCTTGCCAGTGCCCGAGGGATCGCGAATCACGCGGTTGAACTCGTTCTCGTTGGCCGGCGCGCAGAGGTCCTCGAGCAGAGACGCCCACCCGGACGACTGAATGAAGTCCTTCGGCAGCAGGTGCATGCGCTTCACCTCGGCGACCCACGGCTTGGCGTAGTACTTCGGGTCGGTGACGGTCATGCGCAGTTCCAGCGTGTCGAAGTTGGTGCGCGTGTATTCCTCGTGCAGCACCATCTGATCGCTGTGTGGATAGCCGAAGTAGTCGATCCAGGTGCGCTCGTCGTAGCCGGTGGAGTCGACGATCAGCGTGTTTCCCTGCCACCGTGCGGTGGCGTATCCCCACCACCGCGGCAGATCGACGTCGTCGGGCGCCGGGAGCTTTCTCCCGTCCATCCAGATCGTGCGCAGCCCGTACCCCCACTGGAAGTGCTGATAGATGCGATCCGGCAGAACGATCAACTCCACCGGATCGGGGTAGAGGATCGCGCGCGGCATGCCCATGGGGTTGCACGTGCCGTAGGTGTCGTTGCCGAGCGCCGGCGGCTGCGCGCGACGCCGTCCGATGTGCTCTTCCGGATGGGCCTTGGCGTCGGCGCTGTCCTTCATGCGGCCGTATGACGGAATGTTCTTGTCGAAGGCGGCCTGGCCGGCGGGCGTGAGCTCGGGAAACTCGAAGCTGTAGCCGCGGTCGCCGCAGTCGCGGCAGCGGCCGCCGCCTCCGAAGCCGTTGCCATTCGGCGTCCAGACGCCCGCCAGATCGCGCGGCTCGAACGGCATGTTCGAGTCGAACAGCTTGAGATATCCCGGGCCGGCGGCGCGGCCGCGGCCGGCGGGGGCTTGGCCTTGCGGCGCCCCTTCGCGCCCGCGCTCCTGCGCGCCGGCCGCAAGAATGGAGAGGCACACGAACGCGCAAAGGGCGAGAACGGAGGATCGCTTCCGGTTGGACGTGGCCATCGGCTGCTCATTCTGGTCCGGGAGCGACCCGTCCGGTAATGCGGCGTCCGGATGCGATGCATCGACAGCACCGATACGTCGCTGCCCGCGCGACGGCGATAGAATCGCCGCCCAGGTCACGGCACGATGCACCGGCGGTACGGGAGACGCGAGATCATCAGGCTACTGGGGGCGGCCAGCGCCGGCGCCTGGATGCTTCCAACGGCATCGACAGCTGGTGCCGTCCAGACCGCTGGAGCGCCGGGCGGCGCACCGACGATCCCATCCTGGCCAACCGAACTTCGGCGTCTGGCGCCGAACGTCTACGCCTACACGCAGGCGAGCGGGCCTGGCGTCGACAACGCGAGCCTGAGCAATGCAGGGGTGATCGAAGGCCCCGACGGACTCCTGGCGATCGATGCGCTCGGTCCACCGATTCACGCCAAAGCGTTCAAAGCCGCCGCCGAGGCTGCAACCAGGAAGCGGTTCGGCCGCGTGATCAACACCCATCATCATCGCGATCACACCAACGGCAACTGCTTCTTTGCCCCAGTGGAAATCGTCTCCAGCGCATATACGCGCCAGGCCACGATCGACGATGGGATTCCGGCGCGCCCCTACGAGACGCGTCCGCTCTGGCAGGCCGGGATGGGGGAGTTGAAGCTGGCTCCACCGACCACGACGCTCAGCGCCGGGGCGACCTACCGCTATGGTCCGATGGTCGTCGACGTGATTCCTGCCTACCCCGCCCATACGTTCGGGGACGTGATGGTGTATCTCCCCGAGCAGCGGATTCTCTTCGCAGGAGACGTGGCCTTCTACTACGTCACGCCCGCCGGTCACAACGCACAGATCACCAGGTGGATCGACGCCATCGATCGGATCGACCGCATGGACGTAGACCTGATCGTGCCGGGCCACGGCCCGATCGGGACGAAAGCGGAACTGAAAGACACGCGCGCCTATCTCGAGCTGATCACCGAGGGGGCGAGGAAGCGCTATGCGATGGGGATGAGCCCGGGTCGAGCCGCGGCCGACATCCCGCTGGGCCGCTTCGCCGGCTGGACCAATCCCGAGCGCAATGCCTGGAACATGGTCAGACTCTACGCGGAGTTTGCCGGCACATTGAAGCCCGAGCAGGATCTCGTGGCCCAGAACGCCGCCGTCGCCGAATACCAGTCGCTTCGTGGCGCCCGTTGATCTGACAGTTCGCTGGTGAACCGCGTTCAGGCCAAGTCGTCAACCGCGCGCGCCTGGTACTCAGTGGCCTCGAATTGAACCAGCACACGACGGGTGGGGTTGACGAGCCAGTTCATGACCGCGCCGGCAAACAGGAGGACTGCGAAGCCCGTCGCGAGCCAGAACCCGTAAATGATGTGACCGAACGTGTCCCCAACGGCCCCGATCGCCAGCGGCGCCGCGACGGCCGAGACGCAGGTGAAGAACAGAATCACCCCGGCGCCGGCGCCGTGCTCGGACTTCGGGAGGCAGCTGATCCCCTTGGAGTTCAAGGTGGGATAGATCACCGACATGAACAATCCCGACAGAGGAAGCAGGTAGACGGCCCATCGGAGGCCGCCCACGATGCTGATCGCGAAGCAGATCAGAATGCCGCCGCTGAAGAGTGCCAGCGCGGCCTGCCACTGGATGCGGCCGAGCAGCCAGGCGCCAAGGAACCGGCCCGCGGCACGCAGCAGGAAGAAGATCGAGATACCGTAGGCCGCGAAGGTTGTCGCGCTCCCGGAGTAGCCCTCGAACCACGTCGGCATCCACACGTAGATCGCGGCTTCCACGCCGACGTAGAGAAAAGCCCCGGCCGAGAACGCCAGCACGTACGGACTCCGCAACGCGCGCCCGGTCCCCTTGAGCGCCTGGCCCCCCGCCGGTTTTGGCGAGTCCGGATACTTCACGAGCAGTGCCAGGACGATCAGGCCGACACACATCGACCCTGCAACGAGGTAGAGCCACTGCCACGGCAGCCCGCGCTGCAACAGGCGGGTGAGGATGGCTGGTCCAAGAATCGCTCCCACCCCGAAGAAGCCTTCAGCCATGTTCATGATGGTGGTGTGCTGGGCGGTGGACGTGGAGATGTCGCCGATCAGCGCCAGCGCGCCGGTCTTGAACACGCCGATAGCAATACCGGACAGGCCGAGCAGGATCGCGAACACGGTGAGCCTGTCGCCCGTGACCATCAGGAAGCAGGCCGACGCGAACAGCACGAGGCCGACGATGATGGTGGGTCGCCGGCCGAGACGATCCGCCAGTTGACCGAAGAGCAGCGCCGCCACGGCGATGCCAGCCATCGTCGCGTACTGAAAGGTGCCAGCGGCCGTCAGGGACAGACCGAACGTCCTGATCACTTCGGGGATGATCAGGCCCACGGAGTCGGTCGTCATCGCAAACATCGCGAACATCAAGTACGTCAGGGTCTTGACGACGGTCATGTTGCGGCCGGAGTCGCGTGCCATGGTCACGTCTCCACCATCGAGTTCCAGGCCCGCGTGGCCTCTCGTCCAGCGCCCTGCCCCGTAATCGTCACCGACGCGTCCATTCCGGTCAGGTCGACGTCCAGCCGGGCGGTGTCGCTCCCATTCGCCCATTCGAGGGTGATCCGGTCGGGGGCCGACGAGCCCATGTGAAACGTGCCTTGGAACGCGGCGTGGTGGTACCGCAGGCGCAACAGTGCCATGAGTGACCGCACGACCGGACGCGTGAGCTCGTCGCCTACTTCCTCGGGCGTGTAGTAGTGGCGGTTGACGTCCCGTCCCACTCCGGTACGGCGCAGCAGGTCGAGGTCGTTGCCACCAGCAAGCAGCCCGACATAGTAGATCTGCGGAACGCCCGGCACGAAACACTGGATCGCCCGCGCGATCAGATACTCGGCGTCGCGGCGGCCCAGCGCGTCGTAGAACGTGCAGTTGATCTGGCTCGCGTCCACGTTGGCGGCACCGCTGCCGCTCGACAGCCGGCTCGCCCCTCCGCTGCGATCGTGAATCGTCTCGACCAGCGCTTCGATCTCCGCCGGCAGCAGCAGCCCTGGCGCTGGTGACGGCGGCTGCCGTGCAGCGACATCAGACACGCCGATCCCATCGTGCGTGTCGAGCACGGTGACCGCGTTGTGCGGCCGCATGTCCAGCCAGCGCTTCAGGCGCGTGGCGTCACGTCGATAGAGTGAGTGCAATACCAGCGGCGGCAACGCGAAGTCGTACACGCGGTCCACCTGGCGCGCGATCTCGATCTGGTCCTGGTGATGGCCGTGCATCTCGACGAGCACTTCCATGCCGCGCGCGCGCGCCTCCGTTGTCAGGCCGGCGATGAAGGCGTACGTCTCCGGAATCATGAAGCAGCTGGTGCCGGCCTTCTTCACCGCGTGCCCGACGGCGTCGAGCCTGATCATCGTGATGCCGGCGTCCTGAAAGCGATCGAGCACCGCCGAGAGGTAACGACGCCCCTCCGGGTGGCCCACGTCGATGTCGATCTGATCGCTCGTGAACGTGGTCCACAGCACCACCGACGGGCCCGCAGCCAATTCGTGCTTCGTGAAGGGAAGCGTGGGGCGAATGGTGTAGAGGGCACGCAGATCCGACTCCGGCGCCCCCTCTGGAAACACGCGCGCAAAGGTCAGAAACAGTCCGGCGTAGGGCGAGTCGTCGCCGTGCAGGTGGTAATCCTTGAACTGCGGCGAGTGTCTGGACACATGGTTGACGATCAGATCGGCCATCACGGCGGTTCGCGCGGTGAGGGCTTTGACGTCGCCCCAAGTGCCGAGACGGGCGTCCACCTCCGTGTGGTCGATCGGATCGAATCCGGCATCGGCTCCGTCGATCGGATGGAAGAAGGGCAGCAGGTGGACGCCGCGGAACGCGTCTTTGAGCGGACCCTCGAGGAGTGGCGCGAGGTCGCGAAACGTCCCACCCGTCAGCCGGTCCACGTAGGCGATGAGCTGCGGCTGGTTGATCATTGCCGCGGCGCCGCCGGCACGACGTCCGGGATCGCGCCGTGGGTGCCCGCGACGCTGGCGCCGACGCGATTGGCAAATGCGGCTATGCGTGCCGCCGTCCACGCCGACGCCAGGCCGTGGACGAACGCCGCCGCGAAGGCGTCGCCGGCGCCGACGGGATCGGCGACGTCCACCGGCACGCCAGGGGAGGTGACGTAATCGTCACCGACGAGCGTCGCGCAGCCCCGAGATCCGAAGGTCACACACGCGGCCGTCCATCCGTACCGCTTCGACCCGGCGCGGCAGAACGCCTCGGGAGCGAGCGGCAGCTCCAGATGGTCGTGCACGAACTGCAGCTCACGTTCGTTGAGTTTGACGACGTCCGCCTGCTCGAGCAGTTCTCGAATCAGCTCAGGAGACTCGAACCCCGGACGCAGGTTCATGTCGTAGAACCGCGTCGCATTCGGTGCGGCGGCCAGAAGCTGGCGCACGACGCACAGGGCTCGCGGTGACGAGGGGAAAAGCGTGCCGTAGTAGACCCACGCCGGATTGCGGACCACGAGCTGCCGCACATCGCGGTCGTAGAGTTCGATGGCGTCGTAGGCGGCGGGTCGAGCAATCGCGAACGACGTCTGCTCACCCGGGCCCAGGCAGACGACCGCCGTGCCGGTCTGGAACCGGCTGGTGGACTGCAGGCCAGTGGTTTCGAGGCCGAACCGGGCGATGGCCGCGAGTGCGTCCTCCCCGAGCCGATCAGTTCCAACCGCGCTCACGAGGAGAGGGGTATGGCCCAGACGCTTGAGATGGACCGCAAAGTTCAGCGGTGCGCCGCCCAGGCGTGTCGAGTCTGGAAACTGGTCCCAGAGAACCTCGCCTACGACCAGAGCGACCAGGGACGACGCAGCGGGTTGCGGCGAATGTAAAGACAGGATGTCTGAATTGCTATTGACCACTTGAAGGTGCCGCACACTAGCAACACCCCGATCGGAAGTCAACGAGCCGCGGAGCCGCAGGAGTCTCTCACCACCAGGTGGAAGTTGAGAAGAATGTCGCGCGGCGGCATCTTGGGGCTTCGCAGTCGCTCGAGCATCGCGCCGATGGCGACGGCGCCGATGTCGGCGCACGGCTGGTGGATGGTGGTCAGCGGGACAGAGAGCAGGCTGGCGTATTTCACGTCGTCGAACCCGGCCATCCGGACATCGTCGGGCACCGAAACCCCAAGGGCATCGAGCGTCTTCAAGAGCTGAGCGGCCGTGAAGTCATTGGCGCACACGAACCCGTCGGGGCGGGCGTCGTCCAGCACGCGCTTCACCTCAGTCCGGTCTTCCGGGTCGATTCGGAAGACGTGCGGCTCGGCCTCCCCGCCCGCAAGGGCTTCGCGATACCCCCAGATGCGGGCGTCGACCGTGGGCGCCGAACGGGGGCGACCGACAAACGCGAGCCGGCGGCAGCCTCGCCTGAGGAGGTGCGAGGTGATGGTGTAGCCCGCGCGCCTGTTGTCGATACCGACCAGGTCATATTGACTGCGCTCGGGATAGGGCACCAGATCGCGGTCGAGCAGGGTGAGAGGAATCCCTGCGCGGTCGAAGATTTCGGCGATGCGACGATTGATCAGGTCCTTCTCGGGCGTCAGCTCGAGCGGCGCGAAGAATACCCCCGACACTTTTTGCGCGACGAGTTGCCGGCACGCCAGCGATGCCTGCTCTTCGAGGTTGGCGGAGTCGGCCAGCGAGCTGCCCCAGAGCAGGGCGTGGTGGCTGCCGTGCTGCGCGTCGGCCATTCCGCTGCAGATGGGTTCGAAAATTTCGGTGCGTCCCAGCTCGGGTATGAGCAGGCCGAACAGGTAACCGCGGGTCGCCGCGTCCGCGCGTACATAACTCCCCGACCCGGCGCGGCGGTCGATGACGCCGGAGAGCTGAAGGTCGCGCAATGCGCGGTTCACCGTGGGGCGTGACGCGCCGAACGTCTTGACCAGAGCCGATTCGCTCGGCAGCCGCTGTCCCGGCTCGTACTGCCCCTTGGCGATGGCCTCGATGAGGGTCTGCCGAATCCGCTCGTGTTTCGACAGGTCCGGCCTTGTCTTCACGCACCTGATAATACAAATTGCGCGCTGCATGTGCTAGTTCGATAGCTGGAACGAAAGCGTTGGCTTCCGAATGTATTTATATTTGACTGTAATCAGTATTGACATGTTTGCGAACCGGAATGTATAGATCCGGCCGCATGGCTCGCGGACCCCTGTTTGTCTGTACGGTCGCCGCCCTGGCGCTGGTCGCGACGGCGGCGGCGCAAGGTCCGCCGCCCGCCGTTCGCTCGCCGGAAGTTCACGCGGATCGCACGGTGACCTTCCGCCTGCGGGCACCAGCAGCCACGAGCGTCGAGCTCGTTGGCGAAGTCCTGCAAGGGAAGGGCGCGCAGGCGCTGACGAAAGGCGAGGATGGTGTCTGGGCTGTGACCATCGGCCCCGTGCCGCCCGAGATCTGGATCTACAACTTCCGTATCCAGGGGGTCGACCTTCCGGACCCGGCGAACATCAGCGTGATGCCGCGCGCCGCGGGCACCGCCAACTCGAGCTTCGTGGAGGTGCCCGGCGATGGGCCGGCGTTCTACGACGCGCGTCCGGTGCCGCACGGCGAGGTGCGGATGGTCCTCTACGAGTCGAAGGCGATGGGGGTGCAGCGCTCGCTGTGGGTGTACACGCCGCCAGGGTACGACGCGTCCGCCGCGAAGTACCCGCTGTTCTACCTGCTGCACGGGAACGGCGAGACGCAGAGTGGATGGGTGGCCAACGGCCGCGCGAACATCATTCTCGACAACCTGATTGCCGACCGCCGCGCCGAACCGATGGTGGTGGTCATGCCGCACGGCCACCCGATTCAGAGCGCCTCAGTGGGACCGTTCGCGCTGGTGCCGCCGGACGGCGAGCCGGGGATGCTCAACTTCCGGCTGTTCACCCGCGACCTGCTGCAGCAGATCATCCCGCTGGTCGAGCGCAGCTACCGCGTCTACACCGACGCGGAGCACCGCGCGATCGGCGGGCTCTCGATGGGCGGTTTTCAGAGCCTCGAGATCGGCCTCGCCCATCCCGAGCTGTTCCGCTACGTCCTCGCCTACAGCGGTGGGTTCGGATCGCTCGGTCCGCGGGCGCCGGCCGAAGGCGACGACACGCGGTCGCCATGGCAGGAGCTGCTCGCCAATCCCGCCGACACCCGCAAGCACCTCCAGCTGCTCTTTCTCGGCAGCGGCCGCGCGGAGGCCGGAATGCTCGGGCCCGGGCAGGCGCTCGTGCGACGCTTCCAGGCGCAGGGCGTGAACGCGCGCTGGTCGGACTACCCGGGCGGCCACGTGTTCAGCGTCTGGAGGAACCTGCTGCACGAATCCGCGCCGATGCTGTTCAAACCCGCCGGCGCGGCCGCGGGGCTTCAACGTCGATCCGATGCGACGCCCGCGGCGAACGAACGATGGGTCACGACCTGGGCGACGGCGCAGCAGCTGGCTCCGACGCGTCTGCCGTTTGGCGGAGGCGACGAGCCGCCACCACCGCCGCCGGCTGCGCGCGTGCCTCCCACCGTGAAGGATCAGACCGTCCGCATGGTCGCGCGGACCACGATTGGTGGAAGGCGCATACGCATCCGGCTCGTCAACGCGCTGGAGAAGCCGCCGATTCGCGTCGGCGCGGCGCACGTCGCCATTCGTCAGGCCGGCGCCGCGATCGTGCCGGCATCCGATCGCGCTCTGACATTTGGCGGCCGGCCGTCCACGGTCGTACCGCCCGGTGCCATGGTGCTGAGCGATCCGGTGGACCTGATGGTGACGCCGCTGACGGATCTTGCGGTGTCGCTGTATCTGCCGGAGTCGACCGGGCTGCCGACGATCCATCCCGACGGCATGCACACGGCGTATATCGCGGCAGGCAACGCCGCGGGCCGGACCACGCTCGACGCGAGCGGAACCACGACCGCCTATCTCTGGCTGTCGGGCGTCGACGTGCTCGCGCCGGCGGCCGCGGGCGCCATCGTCGCGTTCGGGGACTCGATCACCGACGGCGTGGCGGCCACGCTCGACAGCGATCGCGCCTGGCCGTCGCTGCTGGCCGCGAAGCTCTCGTCGGGAGGCTCATCCTCGCCGCTCGCCGTGATCAATCTCGGCCTGTCCGGAAATCGCCTGCTGCGGCACGGCTTCGGTGTCAGCGCGCTCACGCGCTTCGACCGGGACGTGCTGGGCCAGGCCGGCGTCCGATGGATGACGCTGATGCTGGGCATCAACGACATCACCTTTCCCGCCGTGCCCGGCATGCCGTCCACCGAAGCGGTGACGGCCGACGACGTGATCTGGGGGCTGCAGCAGATCGTCGAACGGGCGCACGAGCACGGCATCAAGGTGGCCGGCGCCACCATCATGCCGGTCGGCGGCGTTTCGACCTATACCGAGAGCGGCGAGGCGATTCGACAGGCGGTCAACCAGTGGATTCGGACGAGCGGTGCCTACGACGCTGTCCTGGATTTTGACAAGGTGGTCCGCGATTCGGCGGATCCGAAGCGGCTCCGCCGCGAGTACGATCCCGGCGATCACGTCCACCCCAACGACGAAGGCAACGCGGCGATGGCCGCGGCGATCGACCTGTCGGTGTTCCGCTGAGGGAGGCGCAAGTGAGGAAGTGGCTGGTGATGCTGGTGACGGCGCTCGCGGTAGGGACGACCGCCGTGGCCGGCGCGCAGGCGCCGCGTAGCGTGTCCCCGCTGCGCGTAGGCGCCGCCAAGGTCGACGTCACGCCGTCGCAGGGTGAGCTGCCGAAGAACAGCTTCGGCGTCCTCGACCACCTCTACGCACGCGCCGTCGTGATAGAGAGCGGCGCGTCGATCGCCGCGCTCATCACGGTCGATGCCGGCGGCGTGCCGACGCCGACGTGGGAGGCGGTGACGAGGCAGGTCGAGTCTGAACTGAAGATTCCGGTGGCCAACGTCCTGCTGACGGCGACGCACACGCACAGCGCCGGCGGACAGCGTGGGCCCGACTATGCGCAGAAGATCGTGGAGTCGGTCCGCCTCGCGAAGCAGCGGTTGGTGCCGGCGCGTGTCGGCTACGGCACGGGCGTCTCGTTTATCAATGTCAACCGGCAGATCGTCGATCCGAAAACGGGCCGCTGGTGGGAAGGCCCGAACTACGACGGGCCGTCCGACAAGACGGTCGCCGTCCTCAAGTTCGAGACCGTCGCGGGCGAGCCGATTGCGGTCTACTACAACTACGCCGTCCACGCCGTGATCGCGGGGCAGCTCGATCAGGTGAGTGGCGACATTCCTGGCGCGGCGTCGCGATACGTGGAGGACTCGTTCGACGACCGGATCGTGGCGGTGTGGTCGAGCGGAGCCGCCGGCGACCAGAATCCGATCTACTTCCAACAGACTTACGACCTGCGCGAGATCCGCATCAAGGACTACGCCACGCGCGGCGTCGACATCAGTAACGCGATGCCGCCGGGCGGCGAAGGGCTCGACCGGAAGAGTCCGGCCGTGGCCCGGTTGATGAACCAGCAGCGGCAGATGGTGTCGTCGATGGGGCAGTTTCTCGGCGAAGAAGTGCTGCACGTGATGCGGGGCATCGAACGCATGGAGACCGCGGCACCCGTCCAGGGCAGCTTCACGACCATCAGCTGCCCGGGGCGCGAGCGCACCAATCAGGGGCGTGCCGGTTTCGAGGGGACCTACCAGGACGGGCCGCCGGTCGACATCCGTCTCGGGTTGCTGCGCCTGGGCGATGTGATGATTGGCGCGGTGAACGCGGAAGTGTTCAATCCGATCGCCCAGCGGCTCAAGCAGGAATCGCCCTACAAGGCCACGATGATGGCGACGCTCACCAACGGCTCCGCCCGCTCCGGTTACATTCCCGACGACGAGTCGTTCGGCAAGTTGACGTTCGAGGTACTGTCGTCGCGCTTGAAGCCGGGATGTGCCGAGTCGGCGATCGTCAACGGCATCGTCGGGCTGATCGACAGCGTACGAAAGGGGGAGTGATGGGCAGATTGCGTTTCCTTGTGATCACGCTCGCGGCCGCCGGCGTCGCCGCTGCTGCGGACGCGCAGCAGCCGCCGGCTGGAGCTCCACCCGATCGAGCGGCGCAGGAGCGGGCAGCGGCCGAGCTCAACGCCCGCCCCGACACGCCGGGCACGGGACGGTTCCCGGCGATGAAGGAGGAAGTGCCGTCGCTGCCGCGCCACGTCGTCTATCGTCCCAAGGAGCTCGGCGGGCTGGGTGGACAGAAGCTGGGTGTGGTGGCGTGGGGCAACGGCGGGTGCTCCGACGACGGCGCGAGCAGCCGGTTTCATCTGCTGGAGATCGCCTCGCACGGCTATCTCGTGATCGCGAGCGGCCGCATCTTGAGCGGCCCGGGCGCACCGCCGCGAGAGCCGCGTCCGGCGGCGCAGGCCGGTGCGATTCCGCCAGCGCGCACGCAGGCGTCGGACCTGACCGAAGCGGTCGACTGGGCGCTCGCCGAGAACCAGCGGCGCGGCAGCCCCTACTTCGGCCGCATCGATCCGTCGCTCGTCGCCTATTCCGGCTGGAGCTGCGGCGGCCTGCAGGCGCTGGCGGTGGCGAAGGACCCACGCGTGAAGGCGCTGGTCCTTCACAACACGGGTGTGTTCAACGAAGGGCAGAGCATCTCAGGACTCGATGTACGGAAGGATGTGCTGCAGACGCTGCATACCCCCGCCATCTACATCCTCGGCGGGCCGGCCGACATCGCGTATGCCAACGGCATGGACGATTTCAACCGGATCGCGCACGTGCCGGTGGCGGTGGCCAACCTGCCGGTCGGGCACGGCGGAACGTTCAATCAACCCGATGGCGGGGCGGCGGCCTCGGTAGCCGTGAGCTGGCTGGACTGGCAGCTTCGCGGCGACACGCGAAGCGCGAAGCGTTTCGTCGGCGAGGACTGCGGGCTCTGCCACGACTCACAGTGGTCGCTGCAGCGCAAGCAGTTCTCCGCGGCCCGCGGGAGCAGGTGAGTGATGCGTGCAACTGTCCTGTTCGGGATCGCGCTCTTCGTCACGACTGCCGGCTACGCGCAGTCGATCAAAGTCGACACCGGCCTCGTCGAGGGGACGGTGGAAGATGGCCTCCGCATTTATCGCGGCATTCCCTTTGCGGCGCCGCCGGTAGGGAACCTGCGCTGGCGGCCGCCGCAGCCGGCGGCAAAATGGGATGGCGTGCGAGCGGCACGGGAGTTCGGCCGCGCATGTCCGCAGGCCAACGCCGCAATCTCCAACCTGCCGGCGCCGTCTGAAGACTGCCTGTTCGTCAACGTCTGGACTCCGGCTCGCGACGGCGAGCGGCTGCCGGTCATGGTGTGGATCCATGGCGGCGGCTTCACCGCGGGCACGCCGGCGGAGCAGCTCTATCACGGTGAGTGGCTCGCCAAGAAGGGAGTCGTCGTGGTCTCGGTGGGCTACCGGCTCGGCGTGTTCGGGTTCCTGGCTCATCCCGAGCTGACGGCCGAGAGTGAACACCATGTGTCGGGCAACTACGGTCTGCTCGACATGATTGCGGGACTGCGGTGGGTGCAGAAGAACATCGCGGCGTTCGGCGGGGATCCGGGCAAGGTGACGATCTTCGGCGAATCGGCCGGCGGCATCGCCGTCAGCCAGCTCGCGGTCTCGCCGGCCGCCAAAGGGCTCTTCCATCGCGCCATCTCCGAGAGCGGCGGATCGTTCGGTCCGATCGGTGCCGGTGGAGGTGGCCCGGGCGAGAACATGCGAGGGCTGGCGACCGCTGAAAAGGACGGCGCCGCGTGGGGCACGTCGATCAGTGCGTCGACGCTGACCGCGTTGCGGAGCCTCCCCGCCGACAAGCTCCTGGCCGCGGCGCAGCGGCAGCGCGGCATCGCCTGGCCCATCACCGATGGATGGGTGATACCCGACGATCAGTACCGGCTGTACGAGGCGGGGAAGTACCACGACGTGCCGGTGCTGATTGGCTACAACTCGGACGAGGGCGCGAGCTTCGGCCCGCCGGCCTCGCAGCCGGCTTACGTGGAGGGCGTGCGCCAGCGCTACGGCCAGTTTGCCGATCGCCTCGTGGCGGCGTACCCGGGCGGAGATACGCCTGCAGCCAAGAAGACGGCGCGCGATCTGACGCGCGATACGGCGTTCGGCTGGCACACCTGGACCTGGGCCCGTCTCCAGGACAAGACCGGCAAGTCCAGGGTGTTCCTCTATTACTTCGACGAACACCCGGACTACGCCGTGGACTCGCCGCGTGCCGGCTTCGGCTCGGCGCACGCCTCGGAGCTGCCGTATGTGTTCCGGCAACTCCGCGAGCACAATCGGCCTCCCGCGACGCCCGTCGACGAAGCGATCTCGGATCTGCTGCGGACCTACTGGACCAATTTTGCCAAGACCGGAGATCCCAACGGTGGCATCCTGCCGAAGTGGCCCGCGTTTACGAACGCCGCGCCGCAGATGCTGCACATCAAGACGGGCGCCACTCGGGCGATTCCAGTGGTGAGCGCCGATGGGCTGAAGGTCCTCGACGACTACTTCGCCTGGCGCCGGCAGACACCGGTCCAGACGCAATCGCAAAAGACGATCACGCCGGCCGAGTGCACGGCCGCACGACTCGGTGAGGCGGTGCCGACGTCTGCCATCGGGCAGCCCGTGCGCAGCGTGACGCTGTCGGCACCAGCATGGGTCGAGGCGGCCACCGGCACGCCGGCGCATTGCCGCGTCGATGGCGTGATGGCACCGGTCAGCACGGACGCGACGGCGCGGCCGATCAACTTCCGCGTCGTGCTGCCGGCGTCGTGGGACGGACGAGCGGCGCAACTGGGTGGCGGCGGGATGAACGGCATCATTCCCAACCTCACGGGCGCGCCGCCCGGCGGCGCGCCCTCGGTGCTCGAGCGCGGGCTGGCCACCTACGGCAGCGACTCAGGGCATCAGATGGCGTTCGGGCGCGGGCGCGGCGCGGTGCCGCCGGGAACGAATCTGAGCGACGACTGGACGCTGAACGAGGAGGCGATCGCCAATCTGGGCTACGCCCAGATGAAGAAGACGCACGACGCCGCCATGCTGCTCATCGAGCGGATGTATGGCGAGCGGCCGCGGTTGAACTACTACATCGGTACGTCACAAGGGGGTCGCGAGGCGCTCACGATGGCGCAACGGTATCCCGCCGACTACGACGGCATCGCCGCGAACGTGCCGATCGTCGGCTTTTCGAGCCTGATGCTCGCGCCCGAGCTGATTCGCATTCACGAGAAGCCGCTCGCCAACTGGATCACGCCCGCGAAGATCAACGCGATCCGCGGCGAGTTCATCCGCCAGTGTGACGAGCTCGACGGACTGGCCGACGGGATCATCAACAACTACACGGCGTGCCGCGCCGTGTTCGACGTCGAGCAGGGCCCGAAAAACCGTCACCCGTGGACCGCGAAGCGCTGTCCGAACAACGTCGATCCGAACCCGGCCGACACGAGCGCCGGCGCCTGTCTGACCGACGGACAGATGTCGACGCTGGAGTTCGTGTACTCCCGTTACAAGTTCGCGACGCCGCTCGCCAACGGGGCACAGACGTTCGGGATGTGGCTGCCCAACACGGATCCGTCCGGCAGCGGGCTGATCCTCAAGGATCGCTTCGCGGGGCAGGAAGGTGCGCCGGCGGGCGCGCCGATGCACGCGCACCTGGGCGTGCTCGGCGTGACCGGTTTCCTGATGAAGGATCTCTCCGCCAATCCGCTCGATTACACGGAGGGTGGGAAGTTCGACCGCCGGCGGCACGAGCTCTCGGCTATCCTCGACGCGACGAATCCGGATCTCGCGGCGTTTCAGAAACGTGGCGGCAAGATGATCGTGACCATCGGCACCAACGACACGCTGGCGTCACCGGGCGCGCAGCTGGACTACTACCAAGCGGTCGTCGACAAGATGGGGCGGACGCGGGTGGATCAGTTCGCGCGGCTGTTCGTCATGCCGCAGACCGGCCACGGGCTCAGCGGCACGAATTACAACGTGGACGGAAAAGGGCGCGAGATTCCTTCGATTGCCATCCCCAATCGCTACGACCAGGTCGGATTGCTGTTCGATTGGGTCGAACACGGCGTCGCGCCCGGCATGTCGGTGACCGTCTCGGCGGGTGAGAAGAGCCTGCCGCTCTGCTCGTACCCGACGTATCCGAAATACCAGACCGGCTCTCCGGCGGCGGCCGCGTCGTACGTCTGTACCCAGCCGTGAGACGCGTAGGACTGCTGCTGCTCGTCCTGGCCTTCGCCGCGAACTCTGGACACGCGCGGCTGGCGGCGGCCGACCCGATTGCCCCGGGCGCCGCAGGCTGCACGGCACTCGGTGCTGCCGTGGTGCCCGGGCTTGCGACGGTCCGCACAACCTATGACGGCGGCTCAGCGACGCAGCCGGCGCACTGCGTAGTGCGGGGGGCCGCGTCGCCGCACACCGGCGCTGACGGTAAGGCCTACGAGACGCGCTTCGAGCTGCGTCTGCCTACCGATTGGAGCGGCCGCTTCCTGTATCAGGGCGGCGGCGGCAACGACGGCATCGTGGCGCCGGCCGTCGGTCGCAATACGGGAGCCTTTCCGGAAACGGGGCTGCAGCGCGGGTTTGCCGTCGTGACGACCGACGCGGGGCACCAGGGCGGCACGCCCGAGTTCGGGCTCGATCCGACGGCGCGCGTCGACCATGCGTACGCCGCCCACGAGCGGACGGCGACGCTCGCGCTGGCGATCGTGGCGCGCTACTACGGCCGCGCGCCTGATCGGCGGTACTTCGTCGGCTGCTCCGGCGGCGGGCGGCAGGGGATGATGTTCGCCCAGCGCTATCCCGCGTACTTCGACGGCATCGCGATTTGTGCGCCGGCGATGCGCGTCTCGAGCGGCGCGACGATCGCCTCGGCGTGGGACACGCAGACGTATCTGTCGATTGCGCCGTCCAACCCGGAGGGGCAGCGCGTGCTCAGCCGCGCCTTCAGCGACGCCGACCTCGCGCTCGTCTCCCGCGCCGTCGTCGCGGCGTGCGACGGCGACGACGGGGCGATGGATGGGATGGTGCAGCGCCCGGACGCGTGCCGCTTCACACCGAAGACCTTGCAGTGCGCTGGTGAGAAAGAGGCGACTTGTCTCAGTGCGCCGCAGGTGGCCGCGCTCGAGCGGGCGTTCGGAGGACCGCGGACGTCTTCGGGCAAAGCTCTCTACGTCGGGCAGGCCTGGGATCCTGGAATCGCTGCGCCCGGTTGGCGCCAGTGGAAGCTCGGCACGTCGCAGACAGGCGCACCCAACGCCGCGAATGCGACGCTGATGGCCGGCGCCCTCGCGCACGAGTTCTTCACGCCTCCCGATCCGTCGTTCGCGATCACCTCGTTCGACTTCGATCGCGATCCGGCAAGGATGGAGGCGTTCTCGGCCGTGTTCGACACCTACCGCGACGCGACACTGGCCGCGTTCCACAAGCGCGGCGGGAAACTGCTCATCTTCCACGGTACGGCCGACCCGATCTTTTCGGCGCTCGAATCGATCGACTACTACCAGCGGCTCGCTCGCAACAACGGCGGGGCCAAGCCGACCAGCGCGTGGGCTCGCTTGTTCCTGGTGCCGGGCATGAATCACTGCGCTGGCGGCCCTGCGACCGACAGCTTTGATGGCCTTGGCGCCATGACACGATGGGTCGAACAGGGAGCGGCGCCTGAGCGGATCGAGGCGTCGGCGCTGCCCTCTAATCAGTACTTTGCCGGCCGGACGCGTCCGCTGTGTGCGTACCCGGCGGCGGCTCGCTACAAGGGCAGCGGCAGCCTCGAGGACGGCGCGAACTTCACATGCGCCGTGAAGTGACCATCGTGCGCTGGTTGGGCGCCGCATCCCTCGTCTGGGCGGTGGTGTCGGTTGTGCTCCCGAACTCGACGAGCGCGCAATCGTCACCGGTCCGAGGTCTGTACAACTGGATCCATAGTACGGGCGACGCCGAGCGCAGCTTCGCCTTCTATCACGAGCTCTTCGGCGTCGAGCTCTCGCGATCGCCGTTTGCCGGTGTGGCGCCGGCCAACGCGCCGCCCGAGCGGATTCGTCCCGCCGCCGAGGCCGGCTCGGATCCGCTCGTGTGGGATCTCACGAACACGCACGGTTCGCGCTTCCGCACCGTTTTCATGCGAGCCCCCAACACGCCGTTCGGGCTCGAACTGTCGGAGTTCTTCGATGTGCCACGGGGAGAGCGGCTGCCCAACCCGTGGGATCCGGGCGCTGCCACGCTGGTCTTCACCGTGCGCGACCTCGACGCCCTGGTGTCGAAGCTGAAGGCGCGCGGCGCGCCGGTGGTGACACTGGGCGGAGGCGCGCTCGACTCGCCGGGCGGGCGGGCAATCGTCGTCCGCGATCCCGACGGCGGCCTCGTCGAGGTGCGGCAGGGCACACCGGCAGCCGTCTCGGCGGCGAAGACGCCCGGCGATGTCGTCGAGACCTCGATTGGCATATCGGTGGCACGGCTGCCGCGCGCCATCGAGTTCTACCGCGGCCTGTTGGGGCTCTCAATCGGCACGACGCGCACGGCAGCCGCCAGCGAACTTCGTCTGCACGGCCTGGCGGCTGGCAGGCTCACGCAGGCGGTGGTGTCGATTCCCGGCCCGGCGGCCGCGACGGTCGTATTGTCGGAGTTTTCGTTGCCGGCAGGATCGACGCACGTGGCGACGCCCTTCGCCTGGCGGCTTCAGGACGTGGGGTCGCCGCAGTTCCAACTCCAGGTCGCCGGCCTCGACGCGCTGATGGCGCGCACCACCGAGGCCGGCTACCGGTTCCTCAGCGTCGAAGGCAAACCCATTCAGCGGCCGTTCGGGCGTTTCGTCTTCGCGATCGATCCCGACGGCGTGCTCGTGGAATTCGTCGAGCCGGCCATCCGCACGCCAACCCGATGAGCGCGCTCGATCGCCGCCGCTTTCTCTCGAACCTGGGGCGCGCCGGGACCGTTCTGGCCACGAGCTCGTGGCTCGAGGCCGCCGGCTACGCCCAGGGGCGGAGCGGCCCCGCGCGTGTGAGGCTCCGGACTGCACCGAATCGCGGCGGGTTCGACCGACGCGTCTTCGGCTCCTTTCTCGAGCATCTGGGGCGCGCCATCTACACCGGGATCTATGAACCCGGTTCGCCTCTGGCCGACGCGAAGGGTTTCCGCACCGACCTGGCGCGCGAGGTGAAGGAACTCGGCGTTCCGATCGTGCGCTATCCGGGCGGCAACTTCGTGTCGGGCTACAACTGGCTCGACGGCGTCGGCCCGAAGGCCCAGCGCCCGACAGTTCTCGACCGCGCGTGGAATTCGCTCGAGAGCAATCAGTTCGGCACCAACGATTTCATGGACTGGTGCCGTGCCGTTGGCACCGAACCGCTGCTCGGGATGAACTTCGGCACCGGGACCGCGGAAATGGCGGTCGCCTACGTCGAGTACTGCAATCTCGAAAAAGGCACGAAGTGGAGCGACCTGCGCCGAGCCCACGGCTACGAGCGGCCGCACGACGTCCGCTTCTGGTGCCTTGGCAACGAGATGGACGGCCCGTGGCAGATCGGGCAGCTGCAGGCGCGCGAGTACGGCCGAAAGGCCCGCGACGTCGCCCGGCAGATGCGCGGCATCGATCGTAACGTGCAGCTGATCGCCTGCGGGTCGAGCGGCACCAACATGCCGACCTACCTGGTGTGGGATCGCGAGGTGCTGGAAGAGTGCTACGACCAGGTGGACGGAATTTCGCTGCACGCCTACTACGGCAATACCAGCGCCTTGACGAAGAACGATACCGCGCGCTACCTGGCGATGAATCTCGACATGGACCGGCAGATTCGGGAAGTGAGCGCGGTGTGCGACTACGTGCAGGGGCTGCGACGATCGAGCAAGCGGCTGTGGCTCTCGTTCGACGAGTGGAACGTCTGGTATCGGGCGCGTGACGCCCGGGCGACCGACGGCGGTCGCGCCGCCGCGCCGCGGCTGCTCGAAGAGGTCTACAACCTCGAGGATGCGCTGCTGGTCGGCGGCTTCATCAACACGTTGCTACGGAACTCGGACCGCGTTCGCGTCGCGTGCCTCGCCCAGCTGGTCAACGTCATCGCGCCGCTCGTCACGAGCGAGCGGGGCGTTCTCCGTCAGAGCATCTACTATCCTTTTGCGTGGGCGCTGCGATATGCCCGGGGCCAGGTGCTCGACGTTCGCGTCGAATCGGAGACCTATCCTATCTCCGCCGCCGGGCTCCAAGCCGATGTCGCCCGCAACGATCAGGTGCCGTTCGTCGACGTGATGGCGACGCTCGACGCCGAGGGCCGTCAGGCGAGCGTGCTGATGCTCAATCGCGACCTCGAGGGCGAGCGCGAGGTCGTGCTCGACTGGGGCGATATCACGCCCACACGGGTGCTCGCATGCGACACTGTCACCGGCACCGACCTGAAGGCGTTCAACACGTTCGAGCAGCCACGCCGGGTCGCGCCGCAGCGGCTCGAACCGCCCGCGGCCGGAGCGCGCATGCCGTTCAAGCTGCCACCGCGCTCGTACTCGGCGGTGCAGCTCGCAATCGGTTAGCGATGCCAGGAACCAGAGGCGGGCCGCGAGGTCGTCGCGGCTCGCCTGATCTTCGGGGCTCACCGCATCGCGATCTTCCTTGCGAGCAGCCACTCGTGCAGCCGCTCGGTCCAGCCATCGACCGGCAGGCCTCGTCTGGTCATCCCGAAGCCGGCGCTGACCTGGTCGTACACGTGGATCTCCGCTGGGCGGCCGCCGTCCTTCCACGCTGCGAAAAGTGCCAGGCACCCGTTGGTCACATTGAAGTGTGTCGCACCCACCGCGACGAAGAGGGGCGGCGTGTCGGGCCGTACGTTCACGTCCATCAGCGACGGGCCGTACAGCGACACGAGGAAGTCGGGCGACGCGTCACTCTTCTCCGCGAGCGCGGCGCCTACCGCGACGCCGCCGCCGGCCGAGAATCCCATGATGCCCACCCTCGCCGGGTCGACGCGCCACGCCGTGGCGTTGCGGCGCACCAGCCGTAAGGCCTGTTGGGCATCCGCGATGCCCATGCGGAGCACTTCGGCCAGCCGGGCATCATTGGGCTCGGGATTGGCGTTGCCGTTCCGGATGGTCATCTCCTGCCGTGGTGCGGCGGCCCCGCCACCGGCGGCCAGTGGGGCGCCACCGCCGCCGGGCGTTTGCGGGGGCGTCTGCAGCGTGCGGTACTTCAGTACGAACGCCGCGATGCCTTTGGCGTTCAGCCACTCAGCCGCCCGGACGCCTTCGTTGTCCCAACCGAGAATCCGCAGCGCGCCGCCGGGCGCCACGACCATCGCGGCGCCGGGCGCAACGGCGGCGTCCGGGAGGAAGACGGTGACGGTCGGATCGCTGACGTTGGCGACGATCCGGTCGCCGGCCGGTGATCGGGTAATCGTCTCCGCAATCGTCCAGGTCTCGGAACCCGGCGCCCGCCCGGGCCACAGCCGAATCTCTTCCCGTGTTTGCGCCGCCGCCTGGCTGGCGATCGCGAGCACGCCCGCGACGAGCGCGATGGATCGCGGCCGCCCCATGGCTACTTCATGCCCTTCTTCTGTACGCTCCAGGCCGGCTCGGTGCACAGGCGGCAGTCGCTGCCCGTGAACCAGCGGGCCGCGTCGGCGCTTCCTTTCAGTTTCCAGTCCAGCCAGCGCACGGCCACCTCGCCAAACCATCCTCCGCCGGGCTGGCGGTAGGTGCCGCCATGTCCGACGTTGAGGTTTGCCTTGAACACCGGCACGGCCGTGATGCGTGAGAAATCGTCTTCGGCGTTGGGATAGGCGATATCCGTGGGACCGCCGATGACGTAGGCGATCGGCGCATGAAGCTTGGCCAGGGTGTCCTTGGTCGCGTTGCTGAGCGTTGCGCCGCGCACCGGCCCGGTAGCCGGCAGCACGCCGCTGTTCATGATCACGCTCGTCGTCACGCGCGGATCGGGCGATACCGCAATCGCCTGCAGGCCGCCGCACGACTGTCCCATCACGGCCACCTTCGACACGTCGATCTTTCCGTAGAAGGGGCTCGAACGGTCGGCGTTCTGTCTGGTCGCCCAGTCCACGCCGTCGAGCAGCATGTGGTCGTCGATCGGCCGTGCCTCGGTGGGCGGCAACGCCGCACCCGTGCCGGGCGGTGGATTCTTCGCCCCGATCGCGATCGCCAGATAGCCGTGTGAGGCGATCTGTGTGAGGAACTCCGCGAACGCCGACCCGTTGCGCACGCAGGCGCCGTTGCCCCAGGACACGATCGGCAGCCGCTTCGAAGGTCCGAAGGCAGCGAGGTCGGTCGGGTGATACGCCGTGTGCGTGGCCAGCGTGGGGTAGGACTCGACCGTCACAGGGTAGGGGCCGCGCGGAGTGGCCCGTGGCGGGGGGGCATCTGCCGGCGGGGCGCCCTGGCCGAACGCCGCCGCAGGCATCAGCAGGCAGCAGGTGAGCAGCAAACCTGACAGTGCTCGTGGCATCGCTTTCTCCTCGAGGCGCTGGGCCTCACTTGAAGCGGTTGAAGAACTCGAACACCCGTGGCCACACCAGCGGCACCATACCGCCGTGGTCGCCGTCCACTTCGAGGTACTCGAACGCGAAGCCGCCCTCGCGCATGAAGCGCGACATGACACGGCTCCCCTCGAGCGACGGCATCGCGCCGGTTCCCTCGGTCATGAAGATCGGCAGCCGCCTGATCCGGTCGAACGGATACGTCGCACGATCGACGAACGGCCCGGACATGGGCGCCACCGCCCGCCATCGCTCGGGATACCGCGCCGCCAGGTGCCAGGCGCCGCCGCTGCCCATCGAATGACCCGCCAGAAACGTCCGCGACCGGTCCGCGCCGTATTCCTCGGTCACCACCTCGAGCGCCGTCATCACTTCGAGCTCGCTCAGATTCAGCTCGCGCTGCCGCGTCGGCGTCACCGCCGCCCGCTGCGCCGCGGCCGTGGCCTCCTGGCCGAAGACGGCTGGCAGCCTCAGAGGATTGCCGTACGCCCCGAGTGGCGTGAAACCGAGCGGCGACACCACGATGTAGCCGTGCTGCTCGGCCAGCTTGCGCAGCAGGCCGCCGGCCTGGTCCATGTAGCTGTTCTCGTTGGCGCCGGCGCCGTGCAGCATCAGGATGATCGGCAGCGAGGCTGTGCCGTCCCAGGTGGTTGGCACGTAGACCCGATACGGCATCGACCGCCCGGTCGGCGCGAAGACGTATTCGCGATACTGATCGCCCGTTGCGCGGGCAGCCGGCGCCTGCGCGGACGCCTGGAGACTGAGCGCCACGAGCAGCGCGCCGGTGTGCAGGAAGAAGCGTCGGGTCATGTGCGCGTCATCTTGAAAAGGAGGGCCATCAACAACAGCGTCACGACGTCGGCTGTCGCCACCATGTAGAAGCCCGCATCGAACGAACCGGTCACGTCGCGCAGGATGCCGAGCATCTGCGGGCCGAAGAACCCGAAGAGACCGGCGCCGAGGCTCACGATCCCCATCGCGTGCCCCGCCTCGCGCGGCGGAATGACGCTGGCCGCCAGCCCGTAGATCTGGTTCGTCGCCGTGAAGCCGAGGCCGATGACGAGCGCCGTCGCCACGCGAAAGGTGGTGAGGTCGTCGGCCGCCATCGACGCCGAGGCCACCGCCAGCACGGCGAACACGCCACACAGCACGACCAGCTTGTTGGTGCGATCCGCCAGCAGCCCCACGAGCAGATTCAGCACGATGGCGGCCATGTAGCCGGTGCTGATCAGCACGCCGGCCGCGGCGGCGTTCAGGCCGTATACGGAGCGCGCGACGCTGGGCGCGAAGTTCGTCACCGTGAACTGCCCAAAGCCGCCCATCCCGACGATCAGCGCGAGCATCCACACGGCGGGGGAGCGGAACGCGCTGCGGCGGCCGGTTGGATCCACCGGCTCGTGGCCGTGGGGCGCGTTGGCGGCATCCACCGGCGCGACGTAGAAGAGCCAGAACACCGCGGTGCCGAGCACCGCCATGCCCGCATACCCGAGAATAGCCTCGCGCCAGCCGAAGGCGCCAACCAGGAGGCCGCCAAGCGGCGCGCCCACCACCGACGCGAGCGCCGACGTCGCGCCGAGCACGCCCATCGTTCGGCCTCGAAGCGACGGCGGCGCCGTCAACGCCACCGCGATCAAGACCGACACGAAGGCAAAACGGTAGCCGACGATCGTCAGGCCCCGGAACATGATGGCCGACGCTGCGCTCCAGGCTTCCCCGAGCAGCACGCTGCCCACCGCGACGCCGAGGAGTCCAGCCGCCAAGATGCGCCTCTCTCCCCATCGCTTCGCCGCCACCCCTGCCGGGACACTCAACACCATGGCCAGCAGTCCGTACATGCCGGTAAAGAGGCCCAACTGGGTGTAGCTCATGCCGAACTCGTCTTGAATCGACGGTAGCAGGGGCGCGAACCCGAGGTTGGAGAGCTGCAGCGCGAACATCGCGGCGAGCGTCGCCGCAAAGGGCCATATCCAGAATCCGCGATCCGGCTCCATCGTGCGGCCGGTCATGCGCCGACCCGCTCATCGAGAAAAGACCGCACGGTCGCACGTGCGGCATCCGGATTCCACGCCCGCGCATCGACCACGTCGGCCTCGATCGGCAGCACCGGCACCCCGGCCCGCTCGAGCGCGCGCTCGATGAACAAGCGGCCGGTCGCCGAGGGCTTCATGCTGCGCGGCCGCAGGACCAGCGCCGCGTCAATCCGATGCTGGGTGGCCTGGTGCGCGATCCAGTCGGGCGCCCAGGGCGGGTTGTGGAGGTACTCGTTGAAGCCGGCCGTGCGGCTGGCCAGTGCGGCCATCGGATCGTCGAGCCCGTAGCGGATGTAGCCGTCCGGGCCGAACGCCAGATACATCGACCAGACGAAGACGGCGCCATGTGACGCCTCGAACGCCGTGTAGAAGTCCGTGTCGTGCCACAGACCCGCACCAACCCACATGAGCCGCAGGCGTTCACCCGGACAAGCGGCCACGCCTGCATCGACACGCTGCTTCACCTCGTCACGGAAGGCGCGGGCGTGCGAGAGCGCCCAGTCGCTCCCACGCACCCACTGCGTGGCCATCACGTTCGTAATCTGCTCGTTCATTCGGACCGGGCAGCGTGGCGCGACGGCGATGAGACTCCTCACCTCATCGAAGATCTCCTCCTGCTGGTTGACCCGATCCAGCCGATCGCGGAGGGCGCCTTGGTCGAACCGGCGTCCACTGATGGCTTCGAGCCGCGCGACGAGCGCCTCGAGCGCCGCGACGGTGAAGGCGAGCCGATGCGGTTCGACGAGCTCGCGCCATCGCCGTCGCCCCAGCGTCCACCACTCGGGCTGGAGCTCACAGGCGCCGGGATGGTCGATCTCCACGAATTCGGCGCCGCAGGCGTCCGCCCACAGGGAAAACACCCGATGGATGCAGTCGCAGGTGAGCCTGGCACACAGCAGCCGCGGAGGCGGCAATCCGCCCCACGGCGCGGACGCCGCGCCGCCATAGCGCATCGACGCGTAGCCCAGACTGCAGTAGCGACACAGGCCGTCGTGAAGGCCGTCGGCCGCCATCGCGTCGAGCAGACCGGCCGCCTGCTGCTTGGCTGCGATCACCGCCGCCCACCACTGATTGCTCACCGCCGGAACGTCGAGAAGGTCAAACAGCTCGAAGGGCACGTCGGCCTGCACCAGCGCATAGGGCTCGCGCTGCTCGAAGACGCGATGCCGCAGCTGTGCGAACCAGTCCTTCTGGAACGCCGAAGCGGCCGCCGTCGCGCCGAGCTGCTTCTCAGCCATGGAGGGCGCGACGCTGAGTCGCGGCGTCGACCAGGCGCTCGATGTGCTCGCCGTCGTCGGGCGTCAGGACGCCGTGGGCGTCACCGCGAAGAACGGCGTGCGGAAGACCGCGCGCTGTCAGGTCGTCACGCAGGGCAGGGTAGTCCCACCCGAAGGTCGCATCGTCCTCGGGCAGCGAAATCACGACCGCGTCGACATGGCCGAGCGCGCGCTCGATTCGCCCTCGCAGGAGGCCCCGCGGAAGCCGCGGACCGATCGTCCGGCGGCGATACGAGTCGGCGAGCGCCGCCACCGGGTCGGCGTCGCAGCGCACGTCCTCGTCCGCTCCGGGGCCGCTCCAGGCGCTGAGTTCGTCGACGACGACGGCCCCGCGCGACTCGATGGCTGCGTGGAGACCGATGCCGTCCACCGGCGCACCGGCGAGGAGCACGCGCGGACCGCGCAGCGGTGAGCGATCCGAGAGATCCTCGGCTACCTCATTCGCCAGCCGGGCGTATTCCCGCGGCGGCACGTGCCAGAAGGCGGCAAGCACCGGAAACAGCTCCGTGCCGCTGGCGCGCGGGGCGCCGATTCGAAGGGCCGCCAGGCGCCGGACCGCGGCGCGTGCGACGTTGGTCACCCTGATTTCATCCCGAAGCTCGTCGTCCGACGGGTGATGGCTCGAGGTGGCCGCCAGGCTGTTCAACAGGCCGCGGGCGCATTCGACGTTGTGACGACGAACGTGAGGACCGTCGGATTGCAACAGATCGAACAGCGCCGTTGGTGCCATCGTCGCGGCCAGGCCGCCACGGACGAACTCACGCAGGTAGAGAAAGCACTTGTAGTCCGAATCGGACGTTCGGGGAATGACGACTCGCGCGACGCTCGACAGGCGCCCGCCGAGCGCCGCATCGACGAGCTGCCGCACCCGGCCGGGAAACAGACCTGCCTCGAGGTGCGCATCGGCGGCAGGCGTGGCACGCGTCGAGGCGCTTGTCACGACCAGCCGCAGCTCGCACGCGCGGACGATTTCGACTGGCAGCGAAGGCCACGACGTCACGACCACACGGCGATCGTGCTCCGCAGACTGTCCGAGCTGCGCGAAGGCGTCGTTGCAGGCGGCCGTCAGCGTGTCGATGGCGGTAGACACGGCGATTCAGATCACTCCGGCGGCGTGCAACGCATCGACCCGTGCGTCCCCGTACTCGAGCCAGTCGCCGTAGACGAGCGCGTTGTCTTGTCCGACCGCGGGAGCCGGCCGATCGCTTCCCACCGAGGCGTCGGAGAACCTGATGGGCACGCCCATGCCGATGACGTCGGCCACGTGGCCGAACTTGGGGTGTTCGAGCGCCACTGTTTCTCCACGGTCCCGCACGCGCGGGTCTCTCACCGCGGCAGCCGGAGCGCGGACAGCCGCGGCGGGGACCCCGTGTTCCTCCAGAAGTGGTACGAGCGTCACAGTCGGGACACCGCGCGTGAACGCTTCGATCGCGGCGTTCAACTCGTCGACATGGGCCACGCGGGCGTCACGGGTGGCGAAGCGCGGATCATCCGCAAACTCCGGATGCCCGATGACGGTGAACACTCCGCGAGCAAAGTGGTCTGTCGGTGCGCAAATGGCCACGTGGCCGTCGGCAGACTCGTAGACGCCGAACGGGGTGAGGCGAGGCACCACCCGCCCCGTCCGCGTCGCGAGACCGCACGATTCGAGCAGATCGAACGGCTCGGCCGCCACGAGCGATGTCAGGACGCCGAGCATCGAGACGTCGACATGCTGACCGACGCCGGTGGTGTCGCGCTGATGCAATGCGGCCAGGACTCCGACGATTCCGAAGACGGGCGCGAGCAGGTCGGCCACCGGCACGCCCACCCGGATCGGGGGATCGGCGGGCGCGCCCGACGTCATCATCAGGCCGCTCAGGGCCTGGATGATGGTGTCCATGGCCTTGCCCGTGCCGGTGGTCTTCGTGGTGGCGCCAAATCCGGAGACCGAGCAGTAGATCACGCGTGGGTTGACGGCGCGGGCAAAGGCGTAGCCGACGCCAAGGCGATCGAGCGTGCCGGCAGCGAAGTTCTCGACCACGATGTCTGCCTGGCGGAGCAGGTCTGAGAACACGCCGCGGGCGTCGGGATGTTTCAGGTTCAGTGTCACGCCGTACTTGCCCCGAAGGCGGTTGAGGGCTGACACCGAGACGTCGTCCGGTCTTGTTCGTCCGAGCGACACGCCGTTCCGCCCGATGTACGGGGGGTTCTCACGGCACGGGTCGGGCGCATCCGGGTTTTCGATCTTGATTACGCGCGCGCCGAGCCCGGCCAGCAGGAAGGTCGCGAACGGGCCGGCGAGCGCGAGCGTGAGGTCGAGCACGGTCAGCCCTGCCAGCGGACCGCCTGGCGGACTGGGGTCGGGCGACATTGCGACGGAGTCTAGCCGCCACCGATGGGAGTCGCTAAGACTTTCTGGACCGTCTTGTGAGACGTGGCACGTCTCTCGGCGCGCCGCAGCACTCGCATACCACGTCGACGAACGAACGGACGAGGGGCGACACCTGTCCGGCCTTCCACGCGATCGCAATCGACACCGTCGGCGCTGGATCCGATCCGAGCGGTTTGAGCACGACCCCCGGGGGCAGCAGCGCGCCGACCGAGTCTGGCAGCAGGGCGTACCCCAGCCCGTCCTGGACCAGTTTCAGGTGCCCGAGAACGTTGTCGGCGCTCGACACCGCGTGCATGCGGATGTGCGCGTGCCGATAGAGCGAGGCGATCGCGTCGTGGAGCGCCGGGGCGAGCGACCGCTCCATCGTGATGCAGGGCAGGTCGTGGAGCAGTTGCACCGGGATGCGCTGCCGCCGCGCCAGAGCATGATGGGCCGGCAACACGACCACGATCTGCTCGCGCAGCAGCTCCAGCACCTCGAGTCCTTCCGCGTCGAACGGCCCGCGCACGAATGCGGCGTCCAGCGCGCCGGTGCGGAGTCCGATGACCGGATCGACGGCGTACTTGCTGTGGAGGATCAGCCGCAGGTGGGGAAGGCGCGCGGCCATCAGTGGGCGCAGGCCCGGCAGGATCCGCACGTCCGCCGCCGGGAACGTGCCCACCGACAACTCGCCAGCGCGGCCGTCGGCGGCGCGCTTCGCCAGCCGCCCGGCATGTTCGATGCGGCCGAGGATGTCCTTCGTCTCTCGCAGGAAAATGCGTCCCGCATTCGTGAGCGACACGTGATGGCGGCTCCGTTCGAGCAGCGGCACGCCGACGTGCCCTTCGAGCTGTCGTATCTGCTGGCTCAGGGAGGGCTGCGATGTGTGCAGCCGGGCGGCCGCGCGCGTGAAGTTCAGCTCCTCGGCCACCGCCACGAAGTACCGCAAATGTCGCAGTTCCACCGGCCTCAGAGTAGCCGTGCCACGGCGGGGAGAGCAATCGTGGCGCGGACACGAGGGGCCTGCACTCGGGGCTGATATCCTAGGCGGCCCATGGATCGTCGACCTGTCCTCATAGCCGGTGGCGGCATTGGAGGTTTGTCCGTCGCGCTGACGCTGCACCAGATCGGCGTGCCGTGTCTCGTGCTCGAATCGGTGCGGGATCTGAAGCCGCTCGGCGTTGGCATCAACCTGCAGCCGAACGCGGTGCGTGAGCTCTACGAGCTGAGCATCGGGCCGGAGCAGCTCGACGCCATCGGGCTGCAGACCAAGGAATTCGTGCTGGTCGGATTGAACGGCAAGGAGGTGTATTCCGAGCCGCGCGGGGCGCGCGCCGGCTATCACTGGCCGCAGTATTCGGTACATCGCGGCGGCCTGCAGATGCTGCTGTACCAGGCCGTTGTCGAGCGCCTCGGCACCGGTGCGGTTCGGACGGGGATGGCGGTGACCGGTTACCGCAACGCCCCGGGAGGTCGTGGCGTTCAGGTTCTGGTCGAGGCGCACGACGGCGAGCGCCTCGAGATCGAAGGGTCGCTCTTGATTGGAGCCGACGGTCTGCACTCGGCCGTGCGCGCGCAGATGCATCCGCGCCAGCCGCCGATTCAGTGGGGCGGCGCGATCATGTGGCGCGGCGTCACCCCTGGCCTCCCGATCCGGACTGGCGCGTCGTTCGTCGGCCTCGGCACCCATCGCCACCGCGTCGTCTTCTACCCGATCTCGAATCCCGACCCCGCAACCGGGCTGGCGGCCATCAACTGGATTGCGGAGATCACGGTCGACAACTCGGGCGGGTGGACGACCGGTGACTGGAACCGGCAAGTGGAGATCGAGTCGTTCATCCAGCACTTCGAGGACTGGAACTACGGCTGGCTGGATGTGCCGGCGATGCTCCGCGGCGCCGACGCGGTCTTCGAATATCCGATGATCGATCGCGACCCGGTGCCCACCTGGGTGGACGGCAACGTCGCGCTGCTCGGGGATGCCGCACACGTGATGTATCCGACCGGCTCGAACGGGGCGAGTCAGGCCGTCATCGACGCGCGCGTGCTGGGCGCGGCCATGCTCGAGCACGGCGTGACGGGAGCGGCGCTGCAAGCCTACGACGCGCGGCTGTGCGCCGAGATCTCGGCGGTCGTGCTGCGCAACCGCGGGGCGGGACCGTTTGGCCTGCTCAACCTGCTGGACGAGCGCTGCCGGGGAGTGTTCGACGACATCGATGCGGTGATTCCGGCCGCGGAGCGGGAGGCGTTCATGAGCCGCTACAGGGCCGCCGCCGGTTTTGCCATGGAAACACTGAACGGCGCCCCGCCGATCGTCGCGCCGGGCGCGCGGGTGCGCGGGGACTAGTGTCCTGGCGATGCTGCGGCACTACGTGTTCCTGAAGTATCGCGACGGCACGAGTGACGGTCACGTCACCGCCTTCTGCGAGCGCCTGCTGGCGCTCCGCGCCACGATCGAGGGAATCGAGCATCTCGAGATCGGTCGCGACGAACTGCATGACGCGCGCAGCTGGGATCTGGTGTTGATCATGAAGTTCGCGTCGCTCGACGCGCTCCGCGCCTATCAACGCCATCCGCTGCACCTGGACGTCATGGCATTCAACACCCCGTTCGTGGCGGATGTGGCGTCGGTGGACTTCACGTCGCCTCCGAGAGACGAGTGACATCAGCGACCGCCAAGGGAGCAACATGGAGGCAACGATGAGACACACGGTTCTGGCGGCGGCACTGACCGCCGCGCTCGGGATTGGAACGCTCGCGCAGGGCCCGGCCACCAGGGCGCTGCCGCTCGACAACCTGGGGCTGGAGCATCTCGACATCGTCGTGCCCGACCCGGCCGCCTCCGCGCGGTTCTACTCGCGGATCTTCAGATCAGCTCTTCATCAGCAGCCCGTTCGCGACACGCTGCGCTACTTCGTCCTGCTCGGCGATCTGCCGGCGGACCGACAGGTCGGCTACGTCGCGATCGGTGCGGCGGGTCAGCGGCAGCCAGCCATCGGTCACTATTGCGTCCTGACCACGGTCTACGACCGGGCGGGCATGGCGACAGCGCTGCAAGGGGCCGGCTTCGGGGTCGCCGCTGCGGGGCCCACGGGCACGTGGCCCGATCCCGATCGTCTCGAGTTGCAGCTGTTTCAACCGCCCGCCGGGCTGGTGACCGCGGCTGTTCCCTCGCCGCTCCAGGCCGAACGCGATGGGCTGCTCGCGCCGCGCGGCGTCGATCACCTGCTGCTGCGCGTCAGCAGTCTCGAGAAGTCGCTGCCGTACTACCGGATGGTGTACGGCACGGCGGCCGAACGGCCGCGCGACGCCAGCGGACGTGTCTGGTTTCACCTCGCACGCGATACGCGCCTCGGTCTCGAAGAGGCGGCGCCCGGCGAGGCGCCCGCCATCGTTCACTATGCGATCACGGTCGCTCCGTTCGACCGCCGCGCCTTCGAGGCGCGGCTCAACGAGCTGAAGGCACGCGTGATTCCTTCACCCGACGAGACCGGCGTCGTTCGGTTCGCCGACAACAGCGGCATTGTCGTCGAGGTGAAAGCCGCGAGTTGACCTATCGTTGAGGGAGCAGCGCTTCCCGGTCCGGGGGCAGATGCTGGTCCACCGCGTTGAGCAACATCGCCGTCATGGTGTAGTCGCCCATGATCATGGTGATTTCGATCGTGCCCTCACGCCCGAACAATCGCACCATCCTGGCGAACAGCTCGGAAGGTACCTGATGGTTGCCACGGAGCATCGCCCGGCCGAATTCGATGACGGTTGCTTCCTTCTCGGGTAGCGCGGCGACCGGGCGATCGTGCTTGATGGCGTCGATCACGGCGTCCGCCACACCGGCTCGCCGCGCGCCCACCTCGTGGGCGCTCCATTCGTACTGCTGGTTGAACTCTCGGGCCGGCACAAGCGTGCTGATCTCGAAGAACTGCGCACCCACCGTGTTCGTGCGCAGCAGCTGGTTCAACCGGTCGTAGGGCTCGGACGCGGCCAGGGCGTACATCGAGTTGGCCGGCGGCCCCAGCCGGGGAACACTCGAATCCTTGCCGTTGATCGCTTCGAACACGCGGCGCCCTTCGACGCCGAGTGAATCCTTGGAGATGAGCGGCAACCGCGAATAGGAGCGCGCGTCGATGTCGGGAGGCAGTGTCCGCCCGGATTGCGCCGAGGCGGCGGCCGCCGTGAGCAGAAGGGCCAGGAGTGTGTGCTTCATGTCAATCCTCATGGCAGGGCGAAGACGAACAGGTTGTTGCCCGTGCTCGGGCGCAGTTCTGGTGTGAGGCCACTGAGCCCGCTTTGGGTGAGCGACACACCGGTCGACACCGCAACGTACTGCTTGCCATCCACGGCGTAGGAGATCGGGTAGCCGGTGACGGGTGAGCCGAGGTTGATCTCCCACAGCACCTTGCCCGAGCGCTGATCGAAAGCACGGAAGCGGCCGTTCACGTCGCCGCCGAAGAGCAACCCGCCACCCGTCGCGACGAGGGACATCGTGGCGGCCCGCTGCTCGAACTTCCACGCGGTGACGCCGGTCTCGGCGGAAATGGCGTAGATGGCGCCGACGTTGCCGCCGCTGTTCGGAGCCGCCTGAGCCTGTTTGTACGCGACCCCGTAGAGCGAGGTGTTCTTGCGGGACTCGGCCACCGCCGTGCCCTGGGCGCAGGTGTTGCGCAGCGGCACGTACATGACGTTGGTCAGCGGGCTATAGGCGCTGGCCTCCCAGTTCTTGCCGCCGTTGGTGGTAGGGCAGACGAACACGGTCTGGCCGGCCCGGGTGAACAGCGTGTCGGGATTGACTTCGACTTCGCCGGTGGCACCGTCGATCCGGCTGACGATCGTCTGGAGGACGGTGGGTCGCGCCCACAGGAACTCGCCGGTCTGACGGTCGAGCGTGTACACCAACCCGGTCTTGCCAGGTACGCCCGTGATCACCTTTCGTCGCTCGCCCGGCTTGATACGCGGGTTGATCCACCGGACTTCGCTTGCGTTCGGGGTGACGGCCGTATCGACGAGCAAACGCTCGAACGGGTGGTCGAGATCCCAATGGTCCACGACGTGCTGGTAGTACCAGACGATTCGGCCGGTATCCGCGTCGATTGCCAGCGTGCAGTTGTGATACAGGTGCTTGTTGCCGACGCCGCCGATGAGGTACTTCGGGGCCGGCGATGTCACAGACGTGCCGATGTAGATGAGGTTCAGCTCGGGATCGTAGCTGGGCACCATCCACGTTCCTACGTGCAGGCGCTCTTCATACGGCACGTCCCCCCACGTTTCGCTGCCAGGTTCTCCTGGCTTGGGAATCGTCCGAGTGCGCCACAGTTCTTTACCGGTGCGGGCGTCATGCGCGGTGATCACGCACGCCTCGGGGCCGCCTTCGGGCTCGCATCCCCGTCCGGAAATCACCTTGCCGTTGGCCACGATGGGGCCGGACGTCTGCTGGGCGCCCTTCTGGTAGTCGAGGATCTTCGTCTCCCACGCGAGCGCGCCTGTCTGGGCGTCCAAGGCGAAGACGTAGTCGTCGGCACTCGTGTCGATGATGAGGTTGTCGTAGATCGCCAGGTTCCGGTTGATGGCGGGCACCGGGAAGAACTTGTTGAGATCCTCGGGCAGCTTGCGACGGTACTGCCATTTCAGATCGCCGGTCCTGGCGTCGATGGCTTCGACGACGTCGAGGGGATTGGGGAAGTACATCACGCCGTCGTGCACCAGCGGCGTGCCCTCCTGGAGGCCAGGCCCGAGAGCCCGAGTCCACACCATCCGCAGCGAGCGGACGTTGTTCGCGGTGATGTCCTGGAGCGGGCTGTAGCCCCAGCTATTCAGCGTCCGGCGCCACATCAGCCAGTCGGCGGGAGGCGGGTTCCGGAGCACCGCGTCGGTGACGGCTTGGAATGGCCGGACCTGCTGCGCCGCGAGCCAGCCCGTCGCCCATGGTGTGACCGCGGCCAGTGCGGTCGCAGACACACACCCGATCACCGACCATCGAGTCCTCGCCACCGAGCGCCCCATTCCTGTCCTCCCGAAGTGGTGTACCGAGCGGCGGACCGCGCGCCTATTAGAGCCCAAAGCGGCTACCATGTCGCGCATGAAGCCACTGCGATTGTTTGAATGGACGATGGCCGGAGTCGTGCTCACCGGCGCGATGTATCTGTCCAGCGCGCTCAGTGCCCAGTCGCTGGCGACACCCAACTTCACGGCGGCGCAGGCCGCGCAAGGCAGAGCGGCCTACGAACGAACCTGCGCGTCGTGCCATGGCACCAACCTCGACGACGGTGAGTTCGCGCCGCCGCTCAAGGGCGTGGAGTTCCGGTTGCGGTTCGGTGGCAGGCCGCTCGACGTCCTTCACGAGGACCTGCTGCGCATGCCGCCGACGGCGCCGAACAGCCTTGACGATGCGGTGCGGGCGCAGATCCTGGCGTATCTGGCGCAGGAGAACGGCGTCACGGCATCCAACCGCGCGCTGGCGATTGACGCCGCGGTGCTGCGCGGCGCGGCCATCCCGGGAGCCGCGGGTGGACCGAGCGGTGGCCTCACGACCGGCGTGCCGATTCCACCGCCGCCGGCGCGGCCGAATCCGCTGGATCGGATCACGAGCGTCACCGACCGCATGCTTACGGACCCCGCCGACGGCGATTGGCTGACGTGGCGCCGCTCCGCCGACAACATGGGCTTCAGCCCGCTCACCCAGATCGATCGGCAGAACGTAGCCGATCTGCGTCTCGCGTGGAGCTGGGCGCTGCCGAACGGGCCCAATGAAGCGCCGCCGCTCGTCCACGACGGCGTGATGTTCGTGCACGGCTTCGGCGACAAGGTGCAGGCGATCGACGCGGCGACGGGGGACCTCCTCTGGCAGTACTCGCGGCGACTGCCGCGTGAGCGCGCGCCGACGGTCAAGCGCGGCCTCGCGCTGTACGGGGACAGGCTCTACGTGCCGACGTCGGACGCGCACCTGGTGGCGCTCGACGTGAAGACCGGCGACGTGGTGTGGGATCACGCGGTGGCCGACCCCGCAGCCGGCTACGGCATCACCGGGGGACCGCTCGCCGCCAACGGGAAGGTGATGATCGGCACGACCGGCCGTGCGCCCGGCGGCAACTTCATCGTGGCGCTGAATGCGCAGACCGGTGCCGAGGCCTGGCGTTTCAGCACCATCGCACGGCCTGGCGAGCCCGGCGGCTCCAGCTGGAACGGGCTGCCGGTGAACCTGCGCAACGGGGCGTCGGTGTGGGTGCCGGCGAGTTACGACCAGACTCTCGACCTGGCGTTCTTCGGACCGGCGCAAACCTACGACACCGGCCCGCTCCGCATCCCGTCGGACGCCGAGGGCATCACCAACGACGGGCTCTACACGGACTCGACGCTGGCCTTCAACGTGACGACCGGGAGGCTCGTGTGGTTCTTCCAGCACCAGCCCAACGATCAATGGGACTACGACTGGGCCTTCGAGCGGCAGGTGCTGCCGCTGCCGGTGAATGGCCGGACCAAGCCCGTGGTCGTCACCGGCGGCAAGCAGGCCATCTTCGACGCGATGGAAGCGGACACCGGCAAGTTCGTGTTCTCGTTCGATCTCGGCGTGCAGAACGTGGTGAAAGCCGTCGACCCGACGACGGGCGCCAAGACCATCGACGCGTCGCTCGTGCCTGGCGACGGGACGACCAAGTTCACCTGTCCGCACGCCGGCGGCGCCAAGTCGTGGCTGCCATCGTCGTACAACCCTCGCACCCGCATCCTGTACGTCACGCTCGTCGAGGCGTGCATGGATCTGACGCCGGTTGCGCCAGGTGGACGCGGCAGCCTCTCCACGGGCGTGCGCTGGAGCCTGCGTCCGCGGCCTGACAGCGACGGCAAGTACGGACGCGTGCAGGCTATCAGCCTGGACACCCGCAAGACGGTCTGGATGGAGCGGCAGCGGGCGCCGCAGTCGACCGGCGCACTGGCCACCGCTGGCGGCGTCGTCTTCGCGGGTGCGCTCGACCGTTCGCTCATCGCGTACGACGACATGACGGGCAAGGAGCTGTGGCGGACGCGCCTTGGCGACGTGCCGAGCAACGCCCCTATCAGCTACGCGGTGAACGGCCGGCAGTACCTGGCGGTCGTGGTGGGCAACGGCGGCGCGCAGGCCAACACGTTCCCGGCGCTCGTGCCGGAAATCAGGAACCCACCGGATCGTGGCGCCGCCGTGTTCGTGTTCGAGCTGCCGGACCGCTCGCGCCGGTAGCAGGGGGCGGCATGCGACGGAAACTGGCGTACCTGATCTCGTTGTCGGTCACGGTGTGGTGCATCGTGCAGCTCCAGACCCCTGCGGCTCGTGCGCAGAGTCAGCGCTGCACCAACCCGAACGACGGCAAACCGGTCGACTGCGTGCCGGCCACGTTCACGACATTCGAGATCCCGTTTGCGACGCTGCCGGGCGGCCGACTGAATGCCAAAGGGGAGCTCGACGCCACCTCTTCGCCGGCGGACGCACACAGGGGCGCTTTCGTGGCAGCGCGCAAACTCGGTTTGTTCCGCAATTTCGAGTGGCTGCACTGGGTGCCGACCGCGCCGTCGAAGAAAGACCCGGCGACAGGTAAGTGGAGCGGCGGCGATCTGGATGGATTTCCCACCGGCTGGGGATCGAGCGGCTTCGGCATTGCTGGCAACTGTTTGTACTGGGGACGCAGCAACTCCACGAACACCACCGGTCCGGGCGTGACGATCGATGTGAAGATCTTCCGAATCCAGCCGAATCCCGAGAAGGATCCGCCGATCGAGGTGGGCTCGATGCCACAGCTCACGGTGGACGACGGCCGGACGGCGGTGCGCGACCGGGAACTGCGCCCTTACAACTACACCTCCACCGACGGCGTCGAGCGGATGCTCGTAGTCCGCAGCGCCGGAACCGGCGCCGGGGGCGACGTGATCACCTATACGGTGGATCCCAAGACATGCTTGCCGACGGACGGTGGCGCCAACACCAGCGTGCTCGCGCACGAGTTCTATCTCTGGCACGACCCGCGCAACCCCAACCGCCTGCTCGTGCTCTCGCAGACGTACGCAGCCCAGCCCGACGATCTGGTGATCACCGCCATCACGGACGAGAAGACCGGGCTCGTGCTGAAGGAACCGCAGTTCGTCGCCTCCTTCACCCTCGAGGACATTGGCGGTCCGGTGCGCAATGAGCGGCCGGACGCGACAGGGCTGTTCTCCTCCGGCCGTTTCGTGGACTACCGCCGGCTGACCGACCAGTGGGGCCGTCCCGGCGCCTCGCAGGTGTCGATGGTGAACAACCTGCACTCGGGCACGATGTCCGATGACGGCGAGCGTTTCTACGCCGCCAGCACGACGGCCGGCATGTTCGTCCTCGACACGGAGGCGATCGCGCGCCACACCAACGCGGAGCTCGCCTCCGGTACGGTGTGCAACCAACGTTCGTCCAACGCCTGGATCGACGAGAAGGTGGGCGGCGTGGTCGACGTGAAGAAGCTGCCCGCGATTGCCACCGATTGCCTGCACCCCGTTCTCAACTCCGACCCCGGTGTGCTGGCAATGCTACGTTCCGATCGCTCCGACATGGACAAGCTGGCGCGCTATACGCGGCTCGAGACGCGCTCACGATTCAGCTTCAATCCGCCACTGGTCGCCTCGACCGCCACGCACAGTGCTGTACCGGTGCCGGGGCGTCCCTCGCTCACCAGCGGTAACGCCGGGAATCGCCCCGCGTGGGTGGTGGTCACGGAAGAGCACCCCTTCGGGCCGTGCCCGGAGCGCGGATTGAGAATCCTGAACATCGAGTCGGAAATCACGCCGACCGTGATCGGCGCGATCGCCCAGTCGGACAGCCTGATCGAGAACTGCCTCAAGCAGCCGAAGCCTCCCGGCGCGCTTGCGCGTCCCAACATGCATGCGCACAACCCGACCGTGCTGCCTCATCTCGTGTTCGTGAACTGGCAGGGGCACGGCGTGCGTGCGCTCGACATCTCGAATCCGTTCGCGCCCCGCGAAGTCGGGCACGCCCGGCCGGTGCCCTGGGGCGAGATCGTGACGTATCCGGATATTCACGACGGCCTCATCTACGTGGGCGACAACAACACCGGTCTGCATGTCTTCAAGTACACAGGCCCGTACGCGGACGAAGTGCCGAAGGCGTCGATCTATTCGTCCAACCGCACCAGCCCCCATCCATCAGCTCGGGGCGGGCGGTGATGGTGCGGCTCGTCGTCCCGCTGGTGCTGTGCACTCTGGCGGGAACAGCGTTCGGTCAGGAGCGCTTATACACCGGCGAGGATCTCGCGTTCCTCACCCACATGGTCGCGCATCATCGGCAGGCCATCGACATGGCGGCCTTGGTCCCCGCCCGCAGCGATCGGAAGGAGTTCCTTGCATTCGCCCGCTATCTTGCGGGCGCCCAGCGGGCGGAGATCGATCAGATGACCGCGCTGCTGCAGGCGGCGGCCGATCGCGGCCAGGCGGCACCTCACCATGCGATGACCGGAGACCCGCCGATGCCTGGGATGTTGTCGAAGCTGGAGATGGCGGCACTCGAAAAGTCGAGCGGTGCCGAATTCGCGAGGCTATGGCTGCAGGGAATGATCCGCCACCATCAGGCCGGGGTGGACATGGCCCTGGCGCAGCAGGAGCGCGATTTCACGAACCAGCGGCAGCCCTATGGCATCGCCGCCATGGCCGACGACATCGTGACGACGCAGCGGGGCGAAATCGGCATGATGAAGACGTGGCTCAGCCGGTGGGGCCTCGCGCCGGCGGCTCCGCAGCGCTAGTCCCCTGGAACCGTGATAACTCACCTAATTCCCGGGCGGGGCATCCCGGCTGGCTGCGTTGCTCATCGCTCACTTATGCCCAATAAGCTCGCTCTTCGCGCCTTGCCATCCGGGCGCCGCGCTCCGGGACTTAGGCAAGTCATCACGGTTCCAGGGGACTAGCGGGTCGGGTCACCCGTCGGCGGCTGCACCGCGGAGCCCGTGCCGGGCCCCCAGACGTCGGTGCCCTCCGAACTGTTGCCTCTCGTCGCGTCCGGCGCGATCGGGCCAACCAGCGTAAACGGAGCTCCAGCCCCCCGCGCCGGTGGATTGGCCGAATCGATCGTGATGTTGTTTCCAATGACCGAGGCGATCATCTCGTTTTGGACGATCTGAGCCAGAACAGTTCGATCGAAGACAGGCGGGTCGATGTTCCCGCGGTCCTGGTGCGCGATGTGGAAGTACACCGTGTTGCCCACGATGGTCACGTGCTCGAGCGCGGCCAGCGTGTAGGCGTTGTCGCAGCGTCCGCAGACGACGCCCCGTAGCCGGTCACCGACGCGGAGAAACGTGAAGATCTGCTTGTTCATGCCCAGCGGGCCGAACGAGGCGGCGATCCACGTGCCGACGATGTCCGCCGGGCGCAGCGTTTTGAACGGTCCTGGCGGCCAGTACGGTGCTCGCGGCGCCGGTGCACCCGCGCCTCGATCGCCGGCGGGGCGGGCAGCGGGATACACGGTCGGCGTGCCGGGTGGAAGGTAGTACGCCGGTTGTCCGCCGGGGTCCGGTCTGCGTGGGTCCTTGATGAGCGTCAGCCCCTGTCCACTGCGGCTGGCGGTGCCCCCCGTCACCGTCAGCCGCCCATCGGTCAGCATCGCGCGTTGCGTGTCGACGGACTTGATGCTGCCATCAGCATTGGGGACCGTGACGGTGAACGCGATGCCGGTCTTCTCGTCCCACGAGCCGTCGATGAAGCCGACGGTCGTGGCGTCCGAGCAGTTGCGACAGTACACGCCGGTCACCTGAGCTCCGCGAATCACGAAGTAGTAGATGTGCGGGGCCTCGCCGAGCGGCGTGCGCCAGCCACCCCGCCAATAGTCGGCGTTCAACGCCTCGGCCGGCCGTGCGGAGCCGAGTGTCGTAAGCGCAAATAGCAGCAGGGTGGTGACGGTGAGCGGCGCCGAATATCTGGTCATGACGAGCACTGGTTGTAGGCGTAACGATGCCGGCGCCGAGAGACTAGAAATCGACCTGCACGTTGAAGCGCACGAACCGCGGGTTCAGCACCGCGGTCGGGCGCAGCCAGCGGGCGCCGAGTGCCGTCGGGTCCGCCGAGTAGCTCTGATCCACGGTGGTCGGTGTGTTGCCGTTCGTGAGGTTGTAGAAGTCCACGCCGATGTTGGTGCGCGTGCCTTTGATGCGGACGATCTTCGCCACGCGCATGTCGAGGTTGTTCACCCGCTCGCCATAGAGCTGGCCGGGCAGCAGCAGGTTGACCGTCTCGGTGGTGACGCCGGGGCGAAGTGCCCGTCCGGTGTTGGCCATGAACTGTGCGGCGTTCATCAGGAAGTTCGCCTGGCGTGACGCGCCGTTGGTCGCCACATCGGCGCCCGGCTGCACGTTCGCCTGCGAGCGGAAGATGGCGCTGACCAGGACGTCCGCCTTGGGGATCGTGTAGGACGCGAGCCCCCGGAACGTCGTGAGCCACGGCTCCGTGAAGCGACAGTCCGGCTGCCCGTCGACAACGCCGGTAGCCGGCAGCGTGGTAGTGCTCGGCGTCATCGGCCGACCGAAGCGCCCGATCAGCACGGCGCACGTATCGTTCACGCCGCGACCCGAGCTGGTGCCGCCTTGAAACTGCAGCCCGTTGGCCAGCCGCGCATTGATTGTGAGATCGACGCCGTGCCAGTAGTGCGTCTCATCGCCGAAATCGGCCGTGGACGTGTAGTACAGGTCTGAGACGCCCAGCGTCGGATTGTTGTTGTTGCGCGCGAGGAAGGTGACGGGATAGCCGCCACCGTCCGGCAGACGCGAATCGAGTGGCGCCGTCAGCGTCACCTCGTCGTAGTCGGAGGCCCCGAGTGCGCGGTTGTGCGTGGCGAAGAAGTTGTTCCACCACCGCCGGCTGTAGCTGACGTCGAGTGACACACGCGGCAGCAGTTCGTGCTGCACGCCGGCGCTGAACTGCCAGTCGGAGTTGCGCTTGCCCCAGCCCTCCAGCACGTCCGGATTGACGGCCGTCGACTGCCCGGGTTGCCCCCAGTTCAGATTGGCCCACGCGCCGCATTCGCCGTTGGCGGCGGGGTTCATGAAGTCGCAGTCGGCGACGAAATTCCCGCGCCGCGGGTCGCCCGCTGGAAACGTCGTGTCGGTCCACGCGCGCGTCGTGGTCGCCTGCAGCGTCACCGCAGGGTTGCTGATGGTGTAGACGTCGCCGTTGTAGGCGGCCTGGAGGTACTTGCTCAGGCTCACCTTGACCGCGGTCTTGCCGTTGCCGAACAGGTCGTAGGATGCGCCCATCCGCGGCGTGATGTCGTTGAGGCCGCGCACGCCGTCGGTCTTCGGGAAGGAGAATGCCGGGCCGAAGCGGTGCGCTTCGATGACGCCCTGTCCTTCGGGGAAGAAGCTGCGCACGTGCTCGTAGCGGAGGCCAGCCTGGACCGTGAGCCGCGTGCGCGTCCATGTGTCTTGAGCGAAGAACGCGTCGGGCACCGTGCGGTTGCTCGTCAGCGTCGGTCCGAGCCGCTGCGTGATCTG
>Ga0210380_10000129_pt1 | contig 43473 bp, 56 predicted proteins | sample PLM4_5_coexredo_FD_155476 | JGI IMG/M metagenome (GOLD analysis project Ga0210380, IMG submission 155476) | Groundwater sediment microbial communities from an aquifer in East River, Colorado, USA - PLM4_5_coex redo | ecosystem: Environmental > Terrestrial > Soil > Riparian zone | place: USA... | reverse complement strand
ATAGCACGTCAAATGCTTTCCGCATTACTGGCGTCGTTGTTCTCCCAGGCACACAAGCGCCGACCGCCGCGCAGTCGCCGATGATCATGCGGCCATATGATCAAGAGTTGCTGACGTGCATGCGGTATTTTGAAAAATGCGGGCCGAGTGATCTCGTTGGCTACACTCTGGCAGCTAACGCCGTTCGAGCGCCTTATCCTTTTCATGTTTCAAAGCGGGCTATTCCAACAATGTCGGGCATTGGTTGGAGTGCAACTACAAACGCCAATAGTCAAGGTTGCTTTTCACTTACCACGGAAGGGTTTTCTTGGGGGTTTGCATGTGTCAGCACTGGCCCCTGTAATTTCCTTGGTTTTACCTCAAACGCTGACGCGAGGCTCTGATGTCCGATTATCAACTCACCGCATCAGACAGCATCATCCGCACCGCAGACGGCGCATGTATTCCCGCCGATCCCGCCAACCGCGACTACGCCGAGTATTTGCAATGGGTCGAGGACGGCGGCGTACCTGATCCCTATGTGCCGCCTGAGACGCCGCCGCCGCAGCCGTCGAACGAGCAGACAATCGCCTACGACCATGAGAACCGCATCCGCACACTGGAGGGACAACCGCCACTGTCGCTGGCTGACTTCATCGCCAAGGTGGAGGCCGCATGAGCGTCCACCAGGGCTTTCGCCGCCAGCCGGTGCCGCCGCAAGTCTCGCAGCGGCATCAGGCCATCACTGTCGCCGCGCCGATGGCCGGGCTTACCGACAGCGACAACCCGGCGTTCATGAAGCCAAACACCGCCGTGATGCTGGACAACTGGGTGCCGACAATGCGCGGCATCAAGCTGCGTGGCGGCTTCATCCGACACTGCGATCTGCATGCGCTCGACGCGACGGTGCCGCCGGTCCCGTCAAATCTCCGCAAGCCGGTGGTTTCGGCGTTTGAATACGTTGATGCCCTGTCTCGTAAAATCTTCGCCGCCCAGCAGGACAAGCTGTTCGACGTCACGGGTGCCACGCCGATACTGGTGAAGAGCGGACAGGCCAGCGGCAACTACGTTGCCTCGCAGATGGCTAACGCCAGCGGCAACCACATGCTGGTGGCCAACGAGGCTGGCGACTATCTGCTGCACTATGACGGCCTGACGTGGACGACGTTTGACGCCAGCCAGATCACTGCACCGACACCGCCAGCGCCAGCCAACCCGCCGACGTGTACGACCGGCCACAACCTCACCTACGTCTGCAAGTACCGCAACCGCTTCTTCTTCATTGAAGGCGGCACCATGAACGCTTGGTATTTGGGGATCGACAGTCACCAGGGCGCGCTCAATCCGGTGCCGCTGGCGGGAGCCACTGCGCGTGGCGGCAAGCTGATGTTTATCGCCGTGTGGTCCGGGGATACGGGAGACGGCGTGGACGACAAGCTGGTCTTCGCGACAAATTTGGGAGAGCTGATCGTATTCACCGGTAGCAACCCGGCGGACCCTGCCAATTGGCGGCAGGAAGGCCGCTTCCAGATGCCGGTGCCGATGGGCATGAACGCCCACATAAACCTGGGCGGCGATCTGCTGGTCGCCACGCTGGACGGCATTGTCCCGCTGAGCGCCGCCATCAGCAAGGATGCCGGGCAGCTCGACATGGGCATGATCACCTACGCCATCCGCAGCATGTGGCGCACCGAGGCGCTGGCCAAGCGTGTCATGCCGTGGACGATGAAACGCTGGGACGAGTACGGCGGCATGTTTGTGACGTGGCCGGGCGGCACTCCCGGCAAGCGTTACTGCGCCGTGGTGAACACGGCGACCGGCGCGTGGTGCCGCTTCATGGGCTACGACGCCACATGCTTTATGCAGCTCGCTGGCGATTTGTTCTTTGGGACGCAAGACGGCATCGTCATGCAGGCTGACCGCAGCGGCATGGACGACGGCAAGCCGTATATCTGCACGATGGTTGGCGGCTGGGGCATATTTGGCCAGCAGGCGCAGACCAAGACGTGGTCGCAGGCCAGGGCCACGTTTGCGGCCCGTGCCGGGGAGCCGTTCATCCCGCAGCTTTCGTCCTGCATCGATTACGTCATTCAACTGCCAGCCGCGCCAAGCGCGGGTATCACGACAGACACACCCGACGTGTGGGACCGGGGGCTGTGGGATCACATGCTGTGGGACGCAGCGGCGTTGCCGCTGGAAACCGTCCGCAATACCGGCTGGATATCGATAGGCACGACCGGCTTCTCGCATGCGCCCGTGGTGCAAGTCACGGTGGCCCAGGCGGCAAGGCCGGGCGTCGAGTTGATCGCCATCGACGGTCTGTATTGGACCGCTGGCACAAACGTGTAGGAGCAGACATGGCAGACGCACCCCCTCCCACGCCGACACCGGACGCACCCGGCAACATTTTCGAGGGCTATCAAACCGGAAGCGTCAGCGACATGTTTGCGCCAGCCTACCTCAAGGGCTACGCGCCGTCCGAGAAGGCGCTGGCGGCGTGGACTGCATACAACCGCCCAGGCGGCGACATCGTTGAGCAGTCGCGCATGCCCAACCTCTATGTCGTTCCGGGTTCAGGCCCGCAGTCGTTTGGCGACGGCGTCTATGGCGGCCCTATACCGCTCAACCAGAGCTACGGCGACAATCGCGGCATGGTGGACCCGGAGGCGCTGCGCGTAGCGTCACAAGGCGGCCACTACGACAACGCGGCGCGCCGTGACGCCATCGCCGTGCGGCTGGCGGAAAATCACTGGGCGCAACATCCTCTACAAAAACAAAAAGCAGCCATCGAAGAGCTGGTCGATGCAACCAAGCCTCGCGATCCGATGGAAATGTACCGCTGGCCATATGCGGGAGATCAGAGCTGATGCTTCGTTACGTCTATGGGCAGGATAGGCTGGTGGCGGATGCGGTGGCGCAACTCATTCCGCATGTCGGCAGCTATGGGTTTGGCACCGCCGCCAAGGCCATTGGCGTGATTGATGAAGAGGGAAAGCTTATCGGTGGTCTGGTCTATCACAACTACGACCCGCAGGCCGAGGTGATCGAAATAAGCGGTGCCGCCACCACGCCTCGCTGGCTAACCCGTGAGACGATCCGGCGCATGTACCAATATCCGTTTCATGTCTGCGGGTGTCAGATGATTTTTCAACGCACCCCGGCTGACAGCGTGAAGCTGCTGTCACAGCTAGCTGCCTACGATTACACATTCATCAAGGTTCCTAGAATGTTTGGCCGCCACCGCGACGGCGTTCTCTGCACTCTCACCTACGAAGATTGGCGCGACAACAGGTTCAACAAGCGGTTCAAGCATCATCACCAAGATGTGCCGCTAGCGGAGGCTTCCTAATGCCAATGTACAGCGCAGGCGGCCCCGCCATGATGGGTGGCGGTGGCGGAAACACCAGCGGCATTCGTGACGCCATCACCCAGGCGCTCATGAACGTGCAGAACCCACAACCCCGCACCGAGGTGCCGGGCGCACAACCCGGCATGCCGGGCATGGGCGCGCCGCCAGCACCGGGCGGCATTCCTCCAGGCGTAACACAACCTCCCGGTATGCCTGGGGCGGGCGGCGGTATGTCTGCAAGCATGCCGCCGCCTGGAGGTGTTATGCCGCCAGCCGCGCCGGGCATGCCGCCAAACCAGCTACCGCCTGCAATGCCGGGCGGCGCTCCAGTGGGGCCGCCGCCGCGTGTGCCTAACATGGTGGGGCAGGCCCCCATCGATCCGACACTAGGGACGCAATTGCCCGGCGGGCCGGGCCAGCTAGGACCATACTGATGGGCGGAAAAGCCTCTCCACCTCCAGCACCTAATCCGCAGGATACGGCGCGGGCGTCAACGTCGACCAACGTGGCGACAAGCATCGCCAACGCGATGCTAAACAATACCAACCAGATCACGCCGGAAGGCAGCCTTAGCTACAATCAAACCGGCAACTACAACTGGTACGACCCCTACACAAATTTGAACGTGAACATTCCGACGTTCACGGCGTCACAGGTGCGCTCGCCGCAGGCGCAGGCCATCGAGGACCAGAACCAAGCAGCCAAAATGAATTTGGCTGGCATGGCCAACGTGCAGAGCGGACGGCTGTCCAATCTGCTCGCCAACGACATGAACTTGGGCGGTGCGCCGGGTGCTGGCGATCCCAGCCTGATCACTGGCGTTGGCAAGGCCGCCACCACGTTTGGCGATGTCGGAACGCAACAACGCACGTTTGGCGATGCTGGCGACATCACGCGCAGCTACGGCCCGGCAGACGATTTCAGTGCAGACCGTGGCCGGGTCGAAGAAGCCCTGATGGGCCGCATCAATCCGCAGCTCGCCAGGGAGCGCGGCAACATCGAGCAGCGGCTGGCGGATCAAGGCATCCGCTACGGCTCGCAGGCCTACACGGCGGCGATGGATGACTACAACCGGCAAGCCACCGATACTCGCTTTGGTGCAATCGGCGCAGCCGGGCAAGAGCAGCAGCGCATGATGGACATGGCAGCGCAGCGCGCCGGTTTTCAAAACGCCGCGCAGCAGCAGGCCTACCAGCAGGCGCAAGGGCGCGGTCAATTTGCTAACGAGGCGCAACGCAACGACTTCACCCAGGCTGCGGCGCGTGGCGAGTTTCAGAACGCGGGGCTAGCGCAGCAAGTGGCGCAGGGCCAAGCCGGGTTCAACGCGCAGAACATGGCGCGCAATCAGTGGATGAACGAGCAGTATGCGGCGCGCAACCAACCAATCAACGAGATCAGCTCGCTGCTGTCAGGCTCGCAGATCAACAACCCGAATTTTGTAAACACTCCTAACAATCAGATACCCACCACAGACGTGGCAGGCCTCATCAATACGAGGTTCAGCCAAGACATGGATATTTATAAACAAGAGAGCGCCAATCAGAACGCTCTCATGGGCGGAATATTCGGCATGCTGGGCGGCGCGATGAAGATGTCGGACGAGCGGGTCAAGGATGTCGGACCCAAGCTGGCGACAGTGTTTGCTGCCGGTGACGACGGTGAGCGCCAGGAGCTGCCGATCTACGCCTACAGCTACAAGGGTGATCCAGAGAAGCAGACCCACGTTGGGCCGATGGCGCAGGACGTGGAGAAGATCGACAAGCGCGCAGTCAAAAAAGACCAACGCGGCATTCGCCATATCAATACCGGCATGGTGATGGGCAGCATCCTGAAGGCGGCGTGACATGGCCGAGACTGAAGGCTTTATCTTTGGCACCCCCGACGTTCCAACTTACGAGGAGCTGAAGCGCCGCCGCGCCATCGCCGCAGCTCTCGCCGGTCAGAAGCGCGGCTTCCCCAAAACTCTGGGCGAGGGCCTGACCTACTTTGGCGAAGCCCTGGGCGAGGCCGGTCTGGAGTGGCGTCTGCGCCAAGAGGAGGCGAGGAGCCAGGGCTACGTCCGCGATCAGGTTGGCGGTGCGCCGCCGGTAGTGCCGCCTGCACCGATTGGCGGCTCGCCGCCGCCACCGGCAGCAGCTCGACCGCCTGCACCGGCACGTCTGCCGGGCAGCGAGCCTGTTGTCGCGCCGTCGCTGGCACCAGTATCGGCGGCACCGCCGCCTGTTCCAGTCGCGGCAGCGCCAGAACCAACGCCAGCCCCGGTAGCTGTAGCGGCCCCGGATATCGGTGGCGACGGCGACCAGCCAGAAATAGCGTCCGCGCCAGACCTCCCGGCCCCAGGCGTCACCTCGTCCGAGGCACCGCCACGCAGCGCACTCAGCAGCGATGGGCCGCCGCCGGAAGCTATTGCTGCGCTCAAGGCGGCAATGGCGGCGCAGCAGCCCCCTGTACAACCCCCTGTACAACCCCCTGTACAACCAGAAGCGCAGGGCAACGTGCGCGAGGCCATCACCAGCGCGCTGATGATGTCGCCGCAGCGCGAGGCGGATCGACCGCAGCCGCCGATGCAGAGCATGCCGCCAACCGCCGCCGCCTTTGCGCCACCGCAGGGTGGCCCCGGAGGGCCGGGAGCGCCGCTGACCGACGCGCCGCTGAAGATCACAGTAGGCGGCCCGAAAAGCATGCAGGACCGCAGCGTTGGCGCGTACCTAAAGCCCACGGCGGTGCCGCGTGGCGTCGAGAACCTCGATCCCAAGACGCAGGCCTATGTCGCGGAGGTCAGCAAGGCCTATCCCGGCGTCAAGTTCACGTCAGGCTACCGCAGCCCCCAGGTCAACGCTTCTGTCGGTGGCGCTCCCAACAGCGAGCATATGCGGGGGCTGGCTGTAGACATGGACGTGTCTGGGGTGCCTGCGGACCAGCGCCGGGCGCTGATAGCCGACGCCAGGATGCGTGGCGCTGGCGGCCTGGGCAACTATGGCGGCAACAGCATCCACATTGATTTCCGCAGAGGCACCCCGGTCGCCTGGGGGCCAAGCCGGTCCTACACCAGCCTGGGGCAAACGCCGGATTGGTTCCGCAGCGAGGCGACGGCGCACCGCATGGGAGAGCGTCCGCAGGCCGTGGCTGCGGCACCGCCGCCTCCCGCAGGCCCACAAGTCGCCACCCTGCCGGTACGGCCCAGCCCCATGATGCAGGACCGGCCACCGGACCAGCAGGACGCCGTTTTGCAGGACGTGCTGGGCGCAGGCGCGAGGCCTGGGCTGCGTGGCGCAACCGCCTCGCTAGGTAGGGCAGGGGTGGCCAGCGATGCAGGCCCAGACAGCCCCGTAGGGGCCGGGATCAGCGAAAGCATCAACGCCCGGCGCAACGCCATCGCTGGCTCAATGGCTAACCAGCCAGCCCCGGCTCCCGTCAGCCCCGACGTGCAGATGGCGCAGGCTCCCGGCGGCACCATCACCGACAGCAGCATGTTCAACCCGCGCCCGGTCAAGACCATCCCCATCCAGGGGCCGCAGGGCAGCGGCGACATCCAGAAGGCTCCCGCCACACTGCCGTCGCAGGAGGCGATCCCGCCGCAGCCGCCATCGATGGGGCCGGTCAAGCCGTTCCAGGCCGAGCCGATGACGCCACGCGAGCGGTGGCTGCGCGACAAGGCAGCCGATCCAAGGATGCCTGACCAGTACAAGGCGCTATTTGCGAAGGAGGCTGCCGAGCTGGAGCAGGACCGGCGCAAGCTGGAGGACCGAAAGTGGGATTTACACAAGAGCGAGCTGGAGCGGTACTACAAGGAGCCTGAGAAGGAGCTGGCGGCGCGGGTGCAGCGGCTCCAGATCGAGGCCGAGCAGTTCAAGGCCACGCAGCGCCCGGTCGAGGCGCAGAAGGCGCTGACAGACCTCGCCATCGCGCAGCAGAACCTCACCAAGTATCAGCGCGAGAACTCGCCGGGCTACGTCGAGCGCGAGCGCCTGAAGGCAGAAGCAGACCTCGCTGGCGCGCAGCGCACCGCCACCAAGCCAGACACAATGTCGAGCGGCGGCACCCAGTTCGAGCGGCCCTACACGCCGCCAGGGCAGCCGCCTGCGCCGTATGCGCTGCCTCCTGGCGCACCGCCGCCCAAGGAAGAGCGCACCGCCGATCAGGCCCACGCATTCGAGTTCGTGCAGCGAGTGCGGCCAGACCTCGACCTCCTCGATAACGAGCTGAAGATGGGTCAGGTCATGACCATCCCGGCAGAGAAGGTCCGCGACCTTCCGCTTATCGGCAACATGACGGTGTCGGACGAGTACCGCCGAGCCAACCAAGCCTGGACGAACTTTGAAGGCGGCTTCATGCAGCGGGTCAGCGGCGCTGCCGTCAGCAACAGCGAAGGCCTCCGCAACATCCCGGCGTTCAAGCCAATGCCGGGCGACACGCCACGCGAGCTGGCCGACAAGTCACGGCGGCGGCGCGACTTTGTCGATGCCGTTGAGCAGTCATCCGGCCCGGCAGGACCGACAGCAATTCACAAGGTGCTGCAAGACGCCTCCGACAGCTTGTACGACAAGCAGCTCAGCGCACCAGCCGTCCGGGTTTAAGAACGCAGCGAGGCGCTGCTGCTGCCGCCGGGCCAGCGCGTCATCCGGCCCGACACGGGTGAAGAGCTGATCGTGCCAAAGCGGAAGGTGCGCTGATGGCCAGCGAGTGGGATCAGTTTGAAGCCTCCAACCCGATAGCGGTCACCCGTGACGACCCGTGGGCGGCGTTCAAGCCCTCGACCGAGCGCAGCGGCGACACCAATACCACGCCGCCGCCGCCGGAAGACCCGTACCGCAAGGCGGCGCTGGCGGAATACAACAGGCTGCTGAAGATTGGCGCGCCAGTGCCGGGTGGCGTTCCCGGCCTGCTGGGCGGCTTCAACGACTACAGCCAGCGCGCTGCGCGTGGCGGCGGCTTTGGCTGGGCTGACGAAATATCGGCAGGCGCACAAGTGCCGCTGGAGATGATCCGGCGCGGCACCCTCGATCCCACCGAGGCCTACAAGTACAACAAGGCCTACCAGGGTGTGCAGAACGAGGCGCTCGACCGCTCGACCGCAGGCTTTGGCGGGGGCTTGGCCGAGTTCACCGGCAACGTAGGCAGCGTTGGCGGCGCTATTGCCGGTGGCAGTAGAGCCGTAGCGCAGACCGTCCCGGCAGCCCTGGGCCTGCCTGCCAAGACCATTCCTGCGGGTGTCGCCAATACCAGCGCCAATTTCCTCAAGGGCGCAGGCATGGGCGGCACGTTGGGCTTTGGCGAAGGCGAGGGCCTGAAGGAAAGCACCGAGAAGGGCGTTGTCGGCGCTGGCGTTGGCGGCACCTTGGGTGCGGCGTTACCGGTGGCGTTCGACACGCTGGTCAAGCCGGTGGCGCGAGCCTTCCAGATGCCGCGCATGCGTAGCCCCGACAGTGTCGCCACCGAGCAAGTCAACAAGGCGGTGCGCGACAGCGGCCTGACGACGGCAGAGATCAGCAAGCGCATCGCCGACGCGCATGCCGCAGGCCAGACCGACTACACGATAGCCGACGCCATTGGCCACGCAGGCCACCGCAAGGTTGCTGGCATCGCCAAGCTGCCGGGCGAGGCGCGTGAAGAGATCACCGATTTCCTGGCTAACCGCGACCTCAATGCGACGACGCGGATCAGGAACGAGATCAGCAAGGCGCTGGGTGTGCAAGGCACCGCCAAGCAGGCGCAGGAGGCGCTGATCGAGCAGGCTGGCCGCGAGGCCGGGCCGTACTACCGGCGCGCCGAGCATTCCGGTCCCGTGTGGAATAACGCCATCCAAGAGATACTCGACACCGATGTCGCCAAGAAGGGCCTCGCCGCAGGCGTCCGCATCCAGCAGCAGGAGGCGGCAGGCAGCGGCGTCCCGTTCAAGGCAACCGACGCCGCCATCACCGGCTTCAACGAGGCTGGCGACCCCATCATCAGCGGTGTGCCGAATACCAAGACGCTGCACACGCTGAAGGTGGGCCTCGACCGCCTGATCGAGGGCCACACCGATCCCGTCACCGGGCGCGTCAACGCCGAGGGGCGCTCCCTGGTGATCATGAAAAACCGCCTGCTCGAAAACATGGACGCGCTGAACCCGGACTACGCAACAGCGCGTGGTCTGTATCGCGGGCCGATGGAGGTGCGCGAAGCAGTGAATACCGGGCGCGACATGGCGCGCAGCGGACGCTACGAGGACAACCTCCAGACGTTTCGCGGAGCGCCAGACCCGGAGAAGCAAGGCATCCGCATTGGCTACGCCGACAAGACACTGGAGCCGCTGGAACGCAGCGGCATCATCCCGGCGCAGCTCCGCGAGAAATCCGAGAAGGGCGCAAACGAGCTGGCCGAACTGTCGCTGTACCAGGGACCGCGCAACCGAGTTCGCGGCGTCGAGCAGCCGGATCAGCTTCGTCAGTTCCTCAACCGCGAAGAGACAATGCGGAAGGGATCGAACGCGGCGCTGGGCGGCTCGCAGACTGCCGAGAACCTTGCCGATGTCGCCGCCGGTCCCGGCGGCACCGAGGTGCTTGGGCTGGCGTCAGCGGCGCTCAGCGGCAACCCGGTGGCGGCAGTCGGCAGCCTGGGGCGTATCGGCCACGCCCTGGGGTCAGGCGAGAGTGCGGCGCAGCGTACCGCCATCGCCAGGGCACTGATGGAGCGTGACCCCGACGCAGTGCGACAGATAATGGAGCGGCTCGACGCCTTCGATCTACGCAGACGTGGCGTCAATCCCTGGACCGGCAGTGTCCGCATCAATCCGTAGGAGAAGCTAATGCCACGCGACGGCGCATACACCTACAGCGTCCCCGGCGGCACCGATGGGGTGCCGGATACGCCGGTCTACTCAACGCCATACAACGGCTTCCTGCGCGACTTGGAGCAAGACCTGAACACGCCGCGCCCCATCGTTGCTGGCGGCACGGGTGCTACCAACAAGCGTGACGCAATGATTGCGCTGAGCGGCGAATTTGCCGGTCAGCTTGTCGATAACTACGACAGTTTTCCGTTCATCGCCGGATCGTTCTGGTCAGCGCCCGGCGCGACATTGGCACCGGACGCCGCGTCGAGGTTTTCCGGCGTCTGCCTGCCCTACTCCGATCCAGCCTACATGACCATCGAGGCCCGCTCGTATGAAGGCACGGCGGCGGCACCAACCAGCCAAAAATATACTCGCCAGAAAATCGCCGGTACTTGGAGCGCGTGGGTGCTGCAAGCTGGCCCGAAAGCCGAGATCGAAAAAGATTTTGTCAACGTCGCTGGCGATGTAATGACCGGACACTTGTCGCTGCCCATCACACCGGCAGCCGACAACGCCGTGCGTAGAGACTACGTTGACGCCGCCGACGCTCTCAGGGTCGCCAAGGCTGGCGACACAATGACCGGGCATCTGTCGGTGCCAACCAATCCTGCCGCCGCCAACGCAGTTCGCAAGGACTATGTCGATGCCGCAGATGCGGCACTGTCGGCATCGTTGAGCGGATCAATAAACAATAAGGTGACGCGAACCGGCGACACCATGAGCGGGCAACTGGTTCTTGCCATGACATCATGGCACCTCATGTTCCGCGACACTACAACCGGCTGGCAAAGATATTGGGGGATGCAGGGTGACCGGCTGTATCAATTCAATAATGGTTTTACGGCTGCTATCGGCTTTACCGACAACGTAGGAAATAACTACGCCAAGTCTTGGGGTAATATAGCTGATCCAGCTTTTTCTGTATGGATAGACGAGACTGGCTCTCGTAAGGTTCAATTTAACGCTGGCACAGATGTTTATTCAAGCAGCGGCGACGGCCATCTTCATCTGCGCTCCAACGGCCCTGCCGGGCTTTGCCTTCGCGTTCAGACTGACGGTAACTTCACTTGTTACGGGCAGGCCTACAAGCCCGGCGGCGGCGGGTGGATCGACAATTCAGACGCTCGCATCAAAAACGTCGAAGGCAATTACACACGCGGGCTGGAAGAGATCGCGCAGTTGCAGCCGGTGGTTTACACCTTCAAGGGCAACGACACAGACAAACCGCCATCGAATTTTATTGGCCAGGAAGACTACTCAAGAGAAGTGCCCAGCGTTCCCTATCCAAACAGCTTGCATGCCACGCCAGCCAAGGCCGGGAAGAAGTTCGCCGGGCTTATCGCGCAGGACATCGAAGCGATATTCCCGGAGATGGTCAGCAAGAGCAACGGCTACATCGACGGCGCGCCGGTCAACGACTTGCGCGGCCTCGACACCAACGAGCTGGTGTTTGCCTTGATCAACGCGGTGAAAGAATTGAAGGAACGCCTAGAGGCGCTAGAGGCTGCGTGAATGATGCCGATTGGCGAAGCCCTGAAGGCTGCCGTCGCCTCGATGACCGGGCATCCCATCGCCATTGCGCTGTTGATGGTCAACATCGCCTTTCTGGTTTTTGTTACAATGCTGATGTCAGACGTGGCGAGCAACGCCAGTGCGCGTGACAAGGCCAACAGCGAGCTAATCACGCAGCTCATCCAGGCTTGCAAGAGGAGCTAGCCATGTCGATAGGTTTACTGTTTTGGGTTCTGATGGTGCTGTGGTTCTTTAGCTGGGTCACCAACACCTACTCGCCGGGACAATTCCCCTGGGCCATCCACGCCAGCAACTTGCTGTTCTTCGTGTTGCTGTTTCTACTTGGCTGGCATGCTTTCGGGTTTGTGATCCATGCCTAGCGTCATCACCCTGGCGTTGTTCGCCATCCTGCTATCCGGCTGTATCGTGACGACAGTGACCGAGCGGCCCTACACCTACAGCCGATACGAAATAGATGCCATCAATGCCGAAACCGCCTGCCGCGCACTGGCGCGAAACCTTATCCAGATGGAACGCTGCACCATCAGGAGATGAGCGCAAGCCTGTGACCGACATTGTTAAAAGGCTGTATACGGTTTTGAATGATTATGACGAGTGCGGCTGGCACACGACTGTGCGCGAAGCGATAAGCGAGATCGAGCAACTACGAACGGAAAAAAATATGCCCAAGCCGCCGCAGGATATTTTCAGTCTCAGCTCCGAGGTGGTGAAGCCACTGGTGCCGCGCATCGAGATTGCGCTGACCGTGCCTGACGGCGTGGATATCCAGATAACGGTCAATGGCGTTGGGGTGCTGATGTCGGATGACGACGAGGATATTGATCCCGACACTAACCGGCCATGACGCGGATCGACCTGGGCATCTGCCTCCTGGGCGTCATCATCGTCACCCTGTTCTGTCTGGCCCTGTCGTACATCGCCTCGATTTGACGAAGCTGCGCCCCGGCCCTATGTTTCCGCCGCTTCGTTGTGATGGACGAGCAAGGGCAGACGAAGTGCGTCAGCGTTGTGTCCCAGAGTAAGCACCCGGCAGAGGAGGCCCTCCCCTGCCGGGTGTTCTCGTTTACGCCGTCCGGTTGCGACGGCGGCGATGCATCCACAGCAACATCAGGCTTGCCAAACCAGGGATACCGGCACCGGCAATTGGGCCAGGGACGGCAACTTGGTTGGGAACGAGGAAGAAGCTATCCGGGCCATCGTTGGCACCAGACAGGCGAGCGTAGAAGATCAACTTATCGCCAGCCGAGATATCGACGCCCGGCGTGATGTTGAAGCCCGACAGGGTCCAATCAGGGAAGCCGGTGCCGTTGCTGCTATTAACCAGCGGAGTGCCGCCCGGTCCCAGCGAGTACACTGCCAGAACCGTGTGGGTGGAAAGATTGAGGAGGAAAAAGCTCTCCAAGGTCTGCGGCACGTTGGTGTCGTTAACATCGATGCCGATGGAGAACGTCAGGTTAGGGCTGCCGTTGGCAAGCAGGAAGGCTCGCAGGAACGAGCCGTCATAGCCGGTGCCGACAGTGTCGAGGCCAGGGTCGCCGCCGCCCGACACGTTGGTCGAGAAGTAGCGCAAATCCTGACCCGGCTGCCCGGTGTTATGAAAGTTGGTGTAGCCGAAATCGGCCTGCTGCTGCGGCTGGTTATCGCCGCAGATCACACATGGCGAATTAAGCGGCTGATTACCGGGTGGCGGTGCCGGTGTCAGCGTTAGGTTATCGACACCGGCAAACGACCAGTTCTGGCCGCCGAGTATCACGTCAGCTTGCGCCGGTAGCGCAAGCAACGACGCAGCGAGAGCTGCGCCAAGTAACAGTCTCATGGTTGTGGTTCCTCTGTGGGTGGTTCGCTTGGTTCAACTTTAGCTTTGGCCGCCTTCTTCGCAGCCGCACGGGCTGCGTTCCTCTGACCCTTCTCTGACAAAGGGTCAGTCTTCTCCGCGATCTGATTGCGAGCGCGGTACACACTAGCATCGAGCTTCATCAGCCCGCGTAATTTTTCTTCCTCCTCTGTCATCGATCAAGCCTCCAATAGCCGTAGCAGCAGCGGGTTCCGCCCCGGCACGGGTCATGGGTGTCGAACACCACGCCGTCGATCACGGCGCTGTAGTGTTTGCTGAGCGACACAACCAGCCTGCCATTTGGCAGCTCGCCGTCGCGCATATGCACCTTGCAGCCGGTGCCGATGCCCATGATGGGAACCCAGACAAAGCCCAGCTCAGCCATGTAGTCCCTAAACCACTTGCGATTGGTATTGATGCCGTGGTCTGCCGTCATGCCACGCTTGCCGGTGCGCTTGGACCGGCGCTGGGTGGCGTTGCCGGTGGCGAGGCGGTCGTAGACCTCGCAGTAGGACCGGCCCGTGACGATGGCGATGGCGCGGGTGACGCAGTCACCCTTGGCCTTGCCGCGCCAGCGGGCGCTGGATGCGCGACCGCCGTCTGTGATGATTACTTGCATGACGCACCCGTCAGGTCAGGGATGTCATCGTTGAGGTCAGCAATGCCCACCTCGATCTCCAGCGGCTCAAGCACTTTGCCTTCCGCCACCGAGGCGCGCACCGCCGACACCTTGATGTCATCGATGATGTTGAGACGCTTGAGCGTCTGCTTCAATTTCTTGATATGCAGATTGTTACGCGTCAGCGCATCAATCAATCGGTCGCGCCGCTCCAGCGCACGGTAGAGCGCATCACGCGCCTCCTTGCGCCTGCGGTCGCGTAGGCTAGGTTTTTCAGACATAGAAAAATGCTCCAGTTGTGATGAACCGGAGCATTCTATCAGAAGGCAGACAGCCTGTCAATCCAGACAAATTGTCAGTCCATCCTCGCGATCTCAAACGCGCCGTCAGGCTGGACGATGGCGACGTAGCTGTACGGGTACAGCACGATCATCTCGCGGCGCAGCGGGATGGCCGACAGCGGCGACAGCGGCGGGTCGCCGGGATAGCTCATGAGGCCGGTCTTGGGGTTGAACTTGAAGCCATCCTGCGGGTGCCAGCCGGAAGGCTGGTAGCCCGCATTGAGCTGCTCCCTGGCCGGGCGCGGGTCGCCGGGATCGATCATGCCGAGGATCAACCCCCAATCCTCTGGCGAGGACTGGGGATCGAGGATGATCATGTTGAGGGTGGTGGGGCCGCTCATAGGCCCCACCCATACTTGCCAGCGCAGATGGGGCCGATCCCGGCCTCGATGCTCTCGGCCTTCAGCAGCATGCGACCGCAGATGCCGCACTCAGACCACGCCTTGGCGTAGGCCTTGACGGCCTCCAGCGGCGTGGCGGCGACCGCCAGCACAGCGGCGGCCTCCGCATCAGTGGCGGCACCCTGGCGGAAGAACTTGCCGCCCTTGAAATAGCCGAGCTTGCGCTCGTCATCCTTGGCGTCACGCACGAACAGCATGCCGTCCCACTTGCTGCCGGGCTTGGGCGAGGAGATGGCGACCGACACGCCATCGTGTGTCAGCTTCAGCGGCTTGGTGAAGATGCCTTTCGCACCCGGCAGCTTGGCGCGCTCACGCGCAACCGCGAACGCCGTCTCCAGCGCCGTCACGTCAGCGGCAGGAGCTGCGGCCTCACGCTTCGCGGACCATTCCGCCTTGCGCTCTTCGTCTTTCGCCATCAGGCGCTGCGCGGCAGCCAACTGGTTCTCAGTCAGCATGCCGTACTGATTGACGGCGTCGAGCAGGCTCGCCGGGAAGGTGAAGGTGCCGTTGCGCTCCGCATTGCGCTTGGCCGAGCTGTCGAGCCACGCCAGCACGTCCTTGTGCGTCTCGCGCCACGCCATTGCCTCCTGGGCCTTCGCCTCACGCTTCTCTTCGCGCTTGGCGGCGGCCTTGTTGCGCGCATTGCGCGAGGTGGCGAACGAGCGGCTGCCTTCACCCTTGCAGGCGAAGCACGGGCCGAGGTTGCGGCCAGAGTAGCTGATGAAGCTGCCGGTGCCACGGCACTTGGGGCAGCTTTCAGTGAAGGCGTAAGACGCAGGCGGCTGCTTGATGGCAGCGGGGGCCTGCCCCGGCTGGGACAGGATGGCGTCGAGGTCATCGTTCTCAGGAAAATCGATCATGTTAGATGCCCCTCTCTCTCATAATCCTGCGGGCTTGGCGCTTGTCATAAATTGACATGGGCAAGCCAGCCTTAAAACGATTGACGAGATAGTCGTCGCGATCCTCGATTGGCGCGAGTGTGGGAAGGTGAGCCTCGCGCAGGGCGCGTTGCTCTGCGGTGCAGAGTTCCCAGGGGGTGGAGAAGGCGATGGTCGTTGCTTCGTTCATGAGGTAGCTCCTGCTGTGATGAACAGGCACCTTATACCGACAACTAGACAGGGCTGTCAAGCTGTCTTGTTCAGTGCCTAACTGGCTGGTTTTGCTCTCTTTTCTTGAGCATGTCCTTGCCGAATTGAGCCGCCACCCGGAAGAACGCCGCCATTTCCTTGGCGATGTCGCGCATGACGGTCTGTGCCACGCGATGATCCTTCTCTGCTGCCGCCAGCCGCATGATCTCCAATGCACTCTGCGCGCCGCGATAGAAACCGACGCGCACCATCATCAGGTGTCCCTCGCTCAGCTCGTCCGGTGCCGACGCCAGCATGGTCTTGATCCACGCCGCCTCCAGCATGCGCCCTTCCGCTGCCGCCAAGTTGGCGCGCACGTTCATCTCTTCGTTTGTCATGTTTTCTCCGCGTAATGTTTGCAGGCCTTGTAGTGCAGCTTGATGCGCGGCCCATGCACACCAGTCTGTCGAAAGAACATGAAGCAACCAGAATGATAGTCAGTGTCGAAATAGTAGCCGCGATGAACGCAGCTCCCGCAGTACTTGCCTTTCGGCCCGTTGCCTTCCCAGCTCGCCATGCCGGGCTTCACGTCATCCTTGTCAGGCACACCCGGCAACTTTGTCATGGGTATCACGATTGACCTCCCGGCATAATCCGAATAATCTAGACCGTTCCGAATAATCTAGAAAGAGGGTGAGTATGTCAAATCTACCATCAGTCGGCTTGGTAATCGATGCGCTGGGCGGCAACCAGCACGTTGCCGAGCTGCTGGATACGAACGGGAAGGTGGTGAGCTGGTGGCGATCCACAGGTAAATTTCCGGCCAATACCTGGGTCGTTATCCACAAGCAGCTCAACAAGATGGGCCTGACGGCCCCGGACGAGTTGTGGGCCATGCGCGGCCAGCGCGCACCACGGCTGCGGAAGGCGATCCAGCGGGCCATCGACCGGCGCAAGGTGAGGAAGAAGCGGTGACCGACACTGAAACCTCGCCCTGGACCGACGAGGCCAAGGCGTATCTCGCTGAGCTGATGCAGCATCGACCGCCACTCAACTACAGCGCCATTGCCGACAGGATGGTGTCGCGGTTTCGTCGCGTCTTCACCAAAAACTCCTGCATCTCGCGGGCGCGGCGCGGCACCGAGAAGAAGCAGCGGGCCAGCAGCCCGCACAAGAGGAAGCGCAAGCCCTACCGGCACCCGGCGGCGAAGCCAGAGCCGCCCAAGCCCGGCGTGACATGGGGCAAGGTCACCATCATGCAGCTCGACCATCGCACATGCCGCTGGCCGGTGACCGAGGGCTTGCCGCCGTATCTGTACTGCGGCATCCCGCCGGTCGAGGGCAGTGTCTACTGCTACAAACATTCGCGCATCGCCTACCCGGCAATGGGGAGACACTGATGACAATCCCAGAGGTGCGCCGTGAGCTGATGAAGCTGGTGGCCGAGCTGATGCAGTATCCCTACACGCGACCGTTCGCCGACAGGCTACGCAAGCTGGAGAAGGAGCTGTACCGGCGCAGGGGCAACCCAGTCACCAGGGTGCGGTCGCGGGCCTACACACCAGAGCTGAAGCGGCAGCTCCGCGACTACAAGCGCGCCCACCCGCACCTGTCGATGCAGCAGATTGCCAATCGCTTCAAGACCAACTCAGGCCGCGTCACTGACGCAACATTAGGGAGGCGCAAATGACGTGCATCATGGCCATCGATCCCGGCCTGACGGGAGCGATAGCGTTCTACTTCCCAGAGCCGCTGACGCGGGACCGCGTCTCCGTCTACGACATGCCGGTGGTCGAGAGCAGCGTGGATGCTTCTGCGCTGCGCGACCTCATCAAGCTGCACGAACCCGGCATCGCCATCATCGAGCGCGTTGGTCCCTTCCCCCGTGACGGCGTCATGCAGGCGTGGCGGTTTTCCGCCGCCTACACCACGGCTCGCGTGGTGTGCGCGCTCAGCCACGTCCCCCAGGTTCTCATCACGCCAGCAAGCTGGAAGAAGGCGATGAAGCTGACCGGCGGCAAGGACAACAAAGACCAGAGCCGGGGCATGGCCATGCGGCTATTCCCGGCCAACGCCATCGTATTCGGACGCAAGAAGGACGCGGGCCGAGCTGAAGCAGCTCTGCTTGCCTATCACTACGCAACCACGAAGGGACTGTTGAATGTTGCCATCCTATGACCATCACTCGCCATCCGGCTGCAACCTGTTTGCTGCCCAGCAATCCATGTGGGTGGCCGAGAAAATCCTGGGCCACAAGCAGCCGGTGTCCATCGCGGCGCATCGCGGCGTTGGCGTCGAAGACGGCGTGACGTGCGGCCTGAAGAACCTCGACCAGCCGGTGCAGGACTGCATCGACGTGGCGCTGACCAAGTACGACACGCTGACGGTGCTGAGCGGCGATCCGAGGCGCGACAAGTTTCGCGCCACCATTCCCGACATGGTGACGGCGGCACTGGCCGAGCTGCGGCAATACGGGACACCCACCGGCACCCAGGGCAAGATCGAGATGCGCTACGAGGGCCTGACGCTGCCGATGCTGGGCTTCTATGATTTCGAGTGGGCGCAGCACGGCATCCTGCTCGACTTGAAAACCAGCGACAAGATGCCGGGCCAGATAAAGAACGGCCACGCCCGGCAAGTGGCGCACTACACCGGAGGCAATACCGAGGCGCGCATCGCCTATGTGACGCCCCGCAAATTAGAAGTCTATATGTTGGAGAACATAAGCGAACACAGACAAGCCCTGGTACAGATTGCCAAGCGCATCGAAAAATTCAGAAGCCTTAGTGACGACCCGCAATTTTTCGTAGACATTACGGTACCTGATTTGGACGCTTTTTATTGGACGCCGCCAGCGGCGCGGGCGCTGGCATACAGCATCTGGGGCATCTGAAATGTCGGACGAAGACGACGGCGACGACGAGGACGACCTGTTCGATTACGCCGAGAGCGTCAGGCTGCGCGACGAAGGCATGAAGCGGGTGGCCGAGAACAACCCGACGTTCTCGTACCAGTATTTTCATTACGTCCTGGCGCTGCCGCTGGGCTGGATCGGCAACAACGAAACCATCATGAAGGCGTGGACCGGCGTACAGCCAAAGCATCCCAATGCCTGGGGTTCGTGCCTGGGTCACTGCAAGCGGAAGGGCCTGCTGCGCGAGCTGGGGGAGCTGGGGCGTGTGCCAAACCAGCGCAAGCCCGGCCACGCCCGACGCCAGTGCCTGTACATGCGTGTCGGACCATCCGGCGGGCCTACCGAGGTCGCGCCGGAAACAACTCGTCCAATACCGGGACAATCCGGTGTGGCTGGCAGCGAGCCTGTCGCTGCGTTCATGGAGACGACATAATGTCGAATGTAGATGCTTTCGGACTACCCCTGCGGAGCGGCGGCGGCGGCAACAACGGCGAGCCGTTCGCCGTCATCTGCCGCTACGATGCCAAGGCCGGTCGCATGTTTCGCGACGACCGTGGCCAGGACGCCAGCGGCAACTTTGGCGTAACTAAAACCGACATCACCACAGACCCGCAATTCACGGCGATTGTCGATTTCGAGAACATCGAAACCGGGTGGATGCTGTTCATTCCCGGCCAAGCCCCAAACATGGTGCTGGTGCCGCACGGGTATCAGCTCCCGCCCAAGCCAACCCCTGACCACAAATCCGGCGTCCGCTTCATGTTGAAGCTGTCTACGGCATGCGCCCAGGGCAAGCAGCCAATCCGCGAGATCACCGGCACCGCCGATGCCTTCCGCAGCGGTTTCGGTGCGGTCTATCGCGAGTACAAGGCGCAGCGCGACCAGAACCCCGGACTGTTGCCGGTCATTGTCCTGACTGGGACAATTCCGCTGACGACCGGCCAGGGCATCCGGCAAAGCACCAACTACGAGCCGCAGTTCAAGCTGGTAGGCTGGCAGCCACGCGGCGATCTAGTGTTCATCCCCAGGGCGCAGAAGCAGATGCAGGCTGCACCGCAGCAGGCTCAGCAGAACGTGGGGCTGACCTCGACGGCGCAGGGCTTCAGCAGTGGTGCAGCCGCACCTTCGACCGGCGGCCAGCGGGCAGCGCCACCACAGCAGAACGGCAGCCTGCCGTGGGACGCACAGCCACAGCAGCAAGCGCCGCAGCAGCCACAGCAGCGGACAGTGTCGGCCAGCGATTTCGGCTGATTGAATGATAAAGGCCGGGGCGCTTGCGGAAGCACCCCGGCCTGCTTTCAACCTGTGCTGCGATCAACAACAAAGGCCTTCCCAATGGATAGCACCATGCCGCTCGTCCCGTCCAGCGCCAGCATGCTGGCGCACGTCGAACACCTGTTTGGCGGCGAGCTGGGCGCGCTCCAGCATGGCCTCATAGAGCTGGCCTGGAACAAGCCCGGCGAGCGGGCCGTCAACCAGGGCCAGCTCTATCCCGCCAACCGGCTCAAGCTGCTGGTCGAGCATGCCGTGGCAAAGAACAGCCAGGGCAGCAACGTCTATATCGGGGCCGCCCTGCGCCAGCCCGGCACGGCACCCTTTGCCAGGGCCAAGGACGCCGATTTCCTGGCGCTGACGTGCGCCTACGTCGATCTCGACAAGCCCGGCACAGTGGCTGCCGCCAAGGCCAAGTACGGCGAGCTGAAGCCCACCCTGGTGGTGGTGACCGGCCTCGTCCCGGCTCCCAGGGCGCAGCTCTGGTGGAAGCTGGACACCCCCATCACAGACCCGGCGCAGTCGCAGCTCCTGCTGAAGGCAATGGCCAAGGCGCTGGATGGCGACCCCACCGTGTCCAATCCCTCCCGCGTCATGCGGCTGGCAGGCTCAGTGGCGTGGCCGGTGAAGGAGGGCCGCATCGAGGAGCTGACCGACATGCTGGTGCCGCCGGGGGCCAAGCCGGGCTACGGGGCCACGGCGCTGGGGGCGCAGTTGAATGCGCCTACGCCGGTCGAGGCCGTATCGCAAATGTGGAACGCCGCCATCGAGCAGGCCACCGGGCCGGTGCGGCAGCCGGATGCTTTCGGCCTTGAGCGGGAGATCGTGGAGGGCCGCGAAAAGCACATGCGCGACATGGTGCATGCGGCCATCGTCAACTGGCGGCGCGAGCGGCCAGACCGGCCCAGCGAGGCCGAGAACCACGCCAGGGCAACGGCGGAATACGAGGTCTACGAGCGCAGCGTAGCGCCGCAGAAGGAGCATCCCGGCCAGAACAAGTGGGAGGCGCTGGAGGCCGAGCATCGCGGGCCAACGGAGTGGTGGAGCAAGTGGCAGCGCCTGATGGCCAAGTGGGACAGCGACGTGGCCGAAAAGGCCAAGGTGCCTAATCCCAATGTCAATCCCGGCGATGGCCCGGTAATTCCCGGCATTACCGGGCCGATGCCGCGCCCAGCCACGCCCATTGCCGTTCACGCTGCGTTCCCCATCGATGCCGCCACCATACCGCCCAGGCGATGGTCCGTGCCGGGTCTGCTGTTGTGCGGGAGCGTGTCTATCCTCGTAGCGCCGCCTGGGTCAGGCAAGTCGCTTCTCACGCTCCAGATGGCCATAGCGGTCGCGGCAGGGGTGTCCTGGGGCGGCTGGCAGCCGCGTGGGCGGCAGAAGGTGCTGGTGATCAACAGCGAGGACGACCTCGATGAGATGAAGCGCCGCCTTGTGGTGGCGGCCAGGGAGATGGGCATAGCGCAGTCGCAGCTCGACGGCTGGCTCGATCTGGTGGCGGTGCCTGAGAGCATCGTCATTGCCAAGGCCGACAACAGGTCAAAGACCGTGGTGCGAACGCCCCTGGTCGAGGATTTGGTGATGACCATCCAGGCCAAGGCCTACGGCCTGCTGGTGGTGGACCCGTTTGCCGAGACGTTTGTGGGCGACGAGAACAGCAACAGCGAGGTGAAATGGGCCGGTGTGCTTTGGCGCGAGGTGGCGCGGCGCTGCGGCATCGCGCTCTGGCTTGTTCATCACACCAAGAAATACGCGGCGGGCATGGCGGGCGATGCGGACGCGAGCCGTGGCGGCGGCGCGATGGTGGGCATCGCTCGCGTGGTGGGGACGCTGTTCACCATGACCGAGGACGAGGCTGACGGCATGGAGGTCGATCCAGAACGCCGGGCCGACTACGTCCGCTACGACGACGGCAAGGCCAACTACTCCCGCAAGGGCGAGGTGCGCTGGTTTGAGAAGGTCAGCCGGGATGTCGGTAATGCCACAGCCTTCCTGCCCGGCGACGAGGTGGGGGTGCTGCTGAGCTGGAAGCCACCGGACGAGATGGAAGGCATTACCGTGGCTGACCTCAATGCGGCGCTCGATGCAATCGACAAGGGCATCGCGGACGAGCAGGGCAACGCCACGGGACAGTTCTACGCGCCCAGGGCGTCCGGTGCCGACAGCAAGCGGTGGGTGGGTCACGCCCTGGAGAAGCTGCTGGGGTGCAGCAACAAGGCAGCCAGGAAACTGACCGGAAAATGGATCAAGAACGGGACACTGGACGTGTTCGATTACTTCGATCCAGTTCTGCGAAAAGATAGGAAAGGTGTCCGTTCAGTGCTGACGAAACGACCGGGAAGTATGACCCGTGGATAACTGCGCCATTAAAAGTTCCAATGGCGCAAAATCGAGGGAAGGCTGCGCCATTAAAAAAAACCGTACAAGTTGGAAATCAATGGCGCAAAGCGCGCCATTCCTTGCGCGCATGGCGCAAGGACCAGTGATTTCCAACTTAAGCTGTACGGTTTTGGCGGCAAGTGGAGCGAGTTCCATCACAACAGGAGGAGAGGATAAAATGCCTAGTTCAAAGAAGAAGGCCGAGCATAACCCAGGAGCAGTGGCGGCGGAATGGGAACAGAGTTACGCGACGTATCTGAGCGGTCGAGCCGTGCTGGACGGCGTAGACGCCCTGGCCCAGGAGATGGAAGCATACTGGGGCTGCGACCGTCTCAGGCTGCTCGTCCCAGAGGACATGCGGGAGCGGTTCGACCGGCAAAGGTTCAAGTTGAACGCAGCCATCACGCACGGCTCGCTGCAAGACGTGCAGCGAGAGGGCCACCGTATGCTGTTGGCGTGGCGCACCCTCAATCAGGAGGCCATCGTCAGCGGCGCAGGGAGGCTGCCAGAGGAGGTTTGGGAGGTGGCGGCACCTGACGGCACCGTCATCAGCATTTGCCGTACCACGGCCCACGCAGCCAGGATAGCAGGGCCAAGGACACGGGAAGGCAGGCAGCAGGCGGTCTACACCCTGGACGAGATCGCCCAGGTGCTGTGGGCCAGCGAGGCGCTGCTCAAGGCCAAGGTGCAGTGGCCTGGGGCCAGGGTGGTACGAACCCGCAGGCCGCGTGATCCGCTGGAGGCTATTCCAGGCCGGGCCGAGCGGCTGGACGACCCCTGGGAGGACATGGACGAAATACTGCGCGGCACTCCGCTGGGCAGGAAGCAGGAGGGCAAGTAATGGAAGGCAATGGCGTGAACCCGGTGCCGGTAAACCTACCGGCGGCACGGGAGGCTGTGATCGAGCAGGCGCAGCGGGTCTATCAGGAGGTGGCGCACGAACGCGACCAGTTGCTGCGGAAGGTGGGCGAGCTGCAAAGCGACATCGCGGGCTACAAGGTGGCCCTGGAGGCCCACTCCAGCATGGAGGCGCAACGCGACAGCCGCATGGCGACCCTCCAGGCCGAGCGCGACCATGCCGTGCGGCAGGCCGCCGAGGTCAGGACTGTGCTGCACAACATCATGACCATAGGGCAGCCGTATCTGCACTCGCAGCTACCCGTCACCCCAGCGGAAGGGCAGGCAGATGACCGGGAGAACGATCAGGACGCTGCTAATCGGGCTGCTGGCGGCTTCCGCCCCTTCTCAAGCCTTTAGCGCATGCCTGACGCATCAGGAGGCCAGGGCGGCCTATGGCTATGGGCTGCGCTGGCACGGCGATGGCAAGGGCAGGCGGTGCTGGGGGGTTGCGTTTAGGAACGAAAAAAAAGGTTCCAAACGCAACCCCCCGCAGGGGGTCAAGCACCAATTGGGTACAGACCCCCCACCAATTGCGGAGGGGGGTCTGGCACCGGCAATGACTTGGGTTTTCAGCGACCGTGGGGTAAACTCACCGGAGTTTACCCCACGGCGATTTGCCGCCGATTTTAATTCCCCGATAATTGCCGATTTAAAATCCGAGGTTGCGTCACATTCCGCCACACACGCAATTGCGGAGGGTTTTCCGGTCAGCGTGACCGGACTGCTGCTCATCCTGCTGATGAGTGGCCTTCTGACAGCGTACAAGCTGGGCAAAGAAGCCTGGGGTCACTATGCCGTGCGCCGCGTACCCGGCGACCGCACTGGCGGCAGTCGAAGCCGGGACCGTCTGCTCTGGCTGCTGCTAGGTCAGGAGCCGGGAGGTCGATGCCGCGATACCAGACCGCCTCACCCACCCTGGCCGGGAGCTGGGGAGCTGGAGGCTCAAGGTGGGGGGCAGCAGCGATGACGGGTGCCGGGGCAGGCGGGGAACCGTCTAGCGCCGCTACGATAAGACGAATGAGGGCAGGGCGTTCCCTTTCGAGGAGCGCGCCCTGCCCTAAGCCGCAGTACTCTATGAGGTGGGCCTCAAGCCTCGCCCAGGCTTCGCAGGCCTGGGCGAGGTTGGCTGGGAGGTCTGTCATCCCTTGGATGTAGTGCCTCCCTGCTGCGAGATGCAGTAGGCGTTGGAGGCGAGCTGGCCCTTCATTTCGATCAGGGCCTCGACCCGCTCGTTCCAGGCCTCGCGGGCCGGGATGTACTCCTGGGGGCGGGGCTGAAAATCCCTGGCGTTGGGCGCAGCCTGCCGCATTCTGGAGATCAGCACGTCGAGCGCCAGCAGCACCTCAAGTTGCTGGTCGAGCAGCTCCTGGCGTGAGGTGCCGTTCATGTTGACGATGGGCGGGACGAGGTAACGGTAGCTCATGGCTAGGCCTCCATGTCGATGGTGATCTGGTCGCCGTCTGCCAGGGTGCAGCGGTTGATCAGGGCGAAGAGGGCGGCCTTGATCTTGGGGTCTTGCTCTCCGCTCCACTTTTCGTGGGGAATGCGAACATCTTCGCGGTCCAGTTCGCCGCCGTGGCTGCCGAGAAGCTTGATGGTCAACTTGGTCATTGGGTAACTCCTGTTGTGATGAACAGCCGGGTTATACCGACAGCCTGTCAGGGCTGTCAATAGGGTATTTTAGATTATTTGACTAGTTGACAGGGCTGACTGGTTGTCGGTATAAGGCTCCTGTTCATCACAACAGGAGCTACCCATGTCCACCAAGTACGTCATTACCGAGCGGCAGCGTTTCGGCGGTCGCTATGTTGCAATTCGCGGGCTGTCGTTCGCTACCAAGGCCGAGGCCGAGGCGCATGTCGCCGCCAAGCTGAGCTATAAGCGCGAGCGTTTGTTTGTCGAAAGCCGCAAGGTGAAAGACCTCGACGCCTCGCAGGCCATGCACTGCCAGTGCTGCAATCGTGAAATCCACGCGGCGCTGGGGCGCATTGCTCACCACGGCTATACCCGCCCAGGTCACGGCTGGCAGACGCAGTCATGCTTTGGCGCAAAGCGCCTGCCGTGGGAGGTGGACCGCAGTGCGGTCATGGACCTCATCAATCATCTCAAGGAGTGGCTGCTGCGCGCCGAGTATCTGCGGTGTGCAGTCGCTGACGAGATCGAGCCGGTGACGCACACTTACGAGATTTATTTGCGTGACCGTGGCCGCTACGAGAAGCGGGATTTGATCATAACCCGCGACAGGTTTGCGGACATAGTCAAGGCCAACGTCGATGACGTGTTCACGCACCAGTTTGAACCGACGTTCGATCAGTTCAAGCAGCGCGACCTCGACAAGCGCGACAGCCGCATCACCAGCCTCAAGCGGGACATCAAAGAGTTCACGGCCCGCTACGAGGGCTGGACGCAGACCCACAAGTGGGAAGGCAAGCGGTGGGTGGCGCTCTAGCGCCACTCACACCCATCACCAACGGAGAACAGACCTATGAACTGGCAAGACCGAAACATGACGGCGCGACAATTCAAGCAGGCGCTCAAGACGCTCAGCATCTCGCAGGCTTCCGCAGGCAGATACCTGGGCGTCTCCGAGCGCACCGCCAACCGCTACTGCAAGGGGACAGCGGCGGTGCCGCCAGCCTCTGCCATGCTGCTGCGCGCCCTGATACACTACGGCGTGAAGCCCCTGGCACCTAAGTGGGTCAGCCCCATCGAGGGCCGCCGCGACTAGCCTACGCCTGGACGACAGGCCGGGAGGGCGCGTATTGTCCGCAAGGGCAGTGTGCGCCCTCTCTCTTTTTGGGGCAGACATGAGCGGCGGCAAAATCATTCCCGTTATCGCCCAGGGCGACCGCGAGGGCATGGCCAGGATCGAGGCCGCATCTGACCGGCTGCATGACGAATACGTGGCGGGTTTTCAAGAGCTGCGCCAGCGCATTGTCGATCTGGAAACATCGCTGTTGCAGGAAATGAAATACAACGATGCCGAGCTGTTCCGGCAAGTGGATAACATACGGGTCGAGGCCCGCGCCGGGCTGGCCGATTTGGTGGCGTTCATGGCCGAGCTACGCAAGCGCATCGAGAAGCTGGAGCAGGGAGGGGGTACCCCTAAGCTAAATGGCTAAACGGATTACTGATTTACGTTCGCTGGCGCGGGCGCACACCGAGATGGGCGTCAAGGTGCTGGCTGGCATCGCACAGAACGGCAAGAGCGAGCAGGCGCAGATCAGCGCCGTCGATCTGCTGTGGCAGCGCGGCTGGGGCCGCCCGGCGCAGCCGGTGACCGGCGCAGACGGTGAGGGCGACATCCGCATCACCATTCGCAATATCATCGAGGGCAAAAAATGACATGAAGCATCCGCTGGTCAATCGCACCTCGCCCAAGGGTCAGCCATTTGTCGGCACATGCGCTGCATGCGGCAGGCGCGGCATCACGCTTGAACAGACGCGCACCGATGGCGACTGCGAAAACTTTCGTGGCATGACGCAAGAGGATGCGCTGGTCGAAGCGGTGACCGGATCATGAAGAAGCGCGACAGCAGGCAGGCTGCTGGGACACGTCCTGCCCGTGACGAGATCGAGACGGCATTATTTGAGGCCGCCAACGAGATCGAGCGGCTGCGCGCCGAGAAGATCGAGTTGCTGAAGAAGCGCAACGCAGAAGAAATGCAGAAGATGATTGATTACTGGGGACATCGCGCCGAGAAGGCCGAGGACGAGATCGAGCGGCTGCGCCGAGAGGTTGAGGAGTGGAAGTGTCGGGTCAACGAAGGTGCCGACATCATCGCTGGCAATGTTGCCATCATCGATGAGCTACGCGCAGCAAACAAGCGGCTGCAAGACGCGCTGATCGAGGTCGCTGAGTTATGATCGACATCACGCTGCCGCACAACGGCTGGACGCCACGCGAGCATCAGATGTCGCTGTGGCGCTACCTCCGCGAAGGCGGCAAGCGAGCGATGGCCGTGTGGCATCGCAGAGCCGGGAAGGATGATGTTTGTTTACATCACACCGCTATCAGCGCCATCGAGCGCCAGGGAAATTATTGGCACATGTTGCCTGAGTACGCGCAGGCTCGCAAAGCTATCTGGGACGCCGTCAATCCGCACACCGGCATCCGCCGCATCGATGAAGCGTTCCCGGCAGAGATGCGCGCCTCGACACGCGACACCGACATGCACATACGCCTCGTCAACGGCTCGACGTGGAGCTGCATAGGCAGCGACGAGTACGACCGCACGGTGGGATCGAGCGCAGCAGGCGTGGTGTTTAGCGAGTATGCGCTGAGCAACCCGGCAGCGTGGGGTTACCTCAGACCAATGCTTGAGGAGAACGGCGGCTGGGCCACGTTCATCACCACGCCACGCGGTCGTAACCACGCACACGCAATGTACGCCTACGCGGCGCAGACGCCGGGATGGTTTGCCGAGCGGCTGACGGTCGAGGACACTGGCGCACTGACGCAGGCACAGCTCGATGAGACGCAGCGTGAGTATCGTGCGCTGTACGGCTCAGACTTTGGACGCGCCCAGTTTTTGCAGGAATATTATTGCGACTGGGCAGCCAGTATTTTGGGAGCCTACTATGCAATCGAGATGGCGCAGCTCCGCGACGAGGGTCGAATACTGCCTGTCACGCCGCTGGAAGATCAGTATGTACACCGCGCCTGGGACTTGGGTGTCGGTTCTGATACGTCGATCTGGTGGTTTTGCGCGGTTGGAGCGCAATTGTTTGTACTCGATCATTACGCATCGAGCGGTGTAGGCCTCGACCACTACCTCACCGAGATCGAGAAGCGCGAGCTACAGCACGGCTGGCGCAGAGGCATCGACTTCGTGCCGCATGACGCAAAGGTGCGCGAATGGGGATCAGGGCGGACGCGAGTGGAGACAATGACCCTCATGGGGCTGAAGCCGCAGCTCGCGCCGACGGCGACCCTAGAAGATGGCAGGAACGCCGTGCGGCGTACCTTGCAGCTAGCTGTGTTTCATCCGCGCACCGAGGAGACGGGCATCGCGGCGTTGGAGCAATACAGAAGGGAATGGGACGACGAGAAGAAGGCGTTTAAGGCGTCCGACATGCATGATTGGACCTCGCACCCGGCTGACGCATTCCGCTATCTGGCGCTGAGCTGGAAGCTGGCACCGCTGCGCGAGGTGCATGTCGAGCAGCCACGCGGCTTCTTCATCCCGCCACCGGCAGAACCACGCAAGGGGATCAGGCTGTAATGGAGCATCGTAACGTCCAGTACAAATACGAGTGGATGCCGTCGATCCGCATCAAGCTGCTCGATGCCAAGCAGCGCGAGTACGACTTTCCCCTGGTGGGGCGCTGGCTGGCCGAGCATCACTCCCTCGCAGGGAATACGCTGTCGCGGAAGCAGTGCCGGGAGCTGTGGCGCTGGCTGGGGCGTGACGACAGGCCACCGCACAAGCTGTGGATCATGCTTAATCGAGGAGACGTGATGCGGGCTTTTCCGCCGAGGAAAGAAGCATGAAGGAATACAAAAAGCGCGAGGCGCAGCGCATCAAGCGCAAGGCGCGACAGCTAGGCAAGCGGCTGCCGTGGCGGCAGGCTTGCGACATCCTGACGACGGCGCTGGCGCAGGCTATCTGGCAGGAGGGCGGCAGCCGGGACGATGCCCACGCCACTGCCGAGATCGTGTTCTATACGCTGAACGAGCAGCTCGACCGCATGTACGGTGACGAGAAGGTTATCCCGCTGCGGCGCAAGGCAAGCTATTTCAAATGACGTGACGCTGACGCAATATGTCTGACGCCAGTTGGGGCTGGCGCAATTCGGAGCAGCCCCAATGGTTGACGACAACGACAACCCCAAGCCAATCGAAGACGACCTTGGCGCGGACGACCACGACTACAACCCGGCGGTCGAACCTAAGAAGGCCAAGGCGTGGCTGAACCTCCTGCTGGAAAGCGAGGAGATGTTCAGCGACTGGAACGATCACTGCGACAACATCGACAAGCAGTACGCCAGCATGGCGCGGCTGGCGACGATGTCGCGGGAAAAAGAATTTCAGATGTTCTGGGCGAATTGCGAGGTGATCAAGCCGAGCATTTACGCCAAGCCGCCGCAGCCCGTTGTGGTGCCGAAATTCAAGGACAGGAGGCCGGTCTATCAGGCTGCATCAGAGGTGGCTGAGCGGTGCGTCACTGTCTCGTTCGACCTCACCCGCATTGACGACATCATGAAGCTGATCCGCGACGACGTGGCGCTAATCAGTCGCGGCTGCGCCTGGGTGCGCTACGAGAGCAAGGGCAAGGGCTACTACGACAGCGAGCGTGTCTGCATCGAGTTCAAAAACCGCCGCGATTTTCTGCACAGCATCTCACGCAACTGGGAAGAGGTGACGTGGGTGGCGGCGGCGAGCTACCTGACACGCGGGCAGGCGCGCAAGCGGTTCAGGAAGACATCCGGCGACGAGTACCAGAACGCCGAGTACAAGGTGGACAAGGAAGGAGCCGAGGTAGGTGGCGCGGACAACCGGGAGCGGGCCAAGTTCTGGGAGATATGGTCGAAGGCAGACAATCGTGTGCTGTGGGTCGCACACGGCTGTGAGAAAATTCTGGACGAGGACGACCCGCATCTGGAGCTGTGCAACTTTTTTCCTTGTCCCAAGCCAGCCTACGGCACGGTGCAGAGAGGCTCGCTGGTGCCGGTGCCTGATGTTTTGCAATACAAGGACCAGCTCGATGAGCTGAACATGCTGACGGGCCGCATCCACGCGCTGAGCGAGGTGCTGGAGGCGAAGGGCTTCTATCCGAGCGGCGGCACCGAGATGGCCGACGCCATCGAGACTGCGGTGAAGACCAAGACCAGCGGACGCATGCTGGTACCTATCGCCAACTGGGCCGCATTCGGCACCTCGAAAGAGGTCATCATCTGGATGCCCATCGACCAGATCGCGCAGACCATCACCGGGCTAGTGGCGCTGCGAAAGCAAGTCATTGAGGACATCTACCAAGTGATGGGCCTTAGCGACATCATGCGGGGAGATACCGATCCGCAGGAGACTTTGGGGGCGCAGCGGCTGAAGACTGAGTATGGTTCTAAACGCATCAAGGACAAGCAGCAGGAGCTGGTCAGGCTCGCTCGCGACCTTGTCGAGCTGTCCCTCGACATCATCACCGACAAGTTCAATCCAGTCACCATCATCGAGATGAGCCAGACGCAGCTTCCAACGCAGGCGATGGTGCAACAGAAAATCTCCGAGGTGATGCAGCAGATGCATGCTCAGCAGAACCAGATGCAGCAGCTTATGCAGATGCCGCAAGTGCAGCAAATGGCGCAGCAGAACCCGGAGCAGGCGCAACAGGTAGCGCAGCAGGCGCAGAAGAGCCAGGAAGCTGCGGTGCAGACTATCAATCAGCTACGCGAGAAGCCCACCATCGAACAGGTGCTTAAGTTCCTGAAGGATCGCCGGGCCAAGTCGTTCATCCTCGACATCGAAACCGACAGCACCATCATGGCCGACGAGCAGGCCGAGAAGCAGCAGCGCACCGAGTTCGTGCAGATGCTTGGCGGGCTGTTGCCGCAGCTCTCGCAGATGATCGTGGCCGAGCCGCAGACCGCCGAGTTCTGCGGCGAGCTGCTCAAGTTCGCTACTGCGCCGTTCCGCGCCGGGCGTTCGCTCGATGGCACGATAGACGAGCTGGTGGAGCAGATGAAGACCAAGGGGCAGAACACGCCGCCCAACCCGCAGATGGAGGCCGTCAAGAGCAACGAGAAGATCGAGATGGCCAAGATACAGCAGAAGCAGCAGACCGACGCGCAGCAGCTCAAGATCAATCAGCAGGAGCTGGCCGACAAGGACCGGCAGCACCAGGAGAAGCTGGCCAACGACCGCAAGATCGCCTGGGCGCAGGCGCAGATCAAGCTGAGCGACACCGAGGGCAAGGCCGTCATCCAGAACCAGAAGCTGATCGAGAACCGCGAGGCGCACGAAGCGCACATGCGCGAGAACGAGCAGAAGATGGCTGTGAACGCGCAGAAGGCGCAGATGACGGCGGCGGCGGCGCAGAACAAGCAGCACGACATGCAGGCGCAGTCGGCGCAGCGCCAGCAGCAGCATGACATGAAGATGGCGCAGCCCAAGCCGATGGGACGGCAGTGATGGACCCGGACGATTGGACAATGGGGTCGCTGGCGGCGCAGGACGGCTACGAGGCCATGCCGGTGTCGAGCAACGTCATTGACCGGCGTTCGTTCGTGCCGGTGCCGTTTGAGCAGCCCAGCGACGAGGAGAGGTTTCAGTACGAGCTGCTGCGCGACATGAAGATGAACCGCGACCTGAAGATGGACCGCAACGAGAGCGGCTCGCCAGCCGATCCGATACCGCAGCTTGAGCCGATGCCCGGCTCGACCGGTGACGACGAGCTGGACGAGGCACGTGGCGGCCTGCGACCGCTGACCCGCGAGGAGCTGGATCAATTCCAGGCGCAGATGATGATGGACAAGCCCACAGCCCGCGAAGAGGCGATGATGATGGGCAACCCCTACGACCCGTGGGGCCTGCGCGAGGGCGCAGAGAAGAAGCTGAGCGCCATGTCGCTGGAGCAAATTGGGCTAGCGGCACCGCAGGGCGGCATAGGCTCGATCCTGCGGCCCTCGACGCCGCAGGGCAACTTTGACGCTTACCTCGACCAGCGCCGTGGCTACGAGCCGCAAGGCATGATCGACCGCATCCAGCCAGCATATCCGCATGAGGTCTTCGACGTGAGGCGGAGGCGCTAAATGGCCTACGAAGACGATTGGGTGCTTGGCGATCTGGTGGCACCGGACAACTACGCCATGCCCAACGAGCAGCAAGCAGCGCAGATGCGCGCCGCGTTGGCTGGCAATGCCGCCAATCCAGCCGAGGTCATGGGTTCGATAGGTGCGCCGGTTGCGCGACAAGCAGTCGAGACGCTCAAGGAGCCGTTCCGTAAGGGCGCTGGCTTGATGCAGCGGGTGATGGATGCCAACGCCGAGATGTTTCCGGCGCAATCCGGCATCACGTCTGTCTCGACCGACTACGACCCGCGCCGTGAGGCGGCGGATTATGCCGCTGGTGCCGGGTTTAATGTTGTCGCTGGTGGTATGGGCGTGGCCCCGGAGGGCGCGTTGGGCATGGCTGGCGGCAGGCTGCGGCCTGAGAAGGCCACGGGATTTGCACCGGGATCGATAGCCAAACTGTCGCCGGAAGACGAGGTGACAGCGGCGCTGTATGGCGGGCTGCACGGTCCTGACGCTGCGCCGGGCAACTGGATTGTGCGCTACAGCCCAGATGGCACACCGAGATTGATTGACGCCGGTTCCGGTCACCACGGCTTCTCTGCGGTGCGTAGCGGCAAGCCGGTCGAGGACATGACGTACAAGATCAACAACCCGCCAGCCTTCAATCGCAACGTCTGGGACATCGCTGACCGCGAAGGCGACACCATGATCTTTGGCGTCAAAGATCGATCAAGGGCTGGCGGGCAGCTCGCCGAGGTTGGCGGTAGGAAATTACGCAAGCCGGTGCAGATGGAAGGCGGCGCGGACTACTCGCTGCTGCACGAAGGCACACCGATCCCCGGCATGCCAGACGAGGCCCGGCTGCTGTACGCCAACCAGCAAGGCCCCGCCAACAAGATCATTAGGGAAGCGCGGGAGGCCGCCGAGCAGGGCAGCACTCCGCTGCTGACGCTGATGACAATGGGCAAGGGCGCAGGCGACAGCGCAAGGCAGACGGCGAACACGGCGTACCGGCTGGTCAAACAGGCGCGACCAGACGCTGATTTGATCGAGGCCATCGACAAGTCTATGGCGTCCGAGATGAAGCAGCTCAAGGGTGCGCCTGCGATGGCGTATCCAGGCTTTGGCCACAAGGACATGGAGAAGTGGATTGATGCCGTTGGCGGTAACTATCGTGGCGCGCTGGTGCGGTCATTGGACAAGGCCAAGCTGCGCGACATGTCGGGCGTGGACATTGGCGAGGTGCGCTACGCCAATACCGATCCGCGATTTGCTAACACGCCGACAGGCTCAGCGGGCCGGTTCATGGGTGAGATCAACCCGGAACTGGGCGTCACGCCACATTCATTCCACTCGAATTATCCAACCGGGTTCATGACCACGGCTGCGCCGGGCGGGTTAGTTGGCTCGGTGCCGTTCAAGACGCTTGCACCAGACTTGTGGCGTGGCCTGATGAAAGCCGGTGAGCCTAAGTACTTCGCCGACAATCCGATGACGTACATCATGGGCGAGATGCCGGGCGGCATTGGCAAGTCGCAGAAGATCACGCCGGAAGTTGTGGATAAAGTATCGGAGTTCTTCCGCCGCAACCCGCAGGGTTGGGCTGTCGGCGGTGGTGCAGTGATGGGCGGCCTCGCCGCCAACGATCACGTTAAACACAAGGAGAGGCCAGATGCCTTCTATTAACGAGCCGCCGCAGAAACCGCCGCAGCCAGGACCGCTGTACTATGGTATCCCCATCACACTCGCCCACCGCTGGTGACAACAGGAGCTGACGCATGGCCCAATCCGCATTGACAGTGACGCCGCCTAACCCAACGCCGCCGACGAACATGTCGTTTACCGGCGCAACCGGGCCTAACCCGCCCAATTACAGTAAAAACCTCTATACGGACTGGTACGACAACACGACCATCAACACCCCGGCCAATAACCCGTTTATCGATGACGGCACGGCTGGCGCGCTGACGGCGTTTGCCGCTAACACGGCGGCGCTGTCGCAGGGTGTCGGCTCTGGTGCAACCGCAGGCGGCACCGAGAACAGCTATCCCGGCAGCGGCAGCGGCAGCCCGCCGCCCATCAACTTCCTGGGTGCAGTCCCGGCCTCGACCAGCGTGGCGCACGAAGGCGCAGGCACCGAGGCCGTCGCTACGGCACCGGGATCAGTGGCTCAGTGTCCTACCGTCTCTGTCGGCGTTGGCCCGGTGGCGACCGTGGCGACCCGCGAGGCCGGTCCCAACGCCACACATGCTTCGTCGCTGTCGCCAGCCAACCCAACGACGCTCACCAGCATCTCGCCGGGCAATTCGGTGTCGGGTGTCGGCACAACTACTGTCGGCGCGACCGGAACCAATTTCACCAAGCAGAGTGTTATCTGGGTGAACGGCGTTCCTCAGACGACGACGTTCAATTCCGCGACCTCGCTGACTGCGCCCACTGTGACGAAGAAAACGTCCGCTGGCCCGTGGCCGGTTACGGTCGTAACCGGCGGCGTGGTGACCACTGCCGCCCAGACATGGACGTTCACATGACGACGAAGCAGGAGCAGGAGAAGAACCACAACTACGATCACGAAGGTGCGAAGATCGTGGCGAAGGACCGCGAAGAAACCGAGCGCAACAAGCTGCTGGGTGACGAGCGACCGTTCGATTTCATCGAGCGCACCAAGCCGGAAGACCGGCTGCCGCCTGAGACGGCGCACGGCCAGATCACCCGCGACAACGTCAACCCCAACATTCCCAGCTCGCCCAAGGGCGGCGAACGCGGCATGGGCATTGTCGATCCCAAGAGCCTGGGCATGGAAGGCAGGGCTGGAGCTGCGGTGCCGAAAGCACCGGAGCAGCCAAAGCAACAGACGACCGGCACACCGCCGCTCGCCGGTACGGGTTCTGTCACCAGCGTCAATGAGCCTGCCGGTTCGACGCTGGGCAGCAACATGGACGCCAGCGGCCAGCCGATCCAAGGCGGCGAGGACAAGACGCCGGTCGTCACTGCCGTGGACCCGGACGAATGCACTATCGGCGACGAGGATTTCGATATCTTCGTCCACGGCACCGGCTTTGGCGAAGACAGCGTGATTGTGTTTGCCGGGCAGGACGAGCCGACAGACCTTGAGGACGACGGCTCGCTCTCGACTGGCATTGACATGAGCCTATGGCAGGGCGCGGACACGGTGAAGGTGTCGGTCAAGAACGGCGACAAGACATCGAACGAGGTTGATTTCACCTTCCACGCCAATCCGGCAACGCGCAAAGCGCCTGCTAAGCAGGACAAGCGCAAGGGCAAGGGCGTGAAAGCCAAGGCTAAGAAGGGCAAGCGGTAGTAGACGGCCAGGACGCGGCGTTGCCCTAGCAGGGGTTTCGCCAGCGCCGCGTCCTGTAATTGGGGGACAGATGCGTCTGATTGAGATCGAGCCGGGGCGGTTTCGTTTTGTGCGCGAGCAGACAGCTCCTGCGCGAAGCGAGCTGCCGTGTCCGCATGTCATCAGCGACGAGATGCCAGCCGTCGAACAGGTCGATGGCCGGTTCTACACGTCCAAGTCACGCTTTCGAGCAGTAGGCCGGGCCAACGGCCTGACCGAGGTGGGTAACGAGAAATTGAAGCCCACCACGCGATCCACCGACAAGCCAGAGACAAAGCGAGAGCGCCGTCACGCGCTGCGGAGGGCTGTTGAACGCTACCGGGCAGGAGCCGGTAGCCGATAGGAGCCTGCTATGAGTGACGTGACAGTAGCGCCCGATGCCACACCGGCACCGGCAGCGCCGCAGCCTGCCTCGAATGAAGCGGTCGTAAATCCCAGCCCGACGCTGCCGCCGCCGCCGCTAGGCAACCAAGCCCCCGACAAGCCCCCTGGCGACCGCCGGGACGCCATCCAGAAGGCGTTTGAGCGGGCCAGCAACCCGGCAAAAGCCAAGGAAGACCGGGAAAAGCAGCAGGCCAAAAAGCCTGCCGCCGAGCGTGAGCCTCCAGGCCGTGGCCACAACCAGCCGCCGGAAGAGACAAAGCAGGAAGAGCTGAACCTGAAGAAGGCCCCGCCCAAGGGCGAGCAGCCGCGTGAGGGCGGGCGGTTCGTGGCGCGAGCGCCAAGTCAAGAGGAGCAGCCGGGTCAAACAGGTCAAGTAGGTCAACCGGGTCAAAAGCCTGGGCCGCAGCTTCCAGAACATGCGCCGTACCGCGACCCGCCGCAGCGCATGGCCGAGCATGCCCGTGGCGAATGGGCCGCCACCCCGGAACGGGTGCGTGGCGAGTTCCACCGGCTGGCGCAAGAGACTGACGGCATGCACCGGCACTACAAGGCCGACTACGAGACGATGGAAAGCATCCGGCCATTTCACCAGATGGCCACGCAGCACGGTACCACGCTCAACCGGGCGCTGACCAACTATGTCTCGATGGAGCAGAAGCTCCGCAGCGATCCTGTCGGCGGGCTGGACGTAATCGTCAACAACCTGGGCCTGAAGACCGCAGACGGTCAGCCGATCACGCTGCGCGACGTGGCGTATCACGTCCTGTCGCAGTCACCGGAACAGCTCAAGCAGATACAGCAGGGCAACCAGCAGCAGGCGGCCTCGCACCAAATTGGGGCGCTGCATCAGGAGGTTCAGGGCTTGAAACAGGCCCTGACCCAGATGCATACTCAGCAACAGTTCACCTATACCCGCAGTGAGGTCGATAGTTTTGCCGACGCTCACCCAAGGTTCGATGAACTAGGGGCAGCGATCCACCGCGAGATCAACTTGGGCTTCTCGTTAGAGGAAGCCTACGACCGAGCGGACAAGCTTTACCCGACCCACGCGGCTCAGACCCGCACCCAACCGGCTCAGACCCGGACAGCGGACAAGTCTATCTCAGGCGCACCTAGCGGCCCCTCAAACGGGACAGGTGAGCGCAAGCGAGATGGCAAGCCCGTAGCTTTACGCGATGCAATCGGCAACGCGATCAAGCGCGTCAACGGTGGTCTGTAACATTTAACCGGAGGGGCCAATGCCCAATATCACGACGGCTGCTGCCTATCAGCAGATATTGTCGATGGCGCTTGAAGAGCGGTCATCGAGCTATCAAGACCTCGTCAGCAACAACAACGCACTGCTCGCAGTGCTTCGCCGCAAAGGCGCGTGGCAAACCTACTCTGGCCCGCGCATTCGCCAGACGCTGCAAATCGGTAAGCAAGTCGCGCAATGGTACAGCGGCTACGATCAGCTCCTGAACCCGGCCATCGACTTGTTCAACGATGCGTATTTCGATCCCAAGATGGTGGTCGTCCCGGTCATCCTGTCGATGCAGGAAATCCTGAACAACCAGGGCGAAAATCAGCTCATGGATGTTTACGACAGCTATATCGGAGCTGCCGAGCGTTCGCTGGAAGACACGATGGACGCCGCCTTGTACGGCGACGGCACCGCCAACGGCGGCAAGGCGCTGACGGGATTGGCGACAGCTCTTCCCATCATCACCAACAGCGGCATCTACGGCGGCCTCGACCGCGCCACTGCCGTGATCTGGCAGACCAAGAGCTACGACGCCAACTCATTCTTGGCGGGCAGCACCCAGGTCAACTCGACCACGATCAGGCCGATGCTGAACACCATCATGAACAAGCAATCGCGTGGCCGCGACCACGCCGACTTGATCATCATGTCGCCGGAACACTACGCCGCCTATGACGCTGCATCGATTGTTATTCAGCGCCAGACCAACGAGACATCGATGGGCAAGCTGGGCTTCAGCTCGCTGGAGTATATCGGTGGCGGCAAGCGCGCCGAGATCGTTCTCGACGGCGGCATTGGCAGCAACATGCCAGCGAACACTACGTTCGGCATCGACACCTCGTCGCTGAAGATCAGGTATCACCCCAGCCGGAACTTCGACAAGATTTTCGACGGCGACGGCCAGATGCCCATCGATAAGGACGCCATCGCTCAGTTCATTGGCTGGATGGGCGAGCTGACGATGACGAACCCGATGTTCAACTGGCGACTGTACGACAGCAACCCGGCGGCGTGACGCGACCGCCGAGTAAAGGAGCCGCCGCCCTGACCTAATCCCTAACACGGTAAGTCCCCCAAGACTGCGGATGGGGCGGCGGTTCTGAATTTAGTAAACAACGGGAGCAAATATGTACCAAGTACGCGATGCCGATGCCGCCGTGGTCGCAACCTTTCGCCACCACGCGCTGCCGAATAAATCTCTGACCGACAAGGCTGGCCGCCTGATCTGCGACGACGTTGAGGTGTGCGACATCCGCTTCGCCGGGTCACGCGCCATGTCCACCTTCCCCGCCACTGCCGTCTCGCACTGGAGCATCGACCCGGAGAGCGGCGAGCAAGTGCCGGTGACCTACGCCGAGCGTTTTCCCCGGCAGTTCCGCCAGTTCAAGGAGCAGACGCACCAGACCAAGGCCGGGACGCCGTTGCAGTTCGTGCCGTTCCTGACCGAGGGCAAGCGCGCCGAGCTGCGCGCCCTCAACATCTACACAGTCGAGGCGCTCGCCGTGATCGACGGCCAGGAGCTGAAAAACCTGGGATCGTATGGCCGCGACCTGAAGAACAAGGCGCAGGAGTTCATCGAGAGCAGCAAGCAGAACGCCCCCAGCATGGAGATGCAGGCCGAGCTGGAGGCGCTGCGGGCGCGCAACATGGTGCTGGAAGAAGACACCAAGCTGCTGAAGCAGACGATGCCTGAGCCGGTGCAGACCGAGGCCGAGCGGCAATTCGAGAACATGGACCTCGACCAGCTTCGCGAGTTCATCACCACGGCGACCGGCCACGCACCGCACGGCTCGATGACGCGCAAGGTGCTGGTGCGGATGGCAGCAGAGGCACAGAAAAGGGCGGCTTGATGAGCCTGCTGACCGTTGTCCAAGATGTTTGTGCGAATGTTGGGGTGACGTATCCCAACTCAGTGTTCTCAAACATCGCCGCCAATCGGTCGATGCAAGAGATGCTGGCGCTGGCCAATGAGCAGGCCCAGCGCATCGCCTACGACCATCGCGATTGGACGAAGCTGCGCGCCTACGCGCAACTGGATGGCGATGCCGTGTGGGTGCCGCCGCAGCCCGATCCATTGGCGGTCTGGACCGGCACCACGGCATTCAACTTGCCCGCCAACTACAAGCGCATGCTGCTGACATCGAATGTGTGGCTGACCACGTCCACGCACCAGCCGATGCGCTTCATCCCCGACACCGACGAGTGGCTGCGCCGCCGCATCAACAGCTCGACCGGCTCATGGGGCGAGTGGACGCTGCTTGGCGGCAAGATGCATATCTTCCCGGCGATGGGCGTAGGCACCGCCGCCCGGTTCATGTACCTCGACAAGAACTGCATCGACCTCGCCAGCGGCGGGCGTGGCGATGCGTTCAAGGACGACGCCGACACGTTCACGCTGGACGAGCGGCTGCTGAAGCTTTCTATGATTTGGAATTGGAAAGCTTCAAAGGGAACGCCATACGCCGAGGATATGTCCACGTTTGCCGACGCTCTCGCCTCGCTGATGGGGCGCGACAGCCCAGCGCCTATCCTCGTTGTCGGCCCGACGCTTCGCCCCACCGGCTTTGGCGTGTGGGGCTACTGACATGCCGTTCACCACAACTCCCGGTGAAATTCCTCCGTTCAACGGCGCGTTCAATGTCGCGTTGCAGGGGCCGGAGGGAAAGCCGGGTCCAGTAGGGCCGCAGGGTCCGGTAGGACCGCCGGGCGTAGACGGCCCGCCCGGCGCAGACAGCACGGTGCCGGGGCCGCCTGGGCAAGTAGGCCCGCCGGGCCAGACAGGCCCGACAGGACCGCAAGGCATTCCCGGCCCGCAAGGTATTCCCGGCGTGGTCGATCCTGAGACAGTTGGCGACACGGTGGCTGGGCTGCTGGTGGCTGGGACCAACATCTCGCTGGTCTACGACGACCCCGGCAACAAGCTGACAATAGCTTCGACATCCGCCTTCGACGCCGAGGCAGTCGATGACCGTGTCGCCAGCCTGCTGACTGCCGGTGCCAACATCACGCTGACCTACGACGACCCTACCAACAAGCTGACGATAGCCTCGACTGCCAGCGGCGGGGGCGGGCTGACGGTCAGCGACACGCCACCGGCCTCGCCAACTGACGGCATGCTTTGGTGGGAGAGCGACACTTGCAGATTGTATGTCCGCTACAACGACGGCGTAGGCCCAGCGCAGTGGGTTGAGGCGGTCGCCGTCCCCAACATCGACACGTCTGGCTTCGTCATGCGGTCAGGCGATACCATGACAGGCCACCTGTCATTGCCGACAGCGCCAGCATCCTCTAATGCCGTGCGGAAGGATTACGTTGACGCCGCCATCACTGCCTATGCCGCACCCTTAGATGCGATGGCGATGAACGGCATGCAAATAAACGGCGGCATAGACGTTAGCCAGGAGCGCGGGACGACGGCGCTTGTTGGCGGCGGATATATCGCCGATGGCTGGCAAGCTTTTCAAACAGGTGTGGGGATAAGCTCTGCCAAAGACGCACACAGCGCAGTGCCGGGCATTCCCAATTACATTTATGTTTACACAACAACAGGCCTGCCATCACCGGCAGCGGGCAGCCTGTGTATCCTGTATCACCAAATAGAAGGTTATCGTATTGCCCGTTTGGGGTGGGGCTTCAGCCAAGCAAGACCAATTACCATTGCGTTCTGGAGCGGCCACACCAAGCCGGGTCTGTACAGCATTTCTGTGCAGCCGGATGCCACGCTGAGTTATGCGGCACCCTACACGCATGCTGCCGCCAACGTCTGGCAGTACAACGTCATAACCGTTCCTGGCCTGACGACAGGATCGATACAAAATACTGTTGCGACAGGAATAACTATCAATTTTACCGCGATGGCCGGATCGACCTATACTGCACCATCGGCGAACGCTTGGCTTTCCGGCAACTACAAAGCCGCCCCAGGTCAGGTGAATTGCTGTGCGGCAACCTCTGACGCTATCCGTATTTCTGGGCTTGTCGTTATTCCCGGCATCTACGCTCCAACCGCTGCACAGCAGCCGTTGATGATGCGTCCATACGGCCAAGAGCTTGCGATCTGCCAACGATATTATGAAAGAATTGGCATGACCCACATCATCGACAGTGGTTCATACGGCAACACGTCTTGGTACCGGGTAACCAAGCGCATAACCCCAACGCTCACTCTGGTCACTGGTGGAACAAACGGTGCGACGGTGCAGCCATTGTCATATTCATTAGCTGATGGATTTCGTCAGATAACTAACCCCAGCGGTGCAATTGACGCAGAGTATGCCGCCGACGCGAGGCTGCCGTAATGGGCATCAATTTCCCAGCCTCGCCAGCCCTCAACGACCTCTACCCGGTCCCGGCAGTGCCGGGTGTTCCGCAATACAAGTGGGACGGCACGGCGTGGCTGGCGTCAACGCAGGCTGACGTGATGCCAGCTTCCGTCATTGTCAGCGACACGCCACCAGCTTCGCCACGCGACAACTGGTTTTGGTGGGAGAGCGACACTGGGACGCTGCATCTGCGCTACAACGACGGAGCAGGACCGCCGCAGTGGGTGCAGGCTGCCGGGCAATCGACAATTGATACTTCGCAGTTTGCGTTGAAGGCAGAGGCTGCGACGTTCGACGCGATGAGCTATAGCGGCATGCAGATCAACGGCAGCATGGATATCAGTCAGGAGTATGCAATAGGAACTGCGCTTAATAAGTCGCAAGTGTTTGTGCTTGATGGTTGGCGGCAAGGTAACAGCCTGACCACAGGCGCGGCTAACTTTACCACCACACCGATACCGACAGAGGTGCCTGGGCTTAAAAACTGTTTGCAAATGCAATGCACCACGGCGCAGCCAACAATAGGGTCGAGCTTTGTCCGCTTTCAACAGATGATAGAAGGTTATCGTTTTCAGCGTGTGGCGTGGGGAACTGCTAGCGCGAAACCGTTGACGGTTGGATTTTGGGCGCGAGCAACTTTAGCGGGTTCTTATCAACTGATAATTCTCAACTTCGATGGTTCTGCTGCGACAGCATTCATACCGTTCACTCTTGCTGGTGGTCCTGCTTTTCAGTGGGTGACGGTACAAGTCCCTGCTGTTACGACCGGAACATGGAAAACCGACAACAGTATCGGTGCAAATATCATATTTGAGATATGCTCACCCCTTACGCCTAACTTGATGGCTACTGCCGGGAATTATTTTTCACTAACCGGCGTCACCGTCCTCCCCGGCACCCAAGCGCCGACCGCCGCGCAGTCGCCTTTGATCATGCGGCCATATGATCAGGAGTTGGCGACGTGTCAGCGGTACTATTGGAAATCAAGCATCATTGTGGATACTACGCCAGCAATGCAAACCACCACATTCTTAACGCCGATGCGTACAACTCCGACAATAACAGGTGGCGCAGCCGGGTTCACTGTACAAACAATTGATTTTAATTGTGTATCAATGTCCCAGACCGCCCGTAATTACCAACTTCTATCTTTCGACGCGAGGCTCTGATGGGCATCAACTTCCCCAGCGCCCCGACAGTCGGCGACCTCTACCCGGTGCCAGTTGTCCCAGGCATCCCGCAATACAAGTGGGACGGCACATCCTGGCTTGTCGTCATTCAAGATACGCAGGCCTACGTCAGGCGCGCTGGCGACAGCATGACGGGATTGCTGACGTTGAGCGGCGATCCAACTGCGGCGCTGCATGCTGTGACCAAGCAATACGCCGCGCCGTTCGACGCGATGAGCTACAGCGGCATGCAGATCAACGGCAGCATGGATATCAGTCAAGAACTTGGGACGACTGGAACTGGCGCTGATTTTACTTATGCGATTGATGGCTGGAAACTCAGCAAGAACGGCACGATGGTTCCTATTGCCGTTCAAAGTGCATCCAGCGGTCTGTTTCCAGGGTTTTCCAATATGCTTTCTGTTGTTTTCTCGACAGCGCAAGCATCACTTGGAACTGGTGATGTTCTTTCCATGCTTCATCCAATTGAAGGCTATCGTATAGCTCGATTGGCGTGGGGAACAGCCAATGCGCGACCAATCACAATCGCATTCTGGTCAGATCATTTCAAACCAGGGCTTTACAGTGTGGTTGCTCGTAATAATCCAGCAAACCGTTCTTACGCTGCTACTTACACACAAGCAGCATCGAATGTTCCTCAATACAATGTCATAACTATCCCAGGCGATACGTCCGGCACATGGGCGACTAATAACGCGCTTGGATTGATGCTGGTGTTCTGTGTGGGCGCTGGCAGCACTTATGTCGCCCCCTCCGCTAATACTTGGAGTGCCGGTGCTTTTCACGCCGCGCCAGGACAAGTCAACGGTGCAGATAGCACGTCAAATGCTTTCCGCAT
>Ga0210380_10000128_pt1 | contig 43513 bp, 31 predicted proteins | sample PLM4_5_coexredo_FD_155476 | JGI IMG/M metagenome (GOLD analysis project Ga0210380, IMG submission 155476) | Groundwater sediment microbial communities from an aquifer in East River, Colorado, USA - PLM4_5_coex redo | ecosystem: Environmental > Terrestrial > Soil > Riparian zone | place: USA... | reverse complement strand
GATTGCTTGACACTGCTTATCCGCGCCGGCGAGTCCACCGAGATTCGCCCCGTTGCCAGAGCCGGCGCTCGTGATGAAGAAACTCATCTGATTCTGCTGCGCGGAAACGCCCAAGCATGCGACGGCCGCGAACACTACGATCCCGATTGCGCCTGACATCACCTTCGGCATCAGAAGCTCTCCTGTTTGAATCGGCGGCGATCATAGCGCAACGCATGCCACCAGTGCCTCAGGCGTTGATGGGGCTGACACGGTGTTCTCGTTCAGCGTGGCAGCGGTCGACAACGTGTTCCTGGGATGCACTTGAAGACGTCGTGCTGTCAGCCGCCTTCATCGACCACGTGCTGGACATGACGTTGGCCAGCCACGACGAGCCTGACCGCGACGAACTGGAACAGGAATGCAAGCTCGACGACGATCAGCGATCACGACCACGCGCCGCCGCGTTCACGCGTCGCTCGTCTGCCGCGGGCTCGCGCTCATCGCCGCGCAGTATTTGCAAGAGGCAGTCCGTTACACTGACGCGGGACGTGCCGTGGTGGCGTGGCTACGAAGCTGACCGGCCCCGCCAGTCCGAGGTCGCCACGGATGGCCCGCGCGCGCTTACACCGTCAATTGGAGGCTCGACAATCCGAGCGCGAGCGCCTGCTTGCTGCCATGGCGTCCGCGGAGGCGACCGGCAGCCTGACGGCCAATCGAGAGGCGATCGAGCGCAAGGTTGTTGCCCGCGTCGAGCACTGGAACGCCTCGGGAAGTCGTCGCAGGGTACGCGACCTTCCGACGAAACGTCAACGGACACGTCCTGCACCTGCACCCATCCGTCCTGGGGGAAGCGCGTGAGAATCTTTCGGCTACGCTCCGCTAGTCTAGGGCCGCTGCTCATGTTGAGATACAACAGTCTTCCGGTGGCGTCGGGACTCGACCCCGCCAAGATGCGGCGTGTCCGACACCGTCACAAGCGCCGGTATCGGAGGATGTTTGATCTTGATGCGATTCCAGCGAAGGAGATCTCGCGATGACACGCAACCAGCGATTCCGCGCGCTGTTTCGGCCTGGCACACCGTTCGTCTGCATGGGTGCGTTCGATGCCATTACAGCCAAGTTGGCCGAAGCCAGCGGCGCACAAGCCATCTTCGTCAGCGGCTTCGTAGCCTGCGGCGTCGAAGCGGGCGAGCCAGACATGGGCGCGCTGTCGCAGCGCGACATGTTTGAGCATATCCGTCGCGTGTGCCGCGCGACGAGCCTGCCCGTGTTCGCCGATGCCGACACCGGCTATGGCGGCATGCTGGACGCGCAGCGCACCATCCGGCTATGGGAGGAGGCAGGCGCCTCGTGCCTGCACGTGGAAGATCAAGCGCTGCCCAAGAAGTGCGGCCACTTCGCGGGCAAACAGCTCGTATCGCGCCAGGAGATGGTGCAAAAGCTGGAGGCCATGGTCGAGGCCCGGCGCGATCCGGACTTCTTCATCGTCGCCCGAACCGACGCGATTGCCGTCAACGGCCTGGAAGACGCGATCGCTCGCCTCACCGCCTATGCCGCGGCCGGTGCCGATGGTTTATACGCCGACGCCGTGGAGAGCGTCGAGCAGATGCGCGAGCTGAGTCGCCGCCTCGAGCCGCTTCGCAAGCCGCTCCTGTTTAATATGGTCACGTCGGGCAAGAGCCCCACTCTGTCGCTGAAGGAAATAGGCGAACTCGGGTTCGACTTCGCGCTGTGTCCGGTGGAGCCGCTTCTAGCCATGCACAAGGCCGTGAAAGACATGATGGAAGCCTTCTACGCTGCCGGCTGCGACACGAGCGCCATCGCGGGCCGCCTGACGCCATTCGCTGAGTACAACAAGTTCGTTGGACTGCCCGAGGCGATGGCGCGCGAAGCGCGTTTCACGCGCGTGTGAACTTCGGAGCCCACATGCATGACACACCCGCGGGTACTGTCGAGGTCCGTCGCCAGGACGGGATCGCGATCCTGACCCTGACCAGGCCAGCTGCCAACAACAGGATCACTCGGCAGATGGCCGAAACCGGCGTGGCCGCGCTGGAGGAGGTACGCATCGACCGTAGCATCACCGGCTGCGTGCTCACCGGCGAGGGGAACGTGTTCTGCACAGGCGGCGATTATCGAGGCGCCGGCAGCAGCAGCGCCGGCCGGCTGGAGTTCGCCCGCGCGCATAACGATTTGGCCCAGGCGACATCCCGACTCGGCAAGCCGCTGGTCGCTGCAATCAATGGCGACGCCCATGCGGGCGGCTTCAGCTTGATCGCCCTGTGCGACCTCGCGGTGTGCGCCGAAGATGCGACGCTCGGTCTGCCCGAGGCGGCGCACGGGCTGTTTCCGCTACTCGCGCTCGCGATCGTCAAGGACAGCTTGCCGCAAAAAGTATTCTTCGAGCTCGTCTATCGAGCTCGGCTACTGAACGCGAGCGAAGCCCGGTCGCTGCACTTGGTCAACGAGGTCGTGCCGAAGTCGCGGGTGCTGGAGCGTGCAATCGAGCTGGCGGCCTCCACACGCCATGCCAATCCGGACATCATCAGTATCGGGCGGGATCTGTACTACGACACGCGCTGTGCAACCCCTCACGATGCCAACGAGCGAGCACGCTTTGCGCTGGTGGCTGCACTCAAGGCGCTGGACGAGCCGCCGGCGTAGTACACAGCGATTGCCTGTTGCCGACATCGACACCTGTCGTAGTGGCGTGATACCAACATACCTGGCGTTCGCGCTGTCGTGGTGGCAGCCGGCGTCTACCCGGGGTCACAACCAATGATTCAGACGACGCAAGGTGCTTCGGCGCCGCGGGAGTCCGTGCGGCGCGTCGCCCTCGCCAGCATGGTCGGTACTTCCATCGAGTGGTACGACTTCTTCATTTTCGGGACGGCGTCGGCGCTGGTATTCGGACGGCTGTTCTTCCCCACCTTCTCCGAGTTGGCGGGTACGCTCGCCGCGTTCGCCTCGTTCGCGGTCGGCTTCGTGGCGCGGCCGGTCGGCGGACTGGTCTTCGGCCACATTGGCGACCGGAGCGGGCGGAAGACCACGCTCGTGTTCACGTTGACGATGATGGGCCTGGCCACTTTCGCGATGGGGTTGATGCCCAGCTATGCGGTCATCGGCGCGTGGGCGCCGATTCTGATGGTCTTGCTGCGCTTCGTGCAAGGCATGGCGGTCGGCGGCGAGTGGGGCGGCGCAGTGCTCATGGCCACGGAGCACGCCGGCGCCGAGCGGCGCGGATTCTTCGGCAGCTTCGCGCAGATGGGCAGCGCCGTCGGCGGGTTGATGGCCACAGGCATCTTTTTGCTGATGCAGCAGCTCCCCGAGGAAGCTTTCGTGTCGTGGGGCTGGCGCGTGCCGTTCCTCTTCAGCATCGTGCTGGTGTTCGTCGGCCTGTTCATCCGGCTGCGGATCATGGAATCACCGGTCTTTGCGAAGATGAAAGAAGGCCGCGGAGTCGTGAAGGTGCCCGTGGTGGAGTTGCTGCAAACCCAGGCCCGCAACGTGCTGCTGGCCGCCGGACTGTACTTGGCGCATGGCGTGCTGTTCTACGCGATGACCGTCTACACGCTGTCCTACACGACGAGCGTCTACGGCCTGGCGCAAAACACCTACCTGATCGGCGTCACGGCCGCAGGCGCGGTGCAGTTGATCACGATCCCGTTCCTGGGTGCGCTCTCGGACAAGCTCGGCCGGCGTGCGGTGATCATGTTCGGCACGCTGTTCATCGTCGCGTTCGCGGTCCCGCTCAATTTCATGATCACGTCTCAGGTCCCGATGCTGGCGTGGCTCGCGGTGATCATCGGCATCTGCGTCGGCCACAACGCCGTGTACGCGCCGACGGCCGCGCTGTATTCGGAAATGTTTCCCGCGCACGTCCGCTACAGCGGCACCTCCTTGGGCTACCAGCTGGGCGGTGCCATCGCCGGGTTCGTCCCGCTGGTCGCAGCTTCCCTGGTGGGCGCCGCAGGCGGCGCCTACTGGCCGATCCCTGCGCTGATCGCGGGCGCGGGAACGATCGGCTTCGTATGCATTCTGCTGGTGCGCCCGGCCCACGCGGCAGAACGGCCAGAGGGCGCGGTGGAGGCGGTCCAACCTAGCACGCAAATGCCGTCCACCTAGCGAGGGGTTTCATGAACCGCAAATCCGCAGGCGTGGGCAGTTGGCTCATCTGACGGAGCCGCGGTTCACCGTGGCTTTCTGCATCTGCACCTGCGCCCGCAGCATCGCCTCTTGAATCTCGGCCTCGCCCCAGCAGTTGCCAGGGTCCACGAACGGATTCGACGCGCCCGCGGTCAGCTGGGCGTATTTGGCTGCCAGGTTGTATTGGGCGGGATGATCGCCTAACGGGACATCACACGGCAACGCGCGGATGGTCGTGAACGTGCGGTTGAACTCGCTCTCGATCTCGGCCGTCACCGTGGCCGGCGAGCGATAGCTCGACGCAAACACGACGTCGAAGATCCTCCCACCGTCCTGGGCCTTCATCGTCCAGGTCGTGCTGCCGTGCGTGTGGCCGGCGGTGAGACGCGCGACGAGGGTCGAGCCGCCAAACGTGATCTGCTCGCCGTCGCGCAGCATCCGGTCGATAGGATGCGCCTTGCCGCCCGGCCTAATGGCCTCGAGCGCCGGCACGTCTTCCCGCATCGCCATCACCTGCGCTCCGGTCAGTTCCTTGACGAGGGCGTCGCCCTCCTGGTGATCGCCGTGCGCGTGGGTGGCGATCAGGATCCTGATGTCGTCGAATTTAAAGCCCAGCTGCGTCACGGACTTCTGAATCGTCCGCACGTTCCTCTCGTAAGTGCTGTTGATCAGGATGTGTCCTGCCGGGGTGGTGATGAGAAACGAGCTGAGCGTCCGGGTGCCGACGTAGTAGACGTTGCCAATCACCTTGTGAGGCGGAAATGCCGTCGTCTGATCCTCGTCGGTGCCCATGTTGCGAGCAAGGATCGACCGCGGCGTGTAGGTCTGCCCACGCACGGTGACAACCGGTTGATCCAGCGGAGGCGGCGCCTGCGCCACGCTCGGCGTTGGAACGACCAGCGCCGTGGCAAGGACGACAGCGCGGAACGCGAAGTTCGAGAACATGGGCGGATGAAATCTATCTGACGCTAGACATCAGCGCAATACGTGCACCAGGCCACCCGTCCAGCCGGACCTTAGGCTGCGGCACAAGCTATTACAAAGTGCCGTCGATCAAAGGCGTGTGGTATCGCGGCCCGTTCGAGCACAACGGGTCTGTCATGACGCTTGAAGATTGGTTCGATCCACGCCGCTTGCGTGATGATTACGTACCGACGGGCGTTAGTCGCTTTTCTCCGAACACTGTGAAGATGAGCGTCCCCACGACTACTGACGCGGACGATTCCTGCGCCTGGTAACATTGAGCGCTGCCAGCCCGATGCCCAGAAGGGATAACGAGGCGGGCTCGGGCACCGCCTGTGGCGTCCAGCTGACGGACATGGTGAGGCCCCGCAGGTAGTTCCCTTCCCTGATGAGCGGGATGCGAAGCTCGGTCGCCACATCTGGCGTGATCAGAAACAACGGCATCCCCGCAGGCGTCCCAGGGAGCAGACCAGGGATCGTGAGCGCGCTCGCACCTGACGTGTCCTCGACCAGCACCGAACTGAAGAGTGCATGATCGGCAATCAGCATCTTGTTCGTGAACGTGCACCCGCCACGAGCTACCAGCGCGGCGATCTGCTCGAAAAAGATCGACCGGTACTGCGTGCACCCGTCCGCGAGCGCAGTCTGTTCATCCGGATCGCCGAAGTAGCCGGTATCGCCGGTTCCCGTAACGAAGTGAGGGATGACCGGTAAGACGCCCTCCATGATCCAGTCGCAGCCGTTCGGTCCGCCCGAACAGGCGAAGTAGGGGGTCTGACTATTCACGAAGCCGACGGGGAGGCCGGGCATGAAGTCGGTCCCGATCTGATACTCGTGCAGCACATGTCCCTGGAGGTCGTAGGCCGTCAGGAACGCATCCAGTCGCCCCACGCCAGGATAGAGGATCGTCCCCGCTTGGCAAATCGTGCCGACTCCGGCCAACGCGAGAGCCAAAAGCCACGTGCGGACTTTGCTCATACGACCCTCCAACACCGCGCCGATTGGGATGCGCGTCGCCAGGAGCAATTGTCGCGCTAACCATCCGAACGAAATTCCGGCGAGGAATCACCCCTGGCGCCAGACCTGCCATCGACAAGTCTGCTCAGTGACGACCAAAAGACTCCGCGCAACGATTTATGGCACATTTACCCCCGCGCACGTTCGCACGCGCCTGCGAGAAGCAGGACGGCGTCGTTGATGACTTCGTTGTTCGCCACTCGAATTGGCGAGGCCCCCGCTTCGCCCACCACGTTGGACGGCATCGGAGTCTCGCGTCGAGATTCAGCACGACTTCCAGGATCTCCACCTGACGGTTCGCCGAGTTGTGGGATGCGGGAATACCGTGTTGGTCGAGGGCAGGTACACTGACACGTGGCAGTTCGCGAAGGTCACTGGAACCTCTCCCGGCAGCCCGTAATTCGAGAGGAGAGCGACTGGTGCCATTCCCCTGGAGACGACGCATGAACGGATTCTTCCGGCTTCTCGCCGCCGCGGTGCTGGCGGCCCTCGCCGTGCCCCTGGCGGCCCAGCAGGAAGTTCCCATGCGCGGCAACACGCCCGTGGCACCACAGGGCATCAAGATTCCTCCATTGCCGGACGCGCCGGTGCGTTATGAGACCGCCGAGGGGCAGAACATTCGCGTGAGCGTCTACGCGCGCGGCTTTCAGAATCCATGGAGCATGGCATTCGTATCGGACGACACGATCCTCGTCGCCGAGCGCGGAGGCGCCATCAAAGCGGTGCGAAACGGCGTCGTCGATCCGACGCCCGTGCCCGGCGCGCCGGTGGCCATCGGGGCGGGGCTGTCCGGCACGGACCTGGCGCTGCACCCGGACTTCGAGCGCAACCACGCCGTCTATATCAGCTACACCAAACCGCTCGCCCCGCCGCCCGGCGCCGCGCAGCCAGCCGCCCCCGCGGCAGGACGCGGTGGTCGTGGCGCTGCGCCTGCGACGACGCTGGCCGTCGCGGTCGCGATATGGGACGGCAAAGGATTCACCGGGACGCGGGACATCTTCGTCGGCGAAGGCGGCAGCGGCGGCCCGATCGCGTTCGGCGGTGACGGCATGCTGTACGTCGCGCAGGGCGGCGGCGATACCCAGAATCCCAAGAGCCTCGGCGGCAAGATCCTGCGGCTCACGGATGAGGGCAAGGTGCCACCGGACAATCCTTTCGTCGGCCGCGCCGACGGTCGTCCCGAAGTGTTCACGATGGGTCATCGCACGTTCCTGCGAATGGCGAAGCATCCGCTCACCGGTGCGATCTGGCAGATCGAGAACGGGCCGAACGGCGGCGACGAGGTGAACATCCTGACGCCCGGTAGCAACTACGGCTGGCCGCTCGTCAGTCTCGGGCGCACCTACGGCGGACCGTGGCAGGGACCGTTCTCGAAGGAAGGGTTCCGCGACCCGATCATCTACTGGATGCCTGCGATTGCCGTGTCGAGCATCACCTTCTACACAGGTGATCGTCTCCCGAAATGGAAGGGCGATGTGTTCGTGACCGGCATGCGCTACGGCGAGATTCCCGGCACAGGGCAGCTGCACCGTATCCTGATCAACAAGAACCTCGAGGAGCTGCGGCGGGAGCCGCTGCTGGTCGATTTGAGGCGCCGGTATCGCGACGTGAAGCAGGGCCGGGACGGCCTGCTCTATCTGCTCACCGACGAGGCCGACGCGGTGATGCTGCGGATCGAACCGGCGGAGTGAGCCGTCCTCCGCTAGGGGACTAGTCCCCGAGATCGTTTGCGCCTGTGACACTGGCGTCCCCACCGGGATTCATATCAGGGCGACACAGCGGAACCTTGTGTAGACCTTGCGCGAGGCCGGCGACGGTAGCGCTCCGCACGGATCTGAACCACACCCGCGGTGTGGACGGTCCTGACGGAGCGCTACCACTACGCTCGTGGAATTCGGTCAGTGTACAGGACGCAGGTAGAGATTCGAGGCGCGCTTGCCGATTTGTCGGCCATATTCGGTTCCCTCTTCGACCGACTTGCGGAAGTGAAACCCGATGAAGATGCGCGAATGGGCATTCTCGACCGCCGCCTGAGAGAAGCTGGTATAGGAGCGGAATACCGGAGTCGCATCGCTGCAGGTGCTCCCCGCAGGCAGCGACGCGCTACAGTCCCGGAAGCTGACCTCGTCGGTGCCGAAGAACTGCTTCAACACTTCCGCACCCGCCCCACCTTCAATCGCGTGACCCGAGGCGTAGTCCTGGTTTGGAGGAGTCGGGCGAAGCGGTGTCCATGTCGGGTCGCCGACGGTCTCTGGATTGCCGTCCGTGTCCCCTGTCTGAATCGCGGTGACCGGTCGCCAGTAGTTGTAGTGGTTCTTGGAATCGACCATGGCGATATAGCCGTCCGCGAGCGCCAGGTTGAGCAGCCCGAACAGCCGGGCGTTCTCCCAGAGAGTGAGTCCCCGGTCAGCGGACACGGTTCTCGCAATCCGGTTCCACTTCAGCGGGGAGCTTTCCCACCAGAAGAGGGCGATTTCGGTTTCGTCGGCGTTGCGTGCGCTGGGAGTAGTGACATCATCGCCGCCCAGAGATTTCACTTCGTTGAAGTCAGCCGTGTACTTCTGCCTGTCCACCGCATACGGCGGCCCCGGGCGGAACTGTGCGCTGTGGTGCAGGACGAAGGGGATGACGTTATTCCACTCCTCAAACACGATAAACGGGGTACCCGGCGTGCATTGATACTCCCCGGGATCGGTATCCTTCGGGCACGCGAAGTTGAGGAATGGCCCAACCGCGCCGTCCTCCGCCCTCAGGTCGAGAATGGCGGCGGCAGCGGCCCGTCCAACCACAATCCCCTGCGCCTTGGCCGCGCCAGCGGGGATTGCGGCGAGCGCCGCGGTATAAGCGGCTTCGACGCTGGCGACGCCTGCATCGATGCACGCTTGCGTGTCGAGCTCGAGCGGCAGTTGAGCGATGAGCGCGACCAGCACAGCTCGCGCCGCCGCAGCAACCGCCGCCTCAGGAGAAGCGCTCGCCTCCGCCTGCGCGTCGAACGCGTACGGGCGAGAGCGACGGTCGATCGCATTGAGCGCATCGTGGATGGCGACGTGCATCATCGCGTAAATGCGCGATTCGTGGAGCGGGTTATCAAGGGGGGCGAGGCACGCCTCGGTGGCAGCCACACCCGCATTTGCATTCCACATAGTGACGGCATCGCCGCCGGTAGCAGCCCAGGCCCGCTCACTTTCCGCAGGCACGTACCACACCCATGCGACGACAAGCAGTGACGTCAATAGCCCAAGAGGGGTCACACGGCTGAACGACCGTTTGGTTGTTTGGATCTTCATGATTCGGTCCTCCACTTTCCTATCAATTGCTATTGGGATTGCCGGTAGACGGCGTTCTCGAAGTCCGAGTGCTGCATGCTGTCGCCGTAGCGGACCTCCAGCAGGTCCCCTTTGAGGGCTCCCGTTCCAAACGGGCATAGGCCGTGCGTGGGCCGGGAATCGCTCAGGCAGTTCCACCCTTGGTCCCAGGTCCACGCGTCAGCGAACCGGAAGGTGATGGTGTCGTTGTCCTGTCGATACGTACCCAGGTACACGTGGGCGAACGCGTCATATCGCAGCCCGAACACGCCGTTGTCGTACAAGAGGTATTGCGATCCGCTCGTAAAACCGCTGACGGCGTAATCGAGAGGGCCGCTGAATACGTAGGTCGCGACGGGTTGGCCCGAAGGCGGTGGCTGCGGTGGCGGCTGGGGCGGCTGAGTGATCGTCGGTGGGACGGGGACCGCACCGGGCGCGGTCGGCGGTTCGGTGCCGCAAGCCAACCCGAGCATCAGGCCGACGAAAAGCCAGCCGCAACGCAAGACGCGGGGCATGACCACACTCCTTCGGAGGCGACTTGTTCGGCCCTCTGCTCACGGGATGTGATTCAACTCCTCCGGCAGCGGCTGGCCGTCTTGGGCAGGAATGGTAGGAAGTCGGTCGGCCGCCGGCTATCAGCACAATTGACTATTTTTCGCTATCACCGTCACCGAGGCTGCCGTACACAAACGTGCCACGCCCCGGACGAAGCACAGCCATTGCGCATCGCGAAGGATTTGCGAGGGAACTACAAGGAAATCGCACGGTGAGGCGAGATCATTCGCGCCACCAGCTCACCCCTGCGGCGATCGTAGGGGCATTGAGCTGATTCGCGCATCAGCAGGATTGGCTATTTTTTGGCCGTCGATTATCAGCGCTTCTCGAGCGAGTCGATTCGAGCAGGTGGTGACGCGTGGCGTACGCCACCGCCGCGGTACGGTTCGACGAGCCGGTTTTCTCGAGGACGCGCGCAACGTGCACCGCGACCGTATGGGTGCTGATGAACAGCGCCTCCGCGATGTCTTTGTTGGCTTTGCCGCTGGCGAGCAACTGCAGGACCTCGAACTCACGCGTGGTCAGACCGGCGGGATTGCGCGCGAGTCGCAGTCGATAACGTTCGCGAAACGCTGCAATACGCTTGCGAAGCAAGACGAGACCGAGCGCCGTGGCGATCTGCTCGCCTTCATCGAGCAGCGCCGCCGCCTTCACCCTGTCCTCGCGAGCACCGAGGTCTACTAGCGCGGCAGCATAATCGTGACACGTCCAGGCGAGTTCGGGCTTGAAGCCACTTGCTCGACAAAACGCCAATGCTTGCTCGAAATGATTCCAAGCGCGGCGTTTCTGTCCGACCGCGTGAGCGAGCAGGCCGAGCACCCGGCTGGTTGCCAGACCATTCTGCGTTGGCATTACAGACTCGAACGGCGCTAACGCCTCGAGGTCCGTCTCGCACTCGTCGACGTCCGCGTCGAGCACGGCCAGCAGCGCGTGCCCCATCCGCGCGCTGACCAGCGCGTTACGAACCGCGGACGGGTTCGTTATGACCGCACGAGCGGCGCGCGTCGCCGGCTCGGTGTCGGTCATGCCATTGGTGCTGTAAGCAATCTGCGACACCGCTACAGCAGTGAAGATGCCCGTAAGCGGATAGGGTTTGGCATCGCGATCGGCGTCGATGAGCTGTTGCAGGTACTGTCCACCGGCGACGTCGTTGCCCGTTTCGTACTCGACAACGGCGCGCACAAGGAGAAGCGGCAGATGACCGGCCGCCAGCGCCAGCCCGCGATCGCTCTCCGCTCGCACTTCCTCCCACCGTCCACACAGTTGAGCGAGCAGTGCCTTGACATACAGGGCATCCGCCAGCAGGCCTCGGTCGCGAAGACGCTCAGCCGCGGCCAGGTTTTCCTGCACCTGCCCGTTTGCCTCCTCAACGCGTCCAGCGTGGGTCAGGGCGAATGCGGCGCGATAGCTCGCGTATGCCTGCCAATGGAGCTCGTCGACTCGCCCTGCAAGCTCCAGCACGCGGCGACTCTTCACAAGCGCGTCATGCCAGCGAAGAGCGAAGTGGTCCACGGAAATAGACTGGGCGAGCACCTGCAGCTCGAGTCTGGCATCCTCGTGCGACGATGCGATCGCCAGCGCGCGCGCGAACCATTGCTGCGTCGGTTGGTCGCTCCCCGTCTCGAAGTACGCGGCCGCCGCTCCTCGGGCGAGCAGCAATGCGGCTTCGCCCGAGCCTTCGGGGACCAACGCCAGCAGCCGACGGGTGACGTCGGTGACGCCCGCCACGCCCTCGGCGGCGAGCGACGCGTGCGTCACTGCCGCGACGGCTTTTTGGATCTCGCCTGCCTCGAGGTAGTACTCGGTCGCCCGCCGTACGTTAGCCCACGCCTCCTGCCGTTTCCACCGGAGGCTTGTCGCTGCCTGCGCCACGCCGAGCCCGGCCAGAATTCCGGCCGCCTCATCGTCGCACGGCACGGAGTTCCGGGCGCGCCAGGCGCGCTCGAAATGCCCTAACGCCTCGTCGAAGGCGTGCGTCGTCAGCATCCGCTCACCCGCCAGCCGCGAGTACGTGACGACGCGCGACGAGCCGACGAGCGCTTCGGCACGTGCGGCGTGATACGCGAGATCGGCAGCATGCTCCTCGACACCTGCACCCAGTCGCTGCTCCATCAGCTCGACAACAGCGGCGTGCCAATGCGCACGGCGGCTCGGCGAGACGCTCTCGTACACCGCGTCTCTGAACAGCGCATGCCTGAACCGATACCAGCTCTCTCCAGCGGCCGGCAGGGGCTCGACGATCAGACGCTCCAGAGCTTCGTCGAGCGCGGACAGCAGATCGGGTTGGCGGGCAGGCTGAGAGATCGCTGCGGCGATGCGGAAGTCGAACTCGATGCCCATCACGGAACCCACGGTGAGCAGCTGAATGGTCGCCTCCGACAAGCGGCTCAAGCGTCGTTGCAGAACGGCGCGAACGTTGTCCGGTATCACGTCGCGATCCGATGATTGAAGGTGCGCTATCTCGGTCACGAAGAATGGATTGCCGCTGGTGCGGGCGTGGACCTGGCGGACAAGGTCGTCCGAACACCCTCTGCCGACGAGATGTGCCAGCAATTGACCCGTCGCGCTCACTCCGAACCCCGTCAGGACCATCTTCTGCAGACCGACACGCGCCAGCTCCCCCATCGTGTTCATCAGGCGCCTCGACATTTCGTCGGCACGGTAGGTGGCGACGAGGAGGAGCCGGCTGCCGGAGAGCTCGCGAGCAAGGAATTCCAGCAGTAACAAGGAGCTCGCGTCGGCCAGATGCAGGTCGTCGAACACGAGGACGAGCACGGCGCGTGAGGAGGCGCGCTGCAGCAACGTGCGAACGGCATCGAACAGTTGGTAGCGGTCGGACGCAGTCCTTAATGCAGCTGACCGAGCGGTCATCGCTGGAGGCTGCACAAGGTCCGGAACCAGCGCGCTGAGACGCTTGAGGCACGAAACCGGGAGTTGGAGCTCCTCCAGCGTGACCGTCCGCAGTAAGGCCCGGATGCTTTCGGCCCATGGCCAATACGGCGGCGCCGCATCGGCGTCAACGCAGCGTGCCCACGCGACTGTGGCGCGTTCGGTCGCCGCCGCCGCGAGCTCTTCCGCAAGCCGCGTCTTCCCGATACCCGGCTCCCCGCCAATCCAGACGACACGCCCGCTGCCGCGCTCGCTGTCGGCCAGAGCGCGGATCAGTACAGCAAGCTCGCTTTCTCGGCCGAACAGCTGACGCGACGCCGGTTGGAGCATCAGATTGCGTGGCGGACGCACGTCGCCCAAGGTGGCAAGGCGCTCACCCATGTTACGCCGTTCCCGGCCCACGGTCGTCTGGCGAACCGCGATGGTCCTGGTTGCAACGGTCCGCCAGTACACGCATCCACCCACCGGCCTATCCTCTCGCCGCGGTTCCAGCCACCGCCCTCAATCTGTTCGGCCTAAGCAACATTGCCGTTATCACGATCGATGGCTCCAGGCCTCAGGCTCCCGACGCGCGCCGGCGATGGAAGGCTCAACATGAATCGCCGCTGGCCCATCGACGACCGCCTCCGCTATTGGCACCCGGCCGCACCGGTGAGCCGTGTGACGACGAAGCCGCTCGCGATCACACGCTGCGGTGTGCCGATCACGCTCTTCAAGAGCGGCGGGGGCGTCGTGGCGCTCTACGACCGCTGCGCGCATCGACGGATGCCGCTGTCGCATGGTTCGGTTGGACCGGAGGGCATCACCTGTCCCTACCACGGCTGCCGCTTCCTGGCAGACGGCACCGGCTACTGTCCGACGACCAGATCGCACCGGTTCAAGGTGCCGGTGTTCGAGACGCGCACGCTGCACGACGTGGTCTGGGTGCGCTCGCGCGACGCGGCCCATGCCGCCTCGCACGATCTCGCTGCCGACAACGGCATTCATCCCGGGCTGGCCGAAGACGACCACGCCTTCGCGTGTGTGGTGGCGAAGGATATTGCCGCGCCCCTGCAGCTCGTGGTGGACAACATGACCGAGCTGGAGCACACCGGCGCCGTCCACAAGAAGCTTGCTTTCGGGATCGACGACTTCGGCACGGTCGAGACGCAGTGCCGGCACGACGAGACACGCGTGCTGATCTTCTACGAGGGGCGGCAGCGCCCGTTCCCGTGGTACTTGTCGCTGCTCTCCGGCGTTCGGCGCGGCGACCTCTATGTGCAGACCGCGAGTGTGTCGTTCACGCCGCCGTGTGCCTCGTACCGCCTCTGGTGGACCGCCGGCAAAGGCGGGAACACCAGGCCGTTCGGGCTGCGGTTCGTGAACTACTACACCGAGGTCGACGCGGCTCGCACAAGCCTCTTTTCCTTCGTCTACTGGAAGACGGAGGGCACTCTGATGGGGGCGCTCCGCGGCCTGTGTCTGCCGGTCTTCCGCGCCATCGTCTCGGCCGAACTCGAGCGCGACAAGGCCATCATCGAGAAGATGCCGCAGGACGAGGCGGCGCTCCAGTGGTTCCAGCTCAATCGCTTCGATCGCCCACTTGTCGCGACACGAAAGCTGATGGAGCGTCACTACTCGCCCGCGCGCCAGGTGGCCACCGGCGTCCCGCTTGTGACGGCGACTCCGGCGAGGCTCGCCGAAGGCATCCTGCTGACTTGTGAGGACGCGGCATGTTTCTGAAGGCGGCCATCTACGTGCACCTCGTCTCGCTGGCGCTGTGGTTCGGCGGGCTGTTCGGCTATGTCGCCATCGTGTGGCCAGCCATCATGAGCGAGGCGGGTGGCGCTTTTCCGCGGGCGATTCTCGCCAGGATCGCGATGCGCACGGGCCCGTGGATCTATCTGGGCATGTCGGCCGCGGTCTCGAGTCTTGCGGGTGTCTGGCTGATGGGGGACCTCGCGGTGCGGACACCCTGGCTCGCGACTTACACCGTGCTCTTGGCGGCGCTCGTGGCCAACAACGTATACGGATCGGTGGTGGCCTGGCCACGCATCATGCTGCTCCCGCAGCGGCTCGTCGGCCGCGAGTGGTTCCGGTTCCGGGTGCGAATGATCGTCTCACTCGTCGTCGGGCTGATTCTGTACAGCGTGGCCATCATCACGACCTGAGCCGCTGTCGGAGCGAATGTTCACCGTCAGCGGCTGACCGCTGAGCGATACCGGAGTATGAAGATGAGTGTGCGAGTCGTCGTCCCCAGACACCTCAGTCGCTTCCTCGACAACCGTTCGGAGATCGACTTGGACGCCTTGGATCTCAAGACGACGCTCGAAATGCTGTCGCACGATTACGGACTCGAGGACATTCTGCTGACCAGCAGTGGAGACCTGCAGGCGTTCATTCGTCTGATCATCGACGAGGAACTGCTGATCTCGAGGAAAGGCGCAGATCTGAGCCTCGTGCCCGTCGCCGGCAAGACGGTCGAGATCCAGTCGGCGTTTGCCGGGGGCTGATGATCGACGACGCCGGCGAGCTCTACGCGGGTGTCGTGCATTGCGTGGGACAGCGATGCGCGCGTGGGCGGCGTACTCGAGGGCGTGGCCGCGTGTCATGCAATTGGCGTCCCCACCGGGATTCGCGAAAAGGTGGCAACACGTTTCTCAGGGGTTGCCGCTTGAACATGGCTCCAGCGTGGGAGAATGCCGAGCTGGCGTCACGACATGGCTCCTTTTCAATTCATCCTCGGCCTATACGCTGTCACCTCCGGGCTAGGGTTGACGCTGTTGGTCTCAAGCGTCGCGAAGATGATCGAGGCCCGCAATCGCACGCGGCGCTACTGGGTGCATACCTGTTGGCTCGCCTTCCTGTTCGTGGTCAATGTCACGAGCTGGCTCAGCCTGTGGGCCGTCAAGGAGCATCCGACTTGGTCGATATTCGAGGCTCTGTTGCTGCTCCTCGTCCCGATCCTGCTCTACATCGTCAGCTACCTCGCGGTGCCGAATTTCGACGATGCAGACAACCTCGACTTACGGATCCACTATTTCAGGCAATCGGGCTGGATGCAGGGACTGCTCCTGCTCGCGCTGCTCTCCGGCTCGATAGGGGTGCGCGCGATTGAGGGCCGCTGGAACATCAGCCTCGCGGATGCCCTTCGCTTCGCCGCCATGGTGATCCTGCTGCCTGGAATTGTCAGTCGTCGGCCAGCCATCCATGCAACACAGATGATTGTCCTCATGCTGATCCTGGTCGTCGCGCTGTTGCAGGTCGCCGAGCCCATCGCCTGATCGACCCCGGCGGCCCCCCGGCTGGTGTGGCGTCCCCATCGCGACTCACCCGGGTGTATCTGGAGGGGCCGCTGGCGGCTTGAGCAGGATTCGCGTGCAAGTCTCCACTGAGTCGGACCTAGCCGCTCACCGCGCTCATTTCACTCGAAGGCTCTCGGCCAGCGTGAACGACATCCGCGGCTCCGACGTGTAGTCCACGGTGTAATCGGGCGGTATCTCAAAGAGGCGCGGGGGCGGTTCGTCCCGCCGGACGTTCGACAGGCGATACTCGATGATGCTGCTGGAATCCGAGTGCCGCGACTGAACCAGGAGATTCAATTCGGCCGATTCCCAGCGCTCGTCGGTGATTTCGATGGGTCGGTCGTTGCCACGGTACAAGGGAGGGACGATGACCGTGATGCGGCGCCCGGTCGTTTCCACGCCCGCAATGCGTTGAGTACCGAGTGGCTCTTCTCGCACGTCGGCAAATGCGCCGGGGTCCGCCGACAAGAGATCGCCCGCTCGTCGAAAATCGACGAATCGCACGCCACCGATGGGCACCGAAAACCAGCGACCACCGCCTACCGTCGTCCCAAGAATCGAGCGCGACGCGTACCGCGTTGTCCGCGTCTGAGCATCTATGGTGTAAACCGCGCGATCACTGGGGTCGGGGTCGATGATGGTCCGAAGGTGACGCTCGGACATCGTGGACGGCGCAGGCTGGTCGCTCATCAGCCTCTCCACGCGGACGCGACCCGCAGAATCGCGGTAGTACCGATCCGTCGTGGTCTGGTCGAGTCGTGTGCCGTCGCCGAGAGTGGCGCGGACAGTAGTCGTCGCGTCTGCTGAAAAGGGTGCACCCAACACGGGTGGGCCGGTTAGCGGGCCGCCGATAGACTCCCCCGGAAGGTTCATCTGCCCGAACGCCGTTGGGGCCAGTGCCACCGCCAACGCAAGAACGGTGGAGACGCGGCCCAGGAGACGCAAATGTCTCATCGCGGCACCTTTCTCATCTCAATGGATCTGCCAAGCCGGCATTGTCAGCCTAGCATGCTCATGGTTGCGTCACGATGACGCCGCAGCGGTTACCGTTCGTCTCTACGCCGGGATTCGTCGGCCGTGCGAAGCGATGGCCGATGACCATCGTTGGGAAAGACAGCTCGCCCGCTTCCGGGCCTGTGGGATTCGCGAAAAGGTGGAAACGCGTTTCTCAGGCATTGCAGTCTGATCGCCTCGCAGCACCATACGAAGTCGACCCTCCCTCCGGACTAGAATCCATGGCTCGGCTGTGCGCAGGTTGAGATTGAGAGCCCCATTCCCTGTTTTCTGACCCGGTCACTGGGATACAGGGAACGTGCGTGCGGGCATCGCGGGGCCTCAGTTGAGCGAACGTTGCGCTGCACGGAGGCTGGTGCCCGAGCGCTGCCAATCTGCGTCCTCCGAAGGGTGTAGAGCGGGCATGGAAGCGCAGCGCATCGACGGCCCATGTCGCATAACGGATCTTCGGTCAGGCTTCGTCGGGTCCTGGTGCTGGCTGTCCACCTACGTCAGCACACGACACGCATGGTGTCGCCGCGCCAGGCCGCAACTAAAGTTGCTGCAGATTACGACTTCGGCGTGAGGCTCGCGCGATCTCAGTCGAAAGGGGTCGGCCTACCGAAGATCGTCCGGGGCACGCCACTTGCACGGCGCGGCACCATGACACGACTCCTTCCGCTCGTTGCCACCGCCCTCCTATGCGCTCTGTTGTCCGGCGCGGCCGAGGCCGGACCATTCATGCTGCGCATCTGCGACGATGCTGCATGCGCCGGCGGCAACGATATCGCCAGCGGGGCGGTTTATAATTCCCTACTCAGTGGCCCGCAGCCGTTTCCCGGGTGGTCAAGCATTCGGGTGGCGGCTCTTGATACGGGAACCACCCAACACCCGTCCTTCAGGCTCATCTACTGGATAGACAACCGTGGCCCAGATCCCGAGGAGCTCTGGATCTATGCGAGCGCTGCTGACTTCAGTTTCGACGGCGGCGTTGGAATTACGATCGTCGATACTTTTTCTACCGGCGTCCCTCCCCCGGACGCGCAGGCGACATTGTATGGCGGTTCGTCGAACCTACTATTCGACATCAGCAACCAGCTGGCACTCACAGTGCCTTACCTGACCTCGCCGTGCTGCGGCAGCACTTGGAGCGGCTTCGAACACGTCGGAATCGACCCAAATCCCTACTCCCTCACCGTTGGCCTCTTCATCAGTCATGGCAGTCCCAGAGGCAACACCAGCCGTGGCCACGTAGACCTCGTTCCTGAACCCGCGCTGCTCTTGCTTATGGGAAGCGGCCTTGCCGGGACCATGCTCGCCCGCCGCCGGCGCACGAGACTTCGCTGACGCGATCTCAAGACTGGCGAGGACTCGAGCAGGCGTGATGTGGAGGCGACAGGAGTTAAAAGCGAACGTAGCGCGATCACGAACCGATTGATGGCACGCGACATCTGGGACGAACACGTTCAGCCAGCGGCAGTTATCGCTGCTCGCTCAGCTCGCTGGCCTCGTCGATGAGTGTGACAAGACTAGGCAGGGTGGCCATGACATTCGAATTACGAGCCTCGAAGTCTTGCTCGGGCTGACGAATGTTCAGGTAGCGCGAAACAGCGGTCGGACGGTCCACTCTTGACCTCTAAAGGATCGGGATTATTCGAACGGGCGCGCACTGCGGCCCGCGAGCCGGTGTGTAGCGTGAAGCAGACGGCGGGACATCGCCCGAGCCCGACGTTTACGCTATTGCGACACACTTTGCCGTAGGGCACGACGTGGCAAGAACCGAGTTGATGAGGGCAATACCAGCCGCGGCCGCGCTGCCCGCCAGCAGCATTGGTGGGAACTGCCAAAAGGGCGCGCCGGCGGCGACAGGCCCGAGCGTTCCGACTATCAACGCGGCGAATGCGATCACCGGGCGGTTCGCAAACACGCCGATCGAGACGAGACCGTCGGCACACGCTAGACACGGCAGCGCCGCGTGATACCGCCGCTCCAGCGTCCGATCCGAGTGCCGGCTCACCACCACGAGACACACCACGGCCACGATGTCGCCGCGAGGAATAGTCCCACGATGGGTGCGCGGCGCCGCGCGGGGAACCTGAAACACGACCACAGGGAGGAGCAACGATGAGAGTGACGGCGCCGGTTTCGCTAGCGGCTTTGCTGCTGGGGACGGGAACGGTTGCGTTTGCGCAGTCGGCACCGATCGTCATGCCAGGCGCGCCCGGGCAACCTTCGCGGGTGATCGAGGCGGGAGCGGCGACCAGACTGGCCAACACCGGCTACTCGCCGGCCGACGTGGCCTTCATGCAGCACATGATCGTCCACCATCAGCAGGCGGTGGACATGGTGGCGCTGGTCAAGGCACGGACCAACAACCCCGCGATCCTCGCCATGGGCGGGCGCATCGATGCGAGCCAAGCCGACGAGATGAAGTTCATGCGCAGGTGGCTCACGGATCGGCGCGAGCCGCTGGCCATGGCCGACAGCGAACATGCCCACCAGGCGATGAAAGGCATGGCGAGCGAGGAGCAGTTGGCACGCCTCGCCGGTGCGAGGGGCACCGGGTTCGACCGGCTGCTCCTCCAGCTGATGATCCCGCACCACCAGGGTGCGCTCGACATGGTCCAGGATCTGCTCCGGCAACAGGGCTCCGTGTACGACCCGGCGATGTTCCAGTTCACCAGCGATGTCACGACCGACCAGAAGGCCGAGATCGACCGCATGAACACGGTGCTGGCAGGACTTTCAGGCGATCCGCGCGCCACGCTCTCGCCGGGCGTGGCCAATGCCGGAGAGGCGATCAGCAACCTGCGCCGCGTGACATCGCTGCCCAAGCCGGCGGGCTTCTTCGATCCCGCCAATCCGGCCCAGCTCCAGCCGCTCAAGGCAGCGAAGCCGGGCGAGACGCCCGGGAAACCGAAGAAGCTCAAGAAAGGCGAGGAGCCGCCCACGCCCAACTTCGCCGAGCGCGGCGCACTGCTCGATTTCGCCAACACCGACATGGCCTTTGCCGACGGCGTCATGATCGCGGGGAGCTACCACGGCTTCAATGCCTACCGCCTCGGCGCGGACGGGGTGCCGCAACTGGTCAGCTCGACGGTCTGCCCCGGCGGGCAGGGCGACGTCTCGATCGTCGGCAAACTCCTGATCATGAGCGTGGAAGAACCGCGCGGGCGCACCGACTGCGGCCTGCAAGGCGTCCCCGAGAAGGTCAGCGACGAACGCTTCCGCGGTATCCGGATCTTCGACATTTCCGACCTTTCGCTGCCGCGCCAGGTCGGCCAGGTGCAGACCTGCCGGGGAAGCCATACCCATTCGGTGGTCGATGTGAGTGATAGCCGGATCGTCGTCTACAGTTCCGGCACGGCGTTCGTCCGAAAGAACGAGGAATTGGCCGGTTGCTTCGACAGCCAGGGCGATAACCGCACGGCGCTCTTCAGCATCGATGTGATCGAAATCCCCGTGGCCAATCCCGCTGCCGCGCGGATCGTCGACAGGCCACGGGTGTTCGCTGCGGAGGGCCAGATCGCCGGTCTTTGGCGCGGTGGCGACCATGGCCAAGGCACTCAGGACACTTGGGTCACCGACCAGTGCCACGACATCACCGTCTTTCCGGCCAAGCGCATCGCCGCGGGCGCCTGTTCCGGCAATGGCATCGTGCTCGACATCTCCGACCCGCTGCAGCCCCGGCGGATCGACGACGTGGCCGACCAGAGCTTCGCCTACTGGCATTCGGCAACCTTCAACAACGACGGCACCAAGGTGCTCTTCACCGACGAATGGGGCGGGGGCATGCGGCCGCGCTGCCAGGCGGGCGATTCGCGCAGCTGGGGAGCCGATGCCTTCTATGCGATGGAGAACGGCAAACTGGTCTACCGCGGACACTACAAGCTGCCCGCCCCGCAGACAGACAAGGAGAATTGCGTCGCCCACAACGGTTCGATCATTCCGGTGCCGGGCCGCGACCTGTTCGTGCAGGCCTGGTACCAGGGCGGGATCAGCGTGATCGACTTCACGGACGCCGCCAACGTGAGGGAAATCGCCTATTTCGACCGCGGCCCCATCGACAAGGACCAGCTGGTGCTGGGCGGCTACTGGTCGGCCTACTGGTACAAGGGGCGGATATACGCGACCGAGATCACCCGCGGGATCGATGTCTTCGCGCTTGAACCGAGTGCCGATCTGACCAAAGAGGAAATCGCCGCCGCCGAGGGCGCGATCTATCCGGGCGACGTGTTCAACCCGCAGAGCCAGACCCAGGCAACCTGGCCGGCTGCGCTGGCCGCGGTTGCGCAGGCGAGCCGCGCGGCGAAGTAGGCGTTCGCCGACGTCGAGTCGTCTCCTGAGCCGATTCGACGAATGAGGCGGGATTGGGTCTACAGGCTCGCATGGCGAAGCCGTGCGACCTCCGACGCGCAGCGTAGCCGAAACTGGAGCTCAGTTTCAGGGACGGCGTAAGCACGCGGGCTCCGGCCGAGTTAATTCCTAAAGCCTAGCTGGACCGTACGGTTGCTCCGAAGCGCGCCGCCGCGACTAGCGTTCGCAACCCGCGACGAAACCGTTCTTATGAACGTGCGGTACGGCGCGAACTTCGAGAATCATCCAGACACCGTAGCTTCATGCGCGACAGTGCGCGCCGAGCGGTCGTGTCTCGAGACCGCCCTCTCCCCGGTGCCACCGGCATGACTCCCGAAGATTTCGGCCGAATCCGCGACCTCTTCGACCGGGCGATGAGTCTGCCGATCGAGGACCGCCGCGAGTTCGTCGATCGGCACGCGCCTTCCGGCGACCCGATTCATGCCCAACTCGCGGCGATGGTCGAGTTAGGGGACGACAGTGCCTTGCTCGCCGGCGCGCTCGAGGCCGGCGTCCTCGACAAAACGTGGCTGCGCGACCCGAACCTTCCCAAGCAGATTGGTCCGTACCGCATCTTGCGCGTGCTCGGCCGCGGCGGGATGGGGGTGGTCTACCTCGCACTGAGGAACGACGACGTCTTTCGGAAAGTGGTCGCCCTGAAGGTGATCGGCTCGGTCGGCGACTCCGCCGGCATCGATCTGGTCGCACGGTTCAAGCAGGAACGGCAGATCCTCGCCGGCCTCGACCACCCGAACATCGCGCGGATCCTGGACGGCGGCAGCACGCCGGAAGGCAGTCCGTTCTACGTGATGGAGTACGTCGACGGGTCGCCAATCGACCAGTACTGCGCCAGGATGAACATCGACCTGCCCACGCGGGTGCGGATGATGGCGCAGGCCTGTGACGCCATCGACTATCTGCACAAGCACGCGATCGCCCATCGCGACATCAAGCCGCAGAACATCCTGGTCACCCTCGACGGCCGGGTCAAGCTCGTGGACTTCGGGATCGCGAAGGTCGAAGCCGCCGGCGGCCTGAACGGCTCCCCGTCCTCGAGCGGTGCGCCGACGATGATCATGACGCCGGGCTACGCCAGCCCCGAGCAGATTGCGGGCGAGGGCTCGGGCAAGACCGGCGACATCTACTCGGTGGCGGTCGTGCTGTACCAGCTGTTGACCGGGCGGCTGCCGTACGTCGACGAGCGCGGGCGCCCGAACGTCACCGCGCAATTGTCGGGGGCCCTGCCGGATCCGCCGAGTCATGAGCTGGCGAAGAAGCAGACGCCGCGCACGGCGGAGATCACGGCACTCAGTCTGGGCGACCTGGATCGTGTGGTCCTGACCGCGCTGCAGCGCGACCCGCTCCAGCGGTATGCGTCCGTCGAGCTCTTCGGCGAAGACTTGCGCCGCTGTCTCGCCGGCGGCGCGATCGCCGCGCATCCGGCCAGCGCCGTCCACCAGATCTGGAAGCTCGTGGCCCGAAACAAGGTGGCCGCCGCGATCATCGCCCTCGTCGTCCTCGGGGGCGCGGTCGGGACCTGGCTGGCCGCCGGCATCCCCACGGAACGCGTGGCGCTCCAGGGCAAGGAAGCGGAGCTCGAGCGATTCATCACGCGGCTCGACGCACAGGTGGCGCGCTGGCAGCAGGACGGCCTGGTCGTGCCGGCCGTTGAGAAGATTGCCGACGTCCAGTCCGCGAACCGGATGATGGCGTCGGATGCGATGCGGTCGCTTTCGGAACACGCGCCGGATCCGCCGCGAGTGAAGCGGCTGATGGCCGACCTGCGGCGCGTTCTCGATCGCGCCGATCGCGTGGTGCGCGACGAACCGTCCGTCCGCAAGGAGATCGCGCTCGTCTTCCGGCGCATCGGCGACTTCGAGAAGGATGCACCGCTCCCGCCGATCGCCGACAAGGCCGAGGCCGTACGCTCGTACCAGCGCGCTGCTGGCATTGCGGCCGACATCCGCTCCGCCGAGCAGCCATGGGCGGATCAGCAGCTCGCCGAGCTGTCGAGTGTCCTGACCGCGCTGGGGTCCGCGCCCGCTGTAGCGACGGCCGACCCGGCTCCAGGCGCGCCGCTCGAAACGGCCCCAGTCACGCCGATCGTGACGGCGGCAGTCACGACGGTCGAGACGACAGCGGCAGTCGCGCCGACCCCTGAGAAACGGGCCCCGATGCCACCAACCCGAATAACCACCGAGCCGGTGCGAACGGTCGAGACCCCGGCTGCGCCGGTCGACGCCGCGGCACGGACCGAGCTGACGATCCGCGTCCGCACGGCGGGCGCGTCGGCCGATCGCGCCCGCCAGAACCTCGCGACGATGCGCGATTCGCTCGCGAGCCGCGGTCAGACGCTTCGAGGCGACGTCGACGCGGCGATGACCGAAGCGGACCGGCTGATTGAGGACGCGAAGAGCTCGCTCGACACGAACGATCTGGACACCGCCGAGGACTACCTGCGTCGCGCGGAATTCCAGCTGCGCAAGGTGTTCCAGACGGTTGGAGGGTAGAAGGCGATGGACGCGATTTTGAGAGGTGTCATCATGAGAGCAGTTTCGACGTGTGTGCTGGCAGGGTTCCTCGCGGCAGCCGCGGTCGTCGGTGCGCAGGCACAGACGAAAATCCCGAAGCCGGCACCTCCGCCGGCGCCCAAGGCCGCCGCAAGCGGCGTCGACACGGTCATCGCGCTGGTGAAAGGCGGGATGTCCGAGGCCCTCGTTATCAAGACGCTGCAGGCCGAAGGCAAGACCCACACGCTGACGACCGGGGACCTCCTGAAGCTGCAGGCGGCGGGAGTGAGCGAGGGAATCATGCACGCCATGACCGAGCCGAAGGACGCCAGCGCCGCGACCGCGACCGCGCCCACGGCCGCCCCGGCTGCCGGGCCAGCGGCCCTGGCCAAAGGCGCCACGGCGTACCCCCCAGATCTGGCGGACCTACCCGCCTCGCGCAAACGGCGGCTCGCGGTACAGCCGTTCGACTACTCGACCGTCACGACGTGGGTGAACTACTGGTTCAACAACAACACCAACATCGGCGAAGGCATCCGCGCGATGCTCACCGTGACCATGGACAAGTCGAGGAACATCACGCTGCTCGAACGGACGAACATCGACACGGTGCTCAAGGAGCAGGACTTCGCGGCGTCCAACCGGGTTCGCAAGGGGTCGGGGGCCAAGATCGGCCAGCTGTCGGGTGCCGACGCGATGCTGATGGGCGACATCGTGATCTTCGGGCGAGATGACACGACGAAGCGGAAGAGTCTCGGGGCCGTGCTGGGAGCGTTCTCACCCGTGGCCGGCGCCGTCGCGACCATGAACAAGGAAGAGAAAGCCGTCGTGGGCATCAACCTCCGCATCGTGGACGCCGAGACCGGCGAGGTCATCGAGACCGCGGAAGCGCGGGGCGAATCGTCACGCAAGAGCAAGGACTACGCGGGAGTGCTCGGCGTCAGCGGGGCGGGCGCCGGCGGCGGCTCGACCGGCATGACGAGCTCGAACTTCCAGCACACGATCATCGGCGAGGCCACACAGAATGCGGTGCTGAAGATCGCCGAATACCTCGAGACCCGGATCCCGCAGCTGCCGCCCAAGCCGCGCGACATCGAAGGCAGGATCGCGTCCGCCGGCACGGGCGTCATCCTCAACGTCGGCAGCAACGACGGCGTCCTGCGCGGCGATCGCTTCGAGATCCTCCAGATCAACGGCGAGATCAAGGACCCGACCACGAAAGAAGTGATCGACCTCGATGCCGTGAAGATCGGGGAGTTCGTCGCCGATACCGTGCGCGAGAAGACGGTCACCGGCGCGTATGGCGGCCAGCCGCTCTCGGCCACTTACATCGCCGCGCCCGGCAAGGGCTACGTCGCGCGTCTCGTCACGAAGTAATCCACTCCAGTGTCTGCCGCGGGCGTCCCTTCACGGCCGTCGAGAACGGGAGAACGACATGAATCGAGTGGTTGCCGTCTGTACGTGCGTGGCACTATGCGCCGCCGCCGGCACAGCCGGTCAGGCCCAACGAGGCAGCGCCTCTCCCAACCCGCAGCTTGCGCTGCGCGTGGACCTGGATGGCATGACCGCACGCGTGGCCGCCGGTCCCGGTTCCGCGCCGCAGGCCAGGGCCGACGCCCAGCGACTGGCGGTCGGATATCGCGGGTTCGGGCCGCTCGTCAGCACATGGGGGCCCGCCGACTACGCCCTCAACCGCCAGATGGCGCGGCGGTCGCTCGTGTGGCTCGGGCGGTCCAGTCTCTGGTATCGCACTGATCCGCTGGTGACGCGCGCGTACCTGGACGCGTACGACTCGATCGGGTCGTTCTATCGCGGCCACGGCGGCTGGTACTATCCCGGCGCTTATGTCGCCTACGCCGGCGCCACCAGGCTGGCGCGCCGCCTGGCCATGGCGTCGCTCTACGACTGGTCGCAGCGTGAGTTCGACCGGTATGCGCTGGCGTATGGAGCTCTCGCGGTGGCAAACGGCACGCTGGTCGGCCGCTGGACGCTGCCGAGCGATCTGGTCGAGGGAGCGGCCGCGGCGCCTGCGCCGCCGCCACTGAAGCCGGTCGAGATGCCCAGGGTCGACACGGCGGCGATGAGCGCCGACGAGCGGGCCGCGTATCTCGACGTGCGCGACCGATTCCGGTCCGTCTCGGCACATGTACACTCGTCGCGGGTGCTGCTCGATCAGCTGTCTGCACGGCTGCACGACATGCGGTTGGAGCTGCATCCCGAGAACGCGGCGACCGCTCTCAAGATGCAGGGGTTTCTCGAGGACGCCGCCGAGCTCGTGCAGAACGGTGAATTCGAGACGGCAACCGACTATCTCCGGCGGGCCGACGCTGAGCGCACGAAACTCAAGAGCGTGACCGGACAGTAGAACGCCTCCCAACGATGAGGTCTACAATCGGCCGACCCTCCGGACACGACCTTCGATGATCCTTGCCGTCCTCGACGACCTCTTCTTCCATCAAGATCAAGAACGCGCCGACGAATCCGGGGCCGACTGGGCCCATGCCGAGGCGTCGGTCACGAAGTGAGCGCCTGCTTCGCGAAGTCGACGCAGGCCGTCACCTCGGCGACGGCACCGCGCGTGCCCTGGTACTCGTACTCGACGTAGGCGCGCACCGGCGACTTCTTCTGCTTCAGCCAGGTCAGCACCTGCCGAATCGGGGTGTCGCCGCTGCCCCAGGGCACGTTGTCGCCCTGCGCCTTCTTGCGGTCCTTGAGGTGCAGGTTGGTGATGCGGTCGTGGTGCGCCTCGAGGAAGGCCAGTGCATCGAAGTCGGCGGCGGTGAAGTGTCCGATGTCGAGATTGATGCGGAACTGCGGCGACAGGGCCAGCGCCGTCGTGAAGCTTGCCGGCGTGGCGAACTCGTTCGGGTCCGTGATGTTCGAGTGGTTGTGCATCGCCACCGGCACCTTGTGCTTGGCGGCGAACGGCACCAGCCGCTTGGCGACGCGAAGCGTAGTGGAGGCGGTGATCACCTCGGCGCCGAGCGCCTTCGCTGCCTCGAAGCCACGATCGATCTCAGCGTCGCTGAACGAGTCGTTGAAGCTGAGGTTGTAGGCGTAGACGGTCATCCCGGCATCGGCGAAGCGCTTACGGACGCCCTCGTAGTACGACATCGGCGTCGCCAGCCGCCACGTCCGCATCCCCTCGCGCGCCGTCGCCTGGGCGGCGGCCGGCGCATCGCGGCCCGCCGGCGGGACCAGCTCGATCTGCGGCGACCACATCTCGCACTCGTCGACGCCGCATGCCTTCATCGAGGCGATGACGACGTTCAGCGCCTCGGCCGTGCCCTGCTTGGTCAGCTCGCGGAAGCTGTAGGTCTGGACGCCGAGGCGTACGCTGGCCACCGGAGAGGCGTCGACCCATCGGCCGGTGAGCGCGGGAAGGGCCACGCCGGCGACGACGGACTGGGAGAACTGGCGTCGAGTGATCACGATTACCTGCCTCTCTCTGCGTCTCGCCGGAGGCGATACGCGATGAACATGCCGCCCGAAGGCTCGCGCGACCTGCCGCCGCCGGCGGCAACGATGACGTACTGACGGCCGTCGGCTTCGTAAGTAGCCGGCGTCGTGTTGGCCGCGAACGGCAGCGTGACCTGCCAGAGCAGCCGGCCCGTCGCCGCGTCGAATGCACGGAACTTTTTGTCGAAGTTGGTCGCGCCGATGAATAGCACGCCCCCGGCCGTCACGATCGGACCGCCGTAGTTCTCCGTTCCCGTGTCGCCCATCCCGCGGGCCACCAGCTCCGGATACTCGCCCAAGGGAATCTTCCACGCGTAGGCGCCCGTGTGCAGGTCGATCGCACTCAGTGTGCCCCACGGCGGCGCGACGGCCGGGTAGCCGTCGGGATCGAGGAATTTCTTGTAGCCGGTGAAGCGCAGGCGCCCGGTGGGCGTAGCCGGGGCCGTGGTCTTTGCTGCCGGCTGCTCGCCGTGGCCGGGCGTGTCCTGAAGGTACCCGACGAGGCCCCGCACCGCGTCCGGCGAGAGGCTCGGAAAGCCCGGCATCCGTCCGATGCCCTGGCGAATCACCGTCGTGAGCTGTTCGGCCGACTGCGTGAGGTTGGTGAGTGCCGGAATCTGCGGCGGCGTGCCGCGGCGGTCGTCGCGGTGACAGTTGGCGCATGACTTCAAGTAGACGCTCCGGCCGTCGGTGCCGCCGTCGTCGGGCGCGAGAGCTCCGGTCCACGCCAGGTCATTGGCGTTGACGAACAGCCGCCCCGAGGCCGGGTCGTAGGCGCTGCCGCCCCATTCCGCGCCGCCGTCGAACCCCGGGAACACGACCGTGTCCTTGCCGATTTGAAGAGGCGTGAACGGCCCGGCGTTGTGCATCTTCGCGAGCTCGGCCGCGGCCCAGGCGTGGGCCTCGGGCGTGCGCCGCGTCAGCAGGTCGGCCGTCAGGGTCTGTCTGGCGAACGGCTCGGGAAGACGCGGCACCGGCTGAGTGCGCGAGGCCCGTTCGCCCGGGACGGTACTCGCCGCAAACGGCTTCTCGTCCACCGGGAAGAGCGGCGCGCCGGTCGCGCGATCGAGGACGAAGACGTAGCCGTGCTTGGTCGTCTGCGCTACCGCGTCGATCGCGCGGCCCTCCCGCCGGATGGTCACGAGCGTCGGCGGCGACGGGAAGTCGCGATCCCAGATGTCGTGATGCACAGCCTGAAAGTGCCAGACCTTCTTCCCGGTCGCGGCGTCGAGCGCCAGCAGGCAGTTGGCGAACAGGTTATCGCCGTTCCGATCGGCGCCGTGGAAGTCGGGCGCGGCCGACCCGGTGGGCACGAACACGAGACCGCGCGTCTCATCGAGCGCCATGCCGGCCCAATTGTTGGCGCCGCCGTTCACCCGCCACGAGTTCTCCGACCAGGTCGTGTAACCCTCTTCGCCGGGATGCGGAATCGTGTGGAACGACCACACCAGCGCGCCGGTGCGGACGTCGAGGGCGCGGATGTCGCCGGGCGACGATCCAGCGCCTTCGCCCGCCCGGCCGCCGATGATGAGCAGATCCTTGAAGACGATGCCTGGGGTGGTCAGCCGGATCGACTGCGCCGCCGGATCGCGCCCGAGATCGCGCCGCAGGTCGAGGCGTCCCTGGTCACCGAAGCCCGGCACCGGCACGCCGGTCGAGGCATCGAGGGCGTAGAGATACTGGTCGGCGGCCACGAACAGCCGCCGCTCGTCGCCATTCTCCCAATAGGCGACGCCACGATTGGGGCCGCGGCTTTCCAAGTTCGAGTCGAACGCCCACTCGAGTTTCCCGGTAACGGCGTCGAGCGCGACGACGCGGTGGCTCGGCGTGGGCGAGTACATCACCCCGTGCACGACGATCGGGTTGACCTGGAAGCCGCCGCTCTCACCCGTGTCGAATCGCCAGGCTTCTTCGAGCCGGTCGACGTTCGCCGTCGTGATCTCGCGCAACGGCGAATAGCGATCGCTGGCGTTCGACCCGCCGTAGACACGCCATTCCGAGTCCGCTGACGCCGGCGGCCCCTGGGCGCCCGTGGCGACGCCGAGCGCGAGCGCTGCGCCGGCGAGAGCGAGCGACAGATGTCTCATGGCGGTCAGTGCAGGCCCTCGGCAACCTGCTCGATCACGTAAGTCCCTAGTGTTCCCCAGCCCCCAGTCCCTAGAAGAGGTATTTGGCGGCGAACTGGAACTGCCGCGGGATGTTGTTGCCCGTCGACGTGATCCGCCCGAAGGTGGCCGATCCCAGGGCGCCGTCGGGCACCGCGAAGCTCGGCGTGTTCGCGACGTTGAAGACCTCCAGGCGCAGCTGCAGCCGCTGGCCGCCGAACACGATGTCCTTGAAGACCGACGCGTCGATGCGCCGCTGCGGCGGCCCATAGAGGTTGTTGCGGCCCGAATTGCCGATGGTGTTGACGTCCTGGGCGACGAAGCAGGAGGTGTCGAACCACCGGTTGACGGTGGGATCGTCGAGCACGCCCGAGCAGGTCTGGTTGGGGCGGTCGACGCCGGCGCCGGTGTTGCTGCGCGCGCTGGCGTTGTAGACCGTGAACGGCACGCCACTTTGCCAGTAGCCCAGCAGGTTCACCTGCCAGTCGGCGAGGAGGACCTTCGTGGCGCCGCTGGCGTTGCGGGCGAACGGCAGGTCGTAGTTGAGCGCGAAGGCATAGCGGTGCCGGATGTCGATGTCGCTCGCGCTCCACTCGAGCTCGTGAATCCGGGTCGGGTCGACGCCATAGGCCTGCTGCGCGCCACCGCCGCCGGGCTGGGTCACGTCGCTCATGCCCTTGGCCAGCGTGTAGTTGGCCTGGAAGGTCAGGCCGCCGCGTGACCGCCGCGCGAACGCGACTTGTAAGGCGTTGTAGTCCTGCAGGCCGGCGCTGCGCAGAATGCCCAGCGTCGTCAGGTTCGGCGCCGCAGTCGCATAGTAGCGGCGCGGGTTGATCGCGTCGGCACCGGCCGGCGCGTAATTGAGGTTCGGCACCGCCATCCACATCCGCCGCCCTTTGGATCCGACGTAGCCCACGGTCACCGAGCCGTCAAAGATCTGCTGCTCCACCATGGCGTTGTACTGGTGGAGATAGCTCGACTTGAGGTCGGTGTCGACGGCAGCGATGGTGCCGGCCACGGCCGGGGTGCCCTGCACCGGCGTCGGCAGCGGCGTGGAGAAGAACACGTTGGGCAGCCCTCCCGAGCCGGCTGCGTTCGTCGCGGCATAGGTGAAGGTGAAGGGCGTGTTGCGCAGCACGGCATTGGAGGCCATCGACGACGGAAAAAAGCTCAGGCCGTAGCCGCCACGAATCACCGTGCCAGTCCGCACCGTGGCGGCAAACCCGAGGCGCGGGGCGATATTGCCGTAGTCGGTCTTCACGCCGGCGCTGTCACCAGCGCCGTTCTGACCGGGAATCAGGAACTCGAGCGTGTTGATGTCGAGGTTCGAGATCTCCCCGTCCTCTTCCGTGAACGGCGTGAAGATGTCGTAACGCACGCCGAGGTTCAGCGTCAGCCACTCCTTGGCGTGCCAGTCGTCCTGCACGAACGCGCTCGGCTCCCACGTCTCCAGGGTGGTATCGACGACCAGGTGTGCCCGCGCCACGGTGAACGGATAGCCGAGCAGGAACGCCGCCGCTGCGTCGCCACCGCCGCCGGCGCCATTGTTGGTGGGCGTAGCGGTAAAGGTGTAGAGCCCAGTGCCGTCGTTGCTCTGGATCGGCGCCATCGACCGGCGCACGATGGCGGCGCCGGCGCGCAGGTTGTGCGCCCCGCGGACGCTGGTGAGCGCGCCCTGTGCCTGCCAGGTGTCGTTCTTCAGCAGGATCGGCACGAACCGCGGGTCGCCGAGCGTCGTGTACCCGGCCACGGCGAAGTTCGGCAGGCCCGACGTCCGATCGTCGACGTTGATGCCCTGCAGCCCGAAGGAAGTCGCGATGTTCTGGCCGTAGGTCTCGGGCAGCGACTCCGTATTGAAGTACAGCTTGCCGACCTTGGCCTCGAACAGAAGCGTCGGCTTGATGATTTCCAGGAAGTTGGCGTGGAGTCCCCACGCATCGGCCAGCGAGGGACCGCCGAACCCGGCCGCCGACCCGCCCGGGTCGATGCCGTCGACAAGCCCGAACACGCCGGGCACCCGCGTGTCCACGGCGTTGTCCGAGTAGCGGAGGTAGAGGGTGCGGCTGTCGGTGAAGCGGTGGTCGAGGCGCACGTCGAAGGTGTCCGACGTCTGCTCGCGGGTCACGTTGGTGGTGAAGTTGCTGCCCAGGCCCGGCGCCGTCGGCAGGGGATACATATTGAAGAACTTCCGCGCCGTCGCGTCGATGCGCCCGGTCGGGATGACGTTGTTGGGGAACGGCGTGCGCGGCGAGGTCATCGGATCGTAGATGACGATGCCGCGTGCCAGCAGCTCCGAGAAGTCGCCGTTGCGCATCAGCGGCGTCGGCACGGTGCTGACCCACGTCTGGCCGCGGTCCTGGTTGTAGTGCTCGTAGTCGGCGAAGAAGAACGTGCGGTTCCTGACGATGCGGCCGCCGAGGCTGCCGCCCCATTGCTGCTGGCGCAGCAGCGGTTTGGCCTGGTCGCGCCGGGCAAAGTAGTCGTAGGCGTCGAACTTCTCGTTGCGGAAGAAGCCGTAGCCCGAGCCGTGGAAGTCGTTGGTGCCCGACTTGGTCAGGATGTTCAGCACGGCGCCGGCGGTACGGCCGGTTTCCGCGGTGTACATGTTGGTCTGCACCTTGACCTCGGCGATGGCGTCCACCGACGGGCGCACGCCGATCGTGCCGATGAAGCGCTCGTTGTTGTCCACGCCGTCGATCAGGTTGTTGTTCAGGACGTCGTTCTGGCCGTTGACCGACACCGTGGACGTCTGCCGGCGATCGTCGGGCCGGTTGCCGCTCGACAGCGAGTTGGGCAGGCCCTCGTTCGCCCCCGGCAACCCGCGCACCAGCCCGATGACGTTGCGGCCGTTGAGGGGCAGGTCCTGCACGGCGGTTTCGGGCAGCAGCGCGCCGACGGTGGCGCTGTCGGACTGGATGATCGGCGCCTGCGCCGTCACCGTAATGCTCTCGGTGAGGGCGCCCACCGCCAGTTGGGCGCTCACGCGCTGGCGATCCCCGGCCGAGAGCCGCATCGTGGCGGAGTACGGGTTGAAGCCGGCCAGTTCGATCTTGATCGAATAGCTCCCGATCGGCACGAGACCGAAGGTGTAGTCGCCGGTCCCCGAGGTGACCTGCGTGCGGGTGTCGCCGGTCGCCGGGTTGGTGATCGTGACCGTGGCGCCGGGCAACGCCCCGCCGCTCGTGTCCGTGACCCTGCCGATGACGTCGGCGGTGGTCACCTGTGCGCCCGCAGGTTCGACCGCGGCCACCAGGCCGACGATCGCCAACACGACGAGTCCGATGCGTTGTCTCGTCCTGGTCATCACTGCCTCCATTGTTGAAAGGCCACGGTCCTCTCCACCGGCCGGCGCGAGCTCACGCCCCTGCCGTGCGACGGAAGGTGTTGTCGTCGGTGCTCGCCCGGGGGCATCGGGATGCAGCGGGTTGCCGTGGCACGACAGGGCGCTGATGGTCAGCCCGGCGTCGGCGATCCGCTGCGGGTAGGCCTTCGCGTCGCCTGGGGCACGACAGCAGGCCGTCGGGGTCGCTGTGATCTCGTCCGGGCCACCCGCCCGTGCCCAGCTCGAGGGCGCTGAGGTGGCGCAGGGCTCTGATGGCGGCGAGCATCTCGGGGAAGGCCAGCTTCCCGAACACAGGGGTGAAGACGCCCAGTTTCATGTCGTCATCCAGGCCCTCGGCATCGACCGCTGTAATCGTTTTCAGCGCGACCTTATACCATGCGTTTCGGGGCCCTGCAACAGGAGAGGGACAACCGTGAACCCTGGGGTGGGGACTGGGGCTGGGGGCTAGGGCGTGCGACGGGCTAGGATTGGCGCACGGCGATGGTGACCATACGTGATGTTGCACGGGAAGCCGGGGTCTCCACGGCGACCGTTTCGCGGGTACTGAGCCGTCCGGAGATCGTCAACGCCGAGACCCGGGCCGCGGTGATCACGGCGGTCGAGACGCTGGGCTACACGCCGAATGCCGCGGCCAAGAGCCTGCGCACGCTGCGCTCGGGCAAGCTGCTGGTCACGGTGCCCGACATCGCCAACCCGTTCTTCGCGCTGATCCTGCAGGGCATCGAAAGCGCGGCGCTTCGTGCTGGCTATTCGGTGCTGCTCGGCGACACCCAGCACGACGACAAGCGAGAGGAGCAATACGCGCTGATGCTGCAGCGGCGCGAGGCCGACGGGCTCATCTTCCTCGGTCACCGGCTGCCGAAGGCCGCCGCCGGGCTGGTGCGTTCGCTTCCGCGGGGCCAGGCGCCGGTGGTGAACGGCTGCGAGTTCAGCCCGAGCCTGGGCGTGCCGAGCGTGCACATCGACAACGCCAAGGCCGCTTTCGAGGCGGTGGACCACCTGTGCCAGCTGGGCCATCGACGCATCGGCGTCGTCACCGGCCCGATGGCGAGCCCGCTCAGCCGCGATCGCCTCAAGGGGACGATGGCGCGGGCGAACCGCGACCAGGCCAGCATCACGACCACCGTTGCCGGCGGTGATTTCTCGATCGAGTCGGGCATCGCCGCCGGTGAGCAGCTGCTGGCCGGCCGCAAGCCGCCCACCGCGATCTTCTGCTTCAACGACGAGATGGCCATCGGCGTGCTGCACGCCGCCCGGCAGCACGCGGTTCGCGTACCCGATGAGCTGTCGGTGATCGGGTTCGACGACATCCGCTTCGCGCAGTACGTTGACCCGCCGCTCACTACCATCCGTCAGCCGATGCGTGAGCTCGGCGAGGCGACCGTACGGCTGTTGCTCAACATCCTCCGCGGCAACCTCAAGGAGGCGGTGTCGGTGACCTTGCCGCACGCCTTGATCGTACGATCGAGCACCGCCCCACCACGGGCGCGTCCAGCGATCAGCGTGGCCCGCGGCTAGGGCGCACCTATCATCGACGCGCAGCCTAGCCTAGCCTAAGCCTAGCCTAGCCGCGACTACAGCTCAGTCTCAGAACGGCACACACCTTCGACGGACCGCCGCGAGAACGAGACTCGCGGGATGGTGCGCCCCCCACGTCCGCCCGCGTGGTCGAGCTCGTACGGCCTCCAATTGAGCCAGAATTCGATCCGTCCTCCCCCAAAGGCAGGAGGGACCAGATTGTGATCATCAAACGGTCGATCGTGACGCTGGCGATTGCCTCACTGTTCCCAGTGACGTCGCCGGCCGATGCTGCGATTCAACTAGTGCCGGTCGCCTCCGGCTTGTCGAATCCACTGTTCGTCGGCCACGCGGGCGACGGGACCAATCGCCTCTTCATCGTCGAACGCGGAGGAACGATTCGCGTCCTGCAGCCGGGATCATCGAGTCCAACGCTGTTTCTCGACATCCACACCAAGGTGGCCACGGCTGGCGGCGAGCAGGGCCTGCTCGGCCTGGCATTTCACCCGAACTACGCGATCAACCGCCGCTTCTTCGTGTATTACTCGCGCGCCGGCGACGGCACGGAGGTGATCGCCGAATACGCGGCGTCGACGAGCAATCCGGACGTCGCCGATCCAACCGAGAGAGTCCTGCTGACGATTCCACATCCAACCTACATGAATCACAACGGAGGCATGCTGGCGTTCGCACCCGACGCCAACCCGTTTCTGTACATCGCCGTCGGTGATGGCGGCGGGGGGTTCGACAGTCAGTCAAACAATGCGCAGAACACCGGAGTGCTGCTTGGGAAGATGCTTCGCATCGACGTCGACCATCCGGACACGGTCAACGGGACTCTGTATTCCTCTCCGCCCGGCAATCCGTTCCTGGGTCAGCCTGGTCGCGACGAAATCTTTGCGTACGGGTTCCGCAATCCCTGGCGATTCAGTTTCGATCGCCTGACCGGTCAGCAGTGGGTCGGCGACGTAGGTCAGGGTGGAGCCCCATACGGCGCACGTGAAGAGGTCGATACACCGATCCTGAGCGGTGGCAACTATGGCTGGCGCGTGTTCGAGGGGGATCAGTGCACCGGCCAGGATCCCACGCTGTGCGGCAATCCCGGCGACTACATCTTTCCGATCTTCCAATACGACCATTCGTTGAACGGGCGGTGCTCGATTACCGGCGGCTACGTGTATCGCGGCACGATGGGCGCGGTGGCCAACGGGACATATCTCTACGGCGACTACTGCAGCGGCGAGATCTTCGGGTGGGCGAACAACACGCAGAGCGTGCTGCTCGATACGTCGCTGAACATCTCTTCCTTCGGCGAGGACGAGGCAGGCGAGCTCTACGTCGTCGGCCTGAGCGGCAGCGTGTTCAAGATCGCGCCCACCGGTCCGCCGCCGCCAACCTGCACCTATACGATTTCGGCGACGAAGGCCCTGTTCGGATCGTCCGGCGGGAACGACAGCGTGACCGTCACAACCAGCTCGGGCTGCGCATGGAATGCCGCGAGCAACGTGGCGTGGATCACCATTACGGGCGGTGCCACCGGCATCGGCACTGGCACGGTCACGTATTCGGTGGCCCCCTACACGGGCAGGCCGCGCAATCGAAACGGCACGGCCACGATCGCCGGCCAGACCCTTTCGGTGAAGCAGTCGCGCTGATCGATCAGCGCGTCGACGGAGCGGCCGTCGAGCTGTTCGACGGCCGCCGGGCCCACCCTTCATGTGACACAACGCTGATCGTGTCTTTCGGCGGCGAAGTGTGGACTCCAAGGCTTGCCGCGGTTGAAGTGCGTCAACGAATGGATGGATGGAAGCCCTGCCTCGGCTAATCGCCAGCGAGGAGCCGTCCCATTGAATCAAATCACAGCGAAACCGTGACATAGTTATTTGACGGGATGTTCACCAGGGAAGAATGCGTGCTCATCGTTTGATTCGACGCATTGGACGTACGGTCGCGGCCGGGCTCGTGTGTTTCTGGTGTACTGAGGGCTGCGCCCGCAGTGCTGCCCTCGCGCCGGTCGCAGCGTTCGGGGCCCAAGACGCATCTGATTCGGCGCCGCAGGCCGTCACGCTCGAGTTCGATGTCCCCCCGAGTGTCGAAACAAAAGGGGCCGCCAGGTTTGAGTTGCGCGCAGTCCTGATTGCCGTGGTCAGTTCGTCTCGAACCCTCCAGACCGTGAGCGTCGAGCGCACCGAGTGGCAGATCCGTGGAAACAAGGCCCAGGTGTCTTTTCAGCTCGCTGCCGTACCACGCGGATCGAATCCGGTCACGCTTCATCTGCGATTTCTGTCAGACGGTCCTGCGGGGGAATGGAGCACGGCAACTGGTGAAATAAGGGCTCCCGAAACGACGGTCGTCGAAGTACCCAGCCGAGCCTCGCGTCCTCCAAAGGGTGTGGCACCAGGCGCGCTCGACTCACGTTCTGCGCTCAAGCAGGCGACCATCGACTTGCTCGGGCCGAACCAGCCACTAGAGACCGCTCTGAGCGCCTTCAACAATGTCCGCGATCTCGCGCTGGCCGTCGTGATCAGCCGCGCTCACCAATTGAAGTTCGTCGATTTGTGTACGGCCATCAAGGGGCCGCCTGCCCTCCGGTTATCAGCGGCGCTTCTCCAACTGGATCCCAAGATCGATGCGAATTCAGTCACGCAGAAGGCCAGGCGGGAAGCGCGCAGGCTGTCGGCTCGGGACGGACAGGCTGCACCTCCTACGAACAAGTGACTCGATTGATCAGGACGCCGACGGCGGCGTCCGTCGACATTCTGACCTCACTTCATTTCGCATCGTCCCCACCGGGGGTTTGGTGCCGGGGCGAAAGCCCGTGACCTTCGGACTCGTACGGTTCCATAATGCTGCAGCAGCGCATGTATGCTGTGCGAACATTGCCAGTCCGAGAACCCGGCAGGCGCTTTCGCTTGCTACAGCTGCGGTAGCCCGTTTCCGCCGCGCGCCGACTCAGCCTCTGACAGAGCAGGCCCGCAGCCCGCTCCGCTCCGCGCGTCCTTCGAACCGGGAACCCTCTTCGCGCAACGGTATCTGATTCGTAAACAGCTTGGCGCCGGCGGCATGGGCGCGGTTTACCGGGCGCATGACCAGGAGCTGGACGTCGAGGTGGCGCTCAAGGTCGTGCGCGCCGACGTCACCGGCGATTCACAGTCGGCGCTCGATTTCGAGCGGCGATTCAAGCAGGAACTGCTGCTGGCGCGGCAGGTGTCGCACCCGAACGTGCTGCGCATCCACGATTTGGCTGATGCCGGCGGCATCAAGTACATCACGATGTCGTACGTCGAAGGAGCGGATCTCGCCGCGGTGCTGCGCGACGGTCCGATGCCGCTCGATCGCGTGCGACACCTGGCCGTCCAGCTGGCCTCGGGGCTGGCGGCCGCACACGAGGCGAGCATCGTTCACAGGGATCTGAAGCCCTCGAACATCCTGATCGACAAGACCGATCGTCTCTACATCTCCGACTTCGGCCTGGCGAAATCACTGGAAGCGGCAGCGGTTCGGATGACGAGGACGGGCGACTTCGTCGGCACGCCACTCTACGCGTCGCCCGAGCAGTTCGACGGAAAGCCGGCCGATTCGCGTGGCGACATCTACTCGCTTGGTCTCATCCTCTACCAGATGGCGACAGGTCAGCAGGCCTTCAGTGGCCGATCGTCGCTGGAGCTGATGGTGCAGCGACTGAGGACGCGGCCGCCGGGGCCGAAGACACTGCGCGCCGACATTCCCGACTATCTCGATCGCCTCGTCATGCGGTGCGTCGAGAAGGATCCGGCGGCGCGCTATCAGTCGGCGCGCGAGATTCTGGCGGATCTCCACGCGGAACACGCCACCGCCGCCTTGTCCCGATCACGCACGGTGGCGTTAACCGTGCCGGCGCCATTCAGCCGCCCGGCCCTCGCCGCGCTCGGTATCCTGGCAGTGATCCTGCTCGCGGCAACAGTGCCCGCGATGCGCACGGTCATGAGCCGGTGGGCGGCGTCACCCGCGGCGATTTCTGAGGCTCCCGAGCGTGTTCGGATGACTATGATGCCGTTTCAGACGATCGGCGACGATCCAGGCCTCGGGCTCGTGAGCATCGGCATCGGCGAGGCACTCTCGTCGAAACTGTTTCAACTCGAGCGTGTCGCCGTGGTCACGTCGACGGCCGCGGAGCAGACAAAAGCGAAGGGCTCCGCCGTGGCTCTCGCGAAAGACATCGGAGCGAGGCTCGTGGTGTCGGGATCGGTTCAGGGCGGCTCGGGCAATCTGCGCGTGACGGCGAACGTGGACGACGTCGACAAAGGGCGCATCTGGTCCGGCGAATTCGCCGGGCTGGCGGCCGATCTCCTCACGCTCGAGGATCGCATCTTTCAGGGCGTCGTGGCCCGGCTCGGCGTCACGCCGACCACCGCCGAAACCAGCCGGACGCTCGTGCATCCCACCGAGAACTTCGACGCCTACGAGGCGTATCTGAAGGGACGGAATGCGATGCGCGCGCAGAATGACCTGAAGAGCGTCGAGATGGCGATCGGCCACTTCGAAGAAGCGCTCAAGAAGGATGGACGGTTTGCGCTGGCCTATTCCGGCATCGCCGACAGCTCCATAAGAATCTACCGCTCGACCAAGGAGCCGGCGTGGGCGCAACGCGCCCTGTCGGCGGCGCAGCAGGCGCAATCGCTGGACGATTCGCTCGCCGAAGTGCACCAGTCCCTCGGCAATGTGTACCTCGACATGGGACGCACCGCTGAAGCGATTGTCGCGCTCAAACGGGGCGCCGACCTTGCGCCGGGTTCGGACGACGCTTTTCGCCGGTTAGGTCGCGTGTATCTCGCGTCCAGCCGCAACGATGAAGCGATCGCGGCGTACCAGAAAGCAGTGAACATCAATCCGTATCACTGGTTGAACAGCCTCTCGCTGGGTGCTGCCTACCTTCAGCTCGCGAAGTATCCGGAAGCGATCGCCGCATTCCAGCGCGTCATCGAGCTCGCGCCAGATATACCGAATGGCTACAACGACATCGGTGCCGCTTACTTGTACACCGGACAGTTTCAGCTCGCCGTCGAGGCCCTGAACCGCGCATTGCAGCTGCAGCCCCTTCCCAACACGTATACCAACCTTGCGATTGCCTATGCTTCGGATGGCAAGTTCGGTCAAGCCGTGGAGATGTTCGAGAAAGCTGCAGAGCTGAGGCCGAAGTCAGAGGTGTTCGTCGGAAACCTCGCTGACGGCTATCGCTGGGCCGGAGATGCCGAAAAGGCGAATGCCACCTATGACCGCGCTGTCGGCCTCGCGCTCGACCAACTCAAAGTCAATCCGCGGGACGCGACGGTGAAATCGCACCTTGCCCTTTTTTTTGCGAAGAAGGGTGACGGTGCGCAGGCGCGTCGACACATGACCGATGCGCGAGCCATTGCGCAGGCGAACGTCGAGTTGATGTACAACGAGGCGCTGATGTTCGTCTTGCTGGGCGATCGCGACAAGGCGTTGACCAGCCTCCAACAGGCCTTTCAGGCAGGTTACCCTGCTGCCGCGGCCACGGCCGATCCCGACCTGCGTTCGCTCAGAAGCGATCCGCGGTATCAGCAGCTACAGACGACGCTCGCGTCCGCCCGACCGTCGTGATCGCCCTCTGCGGGCGATGACAGCAGCGAGTCCAGCTGAGACGAGTGCGATCGTCGCTGGTTCCGGCACCCGCGTGGTGTTAACCGCGGCGACCATAAATGCCGTTCCGAGGTCTTCAGGGGCCAGGTCTGTAATCGTGATGAGGACGTCCACGGGACAGGTGGACGGTCCGTCCGGACAGATGCCGGGTCCCGACGGGTTGAACAGTCGAAACCCGCCCGGAATCAGCTCGATCATCGTCAGCTCCGACTCTTCCCCAACCGTCAGCGAGTCGAAGAACAGTGGGTTCGCCGGCGTTACGAGGAAATCGACGGACAGGATGTCGCTCCCGTACAGCGTGCCAGGGGCGCCCGCAGAGGACACCGCGCCGGCCGTTCCCTGAATTGGGTCTGGGGAACTGCTGCAGTTCACGAGCGGAAGCGGAAGGGAGAATGTCAGCCCGAGCAGCGGATCGGTGCCGCATTCGTCACCGGAGACGGAAATGACCGCCGCGCGCGCATTGCCGACTGACATCGCGCACGCGAACACTGGAACGAGCATTGACATTCGCAGCTGACGCATAAGCGCCTCCCCGGCTTCAGCCGCGCGATGCAAAACTGAAACCCTTCGCGCAATCCTGTGAGGAGGGACTTTTCACTTGAAAACGTCAGTGGAGTCCGGCTGAGTTTCGTTGAAGGTTCTCTGACAGCAGACTAAAGACGCCGCGTGGAAAGAACGCCTCGCCAACCCGGCCGCGGCCTGCGAAAGTACACGGACGAGCTTGCGGCGACCCCGTAGATTGGCCGATCGAATTCACCCTGATGGCGGCAATGGTTCGGCGCTCTGCCTGCCTGGGATCGAAATCCGTGTTCCGCCCATGAGCATGATCCCGCGGTCACTGCGGTCCGTCGCTCCACCCGTGCCGGTTATGTCTTCGTCTTTGACGTTGTTGGTGAGGGTAATGGTCGCCTTGCGTGTATGGGGCCTGGCCTCGGTGCCGATTTCCAGTTCCCCGTGCAACATGATCCACTCGGTGGTCAGTTCAAGGTCAGCATTGTCTGCGATGCTGAGTTTGCCATCGATAGTCAGATGCCCAGCGCCGGTGGACTGACGTCGAGGAGCACGTTCTTGTCTTTTGCAATGGTGACCTTGTCGCCAGCGGCTGGTACCTTCCGCTCCGGCCAGGTGGCAGGATCAGACCAGCGCGTCTGCCTGACTGCCGGCGCTCCGGCATTCTAAGCCTGAACGACAGCGAACACGCCGACGAGCAGGAACACTGGAACGAGCGAGGCAAGAAGGAACGAGCTGAGCGGCCGGCAAGATAGGTAACAGATCAGTCCGGCGACATGGGTGACAACGTCTTCCGGACGAACCGACCTTTGTGATCCTCAATCTGCTGGCGCCGCTCGTCCATGCGCCCCAGCTTGAGCGGCCCAAAGTATACGTCCCAGAGTCCATCGCCGACTTCTTCGAGACCGACGTACTCGCCCGCCAGTGTGTGCGTCACGCAGACCCATCGCTTCTTCCAGCGGATGCCGCTGTTGCGGCTGACGAGCCGGACTTCGAAGTGCCCGGGGTATTCGAGGGGCGGCAGATGCGGGGGCAACTCGCGGGGCGATGACTGATAGTGCGAGGCCGGTGTCTCCTGATCGAGCGCTTCGTGCGGGCGGTCGTAGTTATATTCCTGGCGAAATCGATTGAAGCGGACTTGCTGCGCGCGCAGCGTACCGCTCGGAGGGCGCGTGGCTTCGGCCTTGAGTGTGCGGTGCATGCGTTCATGGCGCCCGTTCTGCTGCGGTGACGCGGGCGCGATCAACTCGGGGAGGATGCCGAGCCGGATCCACCACACGGACAGCGTCGACAAGCGCCCGAGCGCCGTGGTGGCGAAGGGCACGCCATTGTCGGTCCGGATGATTCCCGGCAAGCCGTACTCCTGGAATAAGCGAAGGAAGATAGGCCGGGTCCCAGCGATCGCGGTCGAGGGCAAGCCGTGGCAGGCCAGCAGATACCGGCTGTAGCCATCGACGATGGTCAACGGATAGCAGTACACGCCGTTGCGGGTCTTGAATTGCCCTTTGAAGTCTGCCGTCCATGTGCCGTTGGGGGCCGTCATTGGGATCAGCGACCGGCCTGGATGCGCGGGGACGGACCGGCGCCGTGATGTCGTGATGAGCCCTGCGCGATCCAGCAGGTCACAGACCGTACTCCGGGCCGGAAGCGTCCACGTCGGCTGCCGCGTGGACACGACCTTTAAGAGCTTCTTGGCTCCCCAAGTCGGATGGTGTCGCCGCACCTCCAGCAGGGCCGCCACGATGCGCTCGGAGGTCGCCTGCGGAGAATGGGTGGGACGACGCGACCGATCGACCAGCCCCGCGGGACCGCCGGTTTCATAGCGAGCGATCCACTTATACGCCGTCTTGCGACTGATGCCGAATCGCCGCGCCAGGTCCGCGACGTCGAAGACGTCGCGCTGATAATCCGCGATGAATTGCACGCGTTGATCCATGAGTAACGTCTCCCGCCACGGCATCGAGCACCTCGGCTCGAGTGTGGCTGAATGTGTTACCCATGTCCCCGGACCGTTCTGTTACCCTTCTCGCCGGACCGCACCAGCGATGTTGCTTACTCACGGATTCAACCCCTGTACTGGAAGATCACCAGGAACCGCTGCGGCAAAGCATAGCGCGATAGTCCGGGTTGCGCATGCCGAAGTCCTCGATGCTGCTCGAACTGTCCTCCCGCGCCAATACCGACTATCCTCTCACGTTGTCGAAAACCTGAGAGATCACCATGCGTACAATCGCCAGATGTTTCCTGTTGTTCGCACTAGTTGCGGTCGTCCCTCGCGTCGCCGCGGCGCAAGCCACTCTCGCGGGTGAGGTCAAAGACACGACCGGCGCAGTGCTGCCGGGCGTGACCGTTGAAGCCGCGAGCCCTGCGCTCATCGAAAAGGTGCGTACCGCGGTCACCGACGGCAGCGGGCGCTATCGCATCGAGCCGCTCCCGCCCGGTAGCTACACGGTCACGTTCTCGTTGACCGGGTTCGCGCCGGTGAAGCGGGAGGACCTCATGGTCAGCGGTTCTGGCGTCATTACGGTCGACGTGGAGCTGACGGTCGGCGGCATGGCGGAAACGGTCACGGTCACGCCCCGGCGTCGCGACGAATCGTCGCTCGACGTACCGGGCGCGATCAATGCCTTTACCGCGGCCGATATCAAGACCGCCGGTATCGATCGACCGCAGGATTTCGTTGCGCTCACGCCGAACATGAGCCTCGTGCAGACCCAGAACCAGGGCACCTCGTTCGTGACTGTGCGAGGCATTTCGCAGGCGCGCAACAGCGAGCCCTCGGTGGCCGTGCTCATCGACGGCGTGCAAATGGCGAACCCCTCGCAGTTCAACCAGGAGCTCTTCGACATCGACACCATCCAGGTACTGAAAGGGCCGCAGGGCGCGCTCTACGGACGTAATGCCATCGGCGGCGCGATTATCATCAACACGAAAA
>Ga0210380_10000127_pt1 | contig 43614 bp, 68 predicted proteins | sample PLM4_5_coexredo_FD_155476 | JGI IMG/M metagenome (GOLD analysis project Ga0210380, IMG submission 155476) | Groundwater sediment microbial communities from an aquifer in East River, Colorado, USA - PLM4_5_coex redo | ecosystem: Environmental > Terrestrial > Soil > Riparian zone | place: USA... | reverse complement strand
CCAGGACCGTCTTTCAGGCCAACATGAATCGCCATCGAGTACTCGTCATACAGCGACTTGTGTAGAGAATCCCACCCTTGGTAAGGCTCAACTAATTCCAACACAGGCGGTGGTTTTGGCTTGGGCGGTGGTGCATTCCAGTTCCTGTAGGTAAGCTTGCCATACGGATCAGTGTACTGCCACAGAAAGTCAGCAGTGCGCTGGCCTATCGCACCAGAGGCAAGGATCCCATTGTTCTTTTGGATCTGAACGATGATGCTCTCGAACACGCTATCGAATATGCGTGTTGGCTTTCTATCGAACTTGATCCCAGGAACCTTCTTCGCTGCACGCTGAAAAACCCAGACATCGAGACCAACGTCAGGTCCACGAGGATCTTCTGGGCCGTAAAGAGGTCGTTTCAGTGTCATGTTGCTCATGGGTTGTGCTCCGCTAGGTTGCTAGTGATGACCATTCTCTCTACTTCATCTGTCTGTGGTGCCATCAGAGCCTGTACCCGGACATGCATGTTTGACTTGCTGGTCACGATGATGTGATCTCCAACTTTCACATCTTGATCTGCAGGAAGATAGATGATGAACAAGGTATCTGGCCTCTGCAGACCTAGCATCGTGATTGTCTGAGCATGTGCGGCACCTGGGTCAACTGAGCAAGACACTCCAGAGGCAATCACAACCTCTGCACTTTCACCATGACCGCCGTAGTTATCTTCAGTGACAGTCATCCTGTAGATGTCGCATACGTCACTTTGCCAAACTTCAGCCTCCTGACGGAGGAGACCAAGTTCAATATCTGTTAGTGACATATGGAGAGTTCCAGTTGTTCGGAACATCCTCAAGGCGGGTACCTGCCTCAGACGCGAGCCTGAGTGCCCCGAGGTTAGCCCTAGCTAGGAACTTCCTATGCAACTGCATACAATGCTCGTAGAACTGATTGCGAGAGAACATCTTGCCACCAGACATGAACAGGTAGCGTGGAGCGAGCTTTGTCGCTTTAATCAACCAGCACTGAGCAATTGCGTAGTTGGAGTCGTACGTCTCTTCCCAGCCTGAGTTATCTGGACGGACTCCATTGATGTCCAAGCGCTTCGACATGTCGAGGACAACTTGGAGTTCAGCCTCCCCCAGGACAGGCTCAGCGTTCAGATCTGCGAAGATGCTGAGCCTGGCCCGGGTAGAAGCTTCATTCATGCCTGCGCAGCCTTATAAGCCTCGACAGCTTCGATCAAGTCCTCCTTGTTGGAGTACTCAGAAGAGTTGAGACCGAGAGAATCGGCGTACGCATTCCACTCTTCACGTGATGCAGAGTGAGCAAGACCTTCATCTTCCTCTCCTGCTTCACCTTCTGGCTGAGGCGCTGTGTGTTCTGCCACAGATGCATCGTGAGCAGCCACATGCGCATCAAGAAGAGCGAGGTTCTCTTCATCCGACAGACCAAGATCACGACCGTCACTCGGAATGAATCCGAGTTCCTCGATCTTGTCTGCCGTTGCCTGAAGCTGAGTCTGACCGAATTCTTCGCGGGTGTCGATCCCCTCAGCATTCAAACCGATGGCATCCGCTCGTGCAACGCGCGGGTCTGTATCCTTGCCCATCAGTTCACCTGACCTTTGATCTTGCCTCTACTCGTCAACGGAGCCCAGTTTTTCTTCGTCTGAGCAGCAATCGACGGATCAGAGGGTCGTAGGAGTGCTTGCATCCGGCGCTGGAACTCCTCACGGCGTCTTTCTGCTGCGAGGTGATCCAGCGCCTTCTGCTCTTCAACTGTGAGCGCCACTACCTACCCGGCGTGCTGTTGCATGTAGAGACGACGAGCAGCCTCTGTGCGAGCACTGAGATCTGCCTGTGCTGACACAGACACGAGCGCACACTTGGCAGCCAGGAACTGCTCTGCTTCTGTGGTTGCATCGTCCAGTGAAAGCACTGTCGTCTTGCGAGCAAGAGCCACCTTCGCGTTGACAGTGACGTTTGCAGCTGTTGGATTGGAAACTGCGATGTTAACTACAGCCATGTCAGGATCACTCCCCTTCCTACGGAGCTCTGAGCACTGCGAACGGATACCTATTGGCCTCCGTCGTCTGCTCGTAGTTGATGGGGTTCGGGACCTGCCAGCCGTACCTAGCAACAACACGCAGAGCGATCATGTCCTGCTGCGCGAGGTTGTACTGGATGACACCAGTACCTCCATCCTGGATAACAGCCTGATCCAGAATCTTGTACGTGATGTCTTTTCGGATTGCGATGATGCCCTGAGTGAAGTCCCCTGCGAACATTTCAGCGGAACCTGCACCAGAAGGCCACATCCCAGGCATGGCGTAGACCAGAGGCGAACCCTCGATCGAGCTAGTATTCACATCGAGGAGCTTCTGACCAGTCGTGTCACGGGCAGAGCGGAGACGCGCCTTGTAGGTCGTGCGCGTAACGAACCCGTTGGGGTCGTAACCATCCGCTTCCAGAAGACCCATGAGCTGGTTGAGGTCCTCTGCGATTCCACCAAGTGCAGCGGTGGAGGTACCACGGTTGAACGTATTGCCTGCAGCAATAGCTGCAGTTGCTACATCTGTGGGCCAAGATGCAGGCTTGTTCGTGCCGAAGAAGATGGCGGCATCGAGCACACGCGCGATAGCCTCCTCGAGGCGGGGACGAATTTCTCCCCACACATCGAACCCTGAATCGTCCAACACCGCTTCTGGAATCGGAACGATTGCAGCGATCTCTTCTGCGAACAGGAACTTGTTCGCCCACGCCACCTCAGTCGTCTGCTTGAAGCCTGTATCACCGTTGACGAAGAACGCCGAAGGAAGAGCAGCAAGAACTGGCATGCGCTGCTGGTTCGTGGACATCGTCACATGGCGAAACAGCTGAAGCGCGGCCGACTGAGTGGCTACGTTCTGCACGATCTCATTGGACACATCCTCAGGAATGAGGGCAGTGACATTCGACCGGGCAATGAGGTTATTGTAAGCCATCTACGGCCTCTCTGTTCCGGGTTAATCCCTACCTGCAGCTTGACGCAAGAGGGAGTTCATGTCTTGAGACCCAGTATCCCGTGATCCGCCAGCGCCACCATCAGCACCGCCAGGGACATTTCCAAGGAGGTATGGCTTGTCCTTAACGAGGTCACGCAGCGCAACTTCCACTTGACGCTCATCGTCAGGATCGGAGATGTCGTCCCAGTCAAGAAGGCGTGCAGCATCGCCGCGAGCCTCACGTGCAATGCCTACCTTGCCAGCGAGAACTTGAACACGTAGTTCTCTGGCATCCTTTTCAATCTTGACCAACTTCTCCTCCGCCTTGGTTGCCCGATCTCGTTCTTTCTCAAGATCCGACTTGTCCTGATCTTCTCTCGCTTTGAGAGCATCCTGTGCCTCACGAGCTTGAGCGCGATACTTTGCAGCGTCACGATTCGCTCGTGCGAGTTCAGATCTGGAAACGAGGTCCTTGTCGTCAGTGCTACCTGAGCCTGACTCGGTGCCCTCCGGGGGCGATCCTCCGGTACCTTCATCGTCGGTACCATCTGGATTGTCTCCTCCACCTTGACCACCTGGGTCATCTGGTGCGAAGAGGAAGCGATGATACATCGTACACACTCTCCTTTCCCTGCGTCAAGCAGCGTCCTTGTTGACTGAGTTCAAAAGGAACGCTACTCCTGTTCCCACTGTCTGTACGTTGCTCTGATCTTGCTTCTTTACCTTCACGTCGTACAACAGTGCTCGACCTGTCAGTGCCAAGGTGTCAGCACGCAGGATCTTCACCTGACACTTTCCTGTCGCAGTATCTACATCCACGATACCTGCAGTAGACCTCTTTTTCTTGATTGCTGCAGAAGCATCTGTATCACTGCGACTGTACTTTGCTGTATACCAAACCTCATCTCCCGGATCAAGGTCCGTAGACAAATCAACGTCGAGAAGGTTGTCCTCGCCAATGATGATCTCGTGATCTGAAGTGATGAGTGCCATTACGCCTTTCTGATCGTAGAGGTGATTCGCTTTGTTGCCAACGTAGCAGGAGAGACTTCAGTATTCGATACCGTGGGCAGATGCGTCTCATCTTTAACAATCACACTTGGAGATCCCTTCTTGACAATTGTACCTGTTGGCTTTGTCCATGGGGTACCAAGTGAAACACTCTGCACTTCAATCACTGTACCTGTGTCTTGTGATGTAAGCACTGCAAGAATCGTTGGCGTATCAATTCCTGCAAATACATCAACCACAACAAGGGACACAAGAGTGAGAGTTGTATCTGCTCCGACACCAACATCAGTAGCAGAGACAGAAGCAGAACGTGTAGCTGTGTCTGCAACTGAGCCTGTGTCTGATACATTAATCTGTGTCGTCGCATTGACAGAACTTGCATCTGTTCCTGCACCAACGTCAGTCTGAGGTATTGCAGCGACAAGTGCCTGCGCGTCTGACCCGCTCTGCGACGAGTCGACGGTAGTGTAGGATGCAACAAGGACTCCTGTTTCCGTCGTCAGAGCGCCTGTCTCAACAAGAGCGTACGCACTCGTGAGTGCTACTACGTCAGCACCCGCACCTGTGTCAGACGCTACAACAGGTGAGGAAACAGCAGCTATGTCAGCACCTGTACCTGTATCACTGACACTGAGTACTGCAGTCAGTGCTTGTGCATCAGTTCCTACACCTGTATCTGTCGCTGTATATAGCGCGACCCTGCTACCTGCGTCTGTTTCTGCACCTGTGTCTGTAACAGGAATTGCTGCTGTAAGCGCAGAAACGTCTGCACCTGCACCTGTATCTGTATCTGTTTTTGGTACAGTGACAGTTTGTGCTTCTATACCTGTACCTGTATCCGTGACAGCTTGTGGGAACGTGTAAGTAGCTGTATCTGCACCTGCACCTACATCTGTAGCAGGAACAACTGCTACCAGGGTACTCGTGTCAGTCTCAGCACCTGCATCTGTATCAGATATTGCTGTTACAAGTACTTGTGCTTCTGCACCTACACCTGTATCAGTGAGTACTTGTGGGTATGTGTAGGTTGCTGTATCAGCGCCTACACCTGTGTCTGTACCTGCGTATGTTGCAACGCGTACACCTGCATCTGTTCCTACTCCAGTATCTGTAACAGGTATCGCTGCTGTAAGAGCAGACGCATCTGTACCCGCACCCGTGTCAGTATCTGCTACTGGGGTTGATGCAACTCCAGTATCCACGAAGTCAGCATCGAACCACCCCTCGATGTGGTCTTCAGGATCGAACCAGGACCAGTCGAACATACTCTAAGCAGCTAGGTTGAAGGCTTCAGCTTTGAGTGCATTGATTGTCCAAGCACCTGAGGTACCAGGAGTACACGAAAGGCCAACCTGCAGTCCACTAACTGTCAAGTCGAACGCTGCAGATGTGACTCCGACAAAGAATTCACCAAACCCAGCAGCAACAGCTGCCGAATGAGCAATAGATGACTGTGCGCGCACGATCCCTGACGCTCCTGCTGTCCAAACAACTGCATAGATTTCAATGTCAGCGTTATCTACAGCAGCTGACTGTGCGGGACCAGTCAAGGTGCAACGAGCAGTATCAGCAATTGCTCCTGCAGTGCCAAATCGCACAGTGAAGATAGTAGTAGCTGTGCCTGCACCTGTCTTCGATAGAGAGATGTTCCACTTCATCACGGACGATATCTTAAGACGCCCACCAATTGTCATGTTGGATCCAAGAATATATGTATCTGCTGTAGCAGGAGTTTGTGCAGCGACACTGGTGTTATACACTGCCGGGTTGCTAACTGTCGCTGCAAGCTTAAAGAAGCCAACACCCTCAACAAATTCCAGAGTATCGTTAGGCAGCAACGTCGTCTTGTGCATCTCGTACACAGTAGCACTGCGCTCCAACACAACTGTTACATCAACAGGGCTTGTTGCGTGTGAATTACGGATGTTAATGCTCTTGACATTACGGCGCTTTGTACCTCCAGGAGCAGCCACAATCGTCGTCGTGGTTGCAGTCGTGATGTTCGTAACCGTTGTCTCTGGTTGATCCATCACAGGCGGAGATGCCTGTGAGCAGTCCATGTGTGATGCAACTACATCTACATCACAGACAGCACTCGTAACAAGTCTGAGTGTGTCAGTGGTAGTTACAAGGACTAGCACTTTTCTCTCCCTTCATCCGGCATATGCGAGCCTGGGCTTAGGAAATCTAGAATAGTTAACCTTCAATATAGTGTCAGCAACAAATTCTCCGCCCTCCCAATCATCCATTATAGATCCTGTATTATTGGATGAATAGGCAAGACCAGGTGAACCTGACTGCAACGATGAGTTGTCTACAAATGTCCGCCTACTAACACCATTCTGTAGTGCTTCAAGAGTTACAGCACTCGCAGGTCCAGTTGCTCTAAACGTCCAGCGATCTCCGTTAGTAAGCACAGTAGCAAAGGTGTCCAACTGTGCACTGACACCTGCAATAAAACGCCGAAATTCTGCACTGCCTACAGATGTATTAATAACGAATCTGTAGTAAGTTAAAGCACCACTTGCACATCGTACGCAAAGACCTGGTCCTTCTCCTACTCCCCCAGCAGTAGCAGTAAGAATTGCTGAAGAAGATTGATCGTCTGCCCAAGCACGACCTGTATATCGTGCACCACAATCTGAAATCGGATTGGAAGGAACGACAACGTTGCTAGTGATACTCAGGCTGGTAGTGAAAGGAAGCACTGTCCACACACCGTTACCAAGCGGAGTCTCATTCGCACGGTTAAAGTTGTCTGTTGCTTGTGTGACCCAACTCATCAGTTAATAATCCCCTTACGAAAAGCGATTGCTACTGCATGAGGTCGATTCTTCGCACCAAGCTTCCTTGATACATCTTTCGCTTGACTATGCACTGTCTCCATCCCGATACCGAGAAGTTTCGCCGCTTCTGCATCTGTGTATCCCTCAGCGATGAGAAGGAGACAACGTATAAGAGAATCAGACAACTCATTCGTCGCTGTCGTATCGCGTGTGTTCGGATCTTGTTTCCTCTTTGTCAGACGCTCTATGTCGTCAGTGATTTCCTCCAGGATCCTATCATCAGGTCGTGGAGGACTCCACCCTGCCCTAACAAGCATCCTAATCAAGTTGATTCGCCGTAACTTTCTCTTATCAAGCATGAGGTCAACTTGCTGTCGCAGTGATTGTGGTCGCGTCGAGAGAATCGTTCACCTTAGAGAAGAGAGGCGCTGTAACCCATCCTGACGTAGCAAGGTCTTGATCTGGACGAATAATCTGTGTTGCTGATCCTGCCACACTCGCGTTATCTGAACCTGAACCACTGTCTGACACTGTAAACAGTGATCCACCACCTGTTGCCAACGGAATCAGTGCTGTACCAAGCGTGCCCCATCCAACAGAAGAGACAGTAAGAGATCCTCCATCAATGGTACCTGCAGCAGCCATAGGCGCTTTCTGCAACTGCATCGTGACCGTAGCACCAGATGACGATGCAAACTCTGCAACTGCCTCTGTCCAATCACCTCCTGACTCCCCAGTAAACGAACCTACAGCTTGATTGCTAACCAACCAGACAAACTGGAGAGCAAGACGATTAGAACCATTCGTTATCACTGCATTATCAAGCACTGTTGTATTCGTAGCTGCATCACCTGCAAACTGCACGCCTCCATTCTCGAAGACATCGTTAACTGTTGCACCAGCAACGACACCTGAGAACTCGTAGAGAACAATGAACAGATCGTTCCCTGAAGCACCCACAGTGATATCGAATGAAACAGTGCCACCTGCTGCAGCACGGCCTGCATAGATGAATCCTTGCGAGTTCGTGCCAATGCCTCTGTTCGATGCAGCACCTGTAAGACCTGCGACACCATCAAGACGGTTGATGTTAACTGGATTTGCAGGTCCTACAAAATCTCCACTTACTCCCCTCTCTACAATCGCTGCAATGATCAAATTGCCAGCACCACAACCTGCTAGAGAGACAGTAGTAGTTCCTGTGAGAAGAGCTGTACCTGCACTCGCCTGCACGAACAGAGGAGTCGTGCCAGGAAGAGATGCTGTATCTGAACCTGTACCTGTGTCAGAGACATTAACAGAAGTAGGTCCACCAGCTGCACCAATAATTGCAGTACCGACACAACCCCATGCAGCGGAAGTAATGGTAGCAGTACCACCGTCAATCGTACCTGCTGATGCCATCGCAGCCTTCTGCAACTGCATCGTCGCAGTAGCACCAGACGCTGACGTGAACTCAGCAACTGCCTCTGACCACGTACCACCTGACTGTCCAGTAAACGCAGCAATAGCCTGGTTCGACACAATCCAGACAAAGTTCAGAGCAAGGCGGTCAGCAGCGTTTGTTACAACCGCACAATCGACCACCGTCGTATTCGTGTTCGCCTCACCTGAAAACTGTCCGCCAGCATTCTCAAAGACAGAAGCTGCAGTCGTACCTGTTGCTACACCTGAAATCTCATAGAGAACAATGAACAGATCATTACCAGATGCACCTACCGTCAACTGGAAACTGCAGGTACCGTTTGCCGCGACCCTTCCGGCATATATGAATCCTTGAGAGACACCTGCTCCTGAGCCAACACCCCTGTTCGATGCTACACCATCAATCCCAGAGGAACCAGCGAGATTGTTGATGTTCGTTACAGAGGACGGACCTGAGAAGTCACCATTCAGGCCTCTCTCAAAGATCGCTGCAACAAGGAGATTCCCAGCCACACATCCAGTAAGGGAGACGGTGCCAGTACCCGTGAGGATTGCAGTACCGGCACTCGCCTGGACAAAAACTGGGACTGCCACTTATGCAGGTGCGCCAACGACGATGCCGTTATTGATTTTCTTCTGCAGCCAAGAGGCCCATTCAGCAGCCTCAGCAGCAGCGTTGATTGTTCCAGAGTAATGCGTATTGTTCGCCCACTCTGCAGCATCTCCTTCATCTGCACCTACTAGATTTCCATCACTTCTGAAACCACCGGGACCTGGCCAGTTATTCGCGTCCACACCCATGTACCCTACGACGTTTCCATGTGCATGGTTACCACTCCCTGGTCCTGGCGTGATGTCTAGTCCTGAGAAACCTGAACGCTTCAGCGCACCTCCTGGAATGAACTGATCTGCAATGACTCGATTGTTGAGGAGCTGATTGTTGCTCCCTGCATTTTGGACAAAAGCAACAATACCCATTCCATCTACAACCTGATTCCGCTCGATGATGTTATTGCTACACCCGACAGCAGCAGCGTCTGAACCATCAATCGAGATACCACCGAAAGATCCTGGTTGAGCGTTACCAGGCTGAGAGTGATGCCAGAGCATACAGTCGAACATGTGGACATTGTTCGTGTGATAGATCGAGATGATATCTTCAGGCTCAGACAGGTTGTACTGGTTCTCGATCTCACACCAAGAGACCTCGATTGCTGTATTCAAGACCTCCCTGAACTGCACGAAGTTACCCACATGCGAAAGACCTGCCTCTGTTGCACCACCGAGAATGTTGTGATGGCGACACTTCGTGATCTTACAGGTAGAGTTCAAGAGTGAGTTAGGCCACAACTCAATCCCTCGCGTTCCCTCGATCGTACATCTCTGGATCAGAACCTTGACCCAGTCCTTCGCTACAAACCAACGAGATGACTGCTGATACGTAGGTCCACCGAACACCTGCATATCTTCCACTGTTACGTCAACACCTGCACCTGTGAAGTGATAAGCGTCGATCATGTAGCCATCACTTGAGAGATTCCTGACTCTCCCTTTCAGAATCACGGGCTGCGTTGTAGCAATTGAAATGCACGGAGTTGAGCTGTTCGACTCCCACGAATCGAAGTAGGTACCCCCCTGAGTAATAACCTGAGGTCCACGGAACGGTGGGTAGTTCGTCGGTAGGACCGGAGGAATGGCAGATCCGATGTCTGTAACACTCATGTGCAATTTCGCGGAGGCAACGAGGATCTTTCCGTTCTTCGTCGCCATAGCAGGTTCTGCTGGCCGCTGGTCACCTTTCTTGTACGCGAGAACTTTGTCTCTGTACTTAGCCCAGTTGGTGTAGTCACCATTCGGACCTGAATTCGAAGCCTTCCACTTGTCGTATGCAGATGCCCCTGGAAGGTTCGCAAGGATCTCGTCCTCGAAGAGATCTTGAGGAAGGGTAGACATGTCTCTCCTTTATACCTCGGCATACACAACACCGATTCCAGTGGTAGAGCCTGCACCTGTAGTAACAGTGAGACCTTCACCACTTGTCGTCTTGAAATGACCAACAGGTGAGAAACCAGGTGAGTGATTTCCATTGATAGGCATAGCAAACACTTCTGAGATCGCTGTACCTGCACCTGCAGGCTTCGAGTTGAAGACAACTGTTGTTGCAGTACCACCAGCGTGCAAACGGAACAGCAGCACAAGGATTGACTTCCCTCCAACTGCTGTGACAATGTTTGCATCCGTCTGTGACGCTGCGATGTTGGCCTTTGCGAACTTCGGAGTACTCTCGACATACCCAGTCATCACAGCGTCCACCATTGTGGCTGCACCAAGGTGATGCGTTGTACGTAGTGATGCAGGTGCTGAAACAGGGAGCGGAGAGCCCGCGGACACAAACGACGCTACACCATCACCGCCGATAGCGAGCTTCATTACCTGGTATAGGATGCCGCCTACATCATCTGCGGCAATTGTTACACCCGCACCTGGGGTGATGCCAACATTGTCGGCCATCTGTCCCCCTTACGAGAGCGTCAGAGAAGCAGTGAGCGTCCAGGTACCAGTTGTCTTCGTTCCGAGCGACTGCACCTTTCGGTTCATGTTCTTGTTGCGAGTAACGCCGTTACGAACACTCCACTCTTCCCAGGCGTAGTTCCCTTCCGCCGTCGTAAAATCAGACCTGAAATCCACTGTCTGGTTCGTGCGGATCGGGTATGTTGCAACCATGCCCTTGAAGAGCTTATTGGTAGCTGCCTGAAGGTCCGTCTGCGTTGCAACTGCCGCTGTTGCAGAATCGCCAGTTCCGATATCTGCGTTCGCGTTGTTATACGCCGTCGTACCTGCGAAGGCAATCGTTAGGTCCCAAATCTCCTGGATACCTTCGTTCAGCAAGAGATTGCCGTACACCTCCTGCACTTCCTCTGCCTCACCGACAAGCAGGCGAAGCCAGTCAGACGTGACACCTCTTGCCACCTCGATCATGCGCGGCATGAGACGATACGCAGGGACATACGCTTGCAGATTGTTGTCCCAGGTCATCTCACCTGTGAACTCTTTGTAGTTGCCGTCTTGCACGTGCGACTTACCGAGATGCCGGAGACGCTTGCGAGCAAAGTTCACAGCGTCCTCCGACCACTTCTCACACACCCACAGTGTGTTCATCTTGCCTGATTCCGTTGCCTCTGCAACTACTCCGACAGAAGCAGCATCATCGCCACGAGCGATGTCCATCCCTTACCTCCTCACTCCTTGGGTGCCACCCTTTGGCGGGATAGGCTGCCCATTCGGGTTTGTACCATTTGGTGTTTGATCTTGCTTCATCAGAGATTGTCTCTCCGAGTCAGCATCCGACTCTTCCAGCATACGCATGATCGTATCATCGTCATAGCCCAGCTCTTTCAGGATCTGCGATCTGGACACTCCAACCGCCTTCTTCTTGACTGCCGTATCTGCAATCTCAGAATCAGACCGTGGTGACGCATCCTTCCACAACGTCTCCAGTTTAAGATCCTGTGCTGGCTGTGGACCGTCTATCTCCATAGCAAAGAGCAAGACATCCTGCCACACATTGCCAAACGACTTCTGACGATCAGAGATCTTTTTGACGAAGCGTGCCTCCGCCGACTTCATTGCTTCCCCAGACGGGAAATCACCCTCTGTGATGAAGAAGTAGTGCAACGGCGTACCACTGACTCGCGCGACCGATGCCCAGAATTTATCTTGCACCTTCAAGAACTGGTTCAGGTCCGTTGCATCGAACTGTCCGACCTTCGTCTCAGGATCAGAGAATGACAGCAGACGATCCACTCCGTAGTTCCTTGCTGTCTGTTCTTTTGGTTCACCTGTCTCCTCATCATACTCCAACTCGAGACCGATCACATACCTCTGCTTGAACGAAGCGAACTCCATGGCAATGATCATATCCATAACAGATTTGTTTTGTGCGTTCTGCAGAGGCACTACATCCTTCAACTCTGACACGCCATACTTCTTTCTCCCCCTATTTGGGAAGTGGAACACTGGAACCCTGTCATACGGGTTGTCCACCGTGTCAATGCGTGTCCACGACTCAATCCGCCCATTGAATGTCCGAGATGTACCTTTTTGCAGATATTTTTGAATAGCCATCTCCGTATAAACATTCAGGTACCAATGCTTCTCTAGATCATCCCACCACACCTTGGTACCACGGAGAATCTTCTTCTGGTTGTTCGGATCATACTGCACTGCGCACTCGTTCGCATACTGAGGCCAGATTTCTGCCTCCATGTCGTCATTAGGCCACACAATCACATACCCATCACCCATCATCAGTGACTCTGTATGGACCTCGTTTGCTTTCTCGTCCATGTTGTTGCGGCCCCAGATCTCAAACGCAGCATCCCCTTGCGGGTCTACCTGTGTGACCTTCTTACGGCCAGGAGCGTTCGGAGTAGGCGGCGTCGGCCCAAGCTCTGCCGGCCTCGCTGGTTGAGGTGTCGGGACATTGGAACTCACGTCCTCGATCTTCATCTCTGCTTCAGATGACTTGAACCCCGTGACAACCAACCTGTCTGATAGAGAATCCACCACAGGACCACACATGTTCTCAGAGAACTCCTTGAACACATGTCCGAAGGTATTACGGAACTTCTCTGTCGCAAATGCCAGCGCATGGTTCCCCATGTAGTAGTTATAGAACAGAGAATACCTATTCTGTCTCTCTGCTGAGGTCAGACAATGCAGTGCCCACTCAAGATCGGTAGCCATCAGTCTACCGACTTCCAGTAGCCACACCCGTACCCAAGTGGAATCCACACCATGTTCGAGAAGATCGCCGTGTTAGGCCACCCCAGGCAAGGACTCATGCTGTAGCCATCGAATTCTTGCGCTTCGTCATGTCTTCGTACCCGCACGCGAGGGCATCACAGATATCGTCATGCGCACAGAACGGGTAGTGAGTGATCTCGTAGAAGAAATCTCTATTCCATCTTCCTTTGACAACTCGAAATTCTCCTCTCTCCGCCGCTCCTGCAGCCGTGTCGATTCTCAACTCCTTCGGCCCTGTGGACGGGAATGCCCGGAAATTGTACCCCCGGAACACAGTACGCGCAAGCTGGAACACAGCTATCTTGCCTGCTGACCCTGGTTCGCGCTCCATCCTGTTCCGGACCTTGTATCCATCTTCCTGAACCGTTCGACGCACTGTCTTCAACAGAGGCCCTGGGTTCTGCCTGACTCTGACCATATCCAAAATGTAGATATACTCATCATCCCCAAGACCCATCAACAACCCTACAGTCCAGTCTGGATCCTCCGCACCCTTGGGATCTGTTGCAGCCATGTCCCAACGACGAAACAGCCTCTTGATCTTTCCTGGCCTTGCAACAAGCTCAAACCATTCTCTCTCGAACACTCCACCCTCAGAAGGCGCTGGCCTCTGCTGATACAGCGCTGACCATACATTGCCATTCTGCATGTGTGGAACAAGCTTCTCGTACGGAAACCGCTCCGGAAACAGAACTTGCCCGACCGTCCTCCCAAGAGGATCAGGCTCTGGGTATTCCTCATCAGGCTCTTCTGCTACCGCAGGCAATCTGACCCGCATGAACTTGTCCTCTAGATCTTCCCCAAGTTCCGCCTCTGCAAGCACGCGACCGATCAGGTCATCTTCATGCCACCGCGTTCCAATCAGCAAAATCACACCATCTGGTTCAAGCCTGGTGCGAAATGTGGATTTATACCACTCCCACTGGTTTTTCCTCATCGTCTCTGATTGGGCATCCTTCATATTCTTCACCGGATCGTCCACAATCAAGAGATTTGCACCCTTACCTGTCAACGCACCCCCAACTCCGGCCGTGAACATCCCGCCTTTACGCCCTTGAAGGTTCCAGTTGTCAGCAGCCGACGTCTTCTTCGACACCTCGATCCCGAAAAACCGTTTTCCGTACTGCTCTGTTGTATCCCTTGTCTTTCTACCCCAAGACGCTGCAAAATCCGCCTCGTAAGACGCGAGCATTACCCGATTATCTGGGAAAGCACCGAGATACCACGCAGGAGCGTAGTGTGAACACAACTCAGATTTCCCGTGGCGAGGTGGTTCCTCGATGACCAAACCAATATATCCCTCGCGGAGCAGCTCCCCAGCGAACAGCTCCATCAGCAACCGGTCAAGATAGTCCACATGTTTCGCGTGAATCCACCTTGTGGGACTCTCTCCCTCTCTAACTGTCCCCTGCTTCCAGTTGCACGCCGCTGCCAGACCCGATGGCGAGGTGTTCGCCAGAAGGTGCTGCAATTCGCTGGAGGACATCTCTTGCTGCTTCTCTTGCATCACCATCAATCAGCACCACCGTGTTGATCTGCGTTTGCGGTTTATCCCCACCCTGCACTTCAACTCTGTCTTTTCTGCCCCAGTTTTCAGGATCTGTGCGCTCCAAGAACCACGCGTTCGCCTGCCAAGACCCAGGAGCCTGCGAGTCGCCCACCGTGATGATGTTCTCTACTGCACGTCCTCGACGGATAGCCTGTGCCACCTCAACATCCTGTGCAAGAAGTGCAAGTTCTGGATGCTGACCTGGAGCATGCCTACCTTTAGACAACCAGTCGTGAATCGTGTCCTTGCCAAGACCTGCGATCAAGCCTGCATCTGTAATAGACACACCCTTCGCAATCTCTTGGCAAACCTTCTTGTGCACAGCTTTCGAGTACTTCGTCTTGATCACCTGCAACGCACCAGATTTGGTCCTGCGTTCGACCTCACGCGTAGGCGCAGCCTTCACTGTCTTTCTCACTCTTGCTTTTCTCAATCCCATGGTCACCCATGATACATACGTGGGTGTGGTAATCCAAGAGGGAGAGGAGAGACTAGGGTAAGCGCCACCTTAGATGACGCCTACCCTGTCTCTGCGATTCAGTCTACCTGAATGTCGAACTCATCGAGGAGCTCATCTCCTCCAAACACCTGGACATGGCTCTCTCCGACAAAGTCAAGCGGGTACGTCAGAGCAGCGTATCCCGGATTGCCGACGAGCTCAGTTCCAGACACGTCTTCCAGATCGCCCGGATTCGATGTCTTGATGGAAACGGGTCCTTCGTAGTCACCCACATCCCATCCGACTACAATTGCCTTCCGCTCCTTGTAGATTCCACCCATTCTCTCACCCCCTCTTCGGGTTGAACTGTACGCACGGGATCGTAACACCTCTCTTACACCTGTGTACCGTTTACTGGATACTAAGATACTAGAACCTCCTATAGAAGATCTCCGCTGCCAAGCGCTTCCCCCCCTCTGCCTCGGAGAGACAGGCCGGATGGCCCCCTGCCCTTAATTGCCTTCGAAAAGTTGAAATTAAATTTGCTGCACATTAAGGGATAGATATACATAGGTGTGGGGGATATGGGGGCGACAATGGACAAGGTTGAATTACACAGCACATATACATGGGGATACACGCTTCTCGCTTTTGGAGAGAGGGACAGGTAGAGGGCGGGGAAGCGCTGTTACAATTCATGTGTGCATATCTGACAACAATAGGCCATGATAAAGGCGTGGTTTTTAAGCACGCCCTTATCACACGCCTACGTGTATGTGCTACAGCGTTTCGCGCGCATCCAATACATCCTTGATTGCCCCAATCCACTTGCGTGTAATTTGCGTCCATTCATCGGCTCGCCACGCGTACGCTGTGTCAATGGAGGATGAATGAAAATCAACAAAAGGTTGATTGCTTTTACGTGCCTCACCGTCAACACGCTCCATGATGTGCATAACCTCTATTACACGGGGATCATTGGACATCACATGTTGCATTGCCCGTTGCAACACATAACCCTCCATTGCACGCTCAATACATGGTGCGCACAAATTGCCATATGGGGTAGTAAAATCATCCCCCGTATTCAAGTGACATGCCTCACACAATCCCACCCGACTAAGCACGAGGTCATCGCCGCCATCACCCATCACCTCGTACAATTTACCCCTGACAAAAAGTTCGTCGCCAATGTTCACAAGTATGCGTGCCATTACGGCCTCCTCACGTACACATCGACAGTTGAAGTGTGACGGTTGCGCCACCCGTAATCAATGCCGAATTCATCCTCAAGGGTATCCTTCGGCAATATCACCGTGCATGGCGTAATGCACTCATGCGCGACCGCCCTGTCAATCACGTTACACCACCGAATTGCCCTCACCAGGTTATTGAACCGATTTGCCCTGGGATGGGTGTATTCGTACTCCGAAATGCATTGCGCAATCCCCTCAGCATCGTCGCGCCGATTTGCACCTTGCACATCGACGATGATTGCCCCAATGATCAAAACGCCGATAATCATGCCGACCATCATCGCCCCAATTAGCGATCCAATACCGTACTTCATAGGTACCACCCTATCCTTTCGTCAACGCGAATGATTCGCCCTCCAGGTTCGTAATCCTGTGCCAATGCCGCCGATGCAATTACGCGTGCGTCGGTGTCGTCGCGTGCGTCAATGTCAATTTCCTCTATGCTCGAATTGTCGTCGCCATCGCCCCAATTGTACCGAATAAACGCCGTGTAACGGCGCAAGGGATAATCCGATGACCTTTCGGCACGCGCATATGCCCCTGATTGCGCAACCCTTTGCAACTCCAATTCAGACATCATTGCACCTCCGAAACGTCGATGATTTGCGTGTCCGCCGACACCTCCTGAAGTCGTCGCATTTCCCTAATGTGGTTTTCTCTGTCGTACCAATACGTGAGATCCAATCCCGTCGTCACATTCGCGCCCTGAATACGCAACACACGCGCCAATTCGTCAAGGTATTCCTGCTCCGTGTATCGAGCGAATTCAACATAAATCAGATCGTCGTTGTCGATATCAGCGAGGGGTGTTTTCGTGTCCATTTGTGCCTCCAAAATCGTTTGGGGGCGTCGTATTGACCGCCCCCGTTTTGTCGATGTGTTACGCCGAGGCCTTCGTCATGCGCTTGCGCGAGGTGCGCGCCTTGGGCGTCGTCGGCGTCGATGCCTTGCTCTTGCGTGCGATCCTCACCTTGGCGGCGACCATCGCCTTGTTGAACTTCACGCGCCCTGCATCATCGAGGTCGCGTGCCCGAGTCACGCCGAGGCGCTTCAACGCGGCGTGGTAAGCCTTGTTGTACGACGCCTCGCCCTGCTTCGACCAAGGTGAGAGGCCGTCCTTCTGCGACTTGTCCGCGTAGAAGTTTTCGCGTGTCGCGGGTAGGACGTTCCCGGTGAAGGTGCAAACCTTCGTGGGTGTCGTGCGTGCCATTGTGTTCCCCTTTCGTCGTCGTCACCATTGTTGATGACATGTCGTACATTACATCCGATTGCCGATGAAGGTCAACCAAATTTGGATTAATTATTTGTAAGCATAAAACCGAACGTGTGATCGCCGTTACAAAAACCTATTTACGCGTAATGTCGTCGGGTTCGTCGTAACCCACACGTAATGCCATTTGTAATAGCGTCGATCCAAATGCGCTTGAGTTCAACATCAGACAGGTTTGCGTCTGCGTCAATCTCAGCGTATTCCCTGACGCGAGTTATTGCACCCATTTCGTTGTCCAGTTCAGTGAACGATATGACGCAAAAACTTTTGCCATAGGTTGTATCCCAGACAACAATGTGGCGCAAATCAATATCGCCATCGTTGTCATCCCAAAACCGAAATTCCCATCGTGAGAGATCACGATATTTGTGGACGGTGTATTCGTACCCCATTTGAGGTGCCCTTTCGTCGTCGTAATTGCAGAGTGAATTACAAACGGCGATTCACACGTTCAGTTTTCAAGGATCGGATGGAACATTTCATTATCGCACAACCCCGGCGGATTATCAATTAGAATAGCTTATCGCCCCAGATATGTTTTGCCCCCAGTTAATTCGATCGAAATTCCAACCCACGATTTTAGTTGCGGGTTTGCGAGGTTTTCGCTGTAATGCGTTGTGAAATGGCGAACGCAATTACCCACCCGTTCATTGCAGACCGAGTTACGGGTTTTGCAAGGCTCAGCCTTACACCTACCCTGACGTCAGCCTTACACGCACCCCAGCCTCAGCCTTACAGAGGAATCAGCCTTAGCCTTATGCCCCTTGTAAAGCCAGCCCTACAGTTCTCTAGGTCTGGGGGTTATGAGCCGGTTGGCGCTCTGAGCTTCTGGGGACCCAGAATTTTTTCCGGGGGTTATGAGCCAAGTCTTGCTCTGAGCTTCTAGAGGAAAAAAGTTTTCAGCACGAAAAAAGAGGAGGCCTGCATCGAGTAACAGACCTCCTCGTTCGGCGCAAGCGGGGGAGTTGGGGTTGACTTGCGCCTGACCTTTCGCTCGGCGGCTTACGCCTATGCGCTCAACCGTGCTCCCATCGCACGTGCTGCTTTGGCGTTATTCCTCCAATGAAAGAAAACTCTGGGACGACCAGGCCCACGCTCACTGTCTTCTGAACGCTCAACGAGTCCTACCTCAATAAGCGTAGACAGGATGTAGAGGAGCTGATCATACGCCACACCACCATACAGGACACCCTTCTTGCCGCGCGACCGTGCACCAGACGCAAGACGGATGTCTTCGTATGACAGAGGAGCCTTTGCATCCTTCAGGATTGAGATGACCTGTCCGACGCGCTGCTCTGTCTTGCCTCTGATAGTGGTGACCGTTCCCATGTGACCATAAGGTAGTAGGTACCCTCCATATCTGTCAAACGTCGAGATCAACAGACCCTACTCCTCAGTAGACCCCACCCCTGTGTAGATGAACCCCGCCTCGGTTATAACCCCCACCTCGGTTAAACCCCACCCCCGTTAGTTTCAGACCCCACCTCGGTCAGTTTTGGACAGTCAACACACTGCCTGAACGCCTTGGGTAGTTCACGCTCTTTATCTAAACAACACGTTGTCTGTCTTTTGAGATCAACCTTAGCGAGTTTTGGACCCCGCGTCCGTTGATTTCTCTCATACGTTCGTCTGTTAATCTCCCTTATTGTTGAACTTGATTTGATCCTTTCCTCCTCCATTGCATCAATTCTGATCTGTCGTGCTGTCCGTCTTGCCATTGTCTCTCCCTCCCCCTTTTATCCGACAACTCGAGGACCCGTTTGACTATCCCATGGTAGTGACGAGTAGAGTCCCAACGAACGAGAGAGAGGGGCTACGTAGTAGCCCACTCCGTTCACTACCATGGTAGTCATGTGTCCTGACTGGTAGGGTATGGTACCAAGGTCATACTACTAAGGTCACTCATTTCCCTTAGTAGGCGGAACAAGCGTGTCAAGACGGTTATACTCTTCACACAGTTCTTCCATTGTTCTCTTGCATTGTTCAACAACTTTACGTATGTCCTCATCTGTTGCCTGATCTGATATGCCAACAGTTATTGCTACAGGTGAAGTTCTGTTTGTAGATATTCGTAACACAACGTACACACTTGTCTTGTTTCCTGCATAAGCCATCACTTCTTGATCTTCCATCTACTTCTCCTTTTCTAGAGCGTCAGCCCATTCTGTGATTGTTGTATCTGCAGGACGAGAGAAGAGAGCATCTCCTATCCCTTGAGGGTCACGTGCATCGCGGGTGTCTCGTACCCTGGTCCGAGTAAAGTCAACAGGTTGGTGCTTTGTGGATACCGCCTGGATAGTAAGAGGTACGAGTTTTCCGCCAGGCATCAGTGCTGTCAGATGCTTGTCCACTTCTTGTGCTGATTGATGTGTCCTGATATCAAACCCGTGGATACTTTCGAACTCTCGATAGTTCTTTTCTTTGTCCCAGATGTTAGGTCTGTATGCAGAATCAGAGTCCACTTTCCACCTCCTTGTATGTCTTCGGGACGCCCTTACCATTGTCTACTTCTGTGATCATTCCATCCTCCACAAGTTTCGCAAGGTGCTTGATCACTGTGTTATCTGACAGGTTGACCTGCTTTTTAATCTGCGTGCGCGTCTCACATCCTCCCTTGATTGCCATGAACACATCATGGATATTCTGATCTGCCTCTTGGTCGCGCTTTGTCTTTCTCACCTTCAACTCAACGTCGCGTGCATCAATCTCAAACTTATCCTCTGTAATCGAGATCTTCCCTTTGAACGATGCATCTGGTTCGAGGTTTGCGTGCGTCTCTCGTCCGTCCATCCAAATGCTCACTACATTATCCTCTACCTGATGCTTCTGCACAGCGATGCCAAGGTCTACTTCACCTCCGTGGCGTGAGGAACCACGCGAAGATCCCCAACCACCTGTCTCACCTTTATTACCATGATGTACCACCATCACAGACAATTGGGGACATGCCTCCTGCAGTCGCGCTATCTCATCCCACACGATCCCTGTCTCTGCTGCATCGTTCTCATTGACGCCGGGAATCATGCGCTGCAGGGGATCGAAGATAACGATATCTACCTCGTACTCACGGCATACAGAGATAACATAGGCCATCGACTCGGGATCTGTGAACTTGATGCCCTTTCTGTGCGTGAGCATGAACATGTCTGTCTCGAGTTGCAATCGCTCCAAACGTCGTGTGAACAGAGTAATGTTGCCTTCTTCCTCGATTAACCAGACACGCAATGGATGCTTTGGTGTCCATTCGTCACGCATGAGGAATGGCTTGCACATCGTCACAGAGCGGATGAAGTCGAGCACGATCCAGGTCTTGTACGCTTTCGGAGGTCCCCACAACAGTACCTTGTCTTGTGGTGCTAGGAGATGATCAATGAGCCAATCCATCTCTTTCCTCGCCTCTACGAGTACTTCGTCGTACGTCAGGAATTCTCTCCCTCTCGCTACTGCATACGTAGCCCGAGCAATGAGATCCTTGAACATCTCTACATCGTCAATCGCTTTCCACAGTGAATTCAGATCCTTGTGTGGGTAGAAGGGGTCTACCACACGATTGAGGTCACAGATGTTTACTGCTATACCAGCGTCAATTGCGAGGGATGTAATCTTCTCCCTAAGACCAATACCGGATGCGTCTGTGTCTGAATAGATAGTAATCTGACGCACTCCTCTTGATGCGAGTGCTTGAAAGGCCTCAACGGACAGAGGCGTGTCCGAACCTTTGGTAACGGAAAAACCTGCTGGCAACCCGGCAGCGTAAGTTGTTCCACAATCTGACTCTCCCTCCGTGATGCTGATGTGTTCTGGCAATTCGTCGTGTGGGATAGGCCAAAATGGGCTGAGGACAGCACCTTTCGGTTCGAAATGAATCTCTTTCGGAAACTTGCGCACCTTGATAACATCCGACTCATCGAAGACGAACTTGACACCCGTGCCTCCGTGATCGAAACACCCTAGCATTTCCCAGATGTGGGCATCTACCTGTGTATAGTTCTCCCACGCAGCGAGGCCTGTTTTTCCCTTTGCTGAGGCGTTTTTGCGTACTTTAATCCGAGGTACATCCTCGTCCTCTGACGCGTCGTAACCGCCTTCTATCGCTTTGATTACATCTGTAAGTGTTGCACCACAGTGCTCGCTGTGACACTTATAGAGAATCTTGCCGTTGGGCTTCACTGTGATAGATCCGCCCTTAACAGGTGTACCTACATCGTCGTGAACAGGGCACCAGCAATAGTATTGTCCTTCACCTGCGCTTTCCCAGCCTTCAACGTGCTCTTGCAACCATTCTAGGGTTACTTCGCTTGCTCGCACAAAGCTTCTCCTCACGAATAGAGGGCGCGGTAGGTGTCCCATCGCCATGAGACGGAGTGCGAGATTTCCGGAAATCGCACCGGCAGGATCTGGGCATGCCTCCCAACACCTACCGCCTGTCGATTGTAGTACGTATGCCTGAAAATGCCAAGCGTTTACTGCGTTGTCTGGTAATCGGTGAGTAGTCCCAATATGTTGGTTGCATTCTGGATGGGGTCTGTCTATTGTGTGCATTGCACATCGCTTGACCAAAAGGAGAGGAGGTTACAAAATGGCAGCGAAGGCAGCAACGCGAAAGCGCACGACCGGCACGAAGAAGACGACCACGAAGGCATCGGCGAACAAGAAGGGCGCACCGAGAGGTCCGCGGGAGCCCATCGAGACGCCGAAGGCTGCGTCGTTCGAGACGGACGACAAGAGGGCACAGTACGCTCGCCTCATCGTGTTCAACTTCGCCAAGGGCAAGAACTCGAAGACGGCAGTGCCCAAGGGCGCAGACGTCAACTCGGTTTCGAACTCCGTGCTGAACAAGGCGGGGCTCGAACTCGTCGGTGGCAACATGATCAAGGGCACGGAAGGTCTCGACCTGATCATGTCTCTATCCAAGGATGGATCGACAACGGGGAGGCCTCTGACGAAGGCGTACGCAGCGGAGGTTCGTCCGTTTCTGCGGCGTCTCAAGCTCGCACCTTCGTTCGGACGTCGTGGCAAGAAGGCGGCTCCGAAGGAAGAGAAGGAAGCTCCCGCAGAGGAGGCAGGGGAGGACTCGGCGGAGTGAAGGAGAGCACAGTGGAGGGGTCGCTGCGGTGGCCCCTTCATTGTGGTTTGGTTGTCGACTATGTTAGGAGGTGCGCATGAAACGCTTGGTTGTAGGGATCTTGATTGGACTCGTTCTCGGAGGTGGATCTGCTTTTGCAGCCACAATGAGTTACTGGGAAGAGTTCGGCAAGACATACTCGTGTGAGGGAACAGCACTCATCGCTAAGTGCACAGACGATGTGTGGAAGTCAGGTTACAATTTTTTGCTCTCCCCTGGTTGGGTCACGCTGTACGAGGGCAAGAAGCCTGTGTATCAATGTCCGCGCAAGTACAAGTCAGTGCGATGCACGGACCTTCGCTGACATGCAGGGGCCAACATTCATAACCCCTGAAACTGTTATCCAGAAATACAAAGATGGTACACTTGACCCTCGTCAAGGAATCGTAGCACTTGCTAGAGAAGTAATTTCTCTACGTGAGCACTCATCGCTCTACGGAGAGAAGTCCTGTTCAAAGCAGATGGGGAGGTATAGAATGAACGAGCAAGAACTCCTTCTCGAACTCGCTGCACAGTTGGAAGAACATCCTACTGTGGAGTTCTTTGTCGAGGATACAAACGGCAACGAGAAGAGGATCTACATTTCTGACGTGAAGTTCACCGACGGAGTCGTAAAGGTGGTGCTTTCGAGTGGCTAGAACGATCGGACTCAACAACGGAGCAGAGGCAGTCAAAGAACGTCTTAACGCTATCGACCCTCACAGGTTCGCTTACAACAGATTCTTCGGACTACCTACACCAGACAATGAGGGCACAGCACAGACATTGATCAAGGGACACAACGAAGTACATCGCGCTGGTGGTCTTGGTGACGAAGTTAGCGCGATTAAGGCGGTGTTGAACCGCCGCCCTTTCTAACTTCGCATAGGGGCACGCTCCTCACCGTTCCTGATGGTTCTGCAGAAGTAGAGGAGATGTTCCACAAGGTTGATTGGATAGCGTGCAACCTTGAGTACGACCAGTCAAAGTGGTCAGTTGTGCGTGAAAGAGCAGCTGCACACAACATCAAGATCATCCCTTGGATCCGTCTGTGTAACATAAACGCAGGGGACAACTGGGCAACGATCAAGGATCGTCTCTCCCTCTTGAGGGACGTAGCACTCCTGTGGGGCTCAGACACGATCCTGCCGAACTATGAGAATGAATCTGACATGTATCAACCCCACCTTCTGCATGCTTGGTTGTACGACTTTCTCGGGTGGCAGGGCTTCACAGGTTGGTCAACGCAAGCGTGGTTGCCGAACGATACCAACTACAGACTGTTCTGTGAGCATGGTGACTCTGTGCTGTTGCAGATTTTTCCTGAAGACCTTAGGTGGGACCCAGCGGATATTCCTGAGAAACTTGGCGACTGTGTAGCACATGCACGCGAGAAGGGATTTACCTACGTCGGAGTTACCTATCAGTCGTACAGAACGTCTCCGGAATGGTTCGACTGTGGTGCGTTCTGCCACTCCACGTTCACAGGCAACACTATCTTGGAAGGTGAATGGGGGAAGTGGTATCCGTGAGCGAGTGGGATCTTCTTGTAGCTGCAAGACAAAACACTGCTCTGTCAAATGAGATACTTCGATTGGAAGCGCGCATCGCAGAGTTAGAGCAAGAGAATGAGGCTCTCAAAAGACTGCCTCCAGGAGAAGATGCTCTGAAAATCATCCGCAACAATCTTACCACTGCCAAGGATGAGTCATGACTCACGGAGAACAGTCAGAGGTACCTCTTGAAGCACTACTCTCTGATGATCCTGATCTTGAGTTGGTCAGAGCGGATGCGCATGAATGGTCAGAGGCACATCCTTGTGAGTGTGAAGGGATGTGCGTATGTGAGGAACCTGCAACTGACAAAGGCATCCCCGGAACCGGGCAGGACGGATGCTAGACACTGCCTTGACAACCCTGGTGTCAGGTACTATGATGCGTGGTACGCCTACTAATCAACCACCAAGGAGGTGTATCACATGTCGCACAACCTGTTCGGAGACAGATTTGGTGACGCTCGCAAACCAGCGTGGCATCACCTCGGACAAGTCTTCGAGAAGGCAGTTACAGCGACAAAGGCTCTCAAGAAGATTGGCGATTACAACGTGCGCCTAGAGCCTGCGTTTGCTGGAGGAGTCGCGTTGAACCGGATGGCAATCCTGCGCGACCCTACTACGGATGATCCGGAAGTGCGTGTCTTCGGAGTAGTCGGCAATGATTACGTTCTGATCACTCCGCAAGACGTCTGTTCAATCTACGACGAGCACGTTGCCAAGCCTGTCGAGACGATTGGGGCACTTGGAAACGGTGAGACTTTCTTCTTGTCCACCGGCCTACCCACTCTCGACGTTCGCGGTGACGAAGTAGAGAATTATCTGCTGATGAGCAATCCGATGACTGGACTCATGTCAGCAGAGATTCGTGTTACACCTGTTCGTGTCGTGTGCCAGAATACACTGATCGCTTCAGAGCACATGGCAACGCAGAAACTCCGCATCACTCACAACAAAGAGGCAAAGCAACGTCTCGCTGAGTGGTTGCGTGAGACATACCAGTTCGCAGAGTCAACGTCACTCATCCTCAGAGATCTTTTCGAGGAGATGACAAAAGTCCGCATGAAGGATGCCGAGGCGCGCAAGCTGTTCGAAGCGTCTTACCCTCATCCAACCAAGCCTCGCTATGACGCAACGAAAGCAGTCATGGATCAGAGGATTAAGTGGTGGGAGGAAGGTGTCGGCCTTGCGGATCGCCGCCGTGACGGTGCAAAGATGCTGTTCGAGGGCATGGGTACTGGCATGGACACGAAGGCTGCGAAAGGCACGCTGTGGGGTGCCTACAACGCTGTCGTAGAGACAGAGGACTACAGGCGAGGTCGTAACGACGATCAAATCGCTGCATCTTCAATGGGTTGGGGAACACTCCCAGAGAGGGCTGCGACGAAGAAGCGTGCTTTCGAGTACGCTATGGACCTCGTTCAGAAATGATCACAAGGTTGAGAGACCCAGGGCCGCTTGTCCCACCGAGTACGCGTCAGGGCGGTACAGGTCTCTCAGCAGAGCTGGGAGATCTAAGCCTTACCGCCTGCCGGGCGAGGGTCTCCCAGCACTCTATCTAAGGAGGCACGCATGCCACGCATAGGAATATCTACATCAGGGAATGTTTGGATCTCAAGATGGATCGGAGGACCTATCATAGGGTGCTTCACATTCCTCTTGGCAATCCTCGGAGTTCTTGGAATCGCAGCGCTTATCTACTCGCTGACATGACAGACGCACAGTACAAACTGATTGGGCTCTTGGTCATAATTGCTTCAGGTATTGTCATGGTTACTCTCATCGTTGGAGTTATCTGGATAATCCTGGGGTTGGTATGAGTCCTAAAGAGAATATCATCCAGAAGACGCTCAAGGGCAGTAACAAGCAAATCACCCACAAGCATAACGTCTGGGTTGAGGGACGATGGCTTCTTTACTCCCCCTCTTCGGATGTTGGTACTGTGGCACATGAGGTGAAAGAGTGGGGTGGCCGGTGGGAGAAAAAGAACCAGGCTTTCAGACTTCCCCGCCTCACTCGGATGGTGCGGAAGATCGTCAACCTCGATGAGGATGCATCTCTTACAACTGATGTGAAGCGTCTTCTGAATCAGCCTTGGGAGACGACAGACACAGAGGTTGCTTCCGCACTCGGTATCTCCTGGGACGAACACGCTGGTGTACGTAGAGCGAAGAGAATCCTCAAAAAGAGATACTGGGATGCACCTTTTCAGCATGAGGCGATGCACGCACTCGCTACGCGACCCTTCCACGGTGCAATGCTTGTCTTGTCGCCGGGCCTCGGTAAGACACCAATCTCGATTGTTGCAGGTGACGAGTACATAGAGAAGAAGATGGACGGCAAAGGCTCACTACGCGCGTGCGTCGTAACTGTACTGCCACTGGTCGAACAGTGGGCACGGGAAGTGCGCCTGTGGTCATCTGAGCCTTCCGTCGAGGTCGTCCATCAAGATGAGCCAACTCCTGATCGTTCACTACGGTGGACAGTAACTAACTACGACACAGTGCTAGAACGTGAGCAAGATGAGCACACAGGCAACTGGATTGTCACAGGACACCTGAAAGAGGAGTGGGATCTTGATTGGGACTTGGTTATCTTCGATGAGTCGGTTCTTCTCTCAAATCGGAAGGCAAAGCGCACATCAGTTGCACGAACTCTATCTCGGTCATCGTCACGCACTTGGGAACTATCTGGAGCACCTGTCAAAAGGGATAACTCAGACATACATGAGCAGTTGGCAATCATCGAACCTGACTACTTTACGTCGTTCTGGCGAACGGCAGAGGAATTCTGCGTCGTCGTAAAGACCCAATGGTCGATGGGTGAGATTCTCGGATCTCGCAAGAGCATCTCGCTGCGTGAAGAGTTCCCAGATCTCATGTTCGTGCGCAACCAAGAAGAGGTATTCGAAGATCTTCCGACATATAGATACAAAGATGTCAAGCTTGAACTGCATCCGAAGCAAGCGAAGGCACATGCAGATGTACTCGACACCTGGCTTCACGAATTGGAAGAGAATCCGGAGAAGCGAGTGCAGGTCACTGTGGTCATAGCGATGCTCACACGACTCCAGCAGATCACATCAAATCTCTACAACCTTGAGACAACGGGTACAGAGTGGCCTGACTATTCAGCTAAGGCGGACTTTGTAGAGCAGCTCTTGGATCTCGGAGATGCCGAGGTCGAGTGGCCGGTTCTCGTGTGGGTGCATCATCGTCCAGGCGCTCACGCGCTGCGTGACAGGTTGCTGAAGAAGGCCAAGAAGACACGAGGCAACAACTCCGCGCTCAAGGGACGCAGAATAGAGATGGTCCTGGGAGGCACGAAGGACTCGGACAAGATCATCGAGGAGTTCAAGGCAGGTGACGTTGATGTTCTCTTGCTTGGTATCACCGTTGGCAAGTATGGTCACACACTCGCCAACGCTCACACAATCATCACCTACGACAAGACATGGGACTCAGATGCATGGTTCCAGATGTTCCATCGTGCGGCAGGAGCAAGGGCGAAACTCGCAGGTTACAACCACCGCCCTTTGCTCATCAATCCACGTTGTCATGGCACAGTGGACGACTACGTAGAACTTAACCTAGCAGGGAAGTTGCCAGACATGGCCAAGATGACAGGCTCTGATCTGGCAAAGATTCTACGATCACTCGGAGAGGAGCATGTCCCGTGACCTGGAAGATTCTCAGTCAGACAGTAACGTCGCAAGGCTTCCCGAGAGAGTTTGCAATCAACATGGGGAAGCTGTATCCTTCACGTTGGCACTGCATTGCAGCAGAAAGAACAGGCGGCGGAAATGATGATGTGATCCCTCGACGTGTCATGGGTGTAGGGACTGACAGACATTACGCACGGAGCTCTCTTGAGGAGACCATTGCGACATATGACCCGTCTTACAAAATCGTCCCAGCGCGTGCATGAGCATGAGCGTCTGTCACGTGCGTATATCGCCCAATGGAAAGCATGGGCCTACCGTGCTTTGCCCGTGAGCGTGCGTTCTGTGCGGTTAAAATACGCTGCATTTGCATGCTACGCGCGATTGTGCGCATAATCACAGCGATAACCATACCAGGAGGTGCGTATCGTGGCAACACGAGCAACGGCACTGGTGGTCGCAGTGGCATCAGTACTTCTCTTCGCCGCTGTGTCTAGTCCTCGCGCTCCAGAAGCGACGGCTAAGCCCACAGGGGCAACTACCTTCAAGTGCAACCAACACGCCATCAAGACGTACATCGAAGTTAAGAGAAAAGCGACGTGGAGGTGGCAAGACAAGATATTAGTTCCGAGGACCAGAAGCTCATACCAAGACAAACGGTCACGCGGTTGTGCATACCTCCACTGGATCTCAAATTTGTGGCAGGGTCGCGCACAATCAGCGTTCCAGACATGGGTTGATCTACGCGACCCTGAAGAGGCAATCTGTCACGTGTTCGGTGTGTACTGTAGTGAGGCACTCTCTGTCTCTTGGTGTGAGTCACGCTACCATATAACAGCTCATAATGGACAGTACCTCGGTCTGTTCCAAATGGGTTCCTCTGAACGAGCGCTCTACGGTCATGGGTACACGGCATTAGAGCAAGCAGTCGCAGCGTATCACTACTTTGTTTCCTCTGGACGTGACTGGAGCCCGTGGTCATGTCAGCCAACGTAAACCCCACGATTGTGCTTGCAGAGTGAGACGGAGATGTTCTATGATGCACATTGCGTCATGTGTTGTGAGATCCATATGACGTGAGGTGGTTGACGGCAGACAGTGTGGGTGAGATGTCCAGGTCAGAGTACAGACGCTAGCCTACCTCACCCACACTGGCTAATACGACGAAGGGACACGCAATGTATGGCCTTTTCAGAGTTGAGTGGGAACTTGATGATCCTACTCTCGCTGCGTATACAGACAGGCTGCAGGAAGCAGTTAGTGCTGTAGCAGGACGCCCAATGAAGCACATGGGTAACCTGCGACGGAACTTGCTGTCCCCTGGAGCCTCAATCAGGCCTCATAGCGATGGCAGGTTGACAGATGAAGATTTCTTGGTCATCACTGTCGTTGAAGGACCTGAAGAGGGTGGAGAAATTGTCTTGCGCATTGCGCCAAACGAAGGTGTCTTTCTGGTCGCGCTCGCAAAGACAAATCATGAAGTTCTCCAGGTCGTGTCTGGCGAACGTGTCAGTATCACAGCGGTGTTGACTCCAGATGACTGACGAAGAGTATCTCGCTCAGGATCTGTATTTCTCAGAGTCAGAAGGTGAGTTGATCTCCCCCTCTGACATGCCGTTCCAGCATGCGTACTATGCTTGGCGCAAGTCAGTGTCAGAGTTCGGTGATCGGTTCATCGAGAGTCAGCTTAATCAGGCTTTTATGGAGCGGCTCTCACCCTCTAGAGATTCTATCACGTTGCAGTTCCACACGATGGGCAAAGCAACACATGTCTGGCTTGGTAACTACTCAAGAGAAAAACTCCGACGGGTGGCACATCAAATGGGTCTGAAAGTAACGACCCACAAAGACGGCGCGTGGGTGACCGCAACAGTTGTCACTGACGTAGTCGTACGAGTGAAGGGAGAGCAACATGGTACGGTTTCTACAGAGTCTGTTTCATCTAGTAGTTAAAGGTCATTGGCCTTACTACGAGTCAGAAATGATTCCTTGCTCTGAGTGCGAAGAAGAGTACTGGGCGAAGGAATGGCTCAAGATCGAGAAAGAGATTGTGCGTATCAGGGAAGAACAGCACATAGAGGAAGAGCCTTTCGGTTACGATATCGGATCACGGCCATAAGTAGTTAGTGCGGAAGGGTGGGAAGGAATCTGTTGTACTTGCGTGCCCAACAGGTTCGCGCCCCTGTAGGCGTTCTGGATTCGTCGCCAGCGATCACCCTTCCGCAGTGATTACTCATGCATAAAGGAGGCTGGATGGCACAGCTAGAAGAAATCGAAAGGGATGGTAACATACATCCCTGCAATGGTTATTTTCTGATCGAAGCACAAGATGACCATGAGTCAGGTCTGATTGTCGTACGCGACCCTACCACTCAGGAATTCAGATCTGGTGTAATCGTAGAGATGTCTGGTGATCATACTCACGAGGAAGACATACCTATTGAATCGTGGGAGTGGCAGAGAGGAGATCTCATCTACTTCTCTGGTGTTACAGAGGTGGATGGATCGTTGTTCGTTCACTGGACAGACATCGTAGCGTTTAGACGCTTCTGATGTATCTCCTTACTCTTGATCTTGGACGCACAACAGGTTGGGCTTCGTGGTACGACCCTGATCGCGTGCATAAGTATGGCAATGCAACTGACCTCAACGAACTGTTTCTTTACATCCGCAACATAGGTGTCCCTATGCACGTTGTAGTTGAGAAGCCAGTTGTGATTCGTGGACCTCTTGGTGATGAGATGGCAGCACTCATCGCACGTACAGAATCTGAGTACGGAGAGATCATTGTCTATGTCACAGCAGCAGATTGGAAGCCCCACCCGATTACAAGCGACTTGAAGGTTGAGTTGAAAAGGATGGGGATGAAAAATCTCAGTAAGCATGAGCTTGATGCTATCTGCATAGGCTGTTGGTACATGAATGTGCGCTTGCAGAGCAGCGCGTGAGGTACTAACATAGTCGTGATGGCACGCTTCCATACAACAGTGACAGAGCGCAGTTCCTTCCGTGACTGCCGCCGTCGTTGGTACTTGGAGACAATAGAACGCCTCGCGCATAAGAACCGTGTCGCATGGGCTCTGATCTTCGGCACATGTATTCATAAAGCGCTAGAGGCGTACTACAGAGGTAACAAACGTAGCCTTGCAGCTGCTAAACGTGCGTTTAACAAAGCTTGGACTGAGGAGAACGATACCCTCAAGGAAATCTACGGCACGTTGTACGATCAAGGTATCGGTGATGAGTGGTGGGATTGGCGAGACAAAGGGTTGCGTATCCTCACCTATTACAAGCAATTCGATGACGGCGCTGAGTTCGACTTTGAAGAGGTTATTGCTGTCAACATCGAGGAACGTGCTTGGGTAGACATCCTTGATCCTCAGAGTGAAGATCGTGTTGAAGGTCTCCCTCTCTTGTCTGGCGCTATCGACCTTGTCGTAAGAGACAAGAAGAAGCGTATCTGGATTTGGGATCACAAGACGACAGTGTCAGCGTATGATGCACGCGCACTCGACATTGACGATCAGGGCACTGGGTACTGTTACATCTACTGGCGTCTTACAGGTGAAATCCCGTACGGATTCGTCCACAATGGATTGATCAAGGAACCACCTGTCCCACCACGACTCCTCAAGTCAGGGGCGTTGTCACAGGACAAGGCACAGAGAACAACGTACGATCTCTATGTGGATGCAATCAAGGAACATGGACTCGATGCATCAGAGTACGAAGACATCCTTGCATATCTTAAAGACAAGGGATGGTCTCAGTTTTTCGTACGTGATGCTGTTGTGTTCAATGAAGAGCAGTTGTGGTCCTTTGAGCAGAGATTGTTCTACGAGTATCTGGATATGCAGAAGGCAATCAACATGCCAGAGCGTGCATACCCGAATCCGTCGCAGCGTCTGTGTCCCATGTGTGCAGTGCTTCCTATCTGTCAGACGATGGAAGAAGGTGGCGAGCCTGACTACCTGAAGGAGACAATGTTCGACATTGTTGAGCCGCGTACAGAGATTCCGAAGAAAGTTCTATCAGAGAAGTGGGAGGGAGTGTAGTGGAGATCATAGTTGCATACCTTCCGAGCCGTTCAGGTCCATTAGGCACACCATACGTACAATTGGCTACACCTGGATTCTGGAGAGGCATGCTTGAAGATACTGCATTCTTGGTTTCAGTAGTGCAGAATTTCATCACGGAGTTTAATGCTCTCGGCGTGCAACCTGAAATCAACCAAGATCCAAATGCTTGGACACTTAAAGAGACTTCTGTGTCACGTGACACAGTGAACCGAGACAACATCCTCTACACATACGACCTAGTGGAAGGAGTGTAAGTGCCAACTAAACCAGAGTTGGAAGCTGAACTCGCTGAAGCATTGGCGAGGGTCGCTGAGTTGGAGGGAGAAGGAAGTCCAGTCGTCGCTGTTGGTGATCTGCCTGACGTGTCCGACGACAAAGAGAAGTTCCTCCAAGAACTCAAAGACATGGATGGCGAGCCTGAGGTGGAAGGCGAAGGTACCTACTTCGTTGATGTCTGGGCTCATCGGTTCGAGCAAGATGGATTCGTGCGTGCATTTCAATGGGCACGTATTCGCGGTAACGAGTTGAAAGGGTGTCTCGTGTTCGCTGATGCCCACGAACTCAACTTCGAACAGTCAGTCGAACCGGTTGTGAAGAAGGACTGATGGCACGACCTCGTCGTAAGCCAGCAGCAGCCTCAAGCAACCGCAGGTGCAAAGGGCTCATCTACGGACCTCCGAAGCATGGCAAGACACGCTTCTTGGGTACAGCAGCACAAGATGAGCGAACAGCACCGATGTTGTGTCTCGACCTTGAGGGCGGAGTTGAAGATGTCTTGGAGACGATGCCTGGTTACGGGACGGATTTCGTGAGGCATGAGGTCAAGGATTGGGAATCGCTGAATGAAGGCTTCGAGCGAATCTCTAGCAACGACGAGGGCTTCAAGTCAGGTTCCATCGACTCATTGTCTGAGACACATATCTTCATGCTTCTAGACATCCTTGAGAAGCACAGGGAGAGGCGTGAGGGCAAAGGTGTCAATCCAGACATCATCGAACAAGGCGACTACGGAGAAGGTCTCGTGAAAATGCGTAGATTCGTTCGCTACTTCCGCGACCTGCCACTCCACATGTTCTACACAGCTCACCACAAGGAAGACGTAGACAGAAAGGAGGGCTTGATCACTACAGTCAACCTTGCTGGTCGTGCAGCAATCGAGATCCCAGGGTTGATGTCTGTGGTGTCGTACTTGGCACTATCTGAGGACGATGATGGCAACATGCAGAGGTTGCTCCTCCTACAGAACTACCCAAAGATCCGCATCGGTGTCAGAACGGGTTGGGGTATTGAGGCACCAGATGAAATCGAAGATCCAACCATGACCAAGTTGCTCGACGCTCTGCAATACAACAGTTGAGGAGAATTGATATGCCGAAAGTCACAGTGGACTTCTCAGAGGTTCAGGAGATCGAACCGTTGGAGAAGGGTGAATACCCTGCCATCATCGAGAAGGTCACGTACGTAGAAGCTGTTCAGGACGACAAGTACGACTATCTGAACGCAGAGTTCACGCTCACAGATGCACCAGGCGCATCCAACAAGGCATGGATCATCTGGTCGTTGAGCCCCCGTGCTCTGTTTCGGATGAAGCAGGATTTCGAGAACTTGGGTCTTCCTGCAGATGAGATCGAGATCGACTACGACGAAGACACGATGCTTGTTACTGAGCCTGAGCTTGCTGGCATGCCATGCATCGTTGTCTGTGACAAGCCTCGGACATACGAGGGACGTCTGCAGTCGAATCCTGTCGCAGTGCTCGCTTCTGAGAACGGCACGACCAAAGGGGGTACGAAGAAGACAGCAACGCGCAAGACAGCGACCACAGCAAAGAAGACAGGCTCGACCAGGAAGTTCAAGTAGATGATTTCCGGGGAACAAGAACACCGGTTCCTCGGATCTGGGGTGGAGGCGCCGCCAACATTTGCGGCGCTTTCATCTCAAGGTTCGGGTGCATACACTGGACTAGAGACATTCGACAATCCTGGATGCACTCTTGTCCACTACACATCAGACGAAGTAGTAGCCAAGTGTCCGGTCACCGGTCAGCCTGATTACTACACATGCAAGATCACTCTGAAGGATTCTCCAAAACTCATCGAGTCGAAAAGTCTCAAGATCTGGTTCAACAATCTCCATGAGAACACGATGAGTGGAAACGCACCAGGTCTGTTCTGTGAGACACTCGCTGTGTTCATTCGTGACCAGGTAATCGAAGTGACAGGTAGCGAAGAAGAGAATACCCGTGTGGTGCTCACGCAGAAGTCTCGTGGTGGAATTTCAATCGAGGCAGTGGCATGAGCGTTAGAGAGGCATTCGACATGCTACCAGATCATTCTGAGATCTCGTATGAGATGACATTCGACGCAGGGCACCGCATTGTTGGACACAAGGGCAAGTGCGCACGTTTGCATGGACACACGTACAGAGTGCACATCATGGCTGCAGGCGTCGTTAAACCTCCAGGATTCGTTGTTGACTTCGGTGACCTGAAGGAACTTGTCAACGAGTGGGACCACCGGATGCTCATCTGGAATGCTGATCCACTCGTAGTTCCAAACACGAAAGAGTTCTGGGTTGACGAAGGAGTAGTTATCCTTCCGTTTAATCCAACAGCAGAGAACATGGCAAGGTATCTCGCGTACACATGTATGGAGATGTTTGAACTACACTCTGTAATGGTTGAACTGTGGGAGACACCGAAGTGCATGGCGCGGTACGTGATCTCGTGAAGAGCTTTCGTGTTGCAGAGATCTTCGGACCTACAATTCAAGGGGAAGGTCGCCGCATTGGCACTCCCTGCCACTTCATCCGCTTTGGTGGATGTGACTACAGATGCGTTTGGTGTGACTCGCCTCACGCAGTTCTTCCTGAGCTCGTTGCACAGTTGCCACAGAAGACAGAGAAAGACATTTGGAGGGAAGTACGTCAACTGTCTTCCAAGGCGTTATGGGTTGTCTATTCAGGTGGCAATCCTGCACTCCTTGATCTCTCCCTCTTGACCGCGTACCTCATCGGTGACGGATACTCAGTGATGGTTGAGACACAAGGTACAGTGTGGAGAGATTGGCTTGGGTATGTCGATGAGGTTTGTGTATCACCGAAACCCCCATCGTCACAAAATCCAACAAGGCATGATGTGCTGAAAGACTTTCTCGCTCACTTCTCCAGTCGACATGACAACGCTGTGTACCTGAAGGTGGTTGTCTTTGACGACGAAGATTACTACTACGCGCAATGGGTACACAAGACGTTCCCTCAGTTCGAGTTGTTCTTGTCAGTTGGAAATGAAGATCCTTTCCTTCCCACAGTTAGCAATCCAGAAGGAAAAGTTGAAAACAGAATCAATCCATTTCCTCTCTCAAAAACTCGGAGTGAGGTTCTCGACAAGATGGTATGGCTCATGGAGAAACTCGCCAACGATCAGAGCATGAGACGTGTTCGTGTCCTTCCACAGATGCATGTGTTATCATGGGGCAATGCGAGAGGAAGATAAACCCCATGTTGCGTATGTCGCTGGAATCATTGATGGTGAGGGTTCTTTGACAATCGGAATGAATAAAGCTCGTTCCTGGAAGAGTCCTTCTTACCAAGTATCTGTTTTTGTCACGATGACTTGTCTAGAGACTATTCAAGCACTTCATAGATTTCACCCAGGTGCAAGTGGCGGGCAGTATAAAGACCATCCCAAGTGGAAAGAGCAGTTTAGGTGGATTATATCTGACAGAAGTTCTCTTGTTGTTCTTAAGCAAGTTCTACCACATCTTATCTGCAAAAGAAAACAAGCTGAACTTCTTATCGAAATGCAAGAATCAAAGATCAATCCAATGACACAAGCAACAGGGCACAAAGGACTACCTGATGAAGTTAACCAAAGGAGAGCTGAGATTGTGACACGTCTCAGAGAGTTGAATAAACGTGGCCGTTAATCCCAGTTATAAAGAACGCATTGTGCGCGATGCTGTGACAACGATCCTCGATGCTATAGGCGAGGATGCATCCCGCGAAGGACTGCGTGAGACGCCCGCACGTGTCGCACGCGCGTACGAAGAACTAACACGTGGATATCGTGAACCACTACCTTGGACAATATTCCCAGCAGAGGGTGCTGATCAAATGGTCTGCCAGTGGAACATACCTCTCTACTCTCTTTGCGAACATCATCTTCTGCCGTTTGCAGGATACGCACACATCGGATACATTCCAAGAGACAGTGTCGTTGGGTTGTCCAAGTTGAAGAGAGTAGTAGATGTCTTTGCACGCAGATTGCAGATTCAAGAGCGTCTCACAAGACAGATCTGTGATGCATTAACTGAAGGACTAGAGCCGAGAGGAGTTATAGTTGTCGTAGAAGCAGAGCATTTCTGCATGACCATGCGCGGCGTTCAAGCACCTGGGACGCTGACGACGACGTCTGCTGTAACAGGTGACTTTCAAGATCCTGCCGAAGGGTCACGCGAAGAATTCTTGACCCTGCTCGGCCACACAAGGAGAGGAAGATAATGGCCAAGGAAAAGAAAGTGAACAAGTTGCCCAAGGGATCAGAGGCAGTTGCATCGTTCTGTGGTTTGGTTCTCAACCGCGTGCAGGAAAAGGCCAGTGAAGAGATCGAAGGTAGTCAGGCAGTTGTAAGGCTCAAGGATCTTGCTGAGATCTTTGGAGAGGCGCTCGATCAGTATTCAGGTGGTCCCAAGGATCATTCAAAGGCCGTTGAATGACTTGGCAGTGGGTAGCACTCGTTCTCGGCACTGAAGCGTGGACGCTAGCTTACTATGCAGTTGCAGTATGGAAGGGGAGCAAATGAGTAAGGCTGTTGTTGTCCTCTCTGGGGGACTTGATTCATGTGTTGCACTCGCACTCGCTAAGACACAGTGTGATGAGGTTGTTGCTGCAATCTCTTTTAACTACGGACAAAGACATTCAAAGATGGAGTTGGATGCTGCAGGTTTGATTTCATCTCAGTATGGGTTGGATCACCATGTGGTACCAATTTCTCTTGGTGCAGGCTCATCTGTGTTGATGAATCCAAACGCTGAGATGCCACACCTCACATATGAAGAACTGCAAGCATCAGAAGGACCTTCTCCTACCTATGTGCCTTACCGTAATGGCACATTCCTCTCGATTGCAGCATCAGGTGCACTTGACATGAACGCAGATCTTATCTATGCAGGTATGCATGGAGAAGATGCTCATAACTGGGCGTACCCTGATTGCACTCCAGAGTTCATTGGTGCGATGCAGAACGCTATCTACATTGGCACCTACCACAAGGTACGTCTAGTGTGTCCGTTCACGTACAAGACAAAAGCAGAGATCATTCACCTTGGTACAACACTTGGTGCTCCTCTCTACCTTACGAGGTCGTGCTATGAAGGCCGCGACCCTGCATGTGGACAGTGTCCTACGTGTATTGCTCGCCTCGAGGCATTCAAAGAGAACGGGCTCAAAGATCCAATTGAATACGAGTTCGATAAGTACAGAGATGTTGGTCAGGGAAACACAGCAGAGAGAAATGTGGTTGTTCATAACATCTCTAGATCGGAAAGAACATGAGTGTTCCTCCAAGTCACATGGAAGTTCCTCTTCTCGGACAACCTCGTCCTGTTCCTCCGACAATTCACAAGACGACGTTCCATGGATGTGAGGTAGGCTTCTACGCTGTTCTCAATGAAGAGAACGTCTGCATTGAGTACAAGCTAGTCATCATCGACCCTCGTGAGGCTCATACGTATGAGTTGGGCTTCGATCAAGAATTGAGAGACACGTTCCACAAAGATCTTGGTCAGTTTCCAGACGTAGGAACAGTGCCACCAGTGATGGAGGAGGTGATACAGGATGGTGATGGGAAAAATAGCAACGAGTCAAGAGATGCTGGAGAAGTGGAATGACACACAGATTAAAGTTCTTCTCAAACTTGCTGATAATCCACAACGTACACAACTCTACACCAAAGCAAAGAGAGAACTCGAACGTCGTGGTTACAGAGTTGTGGGAACGACTGTAGCAAAAACACATCCAGTAGCTGTAGTGTCTGGTACTGCAACAGCAGAGATTGCTGGTGACACTTCCTCTTTCAAAGAGGCAATAGATCTCGTTAATTCGCCACCTCACTACACTCATGGACCTATCGAGGTCATCGACCTTATCGAGATGTTCAATCTGGATTACAGAGAAGGCAACGCACTGAAATACCTTCTACGTTGGCGACACAAAGGAGGGACGGAGAGTCTTGAAAAAGCAATCTGGTACATTAAGAGGATCATCGCACATGAGCAAGAAGGTCCAGGATCTACGGCGCCTGGAGGTATCAAGGAAGAACTCAGTGGGGCACGCAGACTCAGTGGAGAAGATTCTGGGACAGATAGCGCTGTTAAGCCCGCATACGGTCACCTATCAGGCCCGGGGATTGACCTCGGGGCGTCTCCTGGGGGTTCGCACATACGACACCCCCGTACGTGAAGTTCTTATAACGCCATCTCTCTTCCGCACGTTTATCTGCACTGTTGGATGCACAGCATGTTGCCAGAAGTTCACACTCGACTACACACCATCAGAGTTCCTCAACGTCGAGCACCAAAAGGGGTTCGAAGAGAGGACTGTGATCGTTAATGGAAAGAGAAAGCTCATCTATACCAACGACCAAAACGCTAACCCTATCTGTGACTTTCTCACTTCCTTTAGACGCGGAGTCGGTGTCGAGGGCCTCGGTTGCGCAAACTATCGAAATGCTCCTCTATCTTGCATCTCAGCACCCCAACTACAGTTCATACAGATGCGACCTGAACGGACATACGTTCTCAAGAAGCCCTTCGGACGCGCATGGGCAATGACACCGACACCACAGTGTCAGTTCGTAGAGACAGACATGTCCAAGTTGGGACCTGAAGTACGGATGATGATCTCGATCCTCGACAGGTTTGCTGAGTGGGCACGCTACTTCGGAATCAAGACATGCATCGCCAGCGTGAAGAGGGAGATCAAGCATCTCTACAACGATGGCCTCATGCCAACAACTGCGTACTCAGTATGGAGCGAGTCGTGAAGGCAGCGCTTATTCCTCCGATCAAGCATCTTGACGAATTCGGGTCAGGTCCATTCCATCTGTTGTTGACTCATCTCCTCGACAAGCCAACATACAAGAGGCACTACAAAGCACAGAGAAAGTCAGGCGCGTATCTCGTCCTCGACAATTCAGCACATGAGCATGGTGCAGGGCAAGATCCAGTATCACTGCTCAAGGCTGGGTTCGAACTCGACGCTCAAGAGATCGTTGTGCCAGATGTACTCGACAACGCAGAGAAAACAATCGAAGCGTGTCTCGCTGCGCACGAGGAGTGGTTCGAAGGAGGGTCACGCGAAATCTTGGATGCCTACTCTCCTGCGTTCATGTACGTGCCTCAAGGTAAAGATGAATCTGACTGGTTGATCTGCCTTAACTGCCTTGTGCAGATACACCAATACTGCGCTCGCAAATATTCTCTTCGTCGTGACTTCGTCATTGGCGTGTCGAAGGACTACGATGCATGGGACGGAGGTGTCTTGAAACTGCTAGAAGAACATGTTGTTCCTATCCGTGAGACATTGGCACAGAGTGGAATTAAGATGTCAGTGCACATGCTCGGATGGATGCGTAACCTACGCAACTTGCAAGTCATCGCTGCAAAGCACAAGTGGATACGTTCAACTGATTCAGCAAAGCCATTCGTATATGCACTCGCAGGTGTGGATCTTCTCGAGTCACTAGACACCGAGTACCCCACTAGGCCTCATTACTACTTCTCTTCGACGTTCACACCACGCCAAAAGAAATACGCTCGTAACAATTCTTGGCTCTTTCAAGAAGCAGCAGAGGGTACTGACATGAGGACACTGGCAAGATGAGCGCATCAGAAAAATTGAAAGCGAACCCAGCGAAGGTTTGGGTAGAAGATGGTCCAGTTGGACATCTGGCTGACGATCCACGCTGGCCGCAGATCGTGGCTGTGGTGGACGGACTGGCCGAACTTCACGACCACTACTGTGGATGCTCGATGCCTGAGTCTCACGCAGGAGATGATCCCGGCTTCAATGGCTTCACCGCTCTCGCTACTCTCGATGAGGCGCTATGAAGATCCTTGTCCTGACAGATAGACCTCTTACCCCAGTAGCAGGTTACACACTCGACGCTATCTTCCAGGCGTACGGAGTTGAGTGGACGAGTGTCTCTATCTTTCCTACCATGTCAGAAGCAGATGTGAAGAAGATCAAGCCTGAGCAGTGGCTTGCACAAACAGAGAAGGTGCATCATGCAGCAAGATCCTTCGACAAAGTACTCTGCTCTGGTTCAGTCGCTGCAGCATGTTTCTTCGGATTGGAAAAAGGCATCACTGTCAGCAAGGTCCGTGGTAGAGGCTACCTCCATAAACTTCAAGGAAGTAGAAAAAGCATTTTCTCTATTGTCACGTTCCCAACCACCACAATGGTCAAAGATCCTGAGTTCTATAGAGACATCTGCTTCGACATCTGCAAACTCATCGAGAATAAGAAACCTCTGGTACAACCTGCTTGCGAGATTCATCTGGTAGAACGTGTCAAAGATCTCTCCCTCTTGCGCGACCTGCATGGTGCGTCTTTCCTTGGCACTGATATTGAGACAACAGGCTTGTCTCCATACAAGGCATGGCTGCCAGGTGTTGAGCCCGACATCCTCGGTATAGGATTCTGTGCACTCACAGATGGTGATCAAGGATACGCAGTCGTCGTACCTCAAGAACTTATCCGGCATGAAGTACATACATTTCTCCAGAAGTACAAGGGCACGTTCGTCTTCCATAATCTAAAATTCGACGTTCAGCACCTCTGGAAAAAGTTCGGACGATTTAACTTCACGACCCTGGCAGATACCATGCTCATTGGCTGGGCACTCGATGAGCGTCCGTTCAATCGCTATCGACACCTAAGCCTTGACCTCATGCAGCGTCTCTACTTTGACGCGCCTCAGAAGTCAGTCAAGATGAAAGATTGGCTTGAGGAGTACTATCGGAAGGATGTTGGCGATGCAGCACGCACAGCGTACATTGCAGAGTTTTGCGAAGCACATCCAGAGAAGGCAAGAAGTTGTTGGAGGCAGGCTGTCAATCCACCAGATGAACTTTGGCGTGGGAGGAAAGTCGGAAGGGACATTGACGTATCAGTGGTTGCGCCTTACATACCTCTACCTGCGGACATGCAACCTGCTCCTGACCCGGATAGAAAAGAGGTCATGTGGGAAGCAATGATGCGCTACATGGGTGAGGATTGCCACTCGACAGCGCGTCTGTATCCAATCCTGCAGAAAGAGGCAGACGACGAATCATTCCGCTTGCTCACGCACCATGAGAAATATCTTGTACCTGCATCTCTCGCTCTCGCTAACATGGAGATGACTGGTGCACCTGTCGACTTGAAGTACCTGAACGAGATGAAAGTAACGCTCGAAAAGACAGTGGATGCAGAGATGAAGCAGATCCGGAAACTCGTCAAGCAGTACACCAACTGGGTTGAGATGAATCCTAACAAGGCTGAAGAAGGATTCAATCCAGGTTCACCAGCACAGGTCGAGGTGCTTCTCTACAACGCTACTGACGAGGGTGGCCTAGGTCTCGCAATGCCGAAGGATGTAGGTCGCTATGCGTACAAGAGGGAAGAGGGAGAAGTCACGACGAACGCGGATACGCTCAAGGTGCTTGCCAGACAGTGCAGTAAGGATATGCCATCAGCAGCGAAATTGATCAACCTTATCCTCTCCTACCGTGTTAAATCTAAGATCATCGGCACGTACATTCAGGGGATCCTCGACCGAGTTGACTCAGACGGGAGAGTGCGAAGTGACTTCAATCTCCACGGTACTGCGACAGGCCGTCTGTCTTCTTCCAATCCGAATCTCCAAAACATCCCGGACGTTTCACACGTTGGATACGATATTCGGAAAGCCTACATACCAACCAAGGGTTGGGTCATACTGGAAGCTGATTATTCTCAACTGGAGCTTCGAGTGGCTGGTCTGTTTTCGCAAGACGAAGTTCTCATCGACGCCTATCGAAATGGAGCAGACATTCATCAAGAAGTGGCAGAACTTCTCTTCGGAAAACCTAAGAAGGATATCACCAAGTACGAACGATACCTCGCCAAATGCATGAACTTCGGAGTCGTCTACGGACGCGGGTGGAAATCAATCGCGACTGGTCCTGAGATGGACAACCTGGTTGAACAGTACGGCAAGTCGTGGGGCGAGAATGAGATTGCAGCATACTTCGCTAAGTTCCAGGAAGGCTATGTCGATCTGTTCGCCTGGATGGAAGTCCTCAAAGAGTACTGCTTCAAGCTCAAGTACGTCGAAGGACCTCTCGGCAATCGTCGCAGGTGGCCTCTCGCGTTCAAGCATGACTCAGCGGGAATCAAGCGTCAGATCGTTAACTCACCGATCCAGGGATTTGCAGCGCAACTCACACTCAATGCGCTCATCCACATGGACGCAGAGTTCGATCCGAAGAAACAGCGCATCCTCTTCACGGTACACGACTCGATCGTAATGGAGTGTAAGAACAAGGACAGCGTTATTCAACAGACAGGTGACCTCGTGCGCAACATAATGGAGCAGCGACTGCCAGAGTGGGCTCGGTGTCCGTTCCCGACGCTCGATCATGCGCCTTTCTCGCTGGGCGACCCACTCACCTACAACATCCCCTTTGTCGCTGACGTTGTGTACGGGCGTTCCTGGGGAGAATGCAAGCACGAGATCGACGTGCGGGCGGAATAACGTGAAATCGACGTCTTGCGGGTCAGATCAAATCGTCTGTCAAAGGACGTACGATCCCAGGAACTAGCATGGGCCTACCGTGCTTCGTGTCAGACGCTCGCGTCTGTGAAGGCAAATATAACTAAAGAACGCAGGATCCCGGTAAAGGAGAGCTGAAACCCGGGATCCTGCGTGGTCACGCGTATGGCCGACGCGTGAACTCTATGGTGCTGGTGGTGTATCCTTTGGACCTGAGAACTGGAAGACCAATCCAGTTGCAGCAACTGCAGCTACAAACGCCGTCAACTGCTCTGCTCGCGTGAATACATCATCGTCCAGAGCAACGACAGCTGAACCGATCCCAGCAGTCAAGAAAGCAAGAACTGCTTTGATCGCAGGTGCTGCTGGCCCATTTTCAGTGAGCCACACGAATCCACCAGAACCCAGTACAGCAATCGCTGCGATCAACCAGGTCTTGTTATCAATATCACCGAAGTCAGTTGCACCGGCACCGAGTGCCACAGCAAGGGCGCCAGCAGCTGACACGACAATAGCAAGGATGGCTTTGGGGTACATATACACCTCCTCTCTACCGTAGATGATTGACAACGTACACAACGCCTATAGCGATGAGTACAATGATAAGGATTGTCCAGAGCATATCTCTCCTATGGAGTAGTTTGTGTCGTCGGTACCTGAACGATCACAGGATCTGGTGTTGCAGTTGATCTGAATGCTGAATAAGCACTTAGCAACAAAACAATTGCTGCAATGACAGCACCTACAACAGCAGTAGTCGTGCTGGTTCCAGACCTCTGATCAGTCGTGTCAGCTCTTGTCTCGATGACTTGGGTCTTTTGTCCTTGTGCTTCGTACTGAGCTCTACGTAGATCGTCGATGGCTTTCTGAAGTGGATCAAGTGCTTGTGCTAGTGCCGTCGCCCCCGCAGTCG
>Ga0210380_10000126_pt1 | contig 43695 bp, 59 predicted proteins | sample PLM4_5_coexredo_FD_155476 | JGI IMG/M metagenome (GOLD analysis project Ga0210380, IMG submission 155476) | Groundwater sediment microbial communities from an aquifer in East River, Colorado, USA - PLM4_5_coex redo | ecosystem: Environmental > Terrestrial > Soil > Riparian zone | place: USA... | reverse complement strand
AGAGTTCAGGCTTCCTCAGATGAACCTTCTCACGCCGAAACTCGGCATGGAAGAGGTTTCGATCCAACGGTGGGAAGAGTTAACGGAGTACACGAAGAAGCTCTACAACTCCAAGCCATCCGAAGGAACCCGTTCCGACAAGCTGTTCGAGCTAGCGTGTAGGTTACTCGAAGAAGAGTTCGCACTAGAAGAAGCACGACACATCGTCGATGAAGCTGCCAAGAAATGGGGCAAATTCGACAACCGTTCCGACAGGAACGAACAACTAGATACTATCCTACACCGGGCTCAAGAGAAGACGACCCCGCCCATCAGAATCGTTACCGACGAACCACCGCCAGTTGCTGACGACGACATCAATTGGAATGAGGCTGTAGGTTTCAAGACTCTGATCACAAAGAGTCCACGAATCGAATGGATCATCCCAGGAGTTCTCGGCAACAAAGGTTTGATGTATCTCGTTGGACCTACAGGGATCGGCAAGACAACCCTGGCGTTCAACCTCGGAATCACGATCGCATTAAGCAAGAAGTCGTGGTTAGGGTTCGAGATTGAACAGCGAGAGCGAGCAGAGAAAATCTACGTAGCCAGCCATGAAATGAACAGCGCTGAGCTTACAGAGTTCCTCTTACCAATGTCGAACAACATGACGACTGATGAGCTTGAGCACCTAGAAGAATACTTCCAGACTCGTGCAACCGGACAGGCTGTAGCTCTTGACGATGAACGAAACCAGAAGGCATACGAGAAACGACTTCGAGACGGTGGCTTCTCCGGCTTTATCTTGGACACTCTTGGGGCTTCGACTAAGACAAGCCTACAGGATGAGACTGGTGCAAGAAAGATTGCCGACTGGATTGACAGACTCCGACAACAACTCGGAATATGGTGCATCGTAATTGCACACCCGAGGAAGGTACCTGCCGGAGTCAAGAACTACAGGTTCACCATAGACGACGCTTACGGCAGCCGTGTCTTCGGTGATCGTGCCAATACCGTGTTTATCATGCAGCGTTCCAAAAGCGGTGTAGAATTCGATGGTGTGAAGACTAGGTTCCTCAGTGGAACCAGCACGCTGTTCCTGAACAGGAACACAGACCATTGGTTTGAAAAGACTTCTGCTAGAGAACCAGAGGCTGCGAAGCCTGCACTACAAATGACCGGCGAACTAAACGAGGAAGATCTAAAGGGCAGCGATGACATTGACCTATGAGTTAGACCCAGCGAGCAAGTTCAAAGAGCAACTGCGGCGCACCGGCATCTTTGTTCTCGACGTTGAAACGTACAAGACAGATACGTTCGACGGCAAAGAACTCATGGGTGTAGCTGTAGGTATCCCGACTGGCCTAGATTTAGACACGTTCTACTTCACGCCACAAGAATTCGTCGACGTCATTCCGCTATTGCGGGGCAAGGAGATGATCGGCTTCTCGTTGATGTTCGATCTAGAGATTCTAGAGCAGAACGGATACGTTCATGACGGGTTCATCTGGGATGTTCTTGTTATGCACCACATTCTCAACGAGAATGAGTACAACTACAGCCTGGACTTCCTGAGTCTCCGGTATTTGAAGGAAACCAAGGGAATTCGATGGGGCGAAAGCATCGTCGACATCGGCAAGATCGAGAAGATATACGGCTGGAATGAGATTCCGTTCCAGTTCATGAGTGAGTACGCTCAGCAGGACATTCGGCTGACGTATAAACTCTTCCTTAGAGACAGAGGCAAGCTCGAAGAACAAGGGTTGGCCAAGCTTTACAAGACATCGGCTCGGTACATTCGGGCACTACAGCACATCGTTCAAGAAGGTTTGTTAGTAGACTGGGACCTTCTCGACGTTATGCAGGCTGTAGGTCAAGAAGAAATGCGACAAATTGAGAAGATCGTAGGCTTCGAGCCGAGCAAGCGCAAGCAACTAGACGAACTACTCTATACAGAGATGAAACTGCCGTGTCTATCCTACACTCAGAAAGGACAACGTGGACAAGACAAGGAAGCGCTCAATCGTCTTATTGATCAGTTCCCTCAGCATGGGGATCTGTTCCGCAACATTCTACGCTGGCGCAATCTGGCAAAAGCGGACTCAACATGGTACGAAGGATTCAAGCGACGTCGAACTGCTACCGATCGAATCCATCCAGGTCTTAAACAACACGGCACGGTTACGGGCAGACTGTCTTGCGCTGAGCCGAACCTGCAACAGATTCCTAGAGACGGAGCGAGAGTCAAACGTCTCTTCGTGGACCCTCCGGGATCAGTGCTTGTAGAGTTTGATTACAATGCTGTAGAACTACGACTCGGATCATTCTATGCTATGAGGCTAGGCCATGATCCTATCATGTACGAACTCTTCGCAGAAGGACTAGATCCACATGCAGCAACAGCAACCGTCATCGGAGCCTACGATCAACTCGATGATAGATATACTGCTCGACAAGTTGGTAAGACTGGGAACTTCGCGTGGATTTACGGAGTTGGAGCTGACACTTTTAAGGCACAGCTATATCGAATGTTCGGATTCAGTTGCACACTCGATCAAGCGGAGTCTTGGAAGGAGGCTTTTCACGGACAGTACCCAGGATTTCGTCGAGCTAACTTAGCGTACGCCAACTACCACAAGCGGTACGGACACGTGGAAATGTGGAACCGTCGCCGGGCACGAATCCAACCAGAAGTTCCTGGTGTACAAGCTAAGCACCATATTGCTTTCAACCGTGTAGTTCAAGGCGGTTGCGGGCAAATACTCATGCAGAGCACCATCATGCTGAGTGAAGCGATAAAGCGTGGTGAGATACAAGCTCGGATCTGCAATTCAGTACATGATAGCCTCTGGTTCTACATCGCACCGCATGTGCTAGAGGAAACTACAGCACAGATCATCGACATTATGGAAGCCCCGCCCACCAAGCGTTTCGGGATACCGTTCTCAGTAGAGGCAAAACAGTTGAACAAGGAGGGCTAGTGGCAGCAACAGCAAGAGGACTTAGTAAGCTCGTAGCAGCAGCTACAACGGCAGGTAACTTCGATCCGATCGACATGCTAGGAAACCCGGGGTTGGAAAGGTGTCAGGGTTTCTGGATAATGAACACGGATGCAACGAACATCGCCTACTTAAACACAGCAATAGCAGCAACAGTCCAAGGTGATGATACCATTCCGTTGCTTCCTCGTATTCCGACCTGGGTTGCAAAGCCTGCGGTCAAGAAGGGTGCAAACCCAACTGCGGCTACTCCGTGGAGTTTCATCGGTGCTACAGCGACCTGCAACTTGATCGTGGCATCTGATGACGGATCCTGGCATCCAGCCTGAAAACAGATCAGTCGATCTAAGTGCGTTCGCCAACATCTTTAATCGTCCTACCTGGGAGAGAATGGGTGCGTGTGTAAGCAGACCGACTGACATCTGGTTCAGTAACAAACCTGCGGACATCTTCATCGCCACAACGGTGTGTCGGGAAGTCTGTCCTGTCCGATGGCGATGTTTATCGCAGAACATAGATGTCCCTGTAGGAGTATTCGGCGGCTTGACCGCTGACCAACGAAAACGAGTAAGGGAAGAATTCCCTGTGATAGTGCAACAAGAACTACAACGACTACTTGAGAACAAGGAATCTGGATGACACTCTACCTCGGGATCGACCCAGGTAAGACTACAGGCTATGCCTGGGTTAGCTGGCGAGACAGGCAAATGATCCTACACGACTTCGGCAACGTTCCCTGGCCGGACTTCATGGCATGGGTCAAAGGTTGGGACTCCAAAGCCTACGATCTAACAGGATTCTCCCCTGAGAACGTAATCGTGGTCTGTGAAGACTTCATCCTTCGTAAGTCAGCCGAATGGACTCCTACACCTGTTACTAAGCAAATTGGGGTCTGCTACGGAAAAGCCTATGACCTGGGCTGGCATTTCACGGTGCAACAACCGATGATCAAACCTGCTGGGTATAAAATGGCTAAGTACAAGGGCACTCCTACTCATTGGACCGACGCCTATGTTCACGCAGTTTATGCAATTCATCAAGGCGTAGATCCAGAAACGAAAATCATATGGTGAGGTAGGATGTGGAACTCCGGAGCCGTTTCGTAAACGCCCAAGTAGCCGAGATGATGGCTCGGCTTGGAATGCACTCGTGGAGACTCTCGGATGATGAGCGGTTCTTCATGCACCGTTACCTTTATCTGAGTGTCCTAGAGACGTTCAGAACACTAGGCATTCCCTACACAGAACAAGATAAGGTACTACCCACTGAAAATGCAATGCCTCTCCAGGTACCGGAGTTCATGAGGATTCCGGCAATCCCCCCGCCTGGGGAGGATAATACAGAAGCACTCCAAATCCCTATCCAGGAGACAAATGGCCACGGTCGAGACGTATGAGCCAACGTGGAGAAAGTGCGATGAATGTGAGATCGCCTACTTCATCGGTGCAACCCTCAATCCGAGAAATCACCAATGGCGTCCAATCCCACTGTCACTATATCCGGATGCAGAGGGAAACTTTGAGATTGACTGGCGTCAAGACCTCAAAGAAGTCTGGGACGCAGATAACAACAGTCTCGGCGTTCATCCTGTTGTGGTTTACGGAGTGGGTATTTACCGACCCCACAATCCAAGCCACTTTCTGGATGATCTTCACGGAGAAGACCGACCCAGGCAGAGGCTCCATAATTTTCGACTCCTGATGGACGAAGATGACTAACTTCTTCGGGCTCGTCGCAATGTTCGCTGTCCTAGCAATCGGCAATCGTGCAGCCCAAGGCGATGAACTAGGGGTGAATAACAAGTTCATGTCATTCATTGCCAAATTCGGTCCAGTAGCCCCTCCCGGTATGACTTTCGCCTGGCAACGTTGGTGGAGAAATGATTAGAGCACGAGAGGGACAACGAGTTCGTGACCTAGAATCAGGCATGGTTGGTACTGTAGTTCGTACCTGGAACATCGAAGTCGGTGAGTGGTGGATAGAAGTAGAGTGGGATAGATCCACAATGGAAGCTCACGAAGTCGAACCCTTCGAGGAAGATGTGGAACCCAGACCTTACTACAACGAAGATGTGGACCATCACTGATGCTGGCAATTCCGGGGTATCAATGGATCGGGAACAACAATACGAACGGCGGAGATTACGTCGGTGGATATCCTGCAAGTATCTGCCTGCACATGACTGTGAGTTCTGGACTAAGCATGTCTTATGCCCAGAGTCACCAATACCCGCCTCATGCGTGGGCCAATGTCTACACAGGAGACAAGTGGCAGAGTCTTGATCTGAACAGATCCGGCAAAGCTCTGTATCAACCACCCTACACCAACTCGTACCTGAACCGTAAGTGGTACTGTATCCAGACCGAACTAGTTGGGAACCCTGTAGTTAATGTCGAGACCTATTCCAGACAACAATGCGATTGGATCGGTCGCAACGTTATCGCTCCACAAGTGCAAGCTTTGCGGAGTATTGGGCTGGACGTTAACCTTTCCAACGTTAGGTATCACACGGACAGTTCTGGAAGTGCGTCCGAATACTGGCATGGCAGAATGTCAGACGCCGAGTGGGCGGCATTCGATGGAATTTGTGCACATATTGACGCTGTCGGCAACGACCACTGGGATTGCAGTGTCGAACGAACGGATTTAATGGTCGAGTCTGCAATCGCAGAACTCGGAGGAAGTGTAGGACCTGGTCCTGTAGTAGATGAGGAAGAAGACGATATGATGCGATACGTGGTACAAGTAGGCGGCGGTGGAAAACACGGCCCTGGTACTATCTGGGCTATTTCACCTACTGAACCAAAGGCGTGGCCCATTGCTACACCGTACACAGTAAGCGTCCTACAGGCTCACGGAGTGTTGATGACCAGGCAGCAAATGGAGGCTAAGAAATACACGTTCGAGACGGACGGTGGGTCAATCACTTCTACTTACGAAGTGATGCCGGTACTAGAGAGCATTCCGGACAAGTAATGAAGAAGGCTCTTATCGCCGGCCTGATCCTAGGCGGTGGGATCATAGGCTCTGGAAGTGTAGGAGCCCAGGTTCCCGACAATCAAAGACCGCCGCTAGTCACAGACTACGCTAACTATCCAGGAACGCCGCAAGCGTTTCTTACACCCGGTTGTGATTACACTGGGGTCCTTAATCCAACGTTCGGCACCCATAATTCGGTAACGAACGTAGACATCGGACCTGTGTCCGACCTCTCACTTCTTCCAGATTTGAACGAAGCCGATCTGGTTAGAATGGCATGGACAGACGTCGCACCAGAATGTGTAGGATCTGCTGTTTCGTTCGTCGTCAAGGTAGCACAAGGTCCAAGATTTGATCCGAACGTAGATCAGCTTACAGGACCAAACGGCGGTTACTCAGTGGAGTTTTTAGTGCCTGGGCCGGGAGAAATCACGTTCCCGATGCCAGACCTAGCTCGATTCGGTCTTGGCTGCAATTACCAGCTTGACGCGATTGTAGGCGTTCCGCTACAAGATGTTGGTCCGTCTGGTTCGTATTTCACTGAGGCTCTGCGCATTCAACAAGGTAAGCAGACAGCCGATAATCGTACTACAGTCATCTCAGCTAAGAACGGTGAGTACCTAATCTGCACAGTACCTACGACAACGGTACCGGTAACTACACCACTAACAGTTCCAACAACAACAACACCGTCAACCACAACAGCAACCACCATACCAACCACCAGTCCACCAACAACCACTCCGTTCATCGTAACACAGGCTACTCCTACACTTACAGCTTACGTCGAATATCCACCGACAACTCCGAAACGTACTCCACTCGCAGAGACAGGCTTCTTTACGGACTTGGCTATTCTATTCGCCGTAGCGTTATTCATACTCGCTCTGATGTTCCTTGCGTTGTCGCACCCAGAAAGGATGAGAAGTGAGTGAGTACTCGTTAGTCTCGGTAGATATCGAAACTACAGGGCCGTCACCTTCGGTGTCTGAAATGTGTTCCATCGGTGCTGTAGCTCTCGATGAAGACTACAACCGTGCTGAAGTATTTACTGTTAACCTAGAGTTCCCGCCTGCTGCTGCCCACAAGTGGGATAACAACACAATGGAGTGGTGGAAGCAATGGCCGGAACAATGGGAAGCGCATCGTTATAGCCCACTTCCGGTTGTAGATGCCATGCAAATGTTTGCCGACTGGCTAGATGAAATGGTTGAGGGCAAACCACTATTCGTAGCGTGGCCTGTAGGATTCGATTGGGGCTTCGTAAACGACTACTTCCATGACTACTTAGGGAGGAATCCGTTTGGCTACTCTCCTCTCTGTCTCAAGAACTATGCTGCTGGTGTACTTCGCAATCCAGCTATGCTTGGGGGTTCCAGAGAGGAAGCTTTTATGCCTGATGGCTGGCTCGTCACGCCCGAGAGTATCGGTCTTCTCCCGCATATCGCAATCAATGACGCGATTGCTCAGGCAATGATGATCCGCAACATAATGAGGTACACTGGCTGATGGCTACAGAGCACGGATTCAAGATGGAACAGAAGAAGGACAACAAGGTAGACGTAGAAGGCAAGACACCAGACAACAAGAATGACCGTCGTGGCAGTAGCAAGAAGAGTTCAGGAGGAAAGATGGATCCAGCGATGTTGCAAGCAATCATGATGATGCTTGCTCAAATGGAAGGTTCTGCTCCCCCAGGTGGTCCTGGGGGTCCTGGTGGAATGCCTCCCGGTGGTCCTCCTATGGGTCTTCCTCCTGGTGCTGTTCCTATGGGTCCGCCTCCGGGACAAAACCCAGCAATGCAGGGTAGAATGGGAATGATGCCTCCGATGTCAGGTGCAATGCCTCCTGGTGGACCTCCTGTTCGATAAATGCCTTGGAAAGCGAAGGACGCCAAAAGGCACACAAAGAATCCAGACATCGAACCCGCCAAATGGGCGGCGATCAGTAATGCCATTCTGAAACGCGAAGGCGATGAAGGGAAGGCGATACGGATAGCGAACAGTCGAGCGAAGAAAACGTAACTCCGACGTTCCCTGTTCTTCCTGAACCTAGAAACCCTGGTGAGCTTCCTACACCATCGCTGCCGGAAGAACCGGAACAACTCGAAGAATCCGGGTTCGTCAACATCGGAGAAACTAACGACGACATCTTCACCTTCGGAAGAAGTCCGATGTGGGACGGAGATGCTGTATTAGACAGGGCGCGACTCTTTGAGCAGCATACAGAAGGAGTCGAAGCTCCACAAACTAAATCCACCCGTTCTTCGGAAACGTCCGTCTGCGGCTACTGCGGTGTAGAATACGTTCTCACAGAAGGCCATTCGTGTCTTCAAGGCGTACCTGCCGGAACTGTAGTTAAGCGTTCAGACGGAACATTCCTCATAATCTTGGAGTCAGATGACAGCAGCGTAACTTACTACCAGATCCCAGAAGCTACCAAAGTGTCTCTGGAAAAGTTCGTCGAACATCACGAGTAACGTAAAAAGCCCCTAGGTTTTGGCCTAGGGGCTTTTGCATGCCTAATGCTCTGGAATTGTGTTAACCGTAGGTGCCAACCGACCTCCCAGCCTTCTTCATGTAGTTCAACATTTGACGGATTTCAGGGCTTGTTATCCTACCGAATCGCTCACTCTCCGGATCAATGCCTCTCTGCTTAGCAATCTCCATGCGCAGACTCTTAACCTGTTGGTTCATCAAGTTCCGCCTGTGCTGGAACTCCGACTTCTGATAGGTCTGATCAACGTTCCTAAGCTGCGGACCCAAAGCTGTAGATGTAACTGAAGGAGCTATAGCACGATCACCGGGCGGTAAAACGTTGTATGCCAAACGTCCAGGAGCGCCCAGAGTAGATCCTACAAGCCACTTACTGAAACTCGGTTCAATAGGACCACCGGTACTTGCATTCGTACCTGTAGCTTTCTCAAACCACATCTTCAAAGCGGGGTTCGCCATGTTGGCTGAGTTCTGTGCAATCGCCTGAACACCCTGGTTAACACTGTGCGTGTCGTAAGCTCTTTGTAGTGGGCCAAGAACCGTACCGACATCAGATGCAGGCATAAGTCCTTGCATCATAGGCAAGAACACAGAAGTGTCGTCAGAAGCACCAGAGGCGAACCGAGCGATTTGGCTAACAATGTTTCCCTGGGAACCAGCTACAGCCAAACGCACTGGCATGGATTCCCGAATCCAATCAGGAACCATCCAGTCACCGTTGCCGTCATTTGTTCCGATTACGTTTTGAATGGCCTCGAAGGTCTTTGGGTAAGCATTCATGAAGCCAGGCTTGGTGAACAACATCGACATCTGTAGGGGTGCGTTCTTACGGAAGAAGCTGTAGAACGGAATCAACCGCTTCATGTATTTCTTCTCAAACGATGACAACGAACCGTAGTCGATGTTGAACTTACGAACTCTCTCTGCTGCCGTCTTAGCAGCTTTCTGTTCTAGTTGCGTAGCGGCTTCTGTGCCCATGTGTGCACGAATAGCCTCTAAATTCCTAGAACCTATTTTGTGTTCCTTAGCGTAGCTCTTTAGACCGCTCGTCACTTCCTTGTCATAACGGTCAATGAAGTGAGCGTATCGCTGGTTTGTCTCTCTTGCTATGTTTACATCAGCCATCCTAGCTTCAGCAAGGTTAAGTGCATTAGAAGCGGTCTGCTTTACGTTCTTGTCTAGCGTGTCCTTGATGTTGGCAAATTTGAGGGCAGTTCCGGGGTCCTTAGAGACTCCTACAGCACCGGGGTCTCCTACAGCACCCTTCATTCTCTCAGTAACAATTTCACCAGAGAAGACGCCGTTCTCTGTGCCAGCATTCCAAATCTCTCGTGGGTTATGAGCACGTCCGCCGATGCGGATGGCTACGTCAGATGGAGCGCTTAGGTTAGGTACATGAAGTGCAGAAGTTGGATCACGAAGCGTTTCGGCTAGGTCAATAACGTCGTTCTTCTTAATTTCCGAGAGCACCTGGTGAGCCTGTAGGTACCTGCGAGGATCGAAAACGCCGTCGGCGAAGTTAGCAATCACATCACTTACGGCGTTTCTAGTCATGTAGCCTGGATTTAGCGTAGTGTTGAGCGCCTTCCAATGGCTCATTACACGATCAAAGTGCTGCATGAACTTAGCACCGAGGTCGTCGTTATTAAGAATCTCGTGTTGAGTATTCAGGAGCCTCTGGATCGGCTCAGGAATCACCATATTCTTAAAATCTGAGTGTTGGGCTACTTCGTTAAGTAGTGCGTTTCCGCCCTTTCCACGTTGAACGTTAGTCCAACGAATGCCCATAGACTCCTTGGCGGCTAGGTTGTCTAACATCGCCCTGCCTTCGACGGAATCAGCCTTTATTCCGATGGTTTCCAAGGCTCTGCGGACGATCTTAGCTTGGGTTTGATCCCGGAATGAGTTAGCCATCGAAGTGATATGGGACTCACCAATGTCAACTACAGGGTCAGCACGGGTACTGAGAAGTCCATTCGGACCCTCAAATGGCGTCATATTGGGGGACACATACGACTCGCCGGCTTTGCCGAGTTGCTTGTTCTGGCCTCGAATAATCTCTAGCTCTTTAGGCTTTAGTACACGCTTGGGGAGTAGCTGATTTGTACTATCTAGAATGGCATCTTTCTCGCCTCTGGAAAGATCCTGCCACTCGATAACATTCTTACTCCGAGAAATTCTACCTGTCGGCTTACGGTACTCACTCAGACTAAACAGACTGGGCTGGGAGGCTTCTTGTTGTGTAGGAAGGAGATGACGGTGCATCCCAGCTTCCATTTCTTTCTCCGTCATCATACGACGATGACTACGCACATAATCTACGTACTCACCGATCGTATTAATGCCGCCATCTCGGGCTTCCATAAGGGCGCTAGTCTCGCCTCGACCCATACGCATGATTCTGCCAGCAAGACCGCCTACAGTATCCTGGGTTATTAGCGGAACATCCTTGACTTCATTGAAGTACTCAGGATTTTCATAAGCTAGTGCTGCGATGCGACGTGAGCCGTAGTCTACTTCATTGTGTAGTTTCAGTAGAGCCCGCTGATTGCGGTTCATTTTCCCCGCAAAGTCGCTTTGGATAGTTCGTGACTCGCTAGCTAGTCCAAATGGCTCTTCGGCATTACGAGAGAGCGCCTTAACAAATCCTCGTGCTTCTCCTTCAGGACCCTTGACGAACTCACGAAGCTTGTTGACTACTTCCGGCTGTCTAACTTCTGCTACACCTATCTTACGGCCTGGCAGACCGACTTCAACCTTGAACTTATACGGGTTCTCTTTACCGAGCTGTTTGGCTAAATCAGCTACAGCCTGCGGCATGTGTTCCGCAGCCAGAGTACCTTCTTCGACTGCTTTGCCGATTTGCTGTGTAGCTCGCAAAGTAGCTTCGCCGGTAGATATGCCTTTGAGTGGTGCTAGTCCGACGTAAGTAAGAGGATCTAGAGCAATGTCTCCTACAAACCCACCGACGCCGAGTGCTACCTTGTTCTTAACCCCGAAGTCGTCCTTGAGAATATCCGAAACAGACGTGTGTCTCTTGCCTGTCAACCCTTCCCAGAAGCCTACAAAGGGATCAGTAGAAAGACTAGCTCGGTTCTTCTCGTTAAAGGATTCGTAGAGTCCTGTAGTAATCGACGACTTCAACTGGTCCAAAACGTTGAAAGTAGTCTTCAAAGCACCTAATCCAGCCTGCTTTAGACCCTCTCCTTTTGCTCCGAGAGGGTCCTGCTGAATCCTATGAGGCGACCCACCTTCGGCTCGTTGTTGCCGAAGATACTGGCTCATCTTCATAATTTCGTCTTGGGTTAGCTGCTTAGAAGCCATAGATTAGTAATCCCAAGGCCACTTGTTCCAGTTATTGCTTACCCAGTTACCTACACCCTGCGCTTGATCCCATCCCCAAGGATCGCCGTTGGTATTTCTGGTACCCCAGAAGCCGTCGCCGCCACCTACACTTCTACCTAGACCTTGAAGCATATCCTGGACCTGCTTCAATCCAGCTTGATTGCTGTTGTAGGTCTGTAGTCCTTGAGGTCCGCCGGTCAACCAAGCATTTGCCGCACCAGGATCATTTGCACTGATAAGACCAGAGTCGATCATACCAGTGAGCGCACTAGGATCACCTGTTCCTGGATACTTAGCCTGGAACTCTCGTTCATTGAAGGCGTTTGTGGCTGCAGAAGAACTCGCCGTATCTTCACGGCCTAGGTTGAACTGTCGTACACCCTCATTGAACTTAGCCCAATCCAGCGAATCGTCCTTCGCAGCAGCGGCACGAGAGTTAGCTCCCGATTCTTGCATAGCTGCAATATCCCTAGCGTTTGCAAGAGATGCTGCGTGTTCAGAAGCCTGTTCATTGAGCTTAGCCTGCTCGAAATCTCGTTGCCATTGTGCTGCAACAAGCTGGTTGTACATATCTACCAGATCGCTCTGTCTGACGTTCATCAGATCAGCGATCTTATTGATTACATCTGTTTCTTGTGTGGTTCCCGCGAGCTTGTTCTGACCAAGCATGTTGAGCAGATCGGACTCAAAGCCCGACAGCTTCAATGCTTCGTTTTGATGAGCGCTGGCGATCCCCATATCAGCCAGAGAACCCATCTTAGCAACCCAGTCAGATAGGGTGCTTCCGTAGTTTGTTCTGGCTCCTTGGGCGTAGCCTAGCTGCTGGTTCGCTACGTCTTCCAACTTACCAGAGGAAACTAGTCCTTGTCCAGACTGGCCTAGAGCCGCAGCCATCTGAGCGATGTAATCCCTGGATCCCTGCTGGTATCCTTGAATGTTCTTAATCGCTTGATCGTAGCCTTGATTCGTCAAATCTACTTGCTGATTCAGAGCGTTCTGTGTATCTGTTTTATTCGCTCCGAGAAGACCGTACAGGGTAGCGAAGTTGGTCCCGATGTTCGTTCGCCCAGTGTTGCCGAAACCCTGAATAGCTTGTTCACTCGAAGCTGTGTTCTTCTGCGACAGTTCAAGCTGCCGCTGTAGTGCTGCTTGTTGGGGATCGTACTTTACCGCAATATTTGCTTGTGCGGCATCCCATAGACCTGGGTCAGCCATTACCAGAAACCTCCAGGATTAGAGTAATCCGTGGGCATATATCCTGGTGCGCCGGGTGTCGAAGCCTTGTAGATTGCACTACCAAGGTTCTTCTTAAGATCAGCAACGTTCTGTCCCTGCATTTCCGGAGCAGAATACAACAGACTTAGCTGATGACTAGCACCGGATTGACCAAGCAAAGCGATCTGGTTCACGATGTCTTGGTAGGAATCAGACGGTGCAATCCCAGCCCACGGAATGTTCCATCCAAAACCACCTCCGCCTGCTCCACCTCCACCGCCACCACCGCCTCCACCACCTCCGCCCCCACCACCAGGAGCATAAGGAGACGGAATGTTAATTACGGGACGATTGTTAGCGGCTGCTTCTGCGGCTGCTCTGTTTGAATCTGCGATCATTCGAGCGTTATCAGCGGCTGCTCTATCTCGTTCGCCTTGAAGACGAATTTCGTCTTGACGACGTCGTTCAGCTAGATCTTCCTCGCCTTGCTTGCTCCACATATCAGCACGCTGGAAGTTCACATCTCGAACGGTATTAGCGTAGTTGCCTCTAATACCTTGTTGAGTGTTTCCTAGCCCAAGTGCTAGATCGCTTAGATACTTGTTATAGTTAGTCTCAAGATCACCGCGAGTCTCGGCGTCAGCGGTAGATCCGATCATACCGGATGTTGCAAACTTAGCGATCAGAGCATCTAAAGCTTTCTGACGTGTAGTTCCGGCATCAGTTTTCTGTCGATCGAAGTCCTGTTGGGCAGCGAACAACTGGTTGTTTTGCTCTAGCTGCTTATCCGCTAACATCTGCTCAAGAGCCTGGCTCTGAGCAGCGTACTTAGGATTGAAGGCGTACTGCTGAACTGTAGGAAGTACGGGAGCAGCACCGGCAGCAGAAATTTGTCCAGGAGTTACTGCACTGAAAGGACTCTGCTGTCCTACAGGCCCCGAGGCTTGTTGGTTTCCGGAGTCGATGATTCCAGTACCGGAAGTCCCCAGTTTATTCTGGTCGTCTGATGTCTGTAGACCGTATTGGTTAATGGGCATAGCCAGCCAACCTCTTATTGATCGCTGCCATGAGCGCCGGATTCATTTGTTGTGCGTTGACCGGTGCTGGTTTTCTTGGTCGTCCGGCTCCCGGTGCGGCGGGAAGGCCACCGAGGTAAACATTACTACCTCTCGCCATCTCCCCTGTTAAACCTCGTGGATCGAATACCTTCTGTGATGCTGTCGGTGGACCTTGTAGGCCCATGAGCATTTCCTGTAAATTCATGGCCTACACCTCGGTCATTGTGAATGCGATCCAACCCCAGTCATTACCGTCAGAAGAAGTATTGCCTGCTGGAATAGTAATTGTCCACTGATGGTCACCAGCAGCTAAATTTCGTGCGACGTGAGCACCTGTAGTTTGTTTGTGCGAAGAAGCTTCGTTCATAAAGTAATAGCCCCAGGTACCTACGAAACCACCATCTAATTGAAGTGCGGTTCCGGCCATTCCTACAGCATTAGCCCAACAAGTAGCACCGTATGTGACTAGAACGTCCGCTCTAAATGGGTGTGTAATAGTGAAGCTCTTGGGCCAAGCACCGGTAGATTGAACGTTGAAAACGTAAGTACGCCCGGATGCTCTAACTAGAGCGTCCTTGATGCGACCGAAATTACCTACGGTGTAGGCGACCAACGATCGGTCGAATTGAGGTGGTGGAATGAGGTCTAAGTAAATACTCATGCGGTCTTCACTGGCGGACTAGACTTCGGCTCGAAGGATCGGTCTTCATTCATGAACGTAAGATCGTATACGGCAATGAAGCTACCCGACTTATGTTGAACTTTAGCCTGGAAGTATCTGCCGTATCCTGAGCCCCGAGCTTTAACATTCATTGCGCCGCTAACACTGGGTACTTCGGTTCTGGTAGTAGTCACGTTGTCGTCTGCGGTGTTGCTTACGGTAATACTACCAGGCTGAAACGTGTTTACATCCCCTACAGACAAGCCGACTAGATGATTGCGCTTCTTCTTCATAGCTGAGTCGAAATCGTACTTCTTAGTAGTGAACGTACAATCGAAATCTACAGAGTTATCCTTGTAGACGTTAACACCGAACGACCAGATCTGATTCCCAGTAGAAGACCCGAAAAGCAGTGTTTCTGGGTAATGCTCATCCCAGAGAACTTCACCCAAGGCGGTTACTCCGCCGCCTAGTTTATACATCGTCCAGCCTTCGGTTCGCACATCGAATACAAGAGCTGTATTGATGGTACCGTTGCTAGAAGGCATCCAGAGAATGTACTTGAAGTCCCAATAAGAGGCGTACAGATTCATCGCCGTCTCGGGCTTCCAGTAATCCCTGTAGGAATCGAAGAAGTCTCGGATTGGATCTGAAATGTTCTGGAACGTGACGCCGTCAGTACGAACTACACCATCTACACTAAGGAAGTAGATGATGTTATTGATGACTTTGACGGTTCCTCGACCTACACACCCGATCCTGTCAGAAATCAATCGGTACTGCCAGTTACTTGGTGGACCGTCGGCAGATACCATGTAGGTCTTCTTGGTCTTGAAGAAAAACATTTGCTCATTGAACGGCAGCATAGCTACCAAAAAGTCGCCGTCACCGAAATCCAGGTTGAAGTTAGAAAGTGCGGCTCCACCCCAGTCACTAAGGTTAGTAGCGGCTGAATACCACACTTTCGTCTCATGGCCAGAGGAATTGTACTTGCCCATCGTGTTGATGATCCAGCCACGGTTCTTGAAGAGACTGATTTGGGTGCCAATCGGCGAATTAGTTATAGGTCCGGCTTGACCTACAGAAGTATCGCCGTAGAAACCTATGACACCGGTAGCCATTTCGGCCGGGACCTGTGTAGGCCACCAACGAACTCCGGTACAGTTATACGCCGTAGCAGAGTTAACTCCACCATATTCAACCATTGACTGTAGAGAACTTAGAGGACCACCAGCCAGAGTTAGTCTAGTTGCAGCCCCACCGGCTGCGCTTAGTCGCCAGGTTTCGGTGTCGTCTGTTACGAATATTCGGTTAGAAAGCGAACCTACACGAGTGCGCTGTAGGTAAACTACACGCAGTTTAGTGGGAGTATAGGGTGCCGTTATGGAAGCAACGAGGTTAGCACCCTTACGCTTCTCTAAATAACCGTCGGTGTTGGTGTTGAAGTTGATGAGTTCGGCTAGTTCTTGGTCATCCTGAGAGTACGCTTCTGGAACTGAACCAGACAGAGCCGTGTTCATGCCCTTGAATTTCTTGATCGTGACTGGCTTGAACGCTCTACCCAGCACTATATCGGCCCCATATCGAAGACTCGAACTCTACCGTAACTCATGACCGCCGTAACGGCGTCTGCCCAAGCAGCACCAATGATACCGACGACATTAGTAGGGGCTCCGTCGAAACATTGCCATACGTTCTCACGCTTAGGCCAGTTGGAATAGTTAGTGACCAAGAGTTGAAGATCGTAGCCTGCGGCAGTCTGGTACTTAATTTCCATGAAACCTGTATTAGCAGCAATCAGGTTGACGTCATACTCTATCTTGTACTTGCGCCCTGCTACCTGTACAGGTAGCTGCGTTAATATCCATGCAGGGCTTACCGTGAGCGGAATGTCGTAGACCATAGCACCACGAACAAGACCCCAAGCCGTATTCCACGGAGGCTTCCAGGAGGGTGGTGTAGTTTTGTCGGTAAAGACCTCAAACCCACCGGTAGAAGACAGAAACGAAACCATCCCTACGGTTGGATTCGGTATCTCCGATGCTCGCTCAGTGGTATTAGCGAACTGCAAAACCATCTGATTCTGCAAGTACGAATTGATGTCAACGGCGTTGAAATCCTCGCCTGCTGCCCAAGTTTTAGTAGGCATTAGACCGGCCCCACATCAAAGACTCGAACACGGCCCCAGTTAGTAGTTGCGGCAAAATCTATTCGTCCTACAATGCGAATGTCATTGGAGGTTTGGCCGATTACAATTTCTCCGAGACAGGCTCTGATCCACCATCCTTGGTTCTGAGCCCATTGACCGAACGTCCCACTAAGAGCCCCGTTCATGAACTGCATGGTGGCTGTTTGAGCCTGCGGAGCACCGATAGCGATATTTATGTCTAACTCTACTTTGTAATACCGTCCCGGTAGATTACAAGGCAGAGTAGGCACGAGAAACTGGTTCGAGTTAGTCCAGGTAATGTCTGCGACGGCAGCATTATGCATTAGCCCCCAGGAGGTATTCCAAGGAGGACGCCATGACGCCGGAGACGTCTTATCTGTGAAGATCTCAAGAGCACCCGTACTAATCAAGTACGAGGTCATTCCAACTGTAGGCGTTGGAACGGCAGTAGTTCTGGCAGCAGCGTCGGCGAAGACCTGAACAGCCTGTACTTGCAGGTATTGGTTGACGTCAGCGGCTTTGATTTCTTCGCCAGATTGCCAGGTTTTGGTTGGCATTTTACCTCAACAGATATCCGGAGGTTAGCTTACAGTTATTGTCCGGTCCTGCCTTAGCGATGTTGGCGGCCGGAATTTGCTCGACTTTGCTTCCACCTGGGCGGGAATATGGTTCAATACCGCGTTCTTCTGCAAGCCATGTTATGTCGTACACAGCCGAATAAGCCAAAGAACGCATCAATGTAACGGAGGTGTAGCAGTACCTGAAAGGACTTCTGGGAGGCTGGCCTAGAAAATTAGTGACTCCGAACTTGACAGGTTCATAATACGCTGTAGAATATCCGAACATATCGTCTGTGAAATTACTTATCTGGTAAATCGCACCACCGGCGGGCGTAGTATCCGTAGGTTCATTCTTAACGGTTACCCCGCACGCAAACATGCGCTTCTGTGCTACAGGAGCACCAAAGTCCAGCTTCTTAGTTCTGAATGAGCTAGTAAAGGCTATGCCGTCATCAGACCAAGACTCAGAACTCATCTTCCAAATACGGTTCTTCTTGGTACCGGAGGTATAGTTTGTACCGAAGAAGAGAGAATCAGTACCTAGATCAGAGAACCTAGCCTCACTGAATGCTTGTACGTTATTAGCTAGCGTCCATCTAGTCCAAGTAGAAGACGCGATATCGAATACCAGCGCACCGTCATAAGCCCAACCCTCGCCAGTGTCCCTGGGCATCCAGAGGATATACTTATTCTGCCAGTGCGAGGCGTACATATTCATCGCCAAGCCTGGATCTTTGAAGTCTCGGTACTGTTCTAGCAGATCCTTGACGTTCTCCGAAATAAGCTCAGCCTGGGCGCCGTCGAAACGAACTACACCCTCCAGACTCAGAAAATAGAGCTTACCGTCGATAACCTTTACCGTACCGCGACCTACACAACCGATTCGATCCGAAATCAATTTGTATTGCCAGTCAGCAGGCTGTCCTTCTGGACTGACAGAGAAAATTTTACGTGTCTTGAAGCAATACAGTTGGTCATTGAACGGCACTGTGGCGATTAGATAATCACCGTCGCCAAAGTCCAGGTTAAAGTTTCGCATGGCGACGCCGCCGAAGTCCGCCAGATTCGTTGCTCCAGAATACCAGACTTTGGTTTCGTTACCGGTAAGTTCAGTACTGCCGTTTGAATTGATGACGAAGGCACGATCCTTGAAAATGGTGATATGCGTGCCTATAGGTGTGTTAGGTATCCAACCCGGAGTTTCGACGATGTTATTAGCGACACCGATACTGAGGAATCCGCCCATCGCAGACGTTAAACCAGTACCTTGACGCACTACAGTTACGGTGTAGGCAGAGGCTGAATTGAGGCCGCCGTATTCAGCGGCCCATTGTGCTTTCGCAACCGCACCGCCACCGTGACCTATGTTAATACTTTGGTATTCGCCGGTCTGTACGTTAACTCGCCACAAATTAACGTCATCTGTCACCAGAATGTAGTTATACGTGGAAATGTTTAGCGTACCGCTGGCTGGTCCAAAAGTACCGCGTTGTATACCGATTATCCGTAGACCGCCAGTACCCACTGCGGGATTGACGATTCTAGTGAGTTCCTGAACTCCCCAGCGCTTCTCTAAATAACCTCTTGGGTTGACATTGAAATTGTTGATGTCAACCATTTGATCTTCGGCGGGGCCGAAGGACTCACTCTTCACGGCAGAATTACGTGAAGCATTCATTCCTTTGAACTTACGGATGGTGTGCTCTTTGAGGTCGCTACGCATCCATTGACTCGATCTGCTCGTACGAAGAACGAACGATCGGGTACGAGAAACCGTCCGCTTCTGTCACAAAACTAGACAGTTCCATTATCTTGGCTAGGTAGTCACCCTGAACGAGCTTATAAGCTTGATAGTCGTTTTCCTGTAGTTTACACTTCGCCAGAGCATACAAACACATAGCCTCATGGCAAGCATCAGGAAGCACCGGAATATCCACACCGGCAACAAGATCGGGAGGTTGTGCGGTATAGATCAGGTCTAGATCAATTCCCGTTCTTCCGGGAGACTGATAAGGCCAGAACACCATTCGTCGTGCTGGTGTGGAGTTAAAGTCCTGAATGGCATAATACGTGGGATTACTGGTACCTACACCCCCGCCAAGCTGTCCATAGAAGTCAGCATAGGAGGTCTTACTGATCTTACTTCCGTTCCAGAAGACGTGTAGTTCCTGATCGAAGTCCGCCGGAAGAACTGCTCCGCCTTGATTATCTACAACGCCTGTATCTAGTGTTGTGATTGTAGCGGTTTTCTGGAAGTATTCCAGCCGCCTACACATTTCCTTCTGCGCCCAGTTGAGGTACTGCGTGATCTGTGCCGTCGTGAACTGAACGTTAGATTCGTCTCCCGCAAGAGCCGACACGAACGTTTGTAGACTAGTCAGATTCATAATCTCTCACGATCGTCCGACGGGCGGGGTCATCGTCTATGAAGATGATTTCACCTTCATGGCCCGGACGTGTATCCGGTATAGTATACCGGCCTTTCGGGCTTCTAAATACTTGTAGTAGGACATCCTTTGCTGCCGTACGCCAAGAGTTTTCAGCCTCTTTCTGCTCGGCCCTAACTTTCGCGTTATTCGCATCAAGTTTAGCCAGGACATTAACTTTATAGCTATCACAATCGTGAAGCATATCCAGCAGACGGTTATCCAGGGTCTGGGCTGTAAGTACGGGTCGCCAAACATTATCCCTGCACAACTCAACAACACGGAAAGGAGCGTCGCCCGGATCAGGATTCGGACAATACTGGATCTTAAGGTCCGGCCAGAGTCGACTGATTTCCTTGACGACGTGGGCGACATCATCTTCAACATGGACGAGTTCTCCGTCCATTGAGATAGCATCCCAGGGCATATTAGGCCTCCTACTAAAAGAGCCGGCCCCGAAGGACCGGCCCAATTAGTCAACCCCGCCCAAGGGGAGAAGATGGGGGAATAGCCGAGGGAACACGGCGGATGTTGGCGGCTATTCCCCCAGAATTTAGCCTTCGGTGACGCCTGTCAAAGCTCCGAGACCGTTTCGACGACGAATCCCCATCTCGAAGTACCTCTTGATGAGAACGTCGTAAGCATCGGTATCGGCTACTTGGACGAACATCGACCCCGTCTTGTCCTCGAAGTGCCAGTCCTTCGTGTGGTAGATTCGCATTTCCTTTTCCGGCACGAAGTACATCTTACCAGCAGGACAGTCCGGATCTTCAACCACTGGAAGTTCTTGCGGACCGTAAATGAAGGGTAGGCCACGGAATCCACCCTTGAATTCGACGGTATTGTTCTGACGACGCTGCTGAACTAGCAGGTTGAAGTAGGCCAGCCGAACACCGAGAGACGTGAAGATTGCGGTAACCTTCCCACCACTCTTACGCACGGCGTCACAACGCTTGATCATGGCAACTTCCGAAAGAGCGCCATTCAAAGCAAGCGTGTTCGCCTTCCAGACCGGATCGTTGACCCCAAACAAGTTCACCGAGTTGTTGGCCATACGATCCAGCCCGGAAGGCTCACGCTGAGTACCTGCTGCATAGTTGCCAGCACGGGTGAACATCTGCAAACCAGCGGATACAGCAGCGGCAGCACCGTCGAAGGTAACGGTCATCGCGGTGTAGTCAACGGCTGTGATGTTCCTGGCAGCAGCAACAACGGCGCCGGTTGAAATGGTTACGACGTCAACAACAGCGTCGATTTCCAACCAGTAAGCGTCGTCCACGGTTACGGTATTCAGCGTACCTGTGCTCTGGATCGTAGCAAGGTTCCCAGTTCCAGAACCGTAGAAAATTCTGTTCTGGTCCTTTCCAACAGACATCTTGAGCACAGACATCTCATTGTCGACGGCCTCGACGAATGCGTCCATGTCGGACTCTGCGATTTCAAAGATCTGGCCCTGGATCCTTGCACGGCCGTAGCCGTAGTACAAAGGAACCTGGACTTCCTTTGACCGAGAGCGACCAGGAGCACCGAGGGTCTCATTCTCTTGCCGGAAGGAAATACCCTGGTTCTTTCCGACGAGAATGGGGAAGTCCACGTACTTACCACCCGCCCGGTGCGTAACTCCCTTTGAAGAGGACTCAATGCGCTGGGTGAGTACGGTCTCATCCTGAATGTTCTTTGCGATCGGTCCCTCATAGTGAACCTTCAGGATTGGAGAGATTGAAGAGATATTAACGTTCGGCACTATTCCATTGCTCCTTGTAGGGCAGCGAGTAAACTCGCCTTCCGTTCGTCGTCCGTCATTTCTGACGGCGCTTTCGCTGCTTGTGGGGGCAAAGATGCCGAGCTGAGTACCCTTGGAGCATTGGGAGCTTGACGTTGATTAACTCCCGCCTGGATTTGCTCTACGATCAAACCTACAGCGTCATCCATCTCCATCCCGCCCTTCATTAGATGAAGGATCATGGTCTCGGGGATCTGAGGATACTGAGATTTGACCGCTGCGAGTCCAGACTCAATTTCTCGCTGGTACCTTTCGGTTTCTCTGTTGAACTGGTCGGTCTCAAAGCGTTGGTTCATCGCCCCGAGAGCCATTTTGTATTGCTGTAGTTCCCTCTGAACGGCCGGAGGAACCCATTCTTGCTGAGGTTGTCCTGGCTGTCCTGGTTGCTGCTGAGGGTTTTGCTGTGCGACCTGTTGTGCGTTCTGAACCGTTTGTGCGGCTTCTTGACGCCCATAACCCTGACTAAGTAGCCATTGAGTAGCAGTATTAGGATCCTGCGTAATTAGTTGGGCTAGTTGAACAGCCTGTTGAACCTGATCAAAATCCCCAAGTTGGTCGTATTGACCGTATTTCCTGGAGATACCGTCGGCGTACTTGCTGAATCCCTTATCCCATTGCTGAACGTGTCGAGTAACGATATCACGCTCGGCGTCAGGAACAGTGTTCAAATAGTTCTGGGCAAAAGCTGATAGTTTCGGACCTTCTTGTACTTCCGGAACTACAGTTTCGCCGCCTGGGTCTGGCTCATATCCTTCATCGCCGCCAATAGCTCCGCTAAGTTGGCCAGAAAGATCGTCGCTTCCCATCGCATCAGACATTTACAATCTCACTTTGTTAGTAGCAAATCAACTGGGGGCATTTTGTGGTCCTTGTGCTGGTGGTTGCGCTCCTGGGGCGCCAGGTGCTCCGCCCGGACCAGCGGGCTGTGGGGCAAGCATACCGGAAGCAGCCGCGTGCAGCAAACCTCTAGCCTGAATCATAATAGAGTCATCGCATGGTATCTGTCCCATTCTAATGCCCTGGATTACCTGTGGTTGCCAAGGCAATTGAAGCATTGGATTGGTTTCTAGCAGGAAATAGACGATGTGGATGAAGGTATGGGCGTTAAACAGCAAATCAAGGTTCTGATCTTGCTGAGTAGCCTCTTGTCCCTTCCTGTAGAAGTCATGACGCTGAATGTGCTCCAAATGCGCCTGATAGTTACCTACGGGCTGCTGTAGTCCTTGTGCCATCTTGGCATTTTCTAGATCCGCTTCCCGAACATCGACCTGCATTTCCTCGTAAAGTCGATCCGTATCGCCAAGATCCAACGAGTTAAGAGCCATCGGAGCCGGAACCACGCCCATCTTGAGTAGCTCCATGATTTGGGCTTGTTGCGCAGGGTAGCTTCTCGGCGTAGCGCTTCCAGGTACAACTCGCCAATCCGTTTGTCCGTTAAGATCGGACTGCGAGAAGTTGAAGGCTTCAAAATTCTGATTTTGTCCTACAGTCTTGACCATATGCTGGGCATCCCAGTATTGGCCTACATACGAGAGGAAGTGTTGGATTACCTTCTGCCACCCCTTCTCCTTGTCACGAATCGTATCCATAACAAGTGATGACTCGTCCTCCTGCAAATATGCGATGGCCGTCGCAGCAGTAACTCCGGGCGGTAATTGCTTCCCATCCTGAGTCTGTTGTGATGCAAGCTCATCCATTTCTGTTCGTAGCAAAGTTAAATGATCTATGACGTATGCCGGAAGCCCAACAAGGGGTATTGGCTGGGGCGGATTAGTACCAGGCTTATGTAGAATGATTTCACCGGGGACGTTCCGGATCTTACGAGGCGAAATCGAGCCTTCCACAGCGGAAAGCATAGGTTTAGCCATCTTGTTCTTATCTTCGATGATTTGGGACCGAGTACGGTTGTACTCAAGCTGAATTGGGATAAGGTCGTTGATAAGGCTATCCGCATAGAACATCCCCGATTCTATGTACTGTCTCCGAGTGAATGGGAATTGGCCATGTGCGTACGGAAAAGGCTCAGCCTGTAGGACTTTACCCTTTATGTAGATCAGATGTAGTCCATCAGGGTAAGTTTGGTCATTTGGCTTGACCCAGACCTCTTTTACCTCAACACCCTTCTGCTTCGCCTGTTGATCAGTCATTCCCATGACCGTCATCAGACGAGATTCGACGGTGGAAGACGAAAGAGTCATCGTTTCGTCGACTTTTACGCCGTATTCCTTGCTCAAGAACTCCGGATCGCGAACTACACAATGCATAATCCACGGCTGACGCTCAATATCGGGCTCGTCTAGGTTCGGAACGAATAAATGGAACGGAGAAACGGCTTCACAGACTGGTCCGCCCATAGCTCCGCCTACATTGACCGAATCCGAGTAGTAATCCTTCGAGAAAGCGGTTCCGCAAAGCAACATCCAGAAGTCTACACGCTTCATAACGTCCGCAACTTCGCAAACGTCCGTCAAATAATCAACAAGCTTATCGGCAGCACGAGCAGAAGAGACATCAATAGTATCCGTAGTATTAGGGTTAACGAATCCTCGAACCCGCTCCTTGTTGAGTCGGGCAAGTTCCTTTCGGACAATTTTTCGCACACGGTTGACGGTGATCCTTGTCTTAGAACGATTCGGAGGCGGCTCTATGAGCTGTCCGAGGCTTGTTGGCATCTGAGAATACTGCCATGTGACCCATTGCTTCCCAAAGAAGAAGGCAATGTTGATGTACCACTGACGCTCGAACTGCTGCCGAGCCATTTTTGCCTTGGAATAACGAGTTTCCCAAACAACGAGAGGTTCTGGCTCTCCTGCTTTACCGTTCTGAGAGACGTCTGTGTTTTCATCCATCATGGTCAATGTTCAGCACCCCCATCAAGAACCGTGCATCTTCATCGTCATCATCAACGAGAACTACAGGTTCGTCATCGAACTCATCGGGAACTACAAACACATCGGGCGGGGGTGATTCACCTTCGGTAACAGCTACACCTGCTTCATTAGAGAGCATCAAGGTCCAGATCCGAAGGGTTTGCTTCTGTTCCGAGTGAGAGAGGTTCATCCGAATCTGTTCGTTTTCTAGCTCTCGCATTTTCACTTCCTTCCACCGGAGCGGCACCCACCAACCCAGCCACAGCAGCGCGGAGGTCCCGGATAAGATTCCGAGCAATAGTGAGATCACGGTTTAGTCTCTCATTTTCCTCGTAAACTCGGCTAGCGCTTGCCTTAGACACGTACCCAGCGACAGAGGCCAATCCGACGAAGTCTTTTTCTCCGATGTACATTCTACCGCCGTCGAAATCAACCCCGGTGTCCAAGAACCACACGTCGTCGATACTGCGGGAGACGAAACTACACGCAGGAAGCTGCAATCCAGTGGTAAGGAGCTGAAATCGCGCATCTTTTCCACCTACAGGGCTAACAACCTCTAGACTATCGACAGTTTCTTCCCAATCCGGATCGCCTTCTTTCATCTGTAGGAGCGTACTCCGACGATAAATCCTACAGTCCCTGTTCATCAGATACGCTCCGGTCCGAGAGGTTGCGACACCGCGACGGCTTGGATTGAACGCATTAAAGCGTCTTCGAGATGTGTGACTGCTAGGGACTTAAGACGACCATCGGGGCAGACTTCGTTAACATGATGAGCAAGATCCCGAAAACGTTCACGTAGCTCAGCATAAACATTAGCGACGTTAGCGTTTCCAGGATGAAATCCCATCGTCTGTTCAATTTGCTCTGCAAGTTGGTCGCTCACCAATCATCTCCTAACACTGGATGGTACTTGTCGTTATCCGAACCTAGGAAGTCTCGTTCGGTGTACTCTTCATCTCTAGGAACAGTATGCGAGGGGGTCCTTGGCTCAAAATGAGGAACGTCTGCACCTCCCCATTCGTTTTCCGGGCGAGAGCACACAAGGTATCTAAGTGCATCAACGGCGTGATCGTTTCTTTTTTCAGGGGCTTCCTTTGGTTGCTTGGCTTCCCTGGCCTTCATACTGGCAAATTGGGACCATCTATAAGTATGTAGCTCTCTGATAAGATGGGTACAATCGTTAGTAATGAGAAGTCCTCGGGTATCCAACAAACGACGCACTCGATTAAGTCCGTAGGGTACGTCATTGTTTCCAAGCCCAATGAAGACATCGTCGCGAGAATACTCGGATTGAACCGACTCTCCGTTGACTGCGTTTCTTTGGGAGATGGAAGGGTCGCCAACACGATAATTGACCTTGAACTGAATATTCCTGGTTCGCTCCCAGAAGTTAACTTCGGAGGCGTGTTCGGTGATTGTTCGTTCTGCCTCGTAATACTCATGGAAGACAATAATCCGTCCTTCATTGTCCACGTAAGCCCACAACCAAGCCGTCGGATTCCTGAGCCCATGATCCATTCCGGTGATTATCGGGTGAACTACAGCACTAGGGTCAATACTATCGACGACATGGAGAGCAGGATTAAAACTAGGATAAACAAGACCAGAAGCAGCGACGAATTTGCCGTACTTCCTAGCTTCCCGTTCTTCGCTTGACATTCCAGCGAGCATTGCGTCAAGAGCCCCAGGAGGAAGGAAAGGGTTGTACTCTGAGGGTGCTTGGAACACTGCTGCTTCATCGTGTAGGTTTCCCTCGGTGAACGGTTCGTAGATTCTCCTGTAGACCCAAGTCATTCCGAGAACTGGCGTCATTGTCATCCACCAATTACCCTGTACATCAACCAGTCGTAGCATGTTCTCGTTAAATATGCTTTCAGGCGGTTCTTCGTCGATCCAACAAAAATTACGAGAAGTACCAGCGTGCTTTTCAGTATCCATCTCGCCTGTGAGGAAGTCCATCTTACTGCCGTTAGCTAGAGTGAGAACACGACTTTGCTTATCGTAACTCTGCTCCCAACTTCCGGAGACAAGCGCGCTTCGAGGAAGCCATCTGTCGAGTTCGGGGAGCATAATTTTCTTGAGACCTTGCTCAATATCGACGCTAACTCCTCTGCCGAAAACGGGAGGTTCCGGTATTCGTCTGTAAGGATGATTACCAGTGAGCCAGAATGACGCCTCTGTGGCTCCGGAAACAGTTTTCCCTGCCCTGTTTCCTCCCAGAAGAAGACGTCCGATGGCGTCGCTGGCATGGAATTTCTCCTGAATTTCGTACGGCGTGTACCCGAGCAAGCTCGGCGACGTTACCCTTCTACGAAGGGATCCAGCGAATTCTTCACGAAATGTCGTCATCGTTTAGTACCAATTCCAGTACGTTCTCGGTTTTTTCGGAAACTACAGCTCCTACAGCCCTAAGCTTACGAGCCGGTGGCGTGCCGTGCACGAGCAAGTAATCGAAATCGTTGGCGAGAGCTGAAAGCACGTTTCTGTCGACGTGGGCCTCAAGAATTTCGAGAATCCCTTGCATGAGATTAGCTGCCTCCGATTTATCGGAGCTTGTTCCTTCTGTTAGCTCTCCCGTTAGCGTTAAGTAAAGCTTGATGGCACTAACGTTTCCACCAGAAGCTTCACGGCTTAGCGCTTGGTGAACTCTAGAACGCTCGTCTGGTAGAATTTGTTCAAGACGTGTCTGTAGGGCACTCTGGAACAACGGGTTCTTAAGCCAAGCGTTGTGCTGTGAGAGCGTGATTCCGAAGCTCTTCATCTTAGCCGCAATTGGTCGACCATCTCCGGCGGAGCATAGTAAGTCGATCCATCGCACTTGTTTCGGAGTCAGAGTAGGCGTCCCGTCTACAGGAACCCCGTTAGCGCTCAGGTACTTAAGGTACCTCGCGTTAGCGAAGACTTCGGCTAGGCAGGTTTCAACGAGGTACTCTCTGAAGAGTTCTTCGTCAGACGTCGGCAAGCGACGGAACTTCCAGTAATACGTCTCAATGAGAGCTACAGTCGACTGGACTTGCTTACTGGCCATTGATTTCCTCAAAAAAGCGAATAAGTGTACTCGGGATGCGGTAATGGTGTAGGGTGTAGTTAATGTCTATCAACGGCATACATGCCTTCTCACTGAACTCAGCTCCGCTGAGGCCACTCGAACGCAGGAATTCAGCGAATTCTGGGCCGTTACTGGGAACTACAGTTACACCCCGAGGCCAATTCTCTCTGCGAACTGAAGTTCGGAAGTCATGGTAGGCAGGAATTAATTCGACGGCGTCAGGGAACGTCGAGAGGAAGCGCGGGTGTAAATGGTGAGGAATGCCTTTTTCTTGGGCTTGAATGAGGACTACAGCTAGAGCACACTGATGAGCCTGTTCGAGTTGAGTTAAACCGAGACGGTTTCGGAAAGAGACCAATGGGTTATTAGTCACGTTAGCTCCGAGTAGGGTGGGGCGGGGCAGCCTTCGACCTGGTCGCGTGGGGCGATGGAGGCTATTATATACACACGTCGCCAGGAGGACCACCGAGGGGAGGGGGTAACTTAATAGGATTTGGAATGTTTTGCTAATTTGGGAAAATTTTATCTGAATTGGGGCTACGCGCTCTACGGGGGACCAAGTCAAACTCTGACCGATTTCGTAATACAACTGTAACAATCGTAACAGGCCCGTAATATAGCACGCATTATATTACAATGTCATGACTTTGTAACAATCGTAATATAGCGAGCACTATATTACGAATCGTAACACTTGTCACACGATCGCAGTATTACCGTAATATTTCGGTTCGTCACAATATTACAAGATCTTGTAACACGTTTCGGCGTGGGTTTCCGGCCGGACCCGGTAAACTGATATCACAAGCGAAACGGACGGAACGCAAGAATCGGATCCGAAAGAAAGTTTCGGAGCGGAGTTGCGAAACGGGAATCGGACGCTAGAATGGAACTACACAAGCGAGAGGGACAAAGTGAACGAGAACGAGATCGAGATGCAAGTCTGGTCACGACGTGACGAATGGGGCGCCATCATAGTGTGCTGCGAGAAGTTCGACCCGACGCACACTGTCACGGAGATGGTATTCATCCCGACGATGGCGCCGATGGTAGTTCATCTCACGGATCCGGGAGCGCACGGCCCTAGGCTTTGCTGGCTGGACTACTGAAATAGCGGCTCGGAGGTTGATGGTTCCATTCTGCCACGGTAGAATGGCTCCACCAGCAACTAGGCTGGCACAAGAAAGAGGCAAGCATGGAAGACGAGAACACGACCGAACCGGCGGAGACTCCGGAAGTGGTCTATCACGAGGATTCGTCCGTGAACAACGGTCTGCGGATCCTGGAAGAGAAGGCGGCTTTCTACGATCTGGCACACCAGATCTTGACGGGGAAGTTCGACCAGAACTTCGCTCAGTGGAAAGCGGCGCAGTCGATCGACGAAAAGTCGACCGAAGAGCTCCCGGAACTGACGAACATCCAAGAATGGATGTTCACGACGGCGACCACGAACGGTCTCCTGCTCTTCCAGCGAAAGCTGAACGATCTCATGACCGTTCTGCTCTCCGAGCTCTTCGGGCGCTATGCGCAGAAGAACGTCCGGGGACAGATTCCGGCCGACACGGATCTCGGAGAAGTTCGGGCGACGCTCGTGAAGGTTCTGAACGGAACTGTCACGATGATCGAGCAGGGCGTGATCGAGAAGATGACCGTCAAGATGATCCTCGATCTCCCGACGATCAAGAAGTTCGGTGGGAGGCGAGAAGACGGAACGTGGATCATCCCAAACGCTCCGGCGGAGAAGTCTGCCGAAGTCACGGTGACGAACGTCGGAGCGCTCCGAGCGCACAACACGAACGTCAAGTTCGTGGTCAACGGTGCGCTATTCGAGTGCGCCACGCTCGGAGAAGCGGCTTTCAAGCTCTTCGGCGTCAAGAAGCCGGCGGAGATTGCGGAGAAGTTCGACAACTGGCACTCCGACTACTTCGCCGTCGGTGACGAAGAGCCGAAGAAAGCGGTCCTTCACGAGAACCGGAAGATCTGGTTGACGAAGGTCGGCTGATCTGCGAGGGGAGTCTCCGGGGAGAAGTTTCCGGAGATTCCCTCCGCCGATCGGTGGAAACGACAAGAGGCAGGATAGACTGTGTTCATGACCGAAGAGCAGATGAACGAAATCCGAAAGTGCGAGCGGTATCCGCTTCTCGTGAAAGCGGCGGGGTACTACACTCGGGCCGTCGAGAAGCACGGAATCGACTCCGGGCAGGTAGAGATGGCAGAACACGTCCTACTCATTCTCGCCGAACAGTACGCCTCGAACTGGAACAAGGCGGAAGAGGATATCCTCTACTGCGCCGGCTACGACTGCTAGAACGACGGGGAGGGAAACCTCCCCTACGTTCGGCCGAACGTCGAAAGACGAACGGCGTTCGCCGAACCGCCGGCGGCGGGGTTCATACAGTTACAGGGCCGCTTTAAAGTATGACAACTTTGTAACACGCGGGGTCATACAGCTACGTGGCCGCTTACCAATTTCCGTTAGTTTGGGGTCCGTATTGATCCTACAGTAGCGGAAAACGCCTATAAGTCGTGTAGAGGTTTCGACGCCCCTGTAGAGATGTCTACATTCCACTCCGCCCTTGGAATTGGGGTTTCACCCCTTCCAAGCGGCTGGTAGAGATTCTTACACCGCCCCTGTAGACTTCTCGACAAACCGCAGGTCAGACCCCCTGTCGGCCTGTAGGAATCTCTACACCCCAACTGTAGACAAATCTACAGATGTAGAGATCTCTACAACCGAACGCCTGTTCGCCCCCCCATAACCCGTTCGCTTCCCGAATTTCTTCGTGGAAAGTGGGCCACTTAAAGCCTTTTAACTGTAGTTCCCTTGAAACCAGTTCTACCTTTCTACGAAAAGCTTTCTCCCTTAGCTATTGACAAGCTAAGGGACCTATGCTAAGATGTCCGCACCCGCCAGGGTACTGCCTACCGGGCGGCGCACCGTAGCGTTTGCTACTTAAAGCCGACTACTGAAAAGAGACAGAGAATGGCTACCGACTTCTACGTAGGCGACAAGGTCCGAGTCATCGGGAACGAAGAGATGACAGGAACTCTCCAAGTGTGCGAGATCGACACTTCGGAGGATTCACTTCTGGTCATTCGTTGCCTGGTTCGTTTCGACGACACCGAGCTAGACGAGTGGATCGACGGTAACGACATCGAGAAAGCATGAAGGTGTAGTTCCCTTCGTTGCTTGAGGATTCTACAGGAACAACTTCCTGTAGTTCCCCCAACTAACGAAAGAGACAGAAGTGACACTGAAGCATTCCTGCCGTTGGCTCGTCAACAAGGACGGGAAGAACGTGTACTGCGAGAAGAAAGTGCAGTACAAGATGGTTTGGGACGGAGACGAAGTCGGATCGACCAAGGTCCGCAAGTACAACCCGTTCTGCGCCGAACACATGGCCAAGTACGAACTACAAGAGGACGACTGACATTATGAAGTGGGTCATGGTACTCGCCGACGGAACCACGTTCTCACAGCTTGACGGTTGTGCGATCGTAGCAATCCCGGAAGACATGCAAGACGAAGAAGTCGAGGAGTTCATAGAAAGCTCAGACGGTTACTACTGCTTCTCGGATCAGCCAACGGAACTCGATCCGAACAACGGCCAAACAATGGCCGATCTGGCGAAGCAGGATCTCGATTACTACAGAGAACACTGGGTTCGCATACAAGGAGTCACAACTCCTTGGGGACCAAGCAAGGGCTTGTGAGTGATTGACGGTTCTACAGCAACTACAGTTGCTGTAGTTCCACCAGTTACTCGACTGGCGGACAACACACAAACGAGAGAGAACATGGGAGACATCGAAGATTTCAGTGACAAGGTTCGTGAGCTAACCGAAAGCATCCAGGACTTGGATTCGGAGTACGATACTCTGGACGAGGAAGTCCGCCAGCTTTCAGTCCAACTCAACGAACTCCGAGAGAAGTTGGAGGTTGCTCGTCAGAAGAAGCAGACCGCCTACTTCCAGAAGACGAACGCAAGAACAGATCTGGAAGTCGCCGAACGAGGTTTGGCACGAGCGAAGATGGAAGCTCGTGAGAAGCTTCAGAAGGAACCGGACCTTACCAACCCTCCGTTGGAGAAGATCCTTTCTGGCGTAAGCCAGTGGCCGGAGTGGACAAAGCTCCGAGACTACCAGAAGGCAGATCTGATCTTCTCGTGGGATCGTTTCCTGCGTCCAGAAGTTACCGGTCAGTGGGGTATCTTCAACGCAAACGATACCTCGCTCGGTAAGACTGCTGAGACCGCAATGACGATCCGAGGCTTGCGCATCTTGTTTCCGAAGGCTCCGTGTCTTTGGCTGACTAAGAGCGCACTCGTGAAGTCTTCCGCTCGTCAGTGCAAGGAATGGGGATTGAACATCGTTCCTCTTCTCGGAGCTTCCGACACCAGAGTCGCCATGTTGAACTTCATGGGCGAAACCCTACAGGCTGCCGGACTTCCGGAAACTTACATCACCAACTACGAAGCTCTGAACACTTCTCTCATGAAGGAGTTCGAGCAGCGTGATTGGATGGTCATCGCAGTCGACGAAATGCACCGACTTCGTGGTGGTGCAAACGCTTCTGGTCCTACCAAGATGTGGTTGGGACTCAAGAAGCTTCTCCACGGAACCGAAAGCATGCGTGTAGTTGCATTGCCGGCCGGACATTCCAAGTACCAATGGAACGATGACGCTTTCGAGGTTAAGGCCGAAGGTCGTCCGTTCCCGATCTTCATGTCGGGTTCTCTGATCAACAACGGAAGCGAAGAAGTCTGGGCTTACACCCACTTGTTCAATCCCGTTCAGTTCCCGAGCCGTCAGCATTTCAAGCGGACCTTCATGATGGCTTACTCGATCGGAATCTCGATCGAACTCATCATGCGAGTCATCTCAGCGAACTTCTTCCGCAAGACGAAGAAGGAAATCGGCTTGTTCATGCACGACAAGCTCTACCAGGAGCATTTCGTGGAGATGAGTCCAGGAAGCGATCTCTGGAACTTCCAGAAGCAGGTCATGGAAGACTTCATGATCAAGCTGGACGAACTCGGCGACGACATGGTTTCCATTGCCGGAATCCTGGCAGAACTCCACTACGCTCGCATCTCGCTGGTCGCTGAGGACTTCAACGTTTCGGTTCCGATCAAGGACCAGAACGGGTTCATCATCAAGGACAACGACGGGAACATCCAGAAGAAGAAGGTGCTCAAGCACCTGAACGGTCCTCTCGTCAAGCTCGATTACTGCGCAGAGCATGTCTTCGAGTTGGTCATGTCCGAGAAGGAGAACGTTCTGATCTTCAGTGCTCAGTTCAACTCTCCGATCGCTTATCTCATGGAGCGATTCAAGGAGATGGGATTGTCCTGCGAAGCCATCACCGGAGACAAGAGGCTTACGACCAGAGATACGGCAGACATCGAGAAGGATTTCCAGGACAACAAGATCAACGTCCTGATCCTGAACATGGGAGCCGGCGCCGAAGGTCTGAATCTACACAAAGACAAGCGGTGGGATGGAGGAAGTTCCAACGTCATCATGTTGGATCGTTGGTACAACCCACAGCGGAACCTACAGGCAGAAGATCGAGCTTGGAGGCTCGATTGCTTGGAGCCGGTAACGGTTCACAAGTACATCTGCGACGGAACTGTCGACAACATCATCGACGGCATTTGCGAAGACAAGATCATGGAGGCGGAAGGAATCACCGAACACACAGCACTCCGGGCCAGTGAATGGAGAAACAAGCTCCAGGACTGGCTCAACAAGAAGTGAACCAGTAGCCGGTTGAAGGTTCTACACCTCAGGGTGTAGTTCCTCCAGCTTACTACTAAGGAGAAACGAATGACCACGTACTACAAAGTGAGCGATGGGATCTACGACGGTCCTCCGCAGTTCACGGAGTTCGATTCCGGCAGCTTCATCGAACTAGGTCGAATGAAGTGCAAGTGCTGCGTTCTGTTCGCAACTCGCCGTTCGGCCAAGAACTACGAACTCTCGCTTCTTCGGATCATCCAGAAGAACATTCTCACCGAACTAGCCGACTGTGAGAACCGCATCGTGACTGTGATGAGGGAGCTGTCCTAATGCAAACGCAAGCAGAGAAGCAAACAGAAGCGTTCTCGCTTCTCGTCAACTACTACCGACGACGAAACAACAGCACCGCCGATCACAAGAAGTTCGTTGGTGCTGCGATGATGTACCAGAAGTTCGTCAACATCAATCACGTCAGACTTTCAGAACAACTAAGGAGAGCAAGTGCCTGAGAATGACTATCTCATCAAGTGTTTCTTCGAGGGACTGATACTACTCATCGCAATGATGCCTATAGATATGTTCTCCGAGGAAGTATGGGCCGAGTTGGCGTGAGGAGAAGTATGCCACGACAGAAGGAAGAGATAACTGACCAAGGAGTAACGGCAATTTACTTGCCTTCGGGTGAGATAGTAGAAATGCCTGCGGTGCGAACGTTCAACTACAACAGCAACATCAGTGCGTTGCGTTTTAGCTACAGCGTGCGAAAGTACGTTCCGCTGAGTGTAGACCATCTTACAGGTAGAGTGAACGGCGTTCAAGAGGAAGAAGGGCGGTGCGTTGTAGTTGCGCACCGTTTCTTCCGTCACAACGAAACCCTCTACATACAGGACGCCGATGTCAAGCTTATCCAAACGTGATTACGGAACTACAGACTACCATCTAAGACTAATACTACAGGCTTGTGAGGAGATAGATAACGATGTCCGACGACTGGAAAGTAATCAGGATGCTGATCATAGCGATGGTCGTAGCACTTCTGGTTGGGTTGTGGATTCGCTCCGAGAACAACAGTAGCGTTTGCTACGACGAACTCTCTCAACCGAGAGACTGTAGTTACGACGGACCCCCGGTAGATACAGGAGAAGAGTAAAATGATCATTCCCATCAAGGTAACAGTAATCATCCGGGTCGATACCAACGACTACAAGGAGATAGAACTGGACGCACCGGAACCGACTCCGGCACAAGTCTGTGAGACTCTGAGTTACGACTGGGATCAGGGAGTTCTCGACATCGGCGAACTTCTCGAAGACCCGGAGTCACTTTCAATTGAGCTTCACGAGTAGCCTGTAGTGGCTTCGGGTTCTACACTAGATGTCCTGGTGTAGTTCCCCAAACTACTACAGAAAGAGACACTGATGGCACAAGATGGTTACTTCTCCTGCATGGGTTGCGGGAGGTTGTTCAAACTCAACGAAGTTGAGATAAGCGAATACGGGTTGCATGACTGCAACAGGCCGGAGCATCGCAGGGTTCTTCCAGAAAACCCCGGTTGGTTGAATCGACTCTTGGATCGACTCTTCCGGAGGTAAAGTGGTTCCGATCTTGCTTCTATTGGCAGCTATGTTCACCATGATAGTGACTCTAGGGTCATTGTTCTTGTTGCATCTGCGAGACCATGAGAAAGAGCAGATCGACGCCGAAGACTTTGCTAGGAAACTACTAGACATGATAGAAGAGAGACAGGACGATGAAGGACCCGAGTGAGTACCCCGTCATAAAGAGAGACGGGAGAGCTTACAGCTTCCTAGACTGCACTTGCAACGGTGCTTGTCTCAAGCGAGACTGTGTCTACTGTGCGTTCGAGTTACCAGAAGGAGAGTGCCCAGGTGCCGAAGGAGAATGACATCAAGTCCTACAACGAGATTCTGGAAGAGTATCCAGACGAATACTTGGACTGTAGAGTCGATCGTCATGCATGGATGCGACCCAAGTTGATTGATCCTTGGTTGGCTGTTCCTTACGGCTGGCCGGTCTATCGTGAATGCAGTTCCTGCGGTGCTTTCTGGGCTAGGTCATACAATCGCATGATGACGGAGAAGATTTACGAGAGGCGTGTTTACCCTCCCGGTTATCTTCTCAAGGGTGTAGGCCACAACACCAAGAAGCGTGGCCTACAGTTCGTGCGAGAGTTGATCGAACGAGAAGGTACCATCTACATCGACGGTGATTCTTAATGACGGACAATCAGCAGAAGAAGGCTCGATTTGACGTCCTATACTACAACTACCAAGCGTTGCGTCGTGATGAAGAGACGGGACAACTACGAAACAACTTCGTCTCGTCAAGCTATATAAAGAACTTTCTCTACGGAACCGCCTTGGTGCATTACCGAGAGGTCTCGAATGAGAGGCTAGATACCATTCTGAAGAACCTTTCAGGACGCTTCCTGATGGAATACAGAAAGCAGAACTGTGACTAAGATACGATTGCCGTGGGGTGAAGAACGTCACGTCGAAACTGATGTCGAGCAGTTCAGTCTCGACACAATGAGTATGACGGCGATGTATTACATCGACTGTCCTGATCCTACACTGGTCGTTGTGAAGAGCGAAGACTTCCAGTTAGTAGAAGACGATACGTTCGTCGTTCGTTCCTGCAAAGTCACATTGACTGATGCGTGGGATGAAGAGGAAGACGAAGATCGTATCGAGCAGATCTGGAAGGACTTCATCCTTCTCGACGATTCAATCCCGCCCAGGATAACTCGGAGGCAATAGTGCCAACAGTGAACAAAGCGTTCTTCCGTCGTCCTAGAACAGCGAAGGAAATCGGCGACAGCAATTTGTCGGTTCAGGTTTCCCGTGCTGTCAAAGACGGAACGTTGCTCAAGAACGGGACTGTGTTCTACTACAGGTCCGGATGGTTCGAAAGACTAGAAGACAAGTGGGAGACGAAGGATCTGTTCCTTCACTACCTGCTGTTGTTCTCTCGTCTGCACGAAGTTGTTTCCAAGGCTAAGCAGTTGGAAAGTATGCCGACTAGTTTGCGAAAGGTAACGGCCCAACTGAGAAAGATAGCGGAGGAACTGCTCAATCACGCAGACGAGCTAGACCGAAGGGCTGATCTTCTTGCGCTCGAAGAAGAGTCCAAGACAGAAGCTGCTGACTGAGCTTGCTGCTGCTTACAGTCTCTGCGTTTCTCAGGGTGAAGATTACATCTGGCACGCTTACGGAGAAAGAATCCGAGAAGCGGTGCTCGCAAGAGCAAAGTATAACATCGAGCCAGATCCTGAGGACGCAGAGGCGTGTAGGAAATACGAAAAGCAAGTACGGTTAGCAATTCTAAACCTACACACGGAGGTACAGCAATTCTACTACGACAACTAGTTCTGTGAAGCGAAGAACACTAGCCGTTACAGCGTCACTGGCTGTAGTTGCCATCTTGGCCGTTCCAGAAACTAAGCAGCCTACAGAAGCCGAGATAGTTGCCCAGCTTCCGAAGGAAGTTCGGGTGCTTCTACCTGGCGGGCTCTGTGATAGTATTCATACGGCTTTCCTACTGGAAGTCGAACGATTCCCCGAAGCATCGAACGCCAACAGGGCAGCGATACAAGAGAGAATCGAATACTACCGGGCCTGGCTTCGACGTAAAGGATGCGGCTAAGTTCCGAAAGTACGAAAATCCTTTGGGCACTAGCTCTTGACGGGGTTTCGGCCCTATGGTACTGTGAGGGGCGTGGGGCGGAGCCTGCCTGGACGGCGGGACCCCGAAAGCTAACCTCACAAAACGACCTCGCCCATTAAGCGAAAGGGAAAGAGAACACAATGGAAAACCGAACGCTTGTCATCCGAGTTCCACTCAACGCAGAGGATTCCGATGACATCATCGGCGACATCGACACCAACGAAGTCATCCTCTCGGAGTTGATCAAGGAGCGTTACGAAGACGTCTTCCTCACCGTCGAGACAGGTGACCGAGTTTCTTCCTGAACAAACTACCTCTGATCTGCACTTCCGACTACCATAATGCTTGGGGAACACTTTATCCAGACTATCCCTTGCGCTGGATTTGCGGAGTGTGCTACGGTATCAACAGACGACAGATACGAGCTTGTGCTCGCTACTGTAGTAACTGTCTAGCTGGATTCTCAACTCCCGGCGAAACAGATAAGTGCCCGAATTGTAGTCGGGACAAGCGCAACACCTGGCGTTACCAACAAACCCACTACTGGAAAAGGTTGCATCCAAATGTCTGATGTCAACATCGGAACGGAAAACCCGTTCACCGTCACTCTGGTCGAGAAGTGGCTGGCTTCCAAGGAACTGGTCGACACCCTCGACGAGAAAATGGCGTTGGAGAGTTTCGGTCGCACGAAGCTTCTCAACACTCGGTTCGAGGCTGCCAACCCCGACATGACCGACAAGAAGGCCAACAACCCGGTGGCCACTTCCATCCGAAACGCACTTTCGGCGGAAGGTTTGTCGGACGAGCAGTTCGCCGGACTGTACGAAACGGTCCGTCGGGTTCTCAAGGAGTACGACAAGCGTCTCGACACGTTCGTCGATGCGAACATCACGAAGGTCGATGAGTCCGACAAGCCGAAGGAAGCCGAGCTTGTCGAGTTCCGAAAGGAACGCAAGATTCACGTCGACAACATGAACGGCATCCGGAACCTTCTGGAAGGAACCGATCCGGATTGGTTCAAGGCCGTGGGTGTTTCGATTCTCGGCAAGGAGAAGATCGACAACCTCCGTGGTGCTGTCGGGGATCGTGCGAAGACCGGAAAGCGTCTCGGCGGTACTTTCCAGTTCACGGTGACCGATCCCGAGGGAACCGAAACGGCGATCACCGAGCGAAAGCTCTCGGCGGTTCAGACCCACCTGAAGAAGTTCGTCAAGAACGTCGGTGAACTCTGGAAGGCGATCGAAGAGCAGAACCCGAACTTCGATCGGGCCAATCCCCCGGACCGTTTCGAGTTCACGGTTTCCGGTCACAAGATCGTCGCCAACAAGATGACGGACGAAACTTCCGATGACGACGACGAGTCCACGGAAGACATCAACGAACTGACTCTCGATTTGTCGGACGACGATCCGGCAGACTTCGAGGCGGATTCCGACGACAACGTGACGGAGTTGTTCGACGACGACGATTCCTGAGTGAACTAAGACCTGGGCATGTCTTTAAACTGCCATCATGGCTCGGCAGGAGCGCCAAGAAAACAATGGTCTCTGTCTCTCCCGGAGTTCTTCTTGTGCAGCTAGTTCGATTCTAGCTCGGGCCACTACACCACCCTTCCCGAACGAGGACGGGTATGTTTACAGCTTTCTTTGACGCCGTACGCAGAATAACAATCTTCATCCTAGGGGTCTTGATAATCATCGAGGCTCTCTACGAAGAGTCAGTACCGATTAAGTCAATCATCTTAGGCATGATAATGGTGGGAGTTCTTCCACTAGAAGACCTACTCCCGTGGAGTAGAAAACAACAAGAAGCGAAACGTCAGGTCGAAAAGGAATAGCTGGTTCGATTCCAGCATCGACCACTTGCCAATCTACAGTCAACGGTGATTCCACCCACCGTGTAGATTAGGCAGCCGGGGAACTGTGCTCATACTCCCAAAGGTGGTCCAGTTCCCCGGCATAATCGAACAATAAAGAGAAAGGCAACCGCCATGCCTGATACAGTTACCAAGGAAACTCCTACCGAGGAACCAGAAGTCGAAGAGGTTCCTTGGGAAGATAAGGACGTCGATCTTCTCGCTCTCGCTTTGCAGCGTGTAGGTCCCTTCTTCCTCGGCAACGATGTTCGTTCCGTTGAAAGCGCTCGGGCTGTAGCTCTCGAATTGCTCCAGGCTTTCTTGGATATGGGATACGAACAGCCGAAGCCAGCGGCGGATTTCGCCGAGTACGCAAAGACACAAGCTTCTGTCTATTTGGACGAATCGCTTCAACAGCGTTCTGGTAACGCTCGACTCCCGTCGAATCTTCCTGAGCCTTCACCTACACCTACAGAGCAGATGGCGAACGCTCGACGTAAGAACGACGAAACTTCCGATGAAGGCAAGTCCTCCGCTGAACAGCGGCAGGCTAACATCGGCGGTAAGAAGTGAGCGAACGTCCAGCAGATTCAGAAGACAGGGAACAGATCAAGCAGAAGGAACTCGGCGAGCGTGAGCATCACGCTCGAATGGAACAACTACAGATGGGCGATGAGAACGCCGAAACTTCTCTCGCCCGTTCTAAGGCTGAACTTCCAGAACCTCCCCCGCCAGAAGGCGGAGAAAGTAGAGGTGCGGAAAGTCCAGGGATAGAGAGGGGAGAAGACCCGGAGCCTGTTATTCTAAAGGCTCCCTACACGCAGTTTCGTAAGCTGTGACCGAACCTTTCATGGCGTCGATTGTCACGTCGATGCCAGGAGGCGGACAAATACAGCCTTACATCTCCCCAAACCCTCCATTCAGCGACGTAGACGTAGATCAGCTAGCTCTTGCCATGAGAACCCAGGGAAACTGGTTCATGGGAAGGGACTGTAGGACCGAAGAACAATCCAGAAAAGTTGCACGGGATCTATTGATTCTCTGCGACACAATGCGTTACTACAAACTCTACCCACTAGACGACGGCCCGCTAGTTCCGGGTTGGGTTCCTCCGGTTCCTCCTAACCCAGCAACAGGTGTAGTTGCGGGAGCCCCAGGATACTTTACGCCTCCGGGTTGTGATAATCCGCAGACAATGCAAGATTTGAACTATGGACTAGGCGCCGCCGGACAAACAAATCCCTGGCCATTAGGAAACTGGGTAGATATCGGCCTACCGGACAACCCTGATATGGCTACGTGGATAGGTCCTGCCGATCAAACGGCTAACTATCTCTCCTGGGTTCAGGGTCCGTTAAACAAGGCTAGTGTGAAGATCAGTCAGAACTTTCCACCAGAGCCAACCGTTACGAACGGCGATCAAGCAAACGCTGATAAACTACAAGGACTGGGTTACTTTCCCGACGGCTCCGGAGCATGGGCGTCGTGGGATAACTTCTTCCTTGGTAAATGGTGGTTCACCTGGACCGGAACAAAATGGGCACCGGGGACATTATGATTCTAGCTGTAGATCCAACCCTCATCACCGTACTAGTCATCCTTGCGATCGTTGCACTCATTCTACTGATCATCTACCTACTCCGCCGAGCCTAACAAGGGAGCTATGAAACTACTAACCAGAGAAGACATTCCCGAGAACGCTATCACTATCAGTCCTACACAGGTAGCTCTCTTCCAGAGGTGTAACTATAAGTGGAGTCTCGTACGCCGAGAGAATCTGTCTGAGTTCCGTGTTCAGACACAGAAGATGTCTCTCGGTGAGATGTGGCACAAGCTGGCCGAGAACTACTATAAGAAGTTCATCGGTCGGCCGGTTCAGATTCTAACGAGTCAAGAACTGGTCGAACTGATGGAAACTACACAAGCCGAGAACGGATGGACTGACTACGAGAGTCAGTTGCTGTTCTTCAACGCCTACACTATCATGATCACTTACATGAAATGGGCCGAGCGTGGTGAGAAACTAATCCCTGTAGGAGCCGAAATTGAAACGTTCGCCGATACCACGCTTCGCAGTTCAAAAGCTACAGGACGCCGACCGATCTATCTCCACGGCATTGTTGATCTACTCGCAGAGCGGAGGGCTGCTTTGGGAATCGTCGATCACAAGACGCACACAAGGCGCCCGTGGACTACAGATTCGATCGTCTTTGACATCCAGACGAATTTCTATCCGCTCCTCTTTTCACTTCAAGGCGTGGAAGTCGAATGGATGATGATCAACACGGTCGACATGTGGTTGCCGAAGAACAACGTTCACGAGGCACTACAGCGTGAAGAGCGTTTCCAGAGGCATCAACTCAAAGTTACTAAGACAACTCTCGACGCTTACCAAGAAGAACTGTTCGGTCTCATCGACCAGATGTGGCGGTACGAGAACTTCAAGTTCGGTCGTCGACTCGACAAGTTCTGTAGTGGCTGCGGTTTCAGTGAAATCTGCATGACCTACCTACAGGGCAGTTCCATAGATGAACTTGCTAGCACTAAGTTCCAGACTACGACAATGGAGGTACAAGACTTTGACATTGATCAGTTCGACCTCGACTCGGAAGTCTACCCGGAGCTACCATAATGCCTGTAGCTGACGCAATAAGGACTGGAGATGAAGCCTATCTCGAACGATGGAAACTCTTCCTCTACGGATGGCCAGGTTCGGGAAAAACTACTCTCGCTGCTAAGGCTCCACGACCCCTCATTATCGAGTTCGATGACGGCGGACAAGTTGTCTTACGGAATCTCCCGAGTGAACTCCGCTCGGCGGTCAAGTGGTACTCGACGCAAGACTGGGAAAAAGCAGTTCGTTTCCTACGTGATCTATGTCGAGATAAGAAGTTCCTAGCGGAAATCGACACCATCGTCGTCGATACCATCTCTTCTCTACAAAGCATCGAACGTGAGCGACAGATCCGTGGTGTAGACGTTCTTGTAGAAGAGAAGAACCCGTTCCACGAAGCTATCTATTCTGCCAACAACTTCCGAATCGTCAAATTCATCGAAGCTCTTCTGAGCACAGGTAAGAACCTCATCCTCACGTGCCACATGACGGAGGATACAATCACAGTTCAGGGACTACAGAAGAAACTAATTCGACCAGGTCTTAGCCCCGCCCTAACCAGAGAAGTGATGGCGATGATGGATTGCTGTTTCTTCCTGGAACTAACCGGAGCTACACGAACCCTTCGGGTTCAATCCGGTACCGACTTGCTAACGAAGTCACGATTCCCGATCGGGAAGAACCCGATCATACGAGACCCAGACTGGCAAACGCTAGACGGTTTCATTAGCCAACTACAACAAACAAAGGAACACGCATGACGGACCAGACTACCACTCCGTTCACGGACGATGACGAAGAGGCGCCGTTGGATTCCGGTTTCGTCTTCGCTTCGACAGAAGACGACACACCTGAATTCGACTTCGACAAGATGTTCGGTGAAGACGCCGACTTGTCGATGGTGTACCCTCCCGATGGTTGGTACAACGCACAGGTGAAGGGTGTCCTACACCAAGAGAAGACAAACACCGATGGTCCGAATACCGGCAAAGTCAGCCGTGGTTGGAACATCAGTGTGCAGATCGACCAGCCTTCCGGTCCGCTGGCAAGTTACAACGGGACGTTCTTCGGAAAGTACATCTGGCTCGGTTTCAAGCCGAACTGGACTCCGAACGGACTCAGGGAACTGTGTAGTTTCCTTTCGGCGACGACTGGAGAAGACTGGGAAGGTCGGAATGTGAACTTCAAGGAGTTCCGACCAGAAGTTCGAGACGTTCGTGGGCGACGCAACGTGGCGATGAGTTACTTCGATGACATGCCGGTGTCGGTTCGACTCCAAACGGTCGAGGAAGTTGACAAGCGTGACGGCGAGTCAAAGCCCCGAACCAAGATCATGGGTTGGCGTTCCGTTTCGGATTACGAAATGGACGAAGAGCCCTACTGAGAACCCCGCCCTTCCGGGGTAATTCCACAGCCACGGGAATCCTGACTAGCCGTACTCTCTAATCCTGAGGGTACGGCTTTTCGGGTAGAGAGACAGAGTTCCCGTGGCTGGGAAAAGAAAGAATCGAGGGAGGGATGCTCAATGAGTTCTTCGACTACGTCTTCGGTGGCGACCAAGAGGGTTACTTTGCGCTTTCACTCTTCAAAGGTGGAAAGCCAGCAAAGGAATGGTTCATCAAAGTACCCGATGGAATCTCTCGGGTCTCGGAAAACAAAGTTCAACAACTAGGAGCGCAGGGTGATGTCTATTTCACTCCTGCGCTCTTTCACGTCCAAAGACGCCGGATGGAATTTTGTCTAGGTAGCTGGGTTAGCTGGGCCGATGTGGACGACCTGCCAACGGACGTGCCACGAGACGGCCCTAGCTGCCCGCCTGCCGGCCTCCTGGTCGCCTCGGGCTCCGTCGGTAGGGTCCACCAGTACCGACGATCTGAGGCGTGGCTTGGGCGTGAGGCACTTTTAGAGACGAACCGTTTCTTTGGAAACGCAGTTCCTGGTGCAGATAAGTCCGGACATGATCCTACACAATTACTCCGGATCCCCGGTACTTTCAACCACAAACACACTCCACCGAAACCAGTCTCTCTCCTAGAGAACCACGGTACAGTCTTCGATCTGACAGAGTTCAGGCTTCCTCAGATGAACCTTCTCACGCCGAAACTCGGCATGGAAGAGGTTTCGATCCAACGGTGGGAAGAGTTAACGGAGTACACGAAGAAGCTCTACAACTCCAAGCCATCCGAAGGCAACCGTTCCGAC
>Ga0210380_10000125_pt1 | contig 43777 bp, 63 predicted proteins | sample PLM4_5_coexredo_FD_155476 | JGI IMG/M metagenome (GOLD analysis project Ga0210380, IMG submission 155476) | Groundwater sediment microbial communities from an aquifer in East River, Colorado, USA - PLM4_5_coex redo | ecosystem: Environmental > Terrestrial > Soil > Riparian zone | place: USA... | reverse complement strand
GTCCATCCTCGCGACTTCAAATTTACCGTCCGGCTGCACGATGCAAACCATTGCGTAGTCGCAGACCAATATTTTCTCGTCGCGGAAGCTTATTTCGGCGAACGGCCAGAACGGCGGGTCGCCCGGATACAGCAGGACGCCGTCCTTCAGCTTGAAGTCTTTGATCGGCGACCAGCCGCCGCCGTGCGCGTAGTTTTCGTCGAACTGCTCGCGCGCCGGACGCGGGTCGTCCTCGTTGAGGAAGCTGGGGATCAGGCCAAGCATCGCCAGATGCGAGCGCGGCCGGATGAAGCGGATCTTGATGGTCATGCCTGCCCTCGTGCCGCGCGCAGCGTGTTGACGATGTCGATGTGGAGGCCGTTGACCAGGAAGACCTCTTTGTTTCTCAGGGTGATCGCAGAACCAGGACGCATCGGGCCGCAAGTGTCGACGACCGAGACGACATCGAGCGGGTTAATGGTGATCAGGCTGCCAACCTCTCCAGGCCTGTGGTCGAAATTACCGACCCACTTGTTGAACGTAGCAAACATGGTGGTCTCCGTTTGATGGACAGTCCGCCCGGCTGAATTGCCGGGCGGTAGATCGGCTGGGTCTTACCAGCCGAATTTCTCGGCGCAGATCGGGCCGATGCCGCGGTGCTTCCACTTGCTGATCAGCGTGGCGTTGCAGATGCAGCAGGTGCCGGTGGTCTGGCCGTAGACCTTGGCGGCCTCCGCCGGATCGGCAACGAAGGCGAGAACCTTTTTCTCATCGTCGGCGGTGCAGTCGCGGCTGGCGAAGAAGCGGCCATCCTTGACCTTGCCCAGGTAGGTCTCGCCCGCCTTGACGTAGAGCGCGCCAGGGTTGGCCGATGTCGCCTTGGCGGGCGAGATGGTCATGCCGTCGATGGTGATGCGCGGCGACAGCTTGAGCCCCTTGGCGGCGCTGTAGGCCACCGCGGTGTCGAACGAGGCCTTGAGGCGGTCGACGCCAGCGGTCTCGACCGACGGGGCCGCGGCGGTGCGCTCTGCGGCGCGCTCGACGTCGCGCGCCATCAGCTTGCGGACGGCGGCCATCTGGCCGTCGGTGAGCGAGCCGTACTGGTTCAACTTGTCGAGCAGATCCGCCGGGAACGTGAACGAGCCGCCACGCGTCGCGTTGCGCTTGGCTGACTGTTGCAGCCACGCGATTTCGTCCGGGTAGGTCGCATAAAAGCTGTTCTTGCTTTCGACCAGATTGTTCGCCTTTTCGACGCGCTTGGTGGCGGCGCGAGCCTGCGACTTGGCGCGGGCCTCCGGGCTGGTCTTGAACACGTTCTTGCCCTTGCCCTTGCAGGCGAAGCACGGGCCGAGAACGCGGCCGGTGTAGGACACGAACTGGCCGGTGCCGCGGCACTTCGGGCAGCCTTCCGAAAACATCACTTCCGGCGGGACGTAGCTGGCCTTGCCGCCGACGCGGACGTCGGTCAGCGGGGCGTCGAGGTCGTCGGCCGGGAAGTAGTCGTCTGAACCGTTCATGGGGCAACTCCGTTGTGATGACCCCTTATACGGACACCCCGACACCCCTGTCAAGCGGCCCTAGTGAAGTTTTTCGTTCTCGTCGGCCCCGGTAAATAAAGCCCAGTTTTTCATGTTTGTTTCCAGTTCCTTATTCATCGTTTCCAGCATGTGTACGACATCGCACAGGTCCATTTTGGCCTCCAGCAGGGCTGTCCTGATAATCTGGAGCACGAAATCAGCGCCAGTGAAGTAGGCCTTCCGACCGAAATCCAGTGCGGTTTTCGACGCGTTGTCCGGTGCGGTGCGAACCCCGGTCAAGATCCACCCGGCCTCGATCATGCGGCCCTGCTGGATTTTTTCCTCCGCGAGGCGCTCTGCTTCGGTCTTAGTCAGCATCGGGTCTCTCCTTGAAATATTTGCAGGCCGACCAGAACGTGCCGATGGCCGGGCCGTGGCGGCCGGTCATCCGGAAGAATTCTGCGCAGCCGTATTTGCGGTTGTTGAAGCTGTCGAAATAGGTTCGATGTACGCACTGGCCACAACGCTTGCCGGGCGGGCCGCTCCCGGCGAAATAGGCCATGCCGGGGCGCGCGTCGCCGCGGTCCGGCACGCCTTTGATGGAGGTCATTTTCGACATCAGAACACCTGTCCCAGCACGACGGCGATCCCGGCGATGATCGATACGACGACGATCATCTCGACGACAATATAGGCGGGCGGTCCGTTCACAGGTTTTCGATGTCCAGCGGCGACAGACACAACAAGATCCCGCCAGCGAGACCGGCGACGGCGACCATTCCCAACAAACCGTATAACGACAGCATGGGTTCCTCCCAGTTGATCCTGGAACCGTATTCGTATAAATCTGGATCGGCAAGCCGTCATCCAACTAATCTGGAGCAACAGTTACCAAATGACAAACATGACATCGGTCACCACTGTTATTGCCGCCCTGGGCGGCAACCAGGAGGTCGCCGCGCTGACCCACAGCGAGCCGAAGGCCGTGTCGGGCTGGAAGGCGACCGGAAAATTTCCGGCCGCCACCTACGTGGCGATGCAGGCCAAGCTCAAGAAAATGGGGCTTTCCGCGCCGGATAATCTGTGGGGCATGCGCGCCACGCCGAAAGTGCCGCACCGGAAGTGGCGTCGATGATTTTCTGGACCCCGCCCATCATCGACCGCCTCAAGGCGCTGATTGCGGTCAAACCGGCGCTGCTGTTCAGCGACATCGCCAGGACGATATCCACAGAATTCGGCATCAAGCTGTCGGCCCCGGCCTGCATCGGCAAGGCCTACCGGCTACGAGGTGGCAGGCCAACCAAAAAGGCTGCCGCACCGAAGCCGCCGATTACCGGACGGTCACGGGCGAGGCCTCGCGCGCTGCCGCCGATGGAGATCGCCGTCATGCCGAAGATCGAACGCAAGCCGCATGTCACCGGCAATGTCACCATCATGGAATTGCAGCCGCATAGCTGCCGCTGGATCGACGGGCACGGCGAGCCGTACCTGTATTGCGGCGATGAAAAGCTCGCTGGATTTTGGTACTGCGCCAAGCACGCTGCCATTGCCTATCGCCCGGCCGGATCGCGCGACCGCATCACGGTGCCGAAATGAGCGCGCAGTTCTCAAACACGTTCACGGTCGGATTGTACAAGTGCGAGATGACGTTCGATCCGGCGTCCAAATCGATCCACGCCGAATGGACACCCGCCGAGCCTAAAAGGCTGACCGATGCCGAATTGAAGCAGTACCGCGCCGGTCGCAACGCGCTGTTGAGCGAAGTCGGCAAGGCGCTGGGCGGTAACGTGCTGGTCATCGAAACATGAAAGCGCGGCGCAAGACGGCCCACCATGAGGTTTGGCAGTTCAGACGCTCTGTCAAATTCCCGCCCTGGGTCAGTCGTTGCGTCGAGGTCCGCGACGATGGCCTCTATCTGGTCAGGCGTTCCGGCAGTCAACTGATAAGTCCCGGCGACTGGCTGGTGCGGGATCTTGACGGCGATCCGTGGTGGATTTCGTACGATGCATTCGCGCACGACTTTGAGTTGGTCGGATGAAGCAGCCGAAAAAGCGCGAGCATTCGCTCCAGGTCCAGGTGCTGACGTATCTGGAGAGCAACGCCGCCGACGATGTGTTTGCATTCGCAATCCCGAATGCAGGCAAGCGCAGCGGTCGCGCCGGGGCGATGATGAAGCGCGAAGGCATGATGCGCGGCGTCGCCGACATCTGCGTCATGCTGCCGGAAGGCCGCACCGGCTGGCTGGAGATGAAGGCGGAAGGCGGCCGTCTCAGCGACTGGCAGCTTGGTTTCGCGGCACGTTGCCAGCGTCTCGGCCACTGGCATCATGTATCTTTCACATTGGCCGACGCCATTGCGCGTCTGGAATTCTGGGGCGCGTTGAGATTTTAACCAAGGAGACTACGAATGCGAGCTATCCTCGATCACATCATCAATCCGGTAAACGACAAACTTTCCATCACCGTCATGGACGATGCGGGTCCAGGCGGTGCCAACCACCATTACGTCATTCACAATGCCAGCATCGAAGCCACCGACATTAAATTCCAAAAGGGTGGCATCAAGGATAACGGCATCAACGGCATCACGCAGGAGGCGCTCCTGGCCATCGTGATCGACCGGCTGCGCTGTTTCGACAAGGGGCCGTTCTCCAGCCGCGAGAATGCGCTGGCCCTGACAAAGTGCGAGGAGGCTCTGCAATGGCTGCATTCGCGGACCATAGAGCGGATGCGCCGCGGGGTCGAGGGTAAGGAAGTCGCTTAACCTGCTAAAGTCCGTCCATCAAACGAGGTGCTACCATGTTTCACATCAAAGACATCAAGCACACTAAACCGTTCCGCCTCATCGTCGATTTCTGGAGAAGGTTTTTCCCTGCCGCCGTCGAGCCATCGCCGGAAAAACCGAAATCGAAACCGAAAGACGGCAACGTCGCTGGCGATCACGTCACTGGTGAATTTTATTTTCGCGAGACCATCCTCGACCAACTCGATTACTACATGAGGTGTCTCTCGCGTATGCGCCGCGCCGACCCGGAGAGCTTCGAGGTTTATTCCCGTCTCGGCGCTCACGTCATTCCGGAGACCGCCGCGGTATGGGGCGACGAGATGGGCTACGCGACCGAGTTGCCGCCCTGGTTTCGTCAGACACTGCCATCCTTCGGGGCGATCTTTTTCGGCAAGACAGCGCGCGACGGCGAAGCCGCTGACCGAAAAAGAATGCTGCCGCGGTTTTTCTACTTCACGAAATTCAACGCCAGCAAGGCTCCGCCTGAAGTCCAGCGCGCCAGCGCCGGGACTACGATTTATCTCGTCACGGTCTACTGGGATCAGCCGGAAGGCAATCACAAGATGAAGGTCGGAGCGCCGACCGAATATCCTGTCGTTATCCTTCCGGATGGGTCGATGAAGTTGCTGCGCGTGCTGGTGCCGGACGACAAAATAATCCGCCACAAGCATGGTCAGGATCGCGGCAAGACGTTCACCATCCCACGCCGCAGGTGGGTGGACGCCAATCCGTTTTTTGTGGACTGGGCCAAGGAGCACAAGCGGCCGGTCGACGAATACCTGATCGACGCATTCGTCAGGGTCGCATCGTATTTCGAAACCGCCCAATCGTCGGTCATTCGTGTTGCGGCGACACGTGGAGATCTCACGGCGGCATTCGGTGTCTGCATCAAGCGGACGCCGTATTTCTTCAAGGACCGCGATGTGGTGCTGAACCAGAACGGCAACAGGAAGCGGATCTTTCACATCGTGCGGCCACACATCCGCAAGAGCGGCAAGGCCGTCAAGCTGCACTTCCGCGGTGAAAAAATATTCGACTGGAACGACTACCAGATCAGGATCACGGTGCCCGGCAAGGATCACCACCACCTGAACGAATTCGACGTCGGGCTGTCGGACAGCCGCAGGATTATCGGCCCCGGTGTCAGCACCAAGCGCATTGCCGAGGAGTGGAAAGACCATCTCAACGGCAGCGAGCTATTTCCCAACTATGTCGAGAGGAACAACCCATGAAGTGCGAGATCATCAGCGATTAAACAACCGCGCCCGGCGTTTGGGCACCGGGCGCGGAGACTAGCAGGCGCGGCTCACACCATTGGGGGGCGTCAAGCTCCTGCCAGTTTCTTGCGGCGACGCCGCAACAGAACAAGTCCGGCAAGGCCGGTGCCAAACATCCAGACCGCGCCGGGCAGCGGCGTCGGTGTCACGTCGAACGGCGTAATGGACGGCCCGTTGACGCCAGCGCCGCTGTCACCAAGCTGCGAGCCGACGATGGACTGGAAGCGCATGTAGGCGGTGTCGAGATTGATCAGCGCCAGCGCAGTGGCGAAGGTCAGCGCGAGCGTGCCGGATGCGGACTGGCCAGCGGTCAGGCCGTTGCCACCAGTACACGTACCGGCGCTGGAGCCCGCACAGAAATCGATGGTCGGAAGAATAAAACCCGGCACGCCATTGGGACCGATCTGCAAGAACCCGTAGACGCCAGTGCTCGCGCCGGAAACGATGTTGGGTGTGGTCGACAAACCAAACGACGAGATCCGCGACCCGGTGATTGCGCCGGACGAAGTATTCTTCGCCGTGTAGTCAAAATTCCAGGTGAGGCCGCCATTGGTCAGTCCGGTGTATTCCAAAAACAGCGAGCCGGTGAGGCCAGCGACATTAGTGCCGCCGATCTGGCCCTGGATGCCGGTGGTGCCGGATGCGCCGACGTCGCCAGCGTTGAGGACAACAGCCTTTGCGGGCGCGGCAGAAATAACAACTGCCGCGGCGAGCGCAGCAGCGATGAAAAACAGCTTATTCATAGCGATAGCTCCAGATGGGGTTGCGGTGGGACGGGGACGATAGCATGGACGGCGCAGCGCAACACGACTTGTTTGTATCGCTTGGCAAGGACCAGATGGTCGCCAGCGCCAAGCGGAAGCTCGCCCGGCAAGAGGCCCGGCAGGGCGAGGCACCGATGGTGCCGACCGCGACCGAAAAAAAGCTGCGCGATCAGCAGCTACAAATGCGCCGATACAACCGGTGGCGTCGCGCGGCGATCCGCACACAATTAGAGGGGCCACACCGCGACGGCTGGCGGGCTATGGCACGGGAATTACGCTCGATGACCATCGACACCGGCCCCGCCCTGGTCGAGCATGTCCGGCACGCGCAGTGGCTGCGTGCCGCCAGCGTCGACGAACGGTATCTGGCTCTGTCGGTGATTTCGTCCGCCATCGTTCGATTGCGAATTCGAAACGGCTACAGCGAATTCAGCGACAGCCTGCCGGGCGAAGAATTAACAGCCTACGAATTGATCCGGGCAATTCTGCTCGACAAATAATCCGTCGAGTCGTAGTTTCCTGGATTGCGGTTCATCACAACGGAAACAAACAAATGACAATAGTCTCGAAGGCTCTCGACAGCTACGTCAACGCAATGACGCCGACATTCACCGACCGCTCCAGCACGGTCGGCGCATCCGAAATCGGCCAGTGCGCCCGCAAGACCTACTGGATCAAGAACGAAGGCGACAAGAAACACGCCGCCAAGCGCGATCCCGGCTACGTCGACACCTGGGGCGCACGCCAGCGCGGCAACGTGTACGAACGCGCATTCTGGTATCCGGCGATGCACGCACGCTTCGGCTCACGTCTGCTGTATGCCGGTCGGCACCAGAAGACATTCACGCACAACTATCTCAGCGCGACGCCGGACGGTCTGGTCATCCGGCTGACCAATCAGGAAAAGCAGGAGATCGGCACCGACGCGCCGTGCGTGATGGTCGAGTGCAAGACCGTCGATCCGCGCAGCAACCTGACCGAAGCGAAGGCCGAGAACGTCTACCAGACGCAGGTGCAGATGGGCATCGTGCGGCACAAGACCAGATACGCACCAACGCATGACGTACTCAGCTACACCGACGCGTCGTTCTGGTCCGACGTCAAAGAATTTGTCATCGAATTCGATCCGGAGATCTACGCCGCCGCGCAGGACCGCGCCGCTGAAATTATGACGGCCAAGAGCGCCGACGCGATGGCCCCGGAGGGCTGGATCGCTGGCGGCCGTGAATGCAACTACTGCCCGTTCACCATTGCCTGCGGCATCGAGCGTCGCAATCTGCCGTTCGCCGACGAGCGCGCTCCGGTCGACAAGCAGGTGGTCGCCGAATTCACCGACATGGCGCTGGAGTTGAAGGCCGCCAAGGCCGACAGTGAGGCCAGCGACAGCAAGGTGCGTGAATTGCAGGACAGCATCCGCGCCCGGCTGCGCGAGAAAAACCTGCGCAAGATCCCTGGCGTGCTTTCCTGGATACCAGTGAAGGGCCGCGCCGGTTACGACAACAAGGCGATCATCGAGGCGGCGCGTGCGAAGGGCGTCGACATCGAACAGTTCGCAACCATCGGCGAGCCGACAGACCGGCTCACCATCCTGCTTGGCGAGTAATCGCCAAGGTCTCCACCGTCGGCATTCCGCTGCCGGTGATTTCAACACTGAAGGAAGATTTGAAATGGCAAACGAAGTCGCAAACAAAAACGGAAGCACTGCGCTGTCGACCGAAACCAATCCGTTCCAGGCTTACGGTGAGGCATCGCGTCAGACATCCATCGTCGGCAAGCTCTTGAAGTTCAGCAAGGGCGACTGGTTCTGCGGCCAGGACGACGACGACGTCGCAGATGGCAGCCTGTTCGTTGCCAACATGGACGAGTTGATGGTTGGCTGGATCAGGTGGTCCGACAACAAGCCGACCGATCACGTCATGGGCAAGGTGTCTGATCGTTTTCAGCCGCCGCGCCGCAACGAGTTGGGCGACGACGACAAGAGCATGTGGGAGACGGACGAGCAGGGCAAGGATCGCGACCCCTGGCAGTTCAGCAACTACCTGCTGATGATGAACGTCAACGACAAGGCCAAGGTGACCGAGGACTCCGAGTTGTTCACCTTCACGACGTCGTCGCGCGGTGGTCTCAATGCCATCGGCGATCTCTGCGTGAAGTACGGCAAGGGGATGCGGTCGCACAAGGAGCAGTATCCCATCGTCAAGATCGGCAATGGCAGCTACCAGCATTCGAACAAGTCGTTTGGCCGGATCAAGTATCCGACCTTCGAAATCGTCGGCTGGATGAACAAGGTCTCGTTCCTCGCCAGCGAAGGCAGCGAGCGAGAGCCGGACAGCGAGGAAGTCGAGATCGACGAGAAGGATCTGCCGAAGCCGACGCAGGTGAAGGCGGAGACCGCCAACATCAACGTCAAGGACAAGGCGGACACCAAGGCTAAGTCGAAGGCGCGTTTCTAGTTCCTGTGTGTTGCCCGGCGGGGCGCTGTGCTCCGCCGGGAATATTTTGTCGGGAGCACACCGTGCCGAAAACAACCAAGCCGACCATCACTGCGCCGATTGATTTTATCGGCAAGCTATTCGAGTGGACCGACGCGCCGATTTATTTCTCGTCGCTGGCTAATAACCGCGACGACGCCGACGAGCCCGGCGAGCGTCATGTCAGCACCCGCGACATCGTTGCGCTCAACCAGTTCATCGCCAAGTGGGACCGCCCGAAGCGCGGCCTGTTCTTCAGCGTCGGCATCCTGAAGGCGCACGCGCGCCGCTTCAAGGCTAGCGTGGTGCAGACATCGTTCCTGCACGCCGACGTCGACTTCAAGAACGTCGATGGCGGCGAGGCCGCGGCGCGCGAGGCGCTGAAGCTGCTGCGCCTGCAACCGACGTTCATCGTCGCCAGCGGCAACGGCCTGCACCTGTACTGGATGCTGCGCGAGCCCATCGACACGCAGCCCGAGATCGATCGGATCGAGGCCCTGCTTCGCCAGCTTGCCGATCACGTCGCTGGCGACTTGCAGGTCTGCGAGGTGTCGCGGCTGATGCGGCTGCCCGGCACCCACAACACCAAGGACGACGCCTGGAAGCCGGTCACGGTCGAGCGCGCCAGCAGCGTCGCATTCGAGATCGACGAGCTTGAGGAGTGGATGTCCGAGACAGCGCCGCTGCTGCGGCGAAAATCGGTAGCCGGAAAAGAGCCCGCCGCACAACACCTGGGGCCGGGCGATGTGTTCATCAATGCCGCCAAGCTCCAGGGCTTCAAGCCGCCGGTCGACGTCGAGGCCCGGCTGCGCGCGATGACCTATGGCGGCCCGGAGGACAGTTCGATCCACGCCACGCAGTTGTCGGTTTCGGCGTCGCTGCTCAACGCCGGACGGCCGCTCGACGAGGTGGTCGGCCTCCTGCTGGAGGCGACCAGGGCGGCGGCTGGGGATCTCGGCAGGCACTGGAATTGGACCCGCGAGGAATGGACGATCCGCAAGCTGTGCCAGACCTGGGTCGGCAAGCACCCGCAAGAACCCCAGCAAACCCAACAGTGTCTGTTGGATGACTCCCTTAATGTGACGGCAATTAAGGGGGGTAAAAACCGGGTTAAAACCCCTCCGCACAGTCAGGGTGCCCAGATTGTGTCCGCGGTCGCGGTCGACGAGGCCAGGGCCAAGCGCAAGGCGAAGCCGTCCGGCAAGGACGGCGTGCCGGACCACATCGATGTCGGCCGGACCGTACTGGAGAGCCTGCGCCAGCGCGACATGGGGGTGCTGTTCACGCCCAAGGGGGCCTACCGCTACGAAGACGGGCTGTGGCACCTGGAGACCGACATCGGCATGCGGGCGTGGCTCGACGCCCAGATCGAGGCCTGCGTGCGTGCCCTGCCGGTGAAGTCGGCCAACCGGCTGGTCAACGAAGCCAGGGCCTGGGTCATCCGCAATCCGGACCTGCATAAGGATTTTGTCGACTGGGACGGCCACGGACAAATTCCTACAATGTCCGGCCTTGTCCACCCGCAGACCGGCAAGCTGACGCCCGCAACGCCGGGCCACTGGGTGACGTGGCGGGTGCCGTTCCAGTACTGGCCCGAAGCTGGCTGCCGGTACTGGCTGGAGATGCTCGACAGCATGCTGGCCGACCGCGAGCCGGACGTGCGCGCCCAGTACGTCGGCATGATCCAGGAGATCCTTGGCGCGGCGCTGATCGACCGCAAGGGCAAGGGCCTGTCCAAGGCCCTAGTCGCCTGGGGGCCGCAGGACACCGGCAAGTCCGGCCTGATGGACGTCATGGGCGGGCTGTTTGGCCCCGACGTCAACACGACGCCGCTGGCCGTGCTCGACGCCAACCACAGCACGATGGGCTTCCTCGACCGGCGGCCCTGGGTGCTGCATGAGGCCTTCGAACAGTCGGTCTGGCACCTGTCGTCGGTGGTGAAGTCGATCATCAGCGGCGACGCCATCAATATAAACGTCAAGAATGGTCCCTATTTGTCCCGCCGGGTCAGTGCCCCGGTGTTCTGGGCCACCAACCATGCGCCGCAATTCCGCGAGGCAACCCGCGCCATCGTCGAGCGGATGATCATCGTGCCGTGCCGCCAGACGTTCTCGCAGGCAGTGCCGACCGGTGCCGCCATCGAAGCCCGGCGGCTGGGCTATGCCAGTCCGGCCGAGCTTGTGCTCGCCACCGAGATGGCAGGCGTCCTGGCGTGGGCCGTCGAGGGTCTGCGGCGCTGCCTGCCGCGGGGGCATTTCATCGTACCAGTGGACGCCCAGGAGGCATCCAACGAGGTCCGGCTGGACAGCAACATCGTCGCTGGCTTCGTCGAGGACTGCGTCGACTTCTCGCCCGACGGCATGGTCTCGACCGCCGACTTCTCGGCGGCCTTCGTGTCGTGGTGGCTGGAGCACAAAGGCGAGGAGCGCGGCGCGCCGTCTGGCGACCGGATTGCCAAGGCGCTGCGGGCGCTGGGCGACCAGCGGATCGCCACCGACCGGGTCGAGCTACGCGACATGCACCGCCGCTATTACGCCGGGCTCAAGCTCAATCCGGAAGGCATGCGGCACTGGAAAAACACCGTCACCAACGAGGCCTTCGCATTCCAGGGCCGCAAGGCGTCGACGTCGAGCGTCGACGAGGGGCCGAATACGTACGTTCCCAGTACATGGGATGAAAAACCGGCGGTCGTTGTTATGCGACGGGCGCATAAGAATTCCATGACCGCTTCCATGACCACTTCCGTGACCGGTCATGCGGCAGCGGTCATAGGTATGACCGCTGACGATGACGACGACGAGCGGTCATCGAGCGGTCATAGGGCCGGTCATGTGGGTCAACCCATTGGGGAGCCAAGGAAACCTAGGTTCTAATGACCGCTATGACCGCTTTTTTAGCTTTAGCTGTAGAAGCTAAAAAAAGAGAGAGAGAGGGGGGTGTAGGAAGCATTGTAAGGAGTGTGGGGTATAGGGGGGCCGGTCAGCGGTCATAGCGGTCATGCGGTCATGCGGTCGAATTCCGCCCGCGCCCGGCGCATAGCTGAACAGGAAGGAGAGGTACGATGAAACCGAATGAGTTGCTCAGTCACTTTCATGGCGCGGTGCGGGGCGCGGCGCTCATATTCGAGGCGCGCTGGACGACCCTGGCGCTGCGCAATGTCGATCCGGGTCTGGCGGAGGCGCTGCACGACCAGCGCAATATGTTCATCGAGGCCTGCGTCACCGGCAGCGCGCGGGACATCAAGCTGCATGGTGCGGCGACGCTGCGCGGCTACGCGGTTGCCACCAAGGCGATGGAGGCTGCCAAGGTGCCGGACGACGCGTATCTGATCGGCCGGTGTCCACAGACCGGGACCAGGGTGGCGATCAGCGCCGACAAGAACGCGGTTGAGCGGGTGCGGGCGATGTTCCCCGACGACACCGTGGCGTTTTTCACGGCCGACGAAATCGCTACGCTGCTGGCGACCGCGGAGATGTTCAGCGCGGTGGCGGCGGTCAAGCGGGCGTGGCCGGGGGCGGAGGTCTTGAGTGCGCAATCCGAAACCACAGGGGAGGAAGCCGATGCTTGACGTCACCAAGGGTGGAAAGCCGTTGCCGCCAAGCAGGGCCGCGGCGGTCGAACAGGCGGCGGCGTACTATCAGGAAATGGCACAGGAGAGGGACGACTTGAACCGGCAGGCGGCGATGCTGCGCAGCGAGGTGTCGGCGCACAAGGTGGTGACCGAGGCACAGGCCAGCCAGCTTGCCGAGATGGAAAGCCGCTGCGCCGCATACCGGCTGGAGCGCGATCAGGCGATGGCCGACCGGGCAAAATTCGAGACGCTGCTGATCGGCATCCAGGCGCAGTTGAAGGCATTCGCAATCCCCAGCGCGCCGCTGGTGAGATCGGCGGAGCAGGAGGCGGAGGATGACGCCCAGAGGCTGGTTTAGGTGGTGGCTGTGGCTTGCGGCCGGGCTCGCTGGTTGGATTGGGATGGTCGGCGGGGCAACCAGGGCCGCGGACCTGTGCCACACGCTCCAGGAGGCCCGCAGGGCCAATCCGGGGATCTATCTGGTGTGGGATCTGGCGGCGGACCGGCGCGGCCGGTGCTGGCGGCCGGTGGACACCGGCCGGGCCGGTGCAAGCCGGGGGGTCACACCGGCATTGGGCAGAAATCAGGACAGACGTAGAACCCCGCCCAATGCATTCGCCAAGCTGCATCCGCCGAGCTTGGTGCCACCGGCCGATATCCGCGACGAGCCGGTGTGGCCAAGCGGCAACCGGCTGGCCTGGGTCTGGGATAACCAGCCGCCGGTTCTAACCCGGCCATTAGACCCGGACAGGGAGCCGCCGCTGGTGATCTACAGCACGTTCGATCCCAGGCTGCCGCCGGACGTGTGGCCGGTCGATCCGCAAAACAGTTACGCCCCGGCCTGGGCAGGGGCGTGGATGCTGCTAGGTGGGCTCACCGTGGTGGCGGCCGTGGTGCTGATTGAGGCTTATGGATACCGGGCGCGCTCCGGGCTGTGGATGTGGATGTCGATGGCCTGGGCCTCCAGTTCGTCGGCAATGGCCTCCATGACCTTGAGGCGTTCGATCCAGGCGGCGCGGGCGAAGACGTACTGGTCCGGCTGGTTCTGGTAGTCGCGGGCGTGTGGCATGGCATCCCGCATGGCGCGCACTGCGACCAGGATCTTGGCGCGGGCGTCGGATCGCTGCGCGACCAGTTCGTGACGCGATGTGCCGTTGATCGACACCTGCGGGGCGACGAGCGGCTTCATGTCATTCCTCCGTTACGGTGATGGTGTCGCCGACCGCGATGACGCAGCGGATGGCGAGGGTCTCGACCGCGAGCCGGATGGCGTCGCCGGTCGCGTCGTCCTCCGGGATCGAGATGCTGTCGAGTTCGCCGCCTGCGCCGTTGAGGCGGATGATCACTTTGGTCATGGTCCTGGTCTCCAGTGGGTTGAGGGTGAACGCTGGGGCCTAAGCCGCCAGCGCCTTGCCGTTGCGGGCTGCGACGCGCAGCGTGCGGACTTCGGTGATGCGGGTGTGCGCGGTGATGAACTGCGGCGAGAGCTTTTCGCGGACCGCATCCATGTCGAGGGTGGCGCGCTCGCTCTCGGAGATCGAGAGGCGGAACAGTTCGCCTTCGTAGGCACCGGGGGCGAGGTCGCCCAGCGAGGCCTTCAGGGCCTTCTCCTGGCGCTCGAGGTCGGCGATCTGCGCCTTCAGGGTGCCGAGGGCGTCGATGGCGGCGGTCAGGTTGGTCTTGGTCATGTCAGTCTCCGTTGGTTGATGGACAGTGGGGGTAGGCTTAGAGGCAGGCTTACTGGGGGGTGTTTGCGTGGTGGATGGCGCTGGCGACGAGGTCGGCGTCCTCCGGGCTCAGCATGCAGATGCAGAAGCTGTGGGCGCGCTCGTAGGCGCGGACCCGCTGGGCGTTCTTGAAGGTCGGCTTGGCGCGGTAGGCGTCGATCAGCTTTTTCATTGGCTTACTCCGTTGTGATGTACGTTGATAGGGCCTGCCGTCAGGGGTGTCAACCCGTCCGATCAAAGATTTTCGCCGCCTTCGATTTCGACGGTGAGGACATCGAACAGGGGGCCGTCATAGCCGGACGCGAATTCGATGGCGGCGGCCATGACGGTCTTCTCGTCGAACACGGCGTAGTCGTCGAGGTCGTAGTCGCCCATCCAGGCGTCGAAGCCGTAGTTGTCGTTCTGGACGACGGTCAGGCCGAAGCGGGCCTTGAGCCAGGGGATCAGGTGGGCGTTGTGCTGGGCGAGGATCACAGCGACACCTGCGGTTGCTGGACGGCGATGCTGTAGCCGAGGGCCTTGATCTGGTTGATGACGTGCCGGGTCAGGGTCTTGGTTCCGGCGATCTCGGCGAAGGCCCGCGAGCGCTCGCAGGCCGGGTAGATGGTCTCGTTTCCGTAGACGTTGCGGACAACGACCGTGACGGTCATCGGGTTCTTGACGGCGTGGAGGATGGCTTGGTTGGGGGTCATTGGCTTGCTCCGTTGTGATGTCCCCTTATAGCGACCGCCTGTCAGGGGTGTCAACCCGTCAGGGTGGAATTCTGCAAACTATTTTATTTGGGGGTCCGTAACCCGGACGGCTTGACAGGGGTGTCCGGCTGGCCGTAAATGGCACATCACAACGGAGATACCCAATGACCGACGCATCCACCTACTACGTGATCTGCACCACCTCTCCCTGGGGCCATCAGCGCACCACTGCGATCCGCGGGCTTAAGTTTGAGACCAAGGAGGCCGCCGAGGCCCACATTCCGATGCTGGCCGCTTATCAGCGGCAGACCGCGTTCGTCGATGTCCGCAAGGACAAGTCGAAGGACGAGGCCTACCAGATGCATTGCCAGTGCTGCGGCCGGGCGATCTTCGCCGAGACCGGCAGCATCGCGCATCACGGCTATCAGCGGCCGGGCGACGGCTGGCAGACCGCAAGCTGCTGGGGCGCGAAGCACCTGCCGTTCGAAGTCAGCCGCAACGTGCTTGGCGATCTGATCAAGCACCTGGAGAAGCGCCTGGAGGGTTCGATTGATTATCGCGGCAAGGTCGCCGACGGCAGCGAGCCGGTGCGTCACAAATATCCGGTCTACGACTCGCGGCTTGGCCGCAGCGAGCCTCACCTCGTGACGTTCTTCCGCGAGACGTTCGATGCGGCGGTCGCCGAAAACAAGGGCGGCTGGGTTAATCGCATCTATGGCAGCAACAAGACGTTCGACCGGTTTCTTGCGGCCGATCTCAACGACCGCGATAGCTCGATCAGGAACCAGCGCATCGTCATCAAGGAGCTTCAGGCCCGCTACGACGGCTGGAAGCAGACCCACAAGCGCATGGACAAGGTTTGGGTGCGGATCTGATCCGCACTTAATGCGACCGGGCGCTGGCATGGTGCCAGCGCCCAACATCACAGCGAGGAGAATAGACGAGTGTCAAAGAATAACGATTGGATGAACGAGCGCGAGATGTCGCCGCGTCAGTACAAGGCGGCGATCACAGAGCTTGGGATGAACATCAGCGAGAGCGCGCGGTTTCTCGGCCGTAGCGTCAGGACGGCACGCAGATACACGAAAGGCTTGCTGACCGTGCGGACGTCAGAGGCGCTGCTGTTGCGTTCGATGATCGCACACCGCGACAAGCCTATCGTGCCGGTTTACGACGGTGACGACACCTAGACAGCGTCACGACGCGAGCGATTGCGCCGCCTGGAAACAATGCCATTGTTTCCGGCGGCGCTTTTGTTGTATGGATGCAGAGGCTTACAGGCGAGTAATGGCAACTCGTTGTTTCGATTTTGGAAACAACGATAGAGAGCAAAACGCGATGGCGTGGAAGCGCGGGAAGTCAGGAAATCCAGGCGGGCGCGCGAAGAAAGAGATCATCGTTCGCGATCTCGCGCGCACCTACACGGTCGAGAGCGTGCGCAGGCTGGCGACGTGGATGCGCCATCGTGATTTTCGCGCGTCGATACCTGCAAGCATCGCGTTGATCGACCGCGGATGGGGCCGACCATCGCAAGAGACAACGCTGAACATCGAGGACAAGCGCGATGCTACAGATTGGACGCGAGAGGAACTGGTCGCGATCCTCAATGAACTACGAGCAAGCGGCGCAAGAATTGTTGAGGCGCAAATCGGCGGAGAACAATCTGATAGCGTTCACCGAATACACGATGCCAAAATATCGGACGGCACCGCATCACCGCGAGATCGCTAGACAGCTTGAGCGCGTCGAGCGCGGCGAAGTCGACCGCCTGATGTTGATGGTGCCACCGCGGCACGGCAAGAGCGAACTGGCGTCGCATCGTTTCATCAGTTGGTATCTCGGTCGACAGGCAGACAAGCAAATCATTTCAGTGAGCGCGACAGAAAGTCTGTCGTCAGATTTCGGACGCATGGTGCGCAACACCATCGACAGCGCAGAGTATCGCGCGATATTCGACACGCGTCTCTCCGAGGACAGCCAAGCGCGCGGCAAGTGGCACACCAGGGAAGGCGGGATCTACTACGCGGTCGGCATCGGCGGCAGCGTGCTGGGCCGCGGCGGCGACTGCATAATGATCGACGATCCATACTCGTCGATGCAGGATGCGATGAGTGAGTTGATCAGGAAAAATGTTTGGGATTGGTACAGCGGCACGGCCTACAACCGGTTGATGCCCGGCGGCAAGATTGTCGTGATCTGTCATCGCATGCATGAAGACGATTTGTGCGGCCAGTTGCTGGCGCAGCAGGCTGCGGGCGGCGACCGATGGGAAGTCGTCGAGCTAAAGGCGATCAGCGACAAGGGCGAAGCGCTGTGGGATGACGCATATCCAATCGAGACGCTTGAGCGCATCCGCAAGAACACGCAGCCGCGGTTCTGGTCGGCGCTCTATCAGCAGAGCCCGACGCCGGATGACGGCACGTACTGGCAGCGCGAGTGGTTCAGGCCGTACATCAAGACGCCGCCGCTTGAGACCATGCGCGTGTACGGCGGCAGCGACTATGCGGTGACCGAGGACGGCGGCGACTACACGGTGCATGCGGTTGTCGGCATCGATCCCAGCGACCGCATGTACCTGCTCGACATCTGGCGCAAGCAGGCGGCGAGCGACGAGTGGGTCGAGGCGTTCTGCGATCTCGTCAAGCTGTGGAAGCCGCAAGGCTGGGGCGAGGAGCTTGGCCAGATCAAGTCCGGCGTCGGCCCATTCATCTTGCAGCGCCAGCGCCAGCGCGAGGCCTACGTCCACCGCGAGCAATTCCCGACCCGCGGCGACAAGTCGGTGCGCGCGCAGTCGATGCGTGGCCGTGTCGCGCTCAATGGTCTTTACGTACCGGAGCATGCGCCCTGGTACGCGGCATTCCGCTCCGAGATGCTGAGCTTCCCGGTCGGCAAGCACGACGATCAGGTCGACGCTATGGGTCTGATCGGCCAGTTGCTCGACAAGATGAGCGTCGGTCAGCATCCGCTGCCGAAAGAGCAAGGCCCGGTGCGCTTTAGCGGGTACAAGTCGGCGGGGATGGGCAACGGCGAGAGTTTCAAGGTATATTGACCGTCGCAACGGGGTCGGGAGTGGTCATGCTGCGAATTATCGCGCTGTCTTTGCTGCTGATCGGTCCAGCCCTGGCACAGGACGGCGTGCCGCGGCCAGCGCCGACCAAGCGTGCTTGGATCACCGAATTCTCCACCAACCGCGTCGAGGCGGCAGCGCCGATAGCGACGCTGCCCAGCCTGCGCAAGCAGCCCGCGCTCGATCTCAGCGACGGCCTGCCCAAATATTTCCTGAAGACGACGACCAGCACGCGCTACGTACGCGTGATGTGCGAGATCCAATGCGCGATCTCAAGCACTGGCGCTGCGTCGGTCAACGACATCGTGCTTCCGTTGCTGCATGCCGAATATTTTATGGTCAATGGCGTGCAGACCATTTCGGTTATCGCCGCACCATAGGAGGCGTCAGTGTCAGTCAGCTACGCAGCTACGCTCAAGACCAATCGCATGCAGCTTGTGCCGGATCTGATCGCGACGAAGACCGCAGCCGCGTCGACCGGCGCTGGCAGCGCCGGGCAACTGGTGATCGGCACCGCGTCGCTGTCCGGTGCGACTGGCGTGCTCGCCACCATCGCGCTGTCCAACCCGCCGCTCACGGTGTCGGGTGCGGTGGCCACGCTGGCTGGCGTGCCGCTGTCCATTGCGGCGTCGGCAACCGGCACTGCGGCGCTCGCCGAATTCCGCAACAACGCTGGCACGACGATTGTGTCTGGTCTCACGGTCGGCACCAGCGGCACCGACATCATTCTCAACTCGACGTCGATCACGTCCGGCCAGACGGTGACCATCACCGCGGGCACCATCACGCATTCACCGTGAGGGCCTGATGGCAATCACGACACTCGACCAAGCGATTGCGGGGATGCAGCCGCATCGCTGGTTTTTCAAGGCGGTCTCGCCGTCCATTCCGTCCGGCAGACCAATCTCGCCGTGGACACTTGGTGGTATTCCTGGCGCGGGCGGTGTTTTGACGTCGCTTGCTGGTTCGATCTTGTCGGCACCGCAGCCCGGCCAGCTTCCATTCGTCAACCCGTCGTCTGGCAACAGCTATCTGGCGCGGTTTACCGGCGAGGCGGGCATCGGTGGAAAGTATTTGTTGTGCGACCGCCTGTGGCACAACGGCGGCTTCGCCGCTGTCACGACGCCGCAAACGATCAACTCTCCGACATGGCCCGCGCGCGACATCGACGGCGCGACGGCTGGCAAGGGCGTGTTCCTGGGCCTGGAATACAACGCGACCGGCGCGGCCAATGCCCCGGTCATCACGGTCAGCTACAACAACAGCGCAGGCGCGTCGGGGCGTGTTGGTGTCAACGCATTCGCAACCGCCGCGTCGTCGCCGCAGTGTTCGTTCTATCCCATCGGATTGCAGGCGGGCGATCTCGGCGTGCAGTCGGTGCAGACCCTGACGTTCAGCCTCGTGCCAACCGCCAACTCTTGCAATCTGGTCGCCTATCGCGTCATCGCCTCGCTGGAGATCACCGGCTCATATGTCGGATCGTCCATCGATTTGGTGACGGGCGGCATGCCGCAAATCTGGAACGATAGCGTTCTATTTCCGATATTTATTCCGGCTCAAGCCGCCGCGGTTAATCTGACCGGTGGCTACACCGTAACGCAGGGGTGATCGATGGCGATCACCTCGCTCGCAGGCGTGATCAGCGGCTTGCAGCCGCCGCAGATGTTCAGCAAGCTGGTCGGATCGTCCAACTCGCCGGGACGCTTGTGGTCTTCATGGCCACTGACAGGGTTTCCGGCGGCGGGTCCGCAATCGACAACGCTTGACGGGGCAATCCTCACTGGGCCTGTCGCTAATCAAATCCAGTACAACGATCCACCGAGCGGCAATGGTTATATCGCGCGCTTTCAGGGGAGTTGTAATCAGATCCAGATCATCACGCCGGTTTTCCCCTACCTCATGGTGGCGGATCGGCTGTGGAGCAACGGCGGCATCAACACCGCCATCACGACGGTGCAGACGATTTCGCCAGCAACGCCGACATGGCCCGCGCGAGACGTCAACGGTGGGACAAATGGCGAGGGTGTATACCTTGCCGTTGAGGTGAGCGCTGGCGCTCCGCTCGCTGGCGTGCAGATCATCACTTGCGATTACACAAATGCGGCGCGCGTGGCGGTCACGGGCGTAAACACAATCGGCAGCCAGGGCTCGACCATCCACACGATGTCGGCCGCTGGCAATCCATCAACGAGCGGAAATTTTTATCCGCTGGGATTGGCACCGGACGACCTTGGCGTGAAATCGGTACAGACGATTAAATTCGACATCGCATGGAGTGGCACGGTCAACCTTGTGGCATGGCGTCCGCTCATGCTGTTGGAGAGTGGCTACACTTATCCTCGCGCCGTCGATGCATTGACCGGCGCAATGCCGCGTCTATTCAACGGTACCGTTCCGTTCATCGTTGGGCGAGCGAACGGCATGAACAATAATGCCTCCCTTATTGGTGAAGTGCAGTTCACGCAAGGCTGACACATGGCAGGATACGGACAAGTACCGTTTCGCTCGTCATGGTTTTGGCAGCAGCGATATTCGCCACCGGTCAGCCTGCTGTATCAGCGCGTTGATTTTCTCACGCCGACGACGACCGCGAGCAACATCTGGACACCGTGGTTCTTCGGCGGCGCGCTTTCGGTCAGCGGCACGCTCGCGGCAACAGAGGCCGGTGATACTGCGGTGCTCACCGGCACCGTGCCGGTCGGGATCACCGGCACGCTCGCGTCGACCGAGGCCGGTGACACCGCCGCAGTCATCGGCGGCGTTGTCAGGGCCATTACTTATTGGCCGCTCTCCACAACAGGCTCAAGCCTAAGCTGGGGTCCGTTGCAGCCGCAAGGCTCGCCGCCTTCGGTCGCTAGTTTTACGACATTCTTCGATATCAGCAGCAACCCGACTTCGACGCCGTTTTATCTTTCGCGGCTCACCACTTTTCTTGGCTCTAGTCCATCGGCAACAAGCCTGCTCGACGCAGCAACCGGGCCGCTGCCAAACGTCGGCACCAGCGGTGCCGACAGCTTTGCTATCCCCGCTCCACTGACCGGATCGTTCGCGTCCGGTAATTGGACGCTGACGTTTGGCATCAAAACAAACATCGGCAGTTCAGCGACCGGAAGGGTTCGGTGCCGGGTCTGGGCGTCAGTTAATTTTGATGGATCGAGTGCGCGCGAATTAACATCCGGCGCGCTGGTCACCAATACGATCACGCTGTCTGCGTCGCTTCCGACGTTCACGCCGAGTGTGACCTGGGCCGCTCCGCTCATCACACTCAACAACGAGTATATGTTTTTTGCGGTTGAGTGGGAAGCGACGGCGGTTGGCACGGGCGGTCAAGACGTCAAGCTTGTTCAGAACAACAGCGCCCTTACCAGCACGGTATGGACGCCTTCCGTTGCGAGCAGCTTCAGCGGCACGCTCGCCGCGACTGAAGCGAGCGACACTGCGGCGCTGGCTGGAATTCTAGCTGTCTTCGGCACGCTGACAGCGACCGAGGCTGGCGACATTCCATCGTTCGCCGGTTTGCTCGCCAACATGGGCACGCTGGCGGCGACAGAGGCCGCCGACACCGCTGCACTCACCGGCACGGTGCAGAACCGGGCGACGCTTGCGGCGACCGAAGCGCCGGACACTGCGGCCATCGTCGGCAACATCGCGGCGAGTGGCGCGCTCGCGGTCACCGAGGCTGGCGACACGGCGGCGTTCAGCGGATCGCTCGCTGGTGCTGGCATCAGCGGCTCGCTTGCTGCGACGGAAGCAAGCGACACTGCGGTGCTGACTGGATTGCTCGCTGCATTCGGCACGCTCGCCGCGACCGAAGCAGCCGACACCGCGGCGCTGACCGGCACCGTGCAAAACCGGATGACGCTGGCCGTCACCGAAGCGCCGGACACTGCGGCAATCACGGGTTCGTTACAGGCGTTCGGCACGCTGACCGTCACCGAAGCTGGCGACACCGCGGCGCTGAATGGAACGATTGGTGCGCCGGGTCTGACCGGCACATTGGCGGCCACCGAAGCGCCGGATACCGCTGCATTCAACGGCACTGTGGAAAACCGCGGCGTGCTCGCGGCGACCGAGACCGCCGACGCGTGCGTCATCACCGGCATCATGGGCGTGCTTGGCACGCTGGCCGCGACAGAGGCGCGCGACACCGCTGTAATCAATGGTTTAGTGCGCCACGTCATGGTGCTGGCCGCGACCGAGGCAGCCGACACCGCGGCGCTGACCGGCTACACCAGGGCGGTCGGCACGCTGGCTGCAACGGAGGCGAGCGACAGCGCGGCCTTTGTCGGCGACGTGCCTGCGTTGCCGAATGGCGTTCTTTCGGCTATTGAGGCTGGAGATGTTGCATTATTTGCCGGGCGGGTGAGGGGTGCGGGCACTCCCGTTCCATATCCCAGCAAGCAAGACTACGGCTGGTACGATCATCGTTCGTTCAAGAAATTGGCTAGGCGATAGATGCCTGAAGCACAGGTCTATCAATTTCCGTCACGGCAGACCCGGCGCGCAGCCGAGCGCGAAGCTTACGATGCCGAGGACCGCGACGAAGATCACTTCGATCTGCCGAGACTGAAGCGTCAGTATCAGGACTATGCCGCGGCGAAGCACGCCGAAGGCGACGAGATGCTCGACGCCCGGCATTACTATCACGGCGATCAGTGGACGAAGGACGAGATCAACCAGCTTCGCGCCCGCAAGCAGCCCATCGTCACCAGCAATCGCATCGTGCGCAAGGTCGACGCAGTCATCGGACTGGTCGAGCGGCTTCGGCAAGATCCGAAAGCGTTTCCGAGGACACCGCAGCACGACAAGGGCGCGGAGATCGCCACGGCTACGCTGCGCTACGTGCTCGACAGCAACGACTGGGCCAGCAAGTCGTCACGCATCGCCCGCGGTGCCGCCATCGATGGCATCGCTGGCATCGAATACGATTTGGTCGAGAGCGAGGACGGCGGCGATCCGCATCTTGAGATGCACATCGTCTACGGCGACGGGTTTTTCTACGACGCGCGCAGCTTCGACGAGGGTTTCACCGACAGCCGCTACCAGGGCGTGGCGAAATGGGTCGACAAAGAGCAGATCAAGGAGATTGTGCCGGACAAGGAAGAAGAAATCGAAAACATGACCGAGACCGGCAGCGACATGGTCAACGCGCAGGAGGTCGACCGCGAAAAGAACTGGATCAACAGCAACGAAGGCAAGATCCGGATGGTCGACCACTGGTACATCAAGGGCGGAAAGTGGCGCTGGTGCCTGTACGCAGGCAACGTGATGCTGATGCGCGGCACGTCGCCGTTCCTGGACGAGAAAGGCAAGACTTTCTCGCGGTATAGGGTGTTCTCTGCAAGTGTCGATCACGATGGCGACCGTTACGGCTTCATCCGCAACCTGAAATCGCCGCAGGACGAGGTCAATCACCGCCGCAGCAAGAGCCTTCACCTGCTGAACAGCCGCAAAGTGGTCAGCGAGAAGGGTGCGGTCGACAATATCGAGGTGGCGCGCAAGGAATGGGCTCGCGCCGACGGCTGGATCGAGACAAATCCCGGTCTCAAGATGGAGCCCGACACCAGCACGCTCAACGACTTCAAGGGACAGCTTGAGTTATTGCAGGAAGCGAAAAACGAGATTGAGAATTTCGGGCCAAACCCCGCGCTCATTGGTCAGGGCCTGGAAGATAGCAGCGGACGCGCGATCCAGTTGCTTCAGCAGGCGGGGATTGCCGAGCTTGGTCCGTATTTGACGGCCTACAAGAATTGGAAGATCCGCGTCTACCGCGATATCTGGAACATCATTCAGCGGCACTGGCGCAAGGAACGCTGGATACGCGTGACCGACGACATGAACGTCGCGCAATTCTTCCAGGTCAACAAAATGGAGATCGACCAGAACGGACGGCCCGTCATCGTCAATGCGTTGGGGGCGCTCGACGTCGACATCATTATCGACGAGGGGCCGGACACCATCAACATGCAGGGCGACGCGATGATCGTCCTGCAAAGCCTTGGCCCGCAATTCTTGCAGGAATTCCCGGAGATTGCGCTGGAGCTTGCGCCGCTGCCGTCTTCAGTCAAGAAGCCAATGATGGACAGGCTGGAGCAGAAAAAGAACCAGCCGCCGCCGCCCGATCCGAAGGTGCTGGCGATGCAGGCGAAGTCGCAGCTAGATGCGCAGACAGCGCAGCGCGAGGCGATGCAGGCACAGCAGGAAGACCAGCGCGCCGCGGCAATGGCGCAGCAGGACGCCGCGCTGAAGCAGCGGCAGGCGGAGCAGGACATGGCGCTGCAAGTGCGGCAGCAGCAGATGGATCAGATGGCGCGCGAGGCCGAGGCCCGCCAGGAGGCGATGCTGGCGCGGATGAAGGCCAACGCCGACGCCGAGATTGAGCGCATGAAGGCAGCCGCACAGGTCGAGATCGCGCGCTTCAAGGCGAGCAACGACGCGGAGATCGCCGCAGACAAACATGACCAGCAGATGCAGATGGAGAAAGAGCGGGCCGAAAACGAGCCTGCGCCTGCAAAGTAATCGCGGCCACGGCGATATGTGGCAACGCACGCCTGATGCGAGAGATGGCAACGTGACCGCACGAAACGCGGAACAGAGGGTTGGCTATGGCAGATGAGGAAGCAGTAACTGAAGACAGCCTGTTCGAAGGTGCGATTGAAGACCTTGGCCCGGTAGAAAAGGCCCCGGTCGAGAAAGCTCCGGTCGAACGCGCGCCGGAAGACACAGCGAAGCCCGTTGTCGAGGCGAAGGCCGAGAGGCCAGAGGTCGACGACGACGCACCGCAGGTGCCGTCATGGCGTGTAAGGGAGATCAACGAGGAGAAGCGCGCGGCAATTGCCGAGCGTGACGCCTTGAAGGCGGAACGGGACAAACTCGCGACCGAGCAGGCGGCTTTCCGGCGGCACATTCAGTCGCAGCAGGAAAAGACGGCCAGCAAGGACGATGAGCCGAAGGCACCCGATCCGCTGATTGATCCCGAAGGCTACCAGAAATTCATCGAGCAGCGCTTCGATGCGCGTCTGCTCAATGAACGAAGGGAAAGTAGTCTTCAGCTTGCGCGGCGCACCTACAAGGAAGAATTCGACGAGGCCTACAATCTTGCAATCGAGCGCGTTGACGACGTGTTGCGGGCTCGAATGCAGAAGTCGGCGGACCCCGGCGAAACTCTTATGCAGTGGCACCGCGAGAACAAGCTTCACGCAGAGGTCGGGACAGACCCGGCGGCCTATAGGAAAAAGCTGCGCGAAGATCTGCTGAAAGACGACGAATTCCGCAAGGAGGCGATGGCCGCTTGGCGGGATGGAGCGTCGACGACAGATGCCACCGGCCGTCCACTTGTTCGCCTTGCGCCATCGTTGAACGGTGTGAGCCGTTCGAATGCTTTGCTCCGCTCGTCGCAGCAGGATTTGTCTGACGACGCGCTGTTTGACGACATCACCGGCTGACGGCCCAACAACGGCCGTTGGCTTCACGTTTGTGAAAGGAACGGCCAATGGCTCTTACGACCAATCATGTCAACAATGAAGTAATCAAATTCCGCAAGGACGCAGCTACCGACTTCCTTCGCGCGTCGCGCTTCGATGCGTACATGGGAGGCGACAGCACCTATCCCATCGTCAGAATGAAAGATCTCGCTGCCGACGGCAAAGAGATCAGAATTCCGCTCGTCACGCAGTTGACCGGCGGCGGTGTCGGTGCCGGAACGCTGCGCGGCAACGAAGAACAGATCGACAGCTACGGCATGCCGATCTGGGCCGACTGGGCGAGAAACGCAGTCGCCAACAATCGCGCCAGCGACAAGGAAAGCAGCTTTTCGGTCCGCTCGACGGCCCGCAATCTGCTGCGTGGCTGGTCGCGGCGCATCGTGCGCGACGACATCGTCGATGCGCTGCTGTCGATCCCGACGTCGACGATCCAGTCCGGCCGTCTGCTCGCGCCGGGTAATCGCGTCAACGGCATCCGGTGGTCGGCCTCGTCGACTGCCGACAAGAACGCTTGGCACACGGCCAACTTCGACCGTTTGCTGTACGGTGCGCTTGGCTCGAATTATCTTTCGACGTTCGCGCTGTCGATTGCCAACGTGAACACGCCGGACGACAAGATGTCTGCCGCCATCGGCAGCTATCTCAAGCAGCTTTGTCAGCAGAGCGGCGTGTCGCCGTCCAACCCCGGCATCTACAACGGTCGTCCGAAGATCACGCCATACCAACTCAAGGGCACCGACCAGGAATGGTACGTCTGCTTCCTTGGCACGCGTGCGATGCGCGATCTCAAAGCGGACCCTGTGATGTATCAGGCCAACCGCGATGCGCGCGAGCGCGAGAGCAGCCCAACCACCAAGAACCCGATCTTCACGGGCGGCGGGCTGGTCTACGACGGGATCTACTATCTGGAGATCCCGGAGATCACGCAGCGGCTGTTGCTGGTCGGCGCTGGTGCTGGTCCGGTCGACGTCGAGCCGGTGTTCATGCTGGGCCAGGGCGCGCTCGCCTATGCGGTCGGCCAGATGCCGCGGCCGACGCAGCTTGAAGATGGTGATTATGATTTCGTTACCGGAATGGGAATTGAGGCGCAGTACGGAATTGGCAAGATCGCCAAGGCTCCGCTGAGTGCGACTGGCACCATGCTTGGTCAGTTGGTTGACTGGGGTATGGCGACTGCCTTCGTCTGCGCAGTGCCTAACGCCTGATCGAACATCCCTACTGCGGGAGAGGCTCCTTGAAGCCTCTCCCGGCTTTTTCTTCACACCATTTGTCAGGAGCAATCGCAAATGGCTTACCGCAAAGATTGGGGCCAGCCGCAGGCTGGTCACCAAGGTTTTTTCCGCACCGTCAAGACAATCGGCAAGCGTGTCACGATCACGCTGGCCGACAATGTTTCCGGCGGTGTCGTCGGCGTGTTCACCGTTCCGGCTGGCTTTGTCGTTACCGGCATTCTGATGATTGCCACGGCGATGGGCACCGGCATGGTGATCAATGTCGGCGACAGCGTCGTCAATCGTTACGTTGCTGCGTCGGCGGTTGGTGCCGCTGGCGGCACTGTCAACACGCTGCCCGTCACCGGGCTGCTCTACAAAAACTTGGTCGAGACTGAAATCCAGATCGGCATTGGCACTGGTGGCTCACCGGCCGCCGCTGGCACTATCGATCTGTATCTGACCGGCTTCATCGACGGTCCGTAGGCGTCACCTGAAACTTCACACAGACCATTTGTCAGGAGAAATCGCAGATGGCTTATCGTAAGGACTGGGTCCAGCCGCAAGTTGGCCCGCAAGGTTTTGCTCGCACCGTCAAGACGTTTGGCCGCACCGTGAACGTCACGGCGGCCGACAACGTGACGGCGGCGGCGACTGTGCTTGGTGCGTTTACGGTCCCGGCAGGCTTTGTCGTGACCAGCGTGCTCGCGATCTCGACCGTGCTGGGCGCTGGCATGGTTTACAACGTCGGCGATGCCGGTCTTGCCACGCGTTACTTGAGCGCAGCCAGCGGTGCCGCCATCACGCCAGTGACGGCGCTGCAAACGGCGGGGTTGCTCTACAAGAACCCGGCAGAGACCGAGATCCTTGTTGCGATCACCACAGGCGGGGCCGCGGCACCGGCTGGGTCGATCCAGCTTTATCTCACCGGCTACATCGACAACTAAAACGGAACGGCAGTTGGTTGCTGACAGTTACCCGGCGTCAGCAACCGGCGGCCACCCGTCATCATCCCCTTGTGGCGTGTGGCCGCTAACATAAACAACGAGGAACGACGATGAATAAGACGATCTACGCGACGTACATTGCGCCGGAAGGCGACAGCAAGGTTGCCGAAGTCGGCAGCCTGACGTTTTTTAGCGGGCAGCCGCTGGAGATCGAATGCACCGAAGCGAATGCTGGCTTGATCAAGATGCTGAGCAAGAACCAGCACTTCAAGGTGTCCGACAACAGCAAGTCGCCGGATGAAGCTTCCGAGGAAGCGACGCAGGCGGAAGGCGAGGTCGAGGACGACAGTGACGACAGCGCCCCGGCGCATCGTCGACGGCGTCGCTAAGGAGGCACAACGTGGCTAAGACCCGCGCTCAAATCCAGTTCAAGGTTTTGGCAATCCTGACTGGTGGCGACGTGGGTCTTAACCCGTCGGCCGAGGACGCCGAGAATATCGACGGCTACATCGACAGCGTTGTCGAGGAGCTTGCGTCCGACTTCATCGCAATCCCCGACGCCGACGCGCTCGACGAGGACATATACATTACGTTCTGCAAGCTTGTCGCCGACGCCGCTGCCGAGGAGTACGGCGGCAAGAGCGACCCGGTGAAAGCGCAGGCATTGCGCAATCGCATCCGCGTGATCAAGCGGCCGACACCTGGGTACGGTCCGCAGGAAACGGATTATTTCTGATGCCGCTGTGGGACGAGATAGATCGATCTCAGCCATCGGAGCCTCCGCCGGATATGTGGACCGGTCGCGCGACGATGCGCGACGGTTCGCAAGCGCCTGCATACTCTGCGCAAGATCCGCTTGCGCCGCTGATCGAAAAGATCGGCAAGCCAGCCGCCGAAAAGATCGCTGGTGTCGCCGGTAAGATCAACCGCACCGGCCAGGGCCTGTGGCAGAGCCTGCTCGACGCCGAGGCCGAGCGCACCGGCAACGTGTCGTCGATCTCGACAGACTACGATCCGCGCAACGAAGCGATCCGCCACGCGACAGATCTGGCGTCGACCGTGACGATGGCCCCGTCTGTGACTGGCGGTGTTCCTGCTGGGGCATTGGGCAGTGCAGCTAAGGGTCTCTTTAAAGACGGCCTTCCGGTCAAGGGAGCTAAGTACACGAAGGAAAGCCGCAAGGTTCTCGATGAAATCCAGGCTGGCCCGAAGGGGGCAGGCCCGATGAACCTGACTGGTGACCTGCGTTCTGATGTTCCGCAGATTGCTATGGAGCGCACGGTGCCGCCCCGTGGCGTTTCTCCACGATTGCAAGATGCACTAAATAACCCGGCAGTAGAACGCGGCGTAAGCGAGAGCATTGAGAAGGGCATCGGTCTCGGCGCAGACAAGTGGTACCACAACGAGCCCGTGCGTCAGTCATTTATCAAAGAGCTTGGTCCTGTCCAGGGTCCGAAGGACTACTCGCAATTCATGGACATGGTCGCGGCGACGTCGCCACGTTCAGACGTCCCCACCAACATCCGCAACGCATCGTTTTACTATTCGCAGGCTGGCAATAAATTACCGGAAAAGCTGCCGTACCCTTACGGTCACGTCGCACAGAACCTACACCGCCAGAACTACGAGACACTGACTGCGCCGCGACCCGGCGCACTCTCCGCTGATGCGCCGATGACAACCGCGTGGGATATCTTCAAGAACCCGAAACCAGCGTCGTTCTCGCAGAACCTGCAAGGAAATCTCGAGCCCGGCACGATGGACACACATGCTTTCCGAAATATTGGCATGCGCACCAACGACCCGCGCTTCCTTGAGACATCGGTATCGGCAAAATACAAGCAAGGCAGCGATCCAACGAAGGACACCATTGTAAATCGGTTTGGCGAACGTCGTGGCGACACTGTTACGTTCAGACCGCAGCGCCTGCATGAAGAGGGTAAGCTTCCGCTCAGTGAAGCACTGAACATTCCGTATTTCTGGACGGCCAAGCCAAACGCTAACGAGTATGGAGCGGCAGAGAAGTTCTATTCTCGTCTCGGTCGCGACTTCAAATTGCCGACCGCGGATGCGCAGGCCGCGGCATGGTCTGGCGGAGGAAACCTGACCGGTCTCGGTACTGTCGCCACCCACACATTCCCGCAGTTGCTGAATGAGCGTATTCTCTACACTGCAAAAATGCGCGGAGAAAACCCAAGCGAGACACTATCAAAGTTCATTAAACGTGAGGCACCACTGTTGGGTCTTGGCGGCGGTGGGGCCGCGCTCTCACCATCGCTGTTCGGCGGCGACAAAGCGGAGGCACACCAGTAATGCCTCCCTACAACATTCCGTTTCCGCTATCGACGTCGCCCGGTGCTTTCAACCAGGAGGGCAACGGCCGCCTGATCAATTGTTATGCCGAGCCTCTCGGTAAGACAGTGCTGTCGACGAAGGGCATGACGACGCCGCTGGTGGTCTGGCGCAAGACGCCCGGCGTGTCGCTGTTCGGTGCAGCGACGAATTCGGGATTTCGTGGCGGCATCAACGTGTCGGGCACGCTCTACACGGCATGGAACGAAAAAGCCGCGACATTCACGTCTGGCGGCTCCGAGACCGTGCTGTCGGGATCGTTGTCCGGCGACGACAAGGTGTTTTGGGCGCGCAACAACAAAACGCCGATCCCTGACATTACTTGCGTGTCGCCCGGCAACGGTGCGTTCTCGGTGTCATCGAGCGCGGTGTTTGCCTACGGCGTTCCTGGCACGCCAGAGATCGATGTCGGCTCGCCCAATAGCGTCGGCTTCATGGACGGCTATTTCATTTTCACCTACGGCAACGGCCGCATGGTGGCGTCTGGCCTGAACACGACCGACATCAACACGCTCGATTTTACAACGGAGCAAAGCAAGCCCGGCGGCTTGTTGCGTGGTCTGCCGTTCAACGGTCAGTATTTTGTCTGGGGTCCAAATCACGGCGCGGTCTACTCAAACACCGCGCAGCCGCAAGGCTTTCCGTTCACGCGGTCCTACGTCATCCAGCGCGGTATTCTCGGCCGCTATGCAGCGGCCGGACACGAAGACGGTTTTGGGTCTTCGCTGATCTGGGTTGCCGACGACAGCAGCGTCGTAAAGGCCAACGGCACACCAAACCCGACCAAGATCTCGCCGCCTGATTTGGACAGGCTGATCGAGGATCTTCCGGATAAAAACAGTCTGGAAGCGTCTGTCTACATCTCGCAAGGCCACCCAAAGTGGGTGATTTCGTGCCCGACGTTCACCTGGGAATTCGACATCGGATCTGAAAAATGGAACGAGCGCGCGAGCTATCTTGTTCCGCGCTGGCGTGTCATTTCCGGCATTTCGGCGTTCGGCAAGTGGATTGGCGGCGACATCAAGGGCAATCGCCTGCTGACAATCGACGACGACGCGATGGACGAATTCAACGAGCCGCTGATCATGCAGATCGACAGCGGCCCGGTGATGAAGTTTCCCAACCGCACCAAGGTCGCTCGCGCCGATTTCAATTTCGTTGTCGGCACCGGCCGCGCCGACGGCCCCGACCCATCGGCGACCGTGCCTACGGTCGGCATCCAGTGGAGCAACGACGGCGGGTTTACCTGGAGCAACGAAATGATCCGCAGACTGGGCCGACAAGCCAGTCCGCGCGATGCTAACCTTGTCATGCTGCGCACCGGCCAGACGATGAACACCGGACGGCGCTGGCGGTTCAGGATATCGGGGCCGGTCTATGTCGGACTGATCGGCGGATCGCAAGATACCGAATTGAGGAACCACTGATGGCCTTGCCGTTTCCTGGCCTCGACGTTCCGGTTGTCGACCCGCAGACAGGTCAGATGACGCAGTCTTGGTATTCGTATTTTCAGTCGCATCACCGGCTGGCGCAGCTACCAGACGTCTCGACTGTCGCGCCAACCAACGGGCAGGTGCTTGTGTGGAATGCGTCGACGAAATTGTGGACACCGGCCGCCAATTAGGAGCCTGTCATGGGTTTGTTCGACATTTTCAGCAACGACACCGCGGAAAACGCGCGGGACATGGCCAATGCTGGTTTGCAGAAAGGCTACGAGCAAATGGCTGGCCTCTATGGTCAGGGCCGGGATGCGATCACATCGAACTACGGCGCTGCCGCTGGCACGCTTACCGACGCTCAAGGTCGCTTCACTGGCGGCGTCGACGCGTACGGCGACGCGACTGGCGCGAATGGTCCTGAAGGCCTGAAGCGCGCCACCGACGCATTCAAGAATTCCGGTGAGTACGGCGTGTTCGGTGTTGCCAACAAGGAAGCGCAGCAGGCGTTGCAGCGCACGCACGCCGCGGCCGGTAATCCAAACAGCGGCAATGCCGACGTCGACGCGATGACCAAGGCGTCGGATCTGGCGACGAAAAGCTGGGGCAACTACACGGCCGGGCTCGCGCCATATCTGCCGCAATACGGCACCAATGCAGCCAATATCGCCAAGGTGCAGACCGGCCAGGGCGACGCGCTCAACACGTCGTACATCGGCCAGGGTAATGCCGCCAATAATCTGTACACCGGCATCGGCAAAAACGATGCTGGTGCCGAATTAAACAACTACAACGTCGGCGCAAATCAGTTGAAGGGGCTGCTTGGCGTTGCCGATTTTGTTTCCGGCGGCGGTGCCACGAAGCTCGCCAGCGGTGCCAAGAGTTTGTTTTCGACGTTCACCGGTTAGGACACGACAATGGCTGACAACGACATTGCGTCACTGCTTGCCGGATCAGGCAAGACAAACGCCGATTTCGATTTCGGCAAGCTCAACAAATCGCACTGGGAAAATCTTGAGAATGCGTACAAGGAGCGCATGCGCAATGCGTTTCAAGATCCCAGCCAGTACCAGGATGCCAATGGGAATATCGACCTTACGAAGATGACGCAGATTGCCCTGAAGGCTGGTGGCGTGCAGGCGGCGGAGCATATCGCTAAAATTAACGAGACCGGCTACCTGCTGCCAAAGCAGGCCGCGTCGGTAAAATTTCGCAGCGAGGACGATCCGGCTGCATCTCCGCAGGCTGGCCCAAACAAATTTCCAAAATCACTCAGCAGCAACGGTGGAGCACAGGCCGGAACCGACTTGACGCAGAACAGGCCGCAGGCAGCGGCATCGTCCGCCGCATCGCCAGCCGCCCCAACAGGACAGTCGACCATCAACGACTTCCTCATCGGCAACAAGGTGCCGCCGGAACAGCAGGGCCAGCACGCTATGGCGCTGTCGAAATCGTTGAACATCGCGCCGGACAAGCCGCTTAATTTGAACGATCCAAATGTTCGAAAGACGCTGAAGCTGTATCAGGCCGGTCTCAGGAATGGTTCGTTGGCGGGGCAGCCGCAGCCGCAGCCGCAGCCGCAGCCGCAGTCTTTGTCGTTGGCTCCGCCACAGCAAAATATCGACAACAGGTTTCCTGCATTGCCTGGACAGCCGCAGCCCGGACAGCCACAGCCACAGCCGCAGCCGCAGCCACAGGCACAGGCGCAGGCGCAGCCACAGCCGCAGGCGCAGGCGCAGCCACAGCCGCAGCCACAGCTACAGCCACAGCCGCAGGTGCAGCCGCAGGTGCAGCAGCCGTTGCCTCAGAGGCCAGTGCAGACAGAGGCTATCCGGCCATCTGACGATCAGTCATTGAATGGCATCATCCCGGAGGAATACCTGAGACGCGGCGGAGGAACGACGGAGGGCGCAATTAATTATCTGACGCGTCTGAGCAGAACACTTCCGGACGCGGAAGCTGCGCGCATCGACAAGATCCTTGGCGCTGTTCACGAACAGCTAAAATACAACGAGGCGCAAAAAACAGCACGCGCTACCGGGCGCGACGTCGCCACCGTCGTCGACCAGCCAGGGGTCGAAAAGCAGCAGCAGACCATGCTGGAGACGATGGTCAAGGGCGTCACCGAAGGAAATGCCGAGGCCAAATCACTGCGCGACGAAATCAATTCGACGCATCGCCTGCGCGCTTTGCTCGACAGTCGCGCTGGCGTCGTTACTGGCGTGTTTCAAAAAGACCGCGTGATGCTGATGCGCGTCGCCAATCTCATCGGCGTGCCGAATACAGAGCGGCTTGCCTCCACTCAGGCCTTCAATTCGGCCATCGCTGATGGTGTTCTTAATCTCGCGCAGTCGATGAAGGGCACGATTTCCGACAAGGACGTGATCTTCCTGGAAAAGATCAAGGGGTCCGGCGATCTGACTGAAGCGGCGTTGCGGCAAATGCTCGACATCGGCGAGAAGGTCGCGCGCGAGAAATTAAGGCTTCACAACGAAAAGGTGGACACCGCGTCGAAAATATCTCCGATCATTGGGCAGGCGTCCGATTACTTCAAGGTGCAGGCCCCTGGCGAATATCAAATGCCGAAGATCCCGATCAAGAAAGGTCAGCGGGTTTTTAATGACGCGACCAATAAGTATGAGCGGTTTGACGGCCAGCGCATGGTGCCAGAATGAGCGATTTTTATCTGCCGCCAGGATATCGTATCGCTACTGAAGGCGAGAAAGCTCCTCCGACCGGCATGTCGGATGCACCGGAGGCGACGCTCCCTCCTGGATACAGGATGGCCCCTGAAGCGGAGCCGCCTGTCGATCCAGTCGGCATGGCGAAGGCCTACGGCGTTGGTGTTGGCGAAGGCGTCATCGGCATTCCCGGCATGCCGGGCGATCTCGCCAAGCTTGGCAAGGTTGGAGCGAGCTTCATTCCTGAAGGCGAAAGCAACACCGTCACCGACTGGCTGCGCCGTGAAAGCGCGAAGGCCAACGCCAAGATGGGCGGTGCGGCGCGCGGCGACATGCCGGGCAGCTTTCCGCTGCCGTCGAGCGACACCATCAAGGGCTGGGTCCAAAAGGTCACCGGGCCGTTCTACGAGCCAAAAAACCAAGCCGAGCGCGACGCCAAGACGACCGGAAACTACACGGCGACGGCGGCTCTTAATCCTGGTGGCGCTGCCCGGAAACTACTGGCGGCCGGTGCCGGTGCGGCTGCCGATATTGTTGCCGGTCACTACAGCGAAGAAAATCCATACGTAAAGGCGCTGGCCGGTGTCCTGGCCGGTGGCGGCACAAGCTGGGCGACGTCGCCGGGATCGCTCGACAAGCTGCTGCGATCCAAGCTGCCCAACGGCATCACCGAGGCCCACGTCACGCAGGCCGGTCAGTTGATCGAGCGCGCCGCGAGTGGACCGCGGCCGGTCAACCTGACGTGGCCGGAAGCACTGTCGCAGGTGACGGGCCAGCCTGTCGCACTCGATCTCCAGCGTGTTCTGGAGAGCAATCCGACGACGCGCAATCGGATGCAGGAGTTTATGGCTCCGCGCGCCGAGCAGGTCGAAGGCAGGGCGCGTGTGGAAGCGCAGGCCCTTGCGCCGAATATGCCGCACAACGCCGACAATGTTGCACGGCAAGCCAGCGACGTTGCGCAGGCCACCGTCGACAACATGGAGCGCGGCATCAATACCGCGGCGCGTCCGTACTATCAGGCGGCAGAGCCGGTCCAGGTCGGCCCGCAAGTCGATCAGGCACTGCGCACTGGCCCGTATGGCGCAATTTATGACCGCACGCTGCGGCAATTGCGCGATCCAAATCATCCGGAATTCAACGCCACCATCGCCAACATGCCGGACGATAGTGTTGCTGTCATCGATCTGGTGCAGCGGCGCATGCGAGAGCGCGGCGATGCACTGCGACAGCCCGGCGAGGGCATGTCAAACCTTGCCGCCCGCAATCTTGACGAGGCGCGTAATCCGGCCATCCAGGCCGCCGATGTCGCCACCGGGTCGCGCCCCGGCGTGATCGGCGACTACGAGATGGCGCGCACCATCGAAGCGCAATTGCGCGAACATGCGCTGGCTCCGTTGGAGGCCGGACCTATCGGTCAGTTGGCCAGGAGCAACAAGAACATCGAGAGTGTCCTCAATATTCTGTTCGGAAAAAATCCACCGGCTAATTCCGAAAGAACGATCAGCGATGCCATGCAGGCTATCGCAGCACAGCGCCCAGCGGTCGCCGAAGCCATTGCCCGGCAGCATGTCGAGATGACGCTGAACCGTGCGGTGACGGCATTACAGAACGGCGGCAATCAATTCGGTGGCGCAAGGCTTGCCAAGGATCTGGTCGGCAATCCGCAGGAGCGCGCTAATTTGCGTGCCGCTATTGAGGCGTTGCCCAATGGGCAGGCGCGGTGGAACGCGATGGAGCGCATGCTGGAGATCATGCAGGCGACCGGCCAGCGGCAATCAAAGGGGTCGTTGACAGCATTCAATGCACTGGAATTGGGGAATATGTCGTCGCAGGGACTGGCCAATCTGGCGTCATTCGGGCTCAGCCCAGGCCGTTGGACGAAGGCGGCGTCGGATTGGTATCAGGGCATGTCGGCGGGCCGAAACCTCAACAGAATGGCCGAGATCATCACCGATCCGAATTCCGGAGCTATATTCCGCAGGCTTCAGCAGTTGCCACCAAACGATCCGCGCGCCGTCGAGATTTTTGCTAGGCTAGCGGCGCGGGGGACTGGGGCCACGACGCAGCAGCGTTCTTCGATTGGAAAAGGACAGGCTGTCCTTCAGCAGCCCGATGAACAGTAGGAAGACGAAAAACCCGATCCAGATAAGCACGATTTCAAGCATTTAAGCCTCCAGGACCGTGTCCTAGCACGATCCAGATTTTATGGAAAGCGGCAAATGAGCGGCACAATTCCACTTTCGATGACGCAGCAGTTTGATGAATTCGGCAAGCCACTGTCGGGAGGTCGGCTGTATTTTTTCGTTGCTGGAACTGTGTCGACGCCGCAGAACCCGTATCAAGACACTGGGCTTACATTGTTGCATCCCAACCCGATCACACTGGACGCCGCTGGGCGGGTGCCGCAATTCTTCCTGGCGGATGGTCTGATCAAGATCCGGCTGACTGACAGCGTCGGCGCGGTGCAATTGACCGCCGACAACGTCCAGGTCATCGGTGCGTCCGGTGGCGGCGGTGGCGGTGGCGCAATCGATGCGACGACGGTCGCGCAAACCGGCGATCTCAAACCGCGTTACGGCATTGGCTCGCACACCGGCTGGGTCCGCGCAAACGGCCGCACCATCGGCTCGTCGGTGTCCGGCGCGAGCGAGCGCGCCAACGCCGACACGCAGGCGCTGTATCAGTATCTGTGGGGTGCCGACACCAGCCTCGTTGTCATCGGCGGGCGCGGCGCGTCGGCTCTGGCGGATTTCACGGCCAACAAAGAATTGACGCTGCCGGACATCCGTGGCCGTGGCTTCTACGGCCTGGACGACATGGGCAACACGCCAGCCGGGAGATTGACGGCTGCCTATTTTGGCGCGGCAGGAACGACGCTTGGTGCGGCCGGTGGCGATGAGAAGCTTACTTTGCTGCAAGCGCATCTGCCGAATGTGACGCTCAGTATGACGATCCCGTCGGGACAGGGTTCGCACGCTCACGGCTTTTCCGACTGGGTCGGCAATGGGTCGAACGACAGTTCGTTCGGTGGAAGTTCTTCGATTATCCGCAGCGGAGGCGAGGTTGGCGACGCGACCGCTGGCGCGGTCCTCCCGCAAATCGGCCCAGGCAACTGGGTCAGTCTTGGCGGCAGCAACACGCCACACAGCATTGCGTCGTCCGGCATCGCTGTCTCCATCTACATCAAGCTGTGAGATGCACGCATGTATCAGGTCAGCTTTCCTCCGCAATCGAACCGGGCATCGTGGGTCTTCATTGGCGAGATAACCGATCTCGACAACGATCCGATCAATCTCACCGATTGTCTGATGACGTTTCAGATCTCCGACCGGCAGGGCGTGATGCGTCTCGTCGCGTCGACCAACAACGGCAAGATTGTCTACATCGACGTCGGTAAGTTTCGCTGGTTCTTCACCGTCGCCGAGATGCATAACCTCGAGCCCGGCACCTACAATACCGGCCTGACATTGGTCAACGACGACGGGACACAGACAATCCAACTCAGCGTCGGACCGCTGCCGATTGTCGATGGGGTGGTGCCGTGAGCGATTTTCCAGACGTCAAACTGAAGGCGCTGGTAACCTTTCCGGGCACCGTCATCGGCGGCGTCGGCATTTCTGTCGTCAAGAGCGGCAACACTTACACGTTCAAGCTCGATCACAACGAGCTAAATCCAGTCAGCGCGGTTGCCAGCCTGCCGACGACGTACGTCGTGCTGTTCGATGCAGTGACCGGGCTCTATAGCCGGATTAGCTTGACCAACCTCAAGACAGTGCTGGGGATACCCTGATGGCGCTGCTTCCGAAGATCAAATTGAAGGCCCTGGTCAGCTTTCCGGCCGCGGTGATCGACGGCGTCGGCATCGATATTGTCAAGAGTGCTGGGAGTTTCACATTCAATCTTTCTTATGATGATTTTTTACCTCCGGTGGCTGTCCTGCCGACGCCATCGCATCAATTCGGACTGGTGTGGAATGACACGACGGGCATCTACTCGCTCGTTCCAGTCACGCTGTTTACCGTCAACGATGGCGATAAGGGCGACATCACGGTTTCCGGCGGCGGCATTATCTGGACGATTGATACCGGCGTTATAACTACGCCGAAGATTGCCGACGCTGCGGTGACGACGGTCAAGATTGCCGACGCCAACGTCACCAACACCAAGCTCGCCGATATGGCGGCCAATACGATCAAGGGCCGCATCACGTCAGGTGCTGGCGTGTCGGAAGACCTCACGGCCGCCAATGTCTCGACCATTCTCGGTCTGGGCACCGCCGCAACAAAGAACACAGGCACCAGCGGTGTGGGTGTCATCCCGACACTCGATGCCGACAACACCTGGACCGGCATTCAAGGTTACGGCGAGGTGGCGCTGACACCGACGACGCCGATCACCTGGAATGTCGATGCCGCGCCAGTCGCCACTGTTGCGCTCAATGCTGGCGCGACAACGATGAGTGCGCCAAGCAACGTCGTAGCTGGTCGCGTCTACACCATCCGCTTTGTCGCCAACGCGGCTGCCAACAGCACGGTTGCCTGGAACACCAATTTTGATTTCAGCGGCAGTGCCGTGCCGGTGGTGACGGCCGCCGCCAACGCCATTGATAGATTTACCTTCATCGGCCGCCCCAGCGGTATTCTGGAGGAGATCGGCCGGTCGCAATTTATTGGGTCACCGTAATGTCGATGTTTGGTTTGATGGCTGTCGGTCGGATCAGCAACATTCCTCCGCCGCGCAGTATTTTCATCGCGTCAGCGGTCAACAATGTCAATCTTCGCACGCTGCATGACGCGGCTTTCCCGGCACCGCCACTGACCAGCGCACACGTTGTCAATTTCACCGTCAACGCTGGTGTCATTGTTGGAACGGGCGGAACTGGCTCAGCAGCGATGGACGTCGGCAGTTGGCCGGAAAATCCGACCGTCAACCTGATCATCTTGGGGCGAGTGCAAGGCGCGGGCGGCAACGGCGGCGGCACGGCCGGTATCACTGGTCTTGGCGGCGGCATTGCGTTGTTCACGCGCAAGGCAATCAATTTGGTGGTGACAGGCGGTCAACTGTGGGGCGGTGGCGGCGGTGGCGGTGGTGCGACCAACACCGGCACCTTCTGGAACGGCGGTGGCGGTGCAGGCACGGTTCCTGGCGCACAGGGCGGCTTTTTTAACGGTGGTTTCTCGTTCAACACACAAGGTCAACCCGGAACACCGACGGCGGGCGGCGCTGGCCTCAACGGTCCCGGCGGCAATGCTGGCGCTGGTGGTGGACCGGGTGTTGCCGGTGGCGCGTCTAGCTACTCCAGTTTCTCCAATGGCGGCGGCGGCGCTGCTGGCGCGGCCATCGACGGCGCTGGCTTCCGCACTTTTGGCACCTGGAACACATCAACGCTGACATTCACGCCGGGCGGCACCGGAGCCGATGGCGACGTCAGAGGACCACAGGTTTAGGGGCTTGCAATGTTTATACTCGACGGCAAACCGATCTCGTCCGCAGCGCCATTCACGGTCGGCGATGTGAACTATCCGCAAAATTGGATTGCACTCGCGTCACCGGCCGACCGTCTCGCCATAGGCATCACAGAGGTGGCCGAGGCACCGATGCCAGACACGTTCTATGCATTGGTGCGGCCCGATCCCGACCATCCCGGCCAGTGGCTTACGACGCCGTACACCGCCAACGAAATGAAGCCGCGGCTGGAGAGCTATTCGCGGCAGAAATGTTCCGACCGCATGAATGCAGGCATCGTGCAGACCATTGGGCCGGACACGTTCACGATCAGAACCGACGAGACAACGCGCAATGCATTCTTTAATCTGCGGCTGATCCAGGAGCGGCCCGGCGCGCCGATCCACACGCCGTATGATTTCGGCAGCAAGGTGGTGGCGCTGACCGAAGGCATCCTGCTCGACATCGAGCAAAAAATGGAAGATCGCGCGCACGACTGTTTGGTCACGCAACTGAACCTGCAAGCGCAGATCGCCGCTGGCAGTGTGACGCTCAAGGACCAGATCGACGCGGCCTACAACACGGTGCTGTGATGATCCAAGCAACAGGCAAGGTCGCCACCGAGATTGTCGCCACGCTGAAGGATCGGCCGCTGGCGCTGGCGCTGATCATTGTGAATGTGCTGTTCCTGGCGATCACGACGTTTGTGTTGTTGAGCGTAAAAGAAAGCGGGGAAAGGCGCGACAAGCTAATGTCGGATCTTGTCGCAAGCTGTCACCTCAAAAGGGAGTAGACGTCATGTCGATAGGTCTTTTGTTCTGGGTTCTGATGGTCCTCTGGTTCGTAAGCTGGCTGGGGGCCGTATACGGGCCAGGGCAGTACCCCTGGGTCCACGCCAGCAACGTGCTGTTCTTTATCCTGCTGTTCCTGCTTGGCTGGCACGCCTTTGGATTTGTTATCCACGCCAGCGTTGCACCGCTCACGATGATCGGCTAGGTTTGCCGTGCTTCGTTGTGATGGACGGGCACAGTAGGTTGCGTTTGCGTAAACGCCCAGCGGCCACCCCTTCCGGGCCGCTGGGCGTTTTGTTTGCGCGCGTCTCTAGCCATCTGCGTAGTCGCGGTGAAATTTTTGCAATTCGCGCCACGGCGCTCGATACCAGTGCCAAACGCTAAACCTGTCGTGCTCGCGCTCGATTAGCTTTAGGTGGCCAACGATCCACGTCCCGCGCTTGGTGCCCAGTTTGGCGACGCGGCGGAAGCCGTTGGCTCTAAACTGCTTCCCCTCGCTATCCACGATCATGTGGCGGGTTTCAATCCCGCTGCTGAACGATCCGTCATAGAAGCCCACGACAAAATGGTCGGCGGGATCGCCGTCGCGGTACTTGGTGGCCAGAACGTAGTCGCCTTTCTTCAAGCCGTCCGGCGTTGGGGCCGACCAGATATCGCGGATATATCGTGGGTGTGTTTCATCCGGTGCAGGCTTGCCCCGGCAACTTTCGGGAGAGCTAGCTACATCGATAGCCGCAATCGGGGACGGCACAGGCTCTCCACCTGCCCACGCGAGCCTGGGTTTTACCCTGCCACCCGCAGGCCCACGTAATTTTCCGTTTTCGTAGTCGTCATCCACGCTGTTCATCGGCAACCTCCTAGACGACACGTCTATGGTAGCGGCACCCGTATAGTTCCGGGTTGCCCAGGAACCATCCCCACCACTGCGGATGGGGGCGACGAAGCCGGATGCCGCCGCCAGAGACTAGCCATGACCGCCGATGGACGGGACAGCGCGCCACACTGTTTCGCCACGTCCCGATGCAGTGCGATAAAACGCTTGCTCCAAAACACCGTTGTTCCATCGCAACTGCATAGTGGCTTGCTCTGTGAAATACGTTTGCGGCCCCGTCGTCTCCCTTAGCGGCGGGGGCGGCATCCGCGCTTCCCAATCATCGTCAGGTTCGCTCATCGTCAACCTCCTAGTGGGCGCATCATCATATATGTCTCGGATCGCAACGAGCGCCGCCCGAAGCCGCTCGATCTCCCGCTCCTGAGTGGCGGCAATGCCAATGGCTTTTCGCTCTGCGTCCATTGCGGCCCGGCAAGTTGGACAATTGGTCATGTCATGCTCCCGTCCGCACTACTGCTGTCAGCGGCCTTCTCCATTTCGGCCCTGAAGGCTTCGGCGTCAGCTTGTTCCGTGAAGTAAACCTTCACGTACCACTCGCGCCAATCTTCAGTTCGGTATGCCTCGCTCCAGCAGTCGCATTTCTGGATGGCCTTCACGATATCTGGCTGGCTCATCTTCGGCTCCTACAGTCTGGGCGCATTAACGGGGTCTAGATGTTCTCGCCGTACGCGGCTTGTTCGTAGTCCTGTCGCCATGCAGCCCCGTCCTCGATGGCCTGCAAACCTTCTTCGGTCAGTCGAAACAGTTCGCGCACCTTGTCTCGGTCAAACTGTTTAAGGTTGTCCCGGACCCAGATCGCGCGTTCGACTGGATTAGCTGTTTCCCATGTGAATTTTTTCACGGTGGTCTCCTATGCCTCTCCTATAGGAAACTCACGCGCGCCCGGTCATTTCCGGTTGGCCTTCGAACCGTGCGATCATCTCCTTCATCAGTGTCACGACATCGCGCCGGTCTGCACCGTTCGAAATGAAATTGCAGCGGCTTCCGTCGGCATCCCCGAACGGGAAGACCAAGAGCACGAACCCGGTTTTTCGGGCCGCGCCCGTGGCCATCCCGTTGAAGGTCTGATCGAGCCCTTGGGCGACAACGTTCATCAACTTTCGATATTCGTCCTGGATTGGCGCATCGCCCAAGCGGTCGGTCATGACGTGAGTTCCTTCACAACCCACATCACGGACTGTTCCAGCGAAGTGATTGCCAGCGCGTTGTAGCGCCCGCCCTTCACTTTCCCGAACAGGGCTTCAAGTTCTGCTGCCTTGTTCTTGATCTCGTCGTGCAGCGCCTTCTCCTCATCGGACAGGGCACGGTAGCGAGGCCGGAACCGGCTCACAGGGATTGCAGTATCGGCTTGCCGACCATCCGGCTTGCCTTCGAAAACGTCAGCCATAGTCATTCTCCTTCGGTTGATAAACTACGCACGCACTTTCCAATACGGCCCATCAACGCGAGCTAAGCGCAGCGTCGATCCTGTCGCCAAGATCATCAGGATATTCTGCGCCATGTTTGCATTCGAGCAGCACAGCCCGCATAAGCTCATGACGTGCGGCCAGCCGCGAAACAGCCTCGCGAATGTCGGCTGTCTGCTTCAAGATCAGCAGGGCTGTTTCGTCGGAAATCAGTTCTGGCATTTCTCTCTCCTGCTTCTGCATTTTGTAATCCAGCCATCCGGGGTCGATCCAAGGCATCAACGGCTCCTGCGGTAACGGCCCATCAAGTTAAATGCCGTCAACACTGTCGCGCTCTTGCATCATTCCTGACCAGCAGCACCACATATCGTAGTCCTTGCCAGCGCCGAGTGTTCGTAGCGCGCTTTCGCACTGTTGATCCCGCGTGAGACCGTCCGGCTTGTAATCGGGCCAATGTTCAGTCTTGTAGAGCGCGATATGATTGCCACAAATCAAAAGGCGGTTCACCGATCCCCGCAGCCGCTCGATCTCGGCCTTAGCTTCCTTGGCCAATCCGACCGGGACTTGCCGCTCGCTATCCATGCGAGGGAAGTTGTCTTTATCCAACGTCGCGCTTTCAAGTCGAATTGTAATGTCGATCATGTCTTGTCCTTAAGCGGGGAGCCCGGCCCCGGTTTGCGGGCTCCCCATTTGCCGATTTAAGCTCCGGGCGGCAGGCTCCAGTATCCGTAGACGCAGCGATTGCCGCCGCGCGATGGATCGAACGCATCGTGAATGACGCCGTCGATGACGGCGGTGGCGTGCTTGCTGACGCTGACGACCAGCCTGCCATTTGGCAGTTCACCGTCGCGCAGGTGGACCGTGCAGCCGGTGCCGATGCCCATCGTCGGCGTCCACACGAAGCCGAGTTGGTGCATGTAGTTGGTGAACCACTGGCGCTTGGTGTTGATGCCCTCGCCTGCGGTGAAGCCGCGCTTGCCGGTGCGTTTCGACCGGCGTTGCGTGCCGGTGCCGACCGCCAGCGCGGTGTAGACGCGCTGATACGGCAGGCCGGTAGCGATGGCAATGGCACGGCAAACACAGTCGCCTGCGGTGCCCTTGTAGCCTGCGGCGGCCCGGCCGCCGTCGGTGATGACGACGCGCATCAGTCCATCCTCGCGACTTCAAATTTACCGTCCGGCTGCACGATGCAAACCATTGCGTAGTCGCAGACCAATATTTTCTCGTCGCGGAAGCTTATTTCGGCGAACGGCCAGAACGGCGGGTCGCCCGGTTAAGGCAGG